>Ga0208391_1001659_pt1 | contig 10298 bp, 7 predicted proteins | sample Knorr_S23_td_Bot_FD_185612 | JGI IMG/M metagenome (GOLD analysis project Ga0208391, IMG submission 185612) | Marine microbial communities from Southern Atlantic Ocean transect - Knorr_S23_td_Bottom_ad_3770_LV_A (SPAdes) (version 2) | ecosystem: Environmental > Aquatic > Marine > Oceanic | place... | reverse complement strand
GATCGAAATTACGGAAATTAAAAATATAATGCCACCGGCTTGAAGATAGTGGTTTGGAATGCCTGAGCGATCTAGATATAGGTAAGGCCAGTCATCAGTAGGAGGCGAGACGAGATCCGTGATGATCTTGTCCTTATTTTTTAATTCTGCAAAGAAATAACCAAAGTCATTAAAACCTTCAGCCTTTGACCCGGCGACCAGGGTGAAATTAAAATGCCTATGTTCTTTTTCAAAGTGAATCAATGGAGGAACGCCAAAAATATCCATCAGGATTTTTGATAGCTTGAGAGGAATGCTTGTGTTCAGGGACATATGATACAAAATCATCACCCCTTCTGGTTTTAAATGTTCCCGCACAGATCGAAAGGCTTCTGCGGTATAAATATAATTGTCGAGACGGATGGATGACATGCCGGACAAGAGGGTTTGGCTGTCCAGAGTCCCCAGTATGATGACATCATATTTCTTTTTGCTTTTCTTAAGGAAGGCACGGGCATCATCGACATAAACTTGAACCCGAGGGTCATCATAAGGTTTTTGGTAATTTAAATCTTTGCCGAGTTTCCAGATAGCGCGGTCAATTTCGACGGCATCCACATTTTTTGCTCCCTGCTCGAGAACCAGATGAACATCATTTCCGGACCCTGCTCCTAATATCAATACGTCCTCCCAGTTTTTTGCGAAGCGATAAGGGAGTTGGTAATCCTGTTTTATTTGGTCGTTTGTAGCTCTTTGGGAGTCGAGGGGCGGAGAGAAGTTAATCATATACTGGTGAAGGGAACCATTAACATTGATGGAAGTGAAAACCGGATTTTGGTAGTGATTGATTTTGTAATAGGGAGACCAGATTTCATGGTTTTTCTGGTAAAGGTTATGCACTAGATAAAGTATCAGACCGAAGCAAAGGATTGAGACGATAAGGTTTTGTTGTTTCCCCGCCAGGAAAAGAAAAAGCAGACCACCCAGACCAAACCAAAGCAAAGGCGGAGTGGAAAAATAGCTCAATATAGCAAAGGCCAGGAGCCCGGCAAGGCTTCCTGCAGTATTGATGGCATAAGCATGGAGGGCAGGAAAGTTTTTAAACTCCCGGCCCATCGCGTTACCCAGGGCTATAAAAGGCAGGGCGGAAAGGATAAAAAAGAAGATCACAACCGGAACCATTCCCCATTCCCTGCTGTGTGGCGAGAGATCGAGGTATAGGGCATACATAGCCTCTCCCGAGCGTGGGGCGACTACCAGAACATTGCTGAAATAAACACAAGCTCCTGTCAGTAAAAGTAGCAAGGGAAGAAAATTTTGCGTGAGATCCTTTCCCCTTTTTACCCGTATCATCCCAATTCCCATTCCCAGAAAAGCCGCCACCAGCACCAGGTTAATAAAATAGGCGGTAATCCTGACGTTGGAGGGAATGAAACGAATTAATGCCAGTTCAAAAAAAGAATTAAAAAACTGTAACCGAAGAGTTTATAAGAGGAGGGGGAGAAAATACTTTGAGGTTTCAAAGGTATTTGTTTTTGTTAGTTTTTTATTGAAAACGGAGGATTAAATTTCCTTGCACTCCATTTTCTCAAGAGGCTGGGCCTGGCAATCTAGAGACTCTGTCATACCGTTTGCCACTTTGGCACAGGCCGTGCTCATACCCGTCATGATGGTGTCTTCCTTGGCCATGCCTTTTACTTTCTGGCAGACGATCTGGTCCTTGTATTTGATGCAGACTTCGCATTGATACTTGCTGCCGGTCCACAGAAGATCAATGGAAATGCTGGCAACGAAGGCCAGAAATACCAGGGTAATGATAGTGCCTTTATTCATTTTCCGGATAATTATTGGTTTTCAGGTTACGGGTTGGGCAATGTTCGCTTCACGACCGATAAAATAATGTTGTCGATAAAAGACAAGCTCCTGAAGCGATTCGCGGATATCCGTGAGGGCCATATGCTCATTGCTTTTTTTAGGGAATTTGGGACCGTCCGGGTACCAGCGGTTTACCAGTTCTTTAATTGAAGTCACGTCAATACTTCTATAATGCAAATAATCATGCAAATCACGCATATATTTGAAAAGGAATTTCCGGTCCTGGTGAATGGAGTTTCCGCATAAAGGGGATGTACCTTTAGGGCAGTATTTCTTGATAAATTCCAAAGTTCTTTTTTCGGCCTGCTCTTGATCTATCAAGGATTCGCGAACCCGCTTGACCAGGCCTGATGCGTTATGATGTTTCGTATTCCATTCATCCATTTTGTCCAGAATCTCGTCCCTTTGATGAAGGGCGATACAGGGTCCTTCTTCAAGAACATTTAGTTCGCTGTCGGTAACCAGAGTAGCGATTTCGATGATGACTTCTTTTTCCGTATCCAGGCCAGTCATTTCCAGATCCATCCAAACCAGATTGTATTTCGATTTTCGAGCCATAAATTTCAGTTTTGTTTTTTTCTGGAAGTTTTACCAGGAGTAAAAATTTACTGGTTTATATCAATATCAGGCCTTTTTGGGCAATATTTTTATTGTACCGCTTGGCAGAAACTACGGTTTTTCCCATTTGAAAAGGTCTGTTCCGTTCATGCATTATGAATTAAAAGCCAATTGTATCTTAAATCCATAGAAATATGAACTCTTCTTTAGGTCAATGCCGAATATCATGGGCTTTGTTAAAATCCCATTAATTGCCAGTTAAAGAGCGCGCGAGGCATTTATTTCCACCACCTGCTTTTATAAATTCACCCACGGGTTTAAGGATAACCCGGTAGCCTAAAGTCTGCAGTCTAATTTTAAGGGCGGGGCTGACATGATTTAAAATCAGGTTGTTTTCAATTGCGATGGCATTACATGCGAAATGAATGGCATCTTCTTCGTTTATCTCGATACGATCCCGGGCAGGAAAATATTCTTCAATAGATTGGAGGGAATCCTCGCTGAATGCACCCGGATAATACATAACCCGCCCCTTGGCAGGAGCCAGCATTACGCTGGTCCCTGGCAAGGGGTAAAAGCGGGTATCTAAATGATAAAACCTTGGGTCAACCAGTTGTAACGTTATAATGCGAAATGGGAACATTTTTTTCAGCAGGTTGCATGACTGTGGATCAGTTCGAAACCCGTAACCCATCCACAACAAGTTGTTCCCGGGTTGAAATAGAGCATCCCCTTCTCCTTCAAAACGGACCGGACCGGTAAAATCAGCAAGGCGGTAACCTTTCATGAGAAACCATTTTCTAAAATGGGTTTCTTCCTGGCGCCGTTCTGGATGTTTAAAATGGCTGGGAATAAATGCATCCTCCCTGACTAAGCCAGCATTGGCAGTAAACACCATATCTGGTAAATGGGGGAGAGGTCTCAGCAGTTCTATCTCAGCAAAATTAGATAAGGATCCGAACAAGCTTTGCCACTGTTTTTTGGCCCTCTCAGGGTCAATGTTCCCCAGATTACCGGTCATCCAGGGATTAATGCTATATTCCACCCCGAAATAATCCGGGGGGCACATGAGAAATCGGAATTTCACTGCTTACCTCCGAACAAGAAGGCCTGGTATTTATTTAGATGCTTTTCTTAATAAGTTGGGTTGCAAAATTTATGATGGGAGAAAAGCAAAAGGGGAACAGGCGGGCTTGACAAACCGCCTATTCCCCTAATGTGGAGGAGCTGAGGGAAAGACCCAGTCATGGCACCGGGCTCGTTCCCCCCAAAAGGAAGGAGAAAAGTACTATACAAATTGTATAAAATTAATATTAAAGAAGTATTAATTCGGCATTAAAATTTTTTAATGTTGGATGAGGGAATTTTAAAGAAGGTTTGGTGCAGGAGTGGTCAAAAAATAACGGGCAGTTTAATAACGGCGGATGTCAATTCAGCAGGCTCTCCAGATCCAGGACTGCCTTCAAATAGGTATCTTGAACCCTTTTGAGGTTCTTTTCCAGCCAAAGGTCGGCAAAATTCGGGGGGAAGCGGGCGAATCCTTTTATCTGGTTGATGGCCAGACGGCAATCCCGATACCAGGAAATATTTTTCTTGGCCTTAAATATTTTCATGGCTTTTTTAAATTCCTCGATTGCGGAATCCGGTTTCCTGTCACCAAAATATGCAAATGCCAAGCCCACCCGGCCTAGTCCTTCTTCAGGCTTTAACGTGGCCGTTCGTTTGAAAGCTTCGATGGCCTGTGAATATTGCTGCAAGGCCGCAAGGGCATTGGCATGGTGAAACCAGGAGTCGTAGTGACCGGGGTTGGATTCTGTTAGTGCTTTGGACATCTCGGCGGTTTTATCCAGTTTTCCTAGACGTGAATACGCATTAGTAAGTTTAAGTTTTGCGTAAAGAATAATATCTGGAGGAGGATTGGCATCAAGGGTTTTTTGCCAGTATTTAACGGCATCTTCAAAAAATTCATCCTTATCCAGATTCCGCGCTTTTTCCAGAAGGCTTTTATAACTTTCCTCAGATAAGGCCAGAGAAGGCAATAGAAAGAGGGAAACTAGCAGATAGAAAGTGATTATTGCTAATCTGGGAAAATTTGAATTAATCTTCATGACAAATATTTATGAGCTGGGTGTCAGCTCTTCCTGCAAAAATAATGGTTCCCCGGTTAACAGAGGCTGTAGGGATTTTTTAAAAGTTTTAATAAAGTGTTCCTGATTATTCATAATTTTTTCCACATCTTCAGGGCGCAGGTAAAAAACATTTGAAGCGGTACCTTGATGTGTGTGAAGGACGGCTTTCCGGCATTCCATATTCGCATCAGAAAATACTTTGGTTTCCATCATGAATGTGCCAGGCAAGTTGTGGGTCGATAATTTTACGGATCGCCCGATGGTTTTCATTTTAAATTTGACTTCCTTAAAAGGGGACTTTTCTGAAATCTTGTGAATGGTCTTTCCTTTGAATATAGATGCCAGCGGCTCCTGGTTGATAAAGATCCGGCGCAGATCGTCTTGGATACGTTGTTGAATAAAAAAGAAATCTCCGTAGTCAATGGGTTTCCCGGTGGAATCGATAACTTTAAAGACATCAAAAACCTTGTCGCGAAAGGTCTGAATATTGGCTTCGACAATATCCAATTGGTTGAACGCCAAAACCGCAGAAATCTTATGCAGAAATCCTCGGATATCCTGGGTGCAGAGGATCAGTTCGGAGGGTCGCCCAGGCATAAAAAGCATTTCTGCTATGAAAGGTTCCCGCGACTGGGTAAATTTATTATAGATTTCCAACTGCGTTTGCAGTTCCCGGGGAAGGCGAACCATTTTCAGAAATTCGAGTTTGACGTTATTGGGAACACTTTCCCGCTTCTTGTGGTGAAGGGTGTATTGGTAAAATAGTTTTAATTGCTCGATCTGCGAAGAGGATAGATCCATTTTGGTTCCACCGCGATCCGCATGGGTAAGCAGAACCAACATCTTGAGCCTTTCTTTATCATGGTTGACGAGGTCGAGCACCATGTCATAGGTGTCATCGGCTTCTGGATCGAGAAGCATCAGGTCGTACATGGTCAAATGTTTTTCTACTAAAAAGGAAACGTCATCCACCCTTTTTGGATTGTCGCTATAACCCAGGTTATTCAATATCTGTGGGATCATTCTCGCGCCGACCAACTCTTCGTTCTGGTCGCCAACCTTTGCGCCCTTGCCGATATCGTGTAGTAATACGGAAAGTTTCAGGGCCGTTTTATCTCTTTGGGAGTGATAAAGTTCAGAAAGAAAGGGATCGGCGGTATCACGAAATTCCAACCCATTTAAGACGTCCAGAGCGGAAAGTATATGGATATCCGTTGGAAATTTATGCACATAATATCCTGCAACATGCCTTTCAAATTATTAAATTCGGGAATGAAATAATCCCCCAATATTCCGAATTCATGGAGCAGGCGGATGGCTTTTGAAAAAAATTTTCCCCGGATAATGCGTTTGAAGCAGTTCTGGATATCCAGTTTGGATTCTTCATCCATGAAAATCGGATACGCCTGATCAACATGTTGCTCAATGGCGCGTATCACTTCATAGGATAAATAATAATTTCTTTCAGCGACCCAGATAAAAACCTTGAACAGCCATAAAGGTTCCTGGGTGAACAGATTTTCAGGATTTTTCTCAAAGTAAATTTGATTCTGCGTATTGAGGGCAAAGAACTCTGAAAGGCATTTCTTTTTTTTGGTGTCTGCCGCCATACTCTCCCAATATAGGTTCCGGCTAAACCGCTTAAGAGGATAAACAGCATCATAAAAATAAGTTTTGAAAAAGGTCTTAACATCGAATCCCATAGACTGTGCAATTTTTTCCCGCACTTCAAAGCTCATGGAATCCCGGTGCGTGCCTTTCTGGAAAGCATGCAGAAATAACCGGACCCGGGATAAAATGTGGAGCCCGTTTTGCATGCTCTTATAGGCCAATGGACTCAGCAGATTTTTTGCAAACAATTCATTGAGCAGTTCAAACTGGTTGGTGGTGTTCAGGTTTTGAAGAAACCGTACAGATACCAATGCCCAGTACAGGCGGCGCATTTCCTCTTTAATATTCGGTTCCTGCTGAAAGACGGTATTCTGGACTTCATAACATCCTTCATGACTCAAACAATGTTTTTGAATCTCCTCGCGATAAAGCAGGCTGACCGTTTTAATAGAACTTTTGAATTCGCTATAAACCAGAGAGTTGCCGGCTACAAAACGATGCTCCAAAAGAGCCATAAATTCGGGAACCTTGGCGGGGTCTTGGTCCTTTTCAAACGTTTCATTTTCGGTGTAGCAGGCATTTATGGTGGCGGGAAATATATCTTGAAAGATGAACAGGTACTCAAAATGCCGGATTATTTGCTCAGCAGAGTTTTTGTCGCTTTCACTGACAGATGATTCTGAAACGATTTCGATGTCCACATCTGATCGGAAATACATTTCCTCTCTGCCATACCCGCCACGCGCAACAATGGCAATGGGGACAGATTGAGTAGTCCACTCCTGATTATTCTGGTGATTGAAGTACCAGACAGCAGAATAAAAACTGGCTTGTACGAGAGTGTCTACCAATGCAGTTTGCTTGAGCAACAACAAGTGGCAGTTGTCGGAGTCTCTGCACTCTTTTTGGAGCAGGCCGGTTTCTTTCTGGACCAGTTCAATTGCCCGGTCTTTAAAACCCAGATAAAATTTCTGCGGATCGATGTCAGAGTTGTTGGACGATTGTCTTGCTTGATGAAGCGAAACTATTTTTTGTTGAAGTTTTTGCCGGTATGTTTCGACAAGTTTGCGGTTGGATTGGTATAAATCACTCATGCCGGAGCGCTAAACTCAAAAGTTATTGAACCCGATCAATAGATTATAAACAGGTTTTTTCTGCCTATCAAAGCCGTTTCAGAATAAACCTAAAATGCTAAAAATTCAAGGGCTTACCGCTCGGCTCGGGGCCAGCTAGCAATAACTTTTTCTTGCAAGCAAGAGGTTGTCTCGGCTGAAAGAGCCATTGCCTCCCTCGCTAGAGGGTGCGGCCCATTAATTCGGCGAAGGGCCGCAGATTTTCCATTAGCCGGGCAAATTTTTCCGGTTTCAAGGACTGCGGTCCGTCAGAAAAAGCATTGACCGGATCGGGGTGAACCTCGATGATCAGCCCATCGGCACCGGCGGCAATAGATGCGCGTGACATGGATTCAACCATTTCCCAATGCCCGGTCGCATGGCTGGGGTCTATGATGATGGGGAGATGGGTTTCCTTTTTCAGAACCGGTATACAGCTGATATCTAGAGTATTTCGGGTCGCGGTTTCAAAGGTGCGGATGCCTCGTTCGCAAAGAATCACCTGCTGGTTGCCTTCGGAAAGAATATATTCGGCGGACATCAGAAACTCCTTAATGGTGTTCATCATGCCCCGTTTCAAAAGAATGGGTTTGTTTATCTGTCCCAGTTCTTTCAATAAGGAAAAATTCTGCATATTCCGGGCTCCGACTTGAATGATGTCGGCATATTTCGCAACCAGATCTATTTCACGGGGGTTCATAACTTCGGTGACAATGGGCAGTCCGGAAACCTCCTTGGCAGCGGCCAGTAATTTGAGTCCGTCCTCTTCAAGTCCCTGAAAGCTATAGGGAGAAGTTCGAGGCTTGTAAGCGCCTCCTCTCAGAAAGTTTGCTCCGGAACCTTTAACCAGATTCGCGGTCGTGCATATCTGTTCCTTGCTTTCCACCGAGCACGGGCCCGCGATGATGGCGATAGCAGTTCCACCGATGGCCACCCCATCGGCTTGAATCACCGAGTTGCTGGATTTAACTTCACGGCTGGCAAGTTTGTAGGGCTTCAGAATAGGGAATACGCTTTCTACCCCGCCCATGGTTTCAATGGATTGAAGGCGGTCTTTTCCTCGTTCATCGCCCACGGCCCCAATAACTTTGCGTTCCACACCGACAATGGCATGGGGGGTATAGCCGAGTTTCCGGATAGTGTCTTCAACCTTTTCTATTTCCTCCGGGGTTGCATCCGGAGCCATCACGATGATCATTGAACGCTCGCCTCAAAAGGGGAACTAAAAAACCAGTATATCATTCCGGATTAAGTATCTGGAGAGTAAAATAACTACTAAACACCTCCATATTTAATTCCTGACAGGTCGGCCATTTCTCGATTCCAGGTGGTGAGGTCGTTGCTTTCGAATTCATTGATATGTAGATGACCACAGGCTCTTGCCATTACTCTAATTAAATCGACGGAGGCCTCGAAAAGGGCATGCGATGGTTCGGGTCAATTGTGCGTCCATTCCCAGGGAACTTTATGAAAGCAAATTTTTTGGTCACATTAAGGGGGCTTTTACCGGGGCGGTTCGGGACAGGGTAGGTCGGTTTGAACTGGCCAATAAGGGGACCTTGTTCCTGGATGAAATTGGTGAAATCCCATTGGATTTACAAAGTAAGCTTCTACGGGTCCTGCAGGAAGGTACTTTCGAGAGGGTGGGAGACGAAAAAACCCGACATGTAGATGTCCGAATCATTGCCGCCAGTAATCGTGATTTAAAGGCGGAAGTGGAACGGGGAAATTTTCGAGAAGACCTTTTTTACCGTTTAAACGTTTTTCCCATAAATGTGCCACCGCTTAGACAAAGAAAAGAGGATACTCCTTTATTGGCCGCCTATTTATTGAGGCTTGCAGCAAAAAAATTTAAGACAGACGAACCGCGATTGAGCAAAGCCAATGTGCTGCAATTAACAAACTACGATTGGCCGGGAAACGTGAGGGAACTGCAAAATATTATTGAGCGTTCCGTTATTATTTCCCAAAAGGGAATATTGAAGTTCGATTTGCCAAAAACCAAAACAGAAAAAAATGGATCACCGGTTCGGACTGGGACAAAGAGCAATTCCAGGAGGAGAAAATATTAACTTTTGCGGAAATCAGGAAGTTGGATCAGGAAAATATCTTAAAGGCACTCAAAAAAACCGGGGGGAAAGTTTTCGGCAACGATGGTGCGGCGCAATTGTTGGGTACTCCTCCCACAACGCTGGTATCCAGAATGAAAAAATTCCCCGCTAAGGGTGGGGCCAATGAGCAATAGTTTTTATTGGCTAGCAACGATACTCGCGGCTTAAGGAGCCCCTGCCCAGTTCCCTCCCACGGCCAGTGTAGTGTAGGGAATATTTTTATGCTTAAATTATGGAGCGATTTCCCTTAGAATAACCGCTATAGACTGACTTCAAATTAAGGATAGGACCTTTGTCTAACCGAGTCCGCACAACAATTCTTTCCGTGGTTTTTCTGCTGACTACAGGATGGGTAAACCTTATTTCGGCGGAAGAAAACCTGGGTTCCCAGGTAGATGGTGAAAAGGCGTTTTTGCTGGGGAACTACGTGGAAGCTGAAAAAATTTTTCGTGCTATTCTCGAAAGAGAACCGAACAATTTTATTACGCTGAAAGCCCAGGCCAACATCATGATAAAGCTGAAAAAATACGATGAAGCAGAAAAACTTCTGGATAAAATTCTCGCCATGCCGGCAACTACCGGCCGCAACATCCTGATTTATACCGAAGACGAATCGGAACCTCTTGAGGCAGAGTTGGTGGATGAAAACGTAATGGCTATGGATGAATCTGAAAAAAGCGACGATGCGTTCAGCCAGTTTTTAAAAGAAGATTATGAAGGACCTGTCCCGCATTACCGGGTGTTTCTAAAAAAATCCGGAAAAATGAAGCTATTTCTAAGAAGCCGGACCCGGCTCCAATATTCTGGAATTCCTGCCGCCACGCGTGAAAAAGTTGAGGCTTTGAAAGCCATAGTGATGAAAAAATCGATTTCCGCCAGCCAGGTAAAACCAGAGGAGGAACTGGTTGCGATACCGGGAGGAT
>Ga0208391_1001658_pt1 | contig 10309 bp, 9 predicted proteins | sample Knorr_S23_td_Bot_FD_185612 | JGI IMG/M metagenome (GOLD analysis project Ga0208391, IMG submission 185612) | Marine microbial communities from Southern Atlantic Ocean transect - Knorr_S23_td_Bottom_ad_3770_LV_A (SPAdes) (version 2) | ecosystem: Environmental > Aquatic > Marine > Oceanic | place... | reverse complement strand
AGGAATCCAGCACCGAGCGTTCCGAGCACCAGCACGCCCACCAGAGCGGCTGCGGGAATCTGGACTCCGAACAGTTCGACCTTGCGCCTGATGAAGCGGGTGGCGAAGTCAGCATCTTCGATCACTTCGGCTGTCAGCACCTCTCCAGTTGAGTCTGCGAGGGTGACACGACCATCCGGGTCGACCAGGATTCGCTCAGCAGCGATGCCTGCTTCGGCCAATCGAGCGGCCCGTACACCCTTGTTGCCGCTGGTGGCAAGACCAGCGGATGCGAGCGCTCCAGCCAACGCCTTCGAGGTGAAATCGTCGTAGTCGACCATTCTCTCAGTGTTCTCGGACCGCGGGCCCCTCATCAACCCAACCGTGTTCAGTGCAGGCATGAGGCTGAAAGCCTCAGGGCGTGAAGTCAGGGTTCGCTGACTCCGCAGTGTGGATCTCCTCTCCGGTCCAGCGCTGCCCGAGCTCATGTTCGACATCCAATTGGTCGAGGATGCGTGCGACCACGAAATCGACGAGGTCATCGATGGTCTCAGGCTTGTTGTAGAATCCGGGATTGGCGGGCAGCACGACCACACCCCAGGTGGAGAGGCGGGTCATGTTCTCCAGTTGCACGGTGGCATAGGGAGTCTCACGCGGGACGACCACCAACTTGCGCCGTTCCTTCATCGCCACCATCCCAGCGCGGGTGACCAGATTGTCCGAGATGCCGTTCGCCAACTTCCCCATGGTGGTGCCAGACGCCGGGCAGATCACGTACGCATCGAATTTCGCCGAGCCCGATGCCGCCTTCGCTGCCAGGTTGTCATTGTCCTCGAGCAGCGCGCCGTTGGTCGCGGCCAACTCCTCTGGGGTGATGCCGCACTCCAGGTCGAGGTTGATCGCTCCGGCGCTGGTGACGATGAGGTGCACCTCCCATCCGGCAGCGCACAACTGCTCCAGCAGGCGCACGCCGTAGCGGGCGCCAGAAGCACCCGATATCGCCAGCACGGCCGAAGGCATGTGCGGCACCACAGGCTCCATCTCCTTAGAGGATTGTTCACGTCAGTCGTCCGAGGAACTCGTCGAATGCAGCCAACGATTGCTGGAATTCCTCGGGCGAAGCGCCCCAGCCGATTCGTATCTGGTTCGCCAGCTGTGGCGCGAACATCGTGCATGGTATCGCTAACAGGCCAAGCGGCTCAGCCACCTGTTCGATCGCTTGCTGGGCGTCACAGTCACCAGGCAGCGCGATGCAGCCGAAGATGCCGCTGGGCGGGGGGGTCCAATCGATGCCATGTGCCGCCAGCACATCGAGCAGCAGCGGCAGGTTCTGCTCTCGTCTGCGCATGCTCAGAGTTAGCGGTTCGGCGAGGTGTGGCCAGGCGAGTTTGATCAGCCGAAGTGTCGGAATCGACAGCATCGATTGCAGATTATGCATGGCACGTGTGGCAGCGGAGATACGCGCCTCCGAGCCGATGACCCAGCCGAAGCGCAGTGTGCCAAGACCGTAGCACTTGGTCAGCGAATTCACCGAAAGGCAGTGCTCACCGTAGGTGAAGAACGGGCGGTGGTCGGGAGTACCGCGAGTTGAATCGAGGTAGACCTCGTCGGCGACGATGCCCACCCCTGCCTCGGCGCACGCGTCAGCCAACCACTGCTGGTCATCTGCCGTCATCGTCCAACCGGTGGGATTCTGGGGAGTGGTCGTCACCACAGCCGACACATCCCCCAACATCTCCGCCAACCCCTCTCTGTCGAGCAGCCACGGCCCGGTATCCTCGGTGTGCGCTGGCCCTCTCCAGAAGGACACGACCTCGCAACCGAGCAGGCGCGGGAACTGCGAGGCAGGAGCATACGACGGCATCTCCACAGCCACCCGACGGGGACTCCCCTCTTCCATCGCCGCCAGCAACGCCAGCGTCAGGCACTGCGTCACCCCGTGTCCAACCACGACCCGTTCCGGCGCAACTCCTTCTCGGTCCGCCACCCAGACGTTGGCAGCGGCGGTGGGGACGAACTGGGCGCAGATGTCATCGGGAAGCGACCCGCCTGAAAGAGCGCTCCAATCCCACGGATGCTGGAATCCGGACTGCGACAGGTCGTGTTCGACGCCGGCGTAGAGCCGAGGGAAGTACCAGTCGAAGTAGTCGACCGGCGGCACCGCGGCTCCCGACGCCGGCCCGCCGAGATTGGGTGACAGCGGGTGCTCTCGATCCTCCATCAGGGGGCGCAGAGCAGTCGCGCCCATCAACGATGCGCTGGCTCAACGCGAGCGGATCTTGGACAGCAGGCGCAGCATCTCGACGTAGAGCCAGATGAGCGTGACCATCAGGCCGAACGCGGCATACCACTCGAGATGCTTCGGCGCTCCCGATTCGACCCCGTTCTCGATGAAGTCGAAGTCGAGCACGAACGTGAGCGCGGCGATGACGATCACCACCAGCGAGAAGCCGATGCCGATGAGCCCGTTGGAGTGGATGTAGGGAATGCCTGCACCGAACATGCTGCTGATGATGCTGATCAGGTAGATGAGTACCACAGCACCGATGGCCGCGGACATGCCGATGCGGAAGTTCTCGGTCGCCTTGATCAGCCGTGCTCGGTAGATGAGCAACATTGTGAGGAAGACACCGAAGGTGAGTGCGATCGCCTGCCAGACGATGCCCTCGTAGGCGATTCCGAACATGCCTGAGATGGGTCCGAGGAACAATCCCTCGAAGCCGGCGTAGAGCGGAGCTGTGTAGACGGCGTTCTTCTTGTCGCTGAAGATCGTGACCAGAGCGAGGACCAGCCCCCCGATGACACCGACGATCATCAACAGGAACCCGAGTCCCGGATTCTGCAGCAGCGTCATCCACGAGGCGACCGCGGTGATCACGCAGATTCCGAGCAGGATGCCGGTCTTGTTGGCCACACCCTCGAGACTCATCTGGTTGTGGGCATTGCTCTCCCACGGGGCCTCGAAGGTGTTCTGGTTCAGTGCAGGGTTGCCCGAGCGGAACATGCCACCTGCTCCGTTGAGTCCCTTCTCAAACCTTCGCTCGCGCCAGCAACCATGGTGGCAAGCCAACGGGTTCGTGCACATCACCAACTGACCTGTGCAGAACTTCCGCTGCTGTGCTCAGCAGCGCCTCTTCAAGGGCAACTCGAGTAAGTCCATCCCTACCCAATGTGGAGAGGCTGGTGGTCGTGCCAGGTTGCATGCCGCATGCAGCCAGTGTTTCCACCCGGCCAGCCGGCGTGTCGTAGTTGATGGTGAAACCATGCCGTGACACCCACTTCAGGAATGCGAGTCCGATGCTCGCCACCTTGTGATCCTCCACCCAGACACCCTGCATCCGCGGGTCGCGGCCCGAATCAACACCTAGGAGCGAGAGTGCAGCGATGATCCACGACTCGAGCAGAGAAGTCACCGAAGCAACATTCGCTTCGCCATCCATGTCCCACCTGAAAATCGGGTATCCGACCAGTTGTCCAGGTCCATGCCATGTGAGTCCTCCACCACGGTCTATAGGGGATGTGGTATAGGATTCGGGAACCACCACTCCATCCCTGCGCGCCTTGGGCCCGACCGTCACGATCTCGGGATGTTCGACTAGGATCAACGTGTCGGGAATCTCCTCATCGAGCCGCGCCTGCTGCATCCGCCGCATCTCCGCAGCCACCTGCTCGTGCTCGATGACACCCAGACGGAGGACGGTGAACTCCCTCAAGCGCTCACCTCGTGTGAATCGCCTTGCCGAGCGACTTGAGCACCGCCTCGTGGAACGACTCAGTGAGCGTCGGGTGTGCGTGGACCGTGGCCGCCACGTCTTCGAGCACCGCGCCCATCTCCAAGGCGAGAGTGAACTCGCCGACCAGTTCGGCCATGTGGCTGCCGACCGCCTGCACCCCGAGGATCACGTGGTCGGACTCGCGCGCTACAACGCGCACGAAGCCACCGCCCTTGTCCGCATCGAGAGTCAGGGCCCGCCCACTCGCCGCCAGCGGGAACTTCCCTACGATGATCTGCTCACCAGCAGCCTCGGCCTCCTCGGGAGACAAGCCGACGCTGACGATCTCCGGCTCGGTGAACACGATGGAGGGAATCGCCGTCTTGTCGAACTCGCAATCCTCTCCGGAGATGATCTCGGCCACCATCTCGCCCTGTGCGCTCGCTCGGTGCGCCAGCATCGGCTCACCGGTGACGTCGCCGATGGCGTAGATGCCGCGCATGTTCGTCTGACACTGTGAATCGATGGCGATGAATCGACCCGAATCATCGAGTTTCACTCCCATCTCGTCGAGTCCCCAACCAGTGATGTTGGCCTTGCGTCCAACGGTCACCAGCACGCGGTCGAACGTCTCCGTGACGGATTTCTCTCCGTCGTTCCAGGTCAGGTCGACCCCCGAGTCGGTCACCTCGGCACCTTCCGCAGTGCAGCCGGTGTGCACGGTCACGCCGTTCTTCTTCAGCCAGCGCTCAAGGGGCCGGCGCAACTCGGCATCGAACATCGCCAGTATCGAATCGAGCCCCTCGATGACGGTCACCTCGCTGCCCAGTTTCCGCAGCGCGCACCCGAGTTCGAGCCCGATGTATCCGCCGCCGATGACCGCCACCTTGGCCGGCAGCTCATCGAGGTCGAGCGCGCCCGTGGAGGAGATGATGCGCTGCTCGTCGAACGGCATGAACGGCAGTTCGATGGGCACCGAACCGGTGGCGATGATCACGTTGTCAGTGCTGATGTGCGCAATCCGCTCGCCAGCAGAATCGGTGACCCAGCAGGATTTGCCATCGAGGAAGTTCGCCCAACCGGTGACCAGCCTGACACCCGCACCCTTGAGCAGCGCCTCGACCCCCTTGTTCAACTTCGTGACGATGTCATCCTTCCAGCCGATCAGCGCGGGCATGTCCAGCGACACATCGCCTGAGATGGACATGCCCATGTGCCCATCCTGATGCTGCTTGAGCCACTCGAAGCGCTCGGCGGCGTGAATCACAGCCTTGGAAGGGATGCACCCGCGGATGAGGCAGGTTCCCCCAGCCTTGTCACCCTCGACGATGACGGTGTCCAGCCCCAGTTGGCCAGCCCGGATGGCGGAGACGTAACCCCCAGGCCCCGCGCCGACCACGAGCACCTGGCAGGAGATCTGTTCGACCATGGCGGCCCTCACATGAAGATCGACGACGGATGCTCCAGCATGCCCTTCAGCGCCTGCACCAGAGCAGCCCCGTCAGCCCCGTCCACAACCCTGTGGTCCCAAGAAGAGGAGAGATTCATCATGCGCCGGATGACGATGTTTCCACCGCGCACAACAGCTCTCTCAGTGGCGCTGTGCACACCCAGGATTCCTACCTCGGGATGGTTGATGATTGGTGTGGCGCCGATGCCTCCGTCGCGGCCGAGGCTGGTGATTGTGAATGTCGAGCCGGAGAGGTCGTCCATTGAAACGGAACCATCGCGCGCCGCGTCCGCCACCCGGTTCAGCTCGGCCGCCGTCTCCCAGATGTCGCGCGCCTCGACGTTCTTGACGACCGGCACGTAGAGTCCGCGCTCGGTGGAGGTGGCGATTCCGATGTTCACCGCGGCGTGCTGCAGAATCACCTCGCGCTCCTCGTCGTAGTGGGCGTTGCAGCCGGCGTGGCCTGAGTTGAACGCCTTGACCAGTCCCTGCATGATGAACGGCAGATAGGTCAACTTCGGCTGACCCTTGTCACGGTTCTCGTTGAGCCATTGGCGCAGCGCCTCGAGGTCGGTGACATCGACCTCCTCGAAGTAGGAGAAGTGCGGGATGCTGCTGGTCGACTTCACCATCTGCTCTGCGATCTTGCGTCGCAGCCCCTTGATTGGAATCTCGGTGACTCCCGAAGCGGCCGCACGGCCAGACCCGCCGGATTGCACGGCCGCCAGTTCACCCCCGCCTGCCATGAAGGCCTCTAAATCGCCTTTCGTGATTCTTCCAGCCGGACCGCTGCCAGAAACGTTGCCGAGATCGACGCCCGCCTGCTTAGCAGCCTTGCGTACCGCCGGGGAAGCCAGCGCTTTGCCTGACTTGGCCGGAGCCGCAGCAGGCGCCTCGGGCTCAGGTTCGGGAGCTGCTTCGGGTTCAGGTTCAGCCTCAGGCTCAGGTTCCTCCGAGGCATCGACGTTTCCGTCGCCCTCGACCTCGAATTCGATGCACATCTTGCCGACGCCGATGACATCTCCAACGCCACCGACCGTCTTGAGCACGGTCCCCGTCACCGGACTCGGAATAGTCACGTTCGCCTTGTCGGTCATCACGTCGATGATCGGGTCGTCCTCGGTGACTGAATCGCCCTCCTTGACGTGCCAGGCGACGACCTCTCCCTCGACGACACCCTCACCGATGTCGGGCAACTTGAATGCGTGGATCCCCATCGTCAGGCCTCCTGTGTCCTCTGGATCGCCTCTGCGATCCGATTCGGTCCCGGCATGTAGTCCCACTCCGTGCTGTGCGGGAACGGAGTGTCCCAGCCGGTCACTCTTTCGATTGGGGCTTCAAGGGAATAGAAACAACGTTCCTGCACGCTGGCAGCCATCTCGGCTCCGAAACCGCTCGTCTTGGGCGCTTCGTGCACTATGACACACCTTCCGGTCTTGTTCACCGAGTCCACCACCGCGTCCCGGTCCCACGGAACGAGTGTTTGGAGGTCTATGAGGTCACACGCCACCCCGCTGTCGCGGATGCCCTGTTCGCACACGTGCACCATCGCCCCCCAGGCGATCACCGTGCACGCCCCACCTTCCTGCACCATTCGTGCTTCCCCGAGTGGAATCGAGTAGTGCTCCTCTGGAACCTCTGCGTCCGGATGGTCGGCCCAGGTGGGGACGTCATGGGGGTCGCCGTAGAACGGTCCGCGGTAGCAGCGCTTCGGTTCGAAGAAGATGACCGGGTCGTTGCACTCGATGGCGCTGGTGAGCAGCCCCTTGGCGTTGAACGGGGTGGAACAGTAGACGACCTTGAGGCCCGGTGTGTGCGTGAACTGCGATTCGGGGGACTGTGAGTGATGGTGTCCGCCCCTGATGCCGCCGCCGGCCGGTGTTCGAATTGTCAACGGAGTCCAGAACTCACCGCCGGAACGGTGGCGCAACTTGGCGATCTCATTCACTATCTGGTCGTAGGCGGGGAAGATGTAGTCGGAGAACTGGATCTCGACGACTGGCCTCAGGCCATTCAGGCCCATGCCGAAGGCGATGGCGGCGAGTCCGCCCTCGGCGAGCGGCGAGTCGAACACGCGGCGGGAGCCGTGTTTCTCCTGCAGTCCGTCCGTGACGCGGAACACGCCGCCGAAGTAGCCGATGTCCTCACCGAAGATGACGACGTTCTCATCCACCTCGAGCATGCCGTCGAGGGCGCTGTTCAGCGCGCCGATGATGTTCATGTTCGCCATCTTGCTCTCTCCTACTTTCCGAGCTCCTCGCGCTGCTCCTGCAGGTGCCACGGCATCTCCTCGTAGACCTCGGTGAAGATGGTGGATGCCGGAGGATATGGCCCACTGGCGAGGTCGCCGTGCGTGACCGCCTCCTTGTAGGCGGCCATGACGTCATCATCGATGCGCGATTCAAGTTCTTCCTGCTGCTCATCGGACCATTCATCCACAGCGATCAGGTGCGCCTTGAGCCGCTCGATCGGGTCGCCGCCAGGCCAGGCGCCGTACTCATCCGCCGGGCGATATCGGGTCGGGTCGTCGCTGCTGCTGTGACCAGCAGCGCGGTACGTCAACACCTCGATGTGAGTAGGGCCCGCGCCCGCGCCCGCCCGCTCGCGAGCCCACTTGGTGACCGAGTAGAGGGCGAGGAAGTCATTGCCATCGACGCGGATCGAAGGAACCCCATACGGAAGCCCTCGGGAGGCGAAGTTCGACCCCCCTGTGGCGAAGTTACTGTGCGTTGAGATGGCCCACTGGTTGTTGACGACGTTGAGGATCACCGGCGGCTTGTAGACGCTGGCGAAGGTCAGCGCGTAGTGGTAGTCACCCTCGGCGCTCGCCCCGTCCCCGATCCAGGTGATGGTCACCTCGTCGAGGCCGCGATATGCCGATGCCATCGCCACCCCGACAGCCTGCGGAAACTGAGTGCCCACGGGACTTGATACTGAGATGTAGCGTCCGTCGCGATAGGAGTAGTGCACCGGCATCTGCCTCCCCTTGATGTTGTCCTCGATGTTGCCGATGCAGTGGTTGATCATGCTCACCAGGTCCCGCCCGCGCACGAACTGCGCGCCAGGTTGCCGATAGGTGGGGAAGATCCAATCCTGCTCCTCCAGCGCCATCACCTGGGCGATGGCGATCGCCTCCTCCCCGAATGAACGCATGTAGAAGGATAGTTTCCCGGTCCGCTGCATCTTCATCATGCGGTCGTCGAAGATGCGCAGAAGCACCATCAGTTCGAGGCCTCTTCGCAGGGTGTCGGCATCCAGGCCTGGGTCCCACGCTCCTGAAGCGAGGTCGTCTTCGCCCAGTACGCGCACGAGCCCGTGGGCGTGCTCGCGGGTGTCTTCGCTCTCACAGGTGGCGGGGTCTGGCCGCTCGAGGTCGGCCGGTGTCCATGGCCAGGAGTCGAACTCTGGCTGGTCGCCTGGACGGAACGGAGCGGTGGGAACAGTGTACGGTTCAGACGTTGCGTCTGGCTCCCGCTCGGTCATGCTCTCACCTCATCTCCTGCTGACTATCATGATTGTCCCGTGGCCTCATCAGTGAGCGTGGCCGGTGCCAGGTTGCTGACTGCTGAGCCCGTTGCCGCGACCGTCACGACGGGTGGTCCGCCGCGGGCCTCATCCAACAACATTCCAGCACGATACGATGAGCGAACCAACGGCCCACTGGCGACCGCCAGGAAGCCCAACTCACGGGCGCAGGCATCCCACGATGCGAACTGCGACGGAGTCGGAAAACGGTCGATTGCGATGTGCTTCCACGAAGGTTGCAGGTACTGTCCCAGAGTGATGAGTTGCACCCCGGTATCACGCAACTGTGTCAGAGCATCTTCGACCTCCTCATCCGTCTCACCCAATCCGACCATCAGACTGCTCTTGGTGAGGATGTCTGGACGCAGCCGTTTCGCCTCTCGTAGAACGGCCAACGACTGGGTGAACGACGCCCGCGCATCCCTCACCTGCCTGTCCAACCGCGGCACGCACTCCACGTTGTGTGCGAACACCGACAGGGGGCTGGAATCCAACAGCTCGTCCAGGGCGGGCAGATTGCCATCGAGGTCCGAGCAGAGCAGTTCCAGCGTCACTCCCGGAACGCGTTCGTGCACAGCATCCAGACAGGCCTTGTAGTGGGCCGCTCCACCATCAGGAAGGTCATCTCTGTTCACCACCGTGATCACAGCGTGCGAGATGCCCATCAACGCCACCGCTGTCGCGAGATCTTCGGGCTCTCCGGCATCCAGCGGCGGGGGCGATTTCACCGTCCCGACAGCGCAGAATCTGCACGAGCGCGTGCATTCCTGACCGGCGATCATGAAGGTGGCGGTTCCTCTTCCCCAGCAGTCGTGGATGTTCGGGCAGCGGGCCTCCTCACACACCGTGTGCAGCGCCTGGCTTCTCATGAGGCTCTTGAGCCGAAGATACTCGGATCCCCCAGGCGACCGGACCTTAAGCCACTCCGGTTTTCGGGCGTGCATGGGCACCGTGTCCAAGCCCTCGTGGGCTCGAATGCTCGAGCTCCCTTTGGGCTTGACCAAACCGGTGTCCTTACCGCCGGGAGCGTAGCCCCCGGAGGATGCCATGGGCATCTTCTGCACTTGCTACCTGTCTTTGGGATGATCGGAGGAGGGGCCCCCTAGGCCTTCTTGGCGGTACCCTAAGAAAGCGACGATCGCGGGCCGGTTCAACCCCATTTGTCCTTACCCAGGCGGGTCTACCGCCTTACCCAAGCGGGTCTATCGCCTCTGCTTGGGCTGACTAGACACGACGTGGGCCACTACCTCTGCCGGTGAGTCGGTGAGGTATATCAGGTCGAAATCTTCCTCAGAAATCTTGCCCTCCCCAAGCATGGTGTCTCGGAGCCAATCCATCATGCCCGCCCAATACTTCGTGTCGAACAGAACCAGTGGAAAATTCCTGACTTTCCTGGTCTGAATCAGCGTGAGCGCCTCGAACAACTCGTCGAGGGTACCGAATCCTCCGGGGAAGATGACGAAGGCCTGAGCATACTTCACGAACATCGTTTTCCGTACGAAGAAGTACCGGAAGTCGATGCCGATATCGACGAACTCGTTCGATCCCTGCTCGAAGGGTAACTCGATGTTGCACCCGACCGACGGTCGGGCGGCCTCCCGGGCGCCACGATTCGCGGCCTCCATGATTCCGGGGCCGCCTC
>Ga0208391_1001650_pt1 | contig 10341 bp, 7 predicted proteins | sample Knorr_S23_td_Bot_FD_185612 | JGI IMG/M metagenome (GOLD analysis project Ga0208391, IMG submission 185612) | Marine microbial communities from Southern Atlantic Ocean transect - Knorr_S23_td_Bottom_ad_3770_LV_A (SPAdes) (version 2) | ecosystem: Environmental > Aquatic > Marine > Oceanic | place... | reverse complement strand
ACGAAATTTGTATTTTTTGATTTTCCGATCCGACCACTCTTTCTTTAAGTCCTTAATCGTTTTTTTAGTTTTTTTGACCCTGACTGCCCCCATTGATTTTGTGTGGTCATAAATCCAATTGCTTATATGCCCTCTGTCCACTGAAAATTCGGCGTACTGCCTCGTTTTCCATGTTTTCAAATCATGCGTTTTTTCGACAGCGAATCTCCCCCCACCCGGTGAATCAATTTCATAAAAGGATTGATTGACTTGAACTAAACGAGGCTTAGCCGCGTTTGAATCAAGAACACAAATCGACCCGACCAGTAACGTGATTAACTTTTTCATTGTGTATGGATAAAGGGTTATTCGAATGAGACAGCCCGTTTCAATAATGAAACACCGGAAGAGAATCCGTATGAACCCAAAACGCCTCACCAAAACCAACTTGTGGTTCAGCAGGCGTCCAAGTGTTCTGATTACTGACTGTGTATTGCGTGTATACACCAGCACTGCTCGTCATCTTGTAAATTGAATCTCCAACATCCAAATCTTCAACTGGAAATTCCAATGCAGTCGTCAAATAGCCCGATTGCGGTATGGCCGAACTTACAATTTTCCACCCATCGGTAATGGATGTACTAAATGATCGCCAAGGCTCTCCCATAAATACAATGGTTTGCGGTACCGTACTGGCAACAATGGCTCCTTCACCAGGAGAAAAACTCATATTCGGATCATCCCACTCATCAAAATCGAACTTTTACCGTGAATGTTGAGTTTTTTAACTTCGGTACTGAGGATTTGTTTGTTTTTTTCATGTTATTCAAGCCCGTTATTTGTGAAGTAGCCCATTCAATTAACTTCGCAAGTTTTTTTTTAACATTTTTCACAGGCACACCATGAGATACAGGTGAAGCGATCTTCTGGAACCATGTAACATGCTAACCACAAATACTTTACATTAATATGTCTTTCTTTTTCAGTTTCGATGGGATGAAAACAGAGAGTTTTTGGAGCGCAACCGCCCCTGCGTGCCGCATTGGGAGCGGGAGGGGCAAGTTCCACCTTGCCCCATTTCTAAGTTAATTTGGGACGGGGTGGAACTCGTCCCTCCCGGGACGATTCCAGCGAGGCACTGGAATCCACACGGGAAGCGCATGTTCTCCCCTTTTCTCCCTCTCCCAGAGAGGTTCGAGGTGGGGGAGAGTGCCCAACATCTATCGGATTTGCGGCATACTGTTAAATTGATGGATTTATAATTCCGTTGCCAAGAGCGCCCTGTTGGTGGGATACTCCGCGTGATGCCGAGCGCAGAAAAACCAAAGCGAATCAACGTCCGCCGGCCGGACATCATGGAGAAGGTCAAGGCCGAGGTCGTGATGCATTACCGCAGCGAACTGGTCGAGCACCTCCGTGCCCATGGCTGCACCTTCGCGTATGGTAACACCGGCATCCACTTGGCCAAGGAGTTCGGTTTTTGCTACGGCGTCGAGCGAGCGATCGACCTGGCCTACGCCGCGCGGCGGCATTTCCCCAAGGAACAGCCGGTCTACATTCTCGGAGAGATTATTCACAACCCGCATGTCAACGAGCAGATTCGCAACATGGGGCTGACTTTTCTTTCCGGTGGCCACCAGGCCGCCAGCATCGATGACCTCGGCAAGGGCGACCCGGTGGTGATCCCGGCGTTCGGCACGGAGGTCGGAGTAATCGATCTCCTCAATGAACGAGGCTGCACGATCATCGACGCCACCTGCGGCGACGTGATGAGTGTTTGGAAACGCGTCCGCCAAAATGCCCGCGACCAGGTCACCAGCATCATCCACGGCAAGGCGTGGCACGAGGAAACCAAGGCCACCAGCTCGCAGGCCAAGGCGTACGAAAACGGCCACTACCTCGTTGTGTTTGACCTCGACGATACGGACTACGTTTGCCGCTACATCACCAAGGGCGGCGACCGCGAGGCGTTCCTGAAGAAGTTCGATGGCGCCTACTCCGATGGCTTCGACCCGGACAGGCACCTCAACACCATTGGCTTGGCCAACCAGACTACCATGCTACGTAGCGAAACCGAGGAGGTGCAGCGGCGACTGCGTGTCGCCATGGCCGAGAAGCACGGCGAAGATGCACTCGACGAACATTTCCGCTACTTTGATACTATTTGCGGTGCGACACAGGAGCGGCAGGATGCCCTTCGTGACCTGCTCAATCGTCCGATGGATTTACTGTTGGTCGTCGGCGGCTACAACTCGTCCAACACATCGCACCTCGCCGAGATGGGCGAGGAAAAGCTGCCAACCTATTTCATCAAGGACGTCAGCGAAATGGAGTCGGCGGAACGGCTCCACCATTTCCTGCACCACAAACATGAGATGGCGGTCGCCAAAAACTGGCTGCCGCTCAATGGCGAACTGACCTTCGGCGTCACCGCCGGCGCCTCCTGTCCGAACAATATCGTCGAGGAAATAATCCTGCGGGCTTACGAATTGCGCGGTGCTTCGGCCGACGAGGTGCTCGGCTCCATCAATGCGGAGAGAGCCTCCGATGTGGCCCGATAAAGGATGCCATGCAACTGCGAAGAACTCGAGTCCCGCGAGCGCGATGCCCTCGCACCTTATGCGCAGTTTAGCGTGTATTCACGGGGCCGAAACGTCTACGAGCCGCCTCCGGAGTGGCGCACACAATACCAGCGCGACCGCGATCGGATCATCCACTCCCGGGCCTTTCGGCGACTCGACTGCAAGACACAGGTTTTCTTGAGCGGCAGCGGCGACCACCTGCGCACGCGGCTGACACACACGATGGAGGTCGCCGCCATCGCCCGGAACATCGCCCGCGCGTTGCGACTCAACGAGGATCTCACCGAGGCGATCGCGCTTGGCCACGACCTTGGCCACTCCCCATTCGGCCACTCCGGCGAACAGGCGCTCGACGACCTGATGCGCGACCACGGCGGCTTCGAGCACAACAAACAGAGCCGCCGGGTGGTGGAGTTGCTCGAGCACAAGTATCCGGCCTTCCCCGGCTTGAACCTCACGTGGGAAACGCTCGAGGGCCTGGCCAAGCACGACACCGCGCCCGAGCCGCCGCTTGGCCAAGCGGCCACCAAGTTTAACCACTCCTCGCTTGAGGCCCAGGTGGCCGACCTCGCCGACGAGATCACCTACTACAGCCACGACCTCGACGACGGACTCGACTCCGGCCTGCTCACCGAGGAACGACTGGAGCAAGACATCGACTTTTGGCGGGACGCCTCCGAGCGCATGCGCTCGGAGCACGGCGACTTGGCGGACGAGTACCGGCACTATTTCATCATCCGCTGCCTGATCGACGACCAGGTGCACGACGTCGTCCACACGACCGAGGGCAACATCGCCGAAGCCGGCGTGGCATCGGCCGACGAAGTCCGCGCCCAAGCCAAGCCGCTCGTCGCCTACAGCGCGAACCGGCACGAAGCCAACCTGAAACTGCGCGCCTACCTTTACGAGAACCTCTACTATAACAGCATCGTCCATGAACCGCACAAGCGGGCGACCGCGTTGCTCGGCGAATTGTTTCACTATTATGAGCAACACCCGGAGGTTATGGGCGAATTTGTGCAGTCGCTGATTCCCGGGCACGGGCTGCAGCGTGCCATCTGCGATCACCTCGCCTGCATGACGGATCGCTTCGTCATCCTCGAGCATGAGCGTTTGCTCGGGAAGTAGCGCAGTTTGGGCAATATCGGGTATTTTGAACAATTGCCGGTTTTTGGCGTCGTACGGAGCGAAACCCCTTGACAGGTGGGGTACTCTTTCCGGCCCTTTTTTGGGGGAACAGGGAATTAATCGGGCCGATTAGGATGCCCGGCCGGCCAAGCGATTGGCCAAGCGTTCCCACACAAACAAATAGAAATGATAAAAGTCGAGAACCTAAGCAAGGCTTTCGGGCCAAAGAACGCCGTGAACGATGTCTCGTTCTCCGTGGAACGGGGGGAGATTCTGGGCTTTCTCGGGCCGAACGGTGCCGGCAAATCCACCACCATGCGAATGATCACTGGCTACATTCCCCCCACGGCGGGTGTGGTGAAAGTCGGCGGCAACGACGTGACGGAAAAACCGATCGAGGCCAAGCGCCTGATGGGCTACCTGCCGGAGAGTGCGCCGCTTTACACGGACATGACCGTCGAGGGCTTCCTTGGTTTTTGCGCCGAGGTGCGCGGCATCAAAGGCGCGGACAAGGCCAAGGCGATCGATCGCGCCATCGACATGTGCGTCCTCAAGTCGGTTCGCCATCAAAGCGTCGACACGCTCTCGAAGGGATTCCGGCATCGCACCGGTTTCGCGCAGGCGATCATTCATGACCCGGACATCCTCGTCATGGACGAGCCGACCGACGGGCTCGACCCCAACCAAAAGCGTGAGGTGCGCTCGCTCATCCGCCGCATGGGCCAGTCCAAGGCGATCATTTTCTCCACACACATTCTCGAGGAGGTCGAGGCCGCCTGCACGCGGGCGATCATCATCGACCAGGGCAAAATCGTCGCCAACGGCACGCCGGAGGAACTCAAGGCCAAGTCCGAGTTGGCCAACTCGTACGTCGTCTCCATCAACGGGACCGAAGCCAGTGCGGTGCGCGACAGGCTTGGCTCCGTCATTCAGTCAGCCAAGGTCACCATCGTGATCGACAAGGCACCGACCGTCGTCGCCCGCGTCTTCCCGAAGAAAGCCGGCGCTGACGGAGAGCTTGGCCAAGCGATCTTCGCCGTCGCCGCGCAGAACAACTGGAAGGTCAACGAAATCAAGAAGGAGGAGGGGCGCCTGGACGACGTCTTCCGCAACATCACCCTGTCCGACACAAAACCCCAATAATTTAACCTACAATGAAAAGTATTTGGACCATCACAAAACGGGAACTGGGCGGTTACTTCAACTCGCCGGTGGCCTATGTGTTTCTGGTGATTTTCCTGTTAATGACCGCAGCGTTCACGTTCCTGATCGGTCAATTCATGGATCGAAACCAAGCGACACTGCAGCCCTTTTTCATGTGGCACCCGTGGATTTACCTGTTCCTCGTGCCGGCGGTCGGCATGCGGCTTTGGTCGGAGGAACGCCGACAGGGCACCATGGAACTGCTGCTGACCCTGCCCATTTCACTGTGGCACTGCATCATCGGCAAGTTTCTCGCCTCGTGGATATTCCTGACACTGGCGCTGGCGATGACGTTCCCGATTTGGATCACCGTGAACTACCTCGGCGACCCCGACAACAGCGTCATCGTCGCCAGTTACATCGGCAGTTTCTTCCTGGCCGGCGCGTACCTCTCCATCACCAGCATGACCTCGGCATTCACTCGCAACCAGGTCATCAGCTTCATTCTCTCGGTGGTAATCTGCCTGTTCCTCGTGCTGTGCGGCTGGCCGCCGGTGACGGATGTCGTCGAGACGCTGGCGCCGCGCTCGGTGGTCGAGTTCGTCGCCGCCTTCAGCGTGATGCCCGGCATTGAGCAGTTCAACAACGGGCAGATCGACAGCCGCACGGTGATCTACTTTTTGTCGGTGATCGGCTTCCCGCTGTTCGCCACGAGTGTCATCATCCGCGGGCTGCGCGCGTAACCAATCAACCCTGAAAATTTAGTCATGAAAAAAGAAAGCAAGTATGCCGTTTTCCTGAACTCCATCGGCGGAGCACTGGTGATTCTGCTGTGCGTGATCGCCTTCAACATCATCTCCGCCCAGTTCAAGATGAAAGCCGACCTGACCGAGGGCAACCTGTTCACCCTGTCCAAGGGCTCGAAGGAACTGCTCGACGGCTTGGCCAAGGTGCGCGAGGGCGACGACGAATCCAGCCCGCTTGAGATCCGCTTTTACCTCACGCGCGGCGAGAAAGGTGTGCCGGTCATGGTGAACGAGCACGGCACTCGAGTGTCGGATCTGCTCGACCAATACAAGGCCTACGCCGGCGGCAACCTTGAGTTGACAAAGGTCAACCCCCGACGCGACACAGATGCAGAAGAGTTGGCAGTCAATGACGGTATCCGGCTGCTGAACAACGCCTTTTATATCGGCATGGCCATCAGCTACCTCGACATCACGGAGGTCATCCCGGTGCTCGACCCGTCCCGCGCGACCAACCTCGAGTACGACATCTCCCGCGCCATCAAGAACGTCCTCAAGTTGAAGGAGGAGCAGGAAATCGTCGGCGTGATGAGCAGCCTCAACGTCTGGGGCGGCCCGGATCCCTCCAACCCGATGGCCATGCTCAACCGCGGCCAACAACAGCCGCCGTGGTATTTCTTGCAACAGTTGCAGCGCGACTTCAAAGTGGAACGCATCGAGCCTGCGGCCACGGAAATTCCCGCTGAAGTGAACGTCCTGCTGTTCATCCACCCAAAAAACGTCTCGGAGGCCACCGAGTACGCCATCGACCAATTCGTCCTGCGCGGCGGCAAGTTGATCGCTTTTGTCGATCCCCTCGCCCAGCGGGACGATTCCGGCATGCAAAACCCGCAAATGCGCATCCCGGGGCTGGGCGGCGGCTCCAATCTGAACCGCCTGTTCAGCAAGTGGGGCGTTCCGTTTGACAACAGCCAAGTCGTCGCCGACTTCAACTACCGCCTCAACCCACGCGATCCGATTGCCCAGGGGCGCATGCAGCCGGCCTACCTCGCCTTGAACCGCAACGCGCTGAACTCGGAAGAAGTCGTCACCCGCGATCTCGGCACCCTTCGCCTCCCGTACGCGGGCAGTTTTGATACCAGCAACGTGGCCACCGGCTTGAAGGTCACCGAGTTGATCACAAGTTCCGAGCAGGCCAAGCTGGTCGATGGCATGTCCTCGCAATTCAACGGCGACAAAATCATGGACTCGTTCCTGACCGGCAGCGAAGACGGCAAACCGGTCGGCACAAAAAAATACGTCTTGGCCTTGAAACTTGGCGGCAAATTCACGACCGCCTTCCCCGACGGCAAACCTGCCCCAGCGGATGCCGGTTCGTCGAAACCAGGCGCAACCAAGCCCGACTCCGCTGAACACCTGACCGAGTCCAAGGAGGACAACTATGTCTGCCTCATTGGCGATACGGACATCCTCGTGGATGACCATTTCATCCTGCAGCAACGATTCCTCATCAGCGAAAACATCACGTTTGTGCAAAACCTCGTTGACCACTTCGGCGACGACACGCTGATCAATATTCGCAGCCGAAACCAAAACCGTCCGTTCACCACGATCGTGAATCTTGAAAAAGAAGCGCAGGAAAAATTCGAGGACAAGCTCAAGAAACTCGAGGCAGAGCAGCAGGCGATCCTGCAGGAAAAAACTAAGCTGGAGAGCACCGGCGAGGGCAACAACCAGTTCACGCTTCGCATCGACCCCCAAGCACTCAAGGAGATCCAAGCCAAGGAGCTTGAGAAACGGAAACAGATCCGCGAAATCCGGAAGCAGCTCCGTGCCGATATCGACCTGATTCAACTGAAGATCAAGCTGGCCAACATCGGCCTGATGCCCCTGTTGGTCATCCTCTTCGGCATCGGCTTTTTCATTCGCAAACGCAAGAAAACCGCAGCAATTTAAAACCAATGAAAGGAAAACAACTTCTCATCGCCGTGCTCACGCTGGGGGTGCTGGGCGGCATTGCCTACTTCACCTCGATCAAGGATCAAGGCAGCCAGGCAACCGAAAAAACCGGCGTCGGCAAAACAGTTGTCACCGACCTCGACCCGGCAAAGATCGCCACGATCACCGTCATGGACAACGATGCCTCCCTCACGCTGGCCCAGCAGGATGAAAAATGGACCGTCACGGAGCGCGATGGCTTTGCAGCCAAGTTCGATGACATCCAAAAGCTCGTCGCCAGCGCAGTAAGCCTCAAGTCGTTGCGACAAATCCGCGCCAGCAAAAAACAATACGGCCGGTTCGAGTTGCTCGACCCCGCCGACAACGACGAAAACACCGGCACGCGCGTCGAGTTCAAGGACGCGCAGGGCGAGGTGCTCAAGAGCCTGTTGCTCGGCAAAAAAGGCAGCGCCAATTCCGGAGCCAACGCCGGCTCACCGTTTGGCTCATCCGACAATCATCGCTACGTTCTGGCTGACGGCAACAAGGTGGCTGTCGTCGCCATCGATTACTCCAGCGCGCTCAACGACGTCAGCGCCGACCCCGCCGACTGGCTGAACAAGGACGACTTCTTCAAGGTTGAGAAAATCAAGTCGCTCGCCGTCGCCCACCCCGTCGCGGCGGATTCGTGGACACTGTCGCGCAACAAGGAGGGCGAGGACATGGCGCTGGCCGAGGCCAAGCCGGAGGAAAAACTCGACTCATCCAAGGGCAATACCGCCGGGCGCGTGCTTGGTTACCCAAGCTTCGACGACGTCGCCAGCAAGTCAGCCAAGCCGGAGGACATCGGCATGGACAAAGCCGTCACGGCGACAATCGACACGTTTGAGGGTTACCAATACGTCGTCAAAATGGCCAAAAAGGATGACGATCACTTCATGAGTATCACAGCTAGCGGCACACGGATTCCGCAGGAAGAAGAGAGCAAAACCCGTGAACCTCAAGCGGACGAAACCGAGCGTCGCGAACCGGGCAAGGACGAAAAATCGGAGGATGCCAAGCGCCTCGACCAGGAGCATGCGGACAGCTTGGCCAAGCGCATTGCCGATCGCGAACAAGCGCACAAGGACAACCAGGCCAAGCTCAAGACCGACCGCGACAAGGCCTTTGCCGACAACTTGGCCAAGCTGGCCAAGCTCGAAGGTTGGACGTTCAAGGTCTCCAGCTACACCTTCGACGCCATCTACAAAACCCGCGCCGAGATGATGGAGGAAAAAAAGGAGGAGGAAAGCGGTGACACCACCTCTACTGACGAGACCTCCAGCCAAGATGGTGTCGCTCAAAAAAACAAGGAAGCCGGCGAATCCTTTCTTGCTGCCAACAAGGACAAGGAAGGCGTGAAGACCACGGACAGTGGTTTGCAATATCAGGTCACCAAGGAAGGCACCGGTCCCTCCCCCGGCGCGACGGACTCAGTCACAGTGAACTACAAGGGCACGCTGATCGACGGAACCGAGTTCGACAGCGGCAAAGGCATCAGTTTTCCGCTCAACGGGGTCATCAAGGGCTGGACAGAGGGGTTGCAGTTGATGAAAATTGGTGGCTCCACTCGCTTCTTTATCCCGTCAGGCCTGGCCTATGGCACAACCGGCAGCGGCGCAAAAATCGGGCCGAACGCCACACTCATCTTCAACATAGACCTGCTCTCCATCAAGGGAAAGGAAGCCGCCAAGGCCCCGACTCCCGCAACCATCGACCCGGCCAAGACTGACCCGAGGAAGATCGTCACCAGTGACATCATCAAGGTGCCTTCAGCCGAGGAGATGAAAAAGGGCGCCAAGATCGAGGTCATCAAAAAGGAAGACCTCCCCGCCGAAATCGAGAAAGCAAAAAAGCAAACGGAGAAGGCCGACGACAAAAAATAACCGCTTGGCCAAGCGGGCAATTCCCAAACCACCCAGGCAGACGCGTGGGTGGTTTTTCCATGTTCGGACAATTTTGATTTGCGCCCCTTGGCCGGTGCCGTAGCGTTTGGGGCATGGCGGCAGATGACTCGATCGTTCTCAAGCTGGAGGAGGTTCACAAGCAGTACGAAAACGCGGATCGCGACCCGGTGCCGGTGCTCAAGGGCATCTCGCTCACCGTCCGTCGCGGCGACTCCGTCGCGATCGTCGGCCCGTCTGGCTCCGGCAAAAGCACACTGCTCAACATCCTCGGCTCGCTCGACTCCCCCACTCGCGGCAGCATCCAGTTGGACGGCGAGGAACTCGCGCACCTCTCCGAGCCGGAGCTCGCCGCCATTCGCAACCAAAAGATCGGCTTCATTTTTCAGTCCCACCACCTGCTGCCACAATGTTCCGTCTTGGAAAATGTTCTCGTTCCCACGCTGGCCGCCACCGGCCGCGCCCCCGCCGATGCCGCCGCGCGCGCCCGGCAACTCCTCGAGCGCGTCGGCCTTGGCCACCGTCTCGACCACCGACCGGCCCAGCTGTCCGGCGGCGAATGCCAGCGCGTCGCCGTCGTGCGCGCACTGATCAACCGGCCCAGCCTCATCCTCGCCGACGAACCGACCGGCGCGCTCGACCACTCCACCGCCGAGTCACTGGGCGACCTGTTGGTGGAACTGAACCGCGACGACCAAGTGACGCTGATCGTCGTCACGCACTCCGCCGAACTCGCCGACAAGATGGGTGCCATCCGCCAACTCCTCGACGGCCAGTTCGTCGCCGACAACCTCTGACGCACACACGGCATGACAACTTGGGCTCTTGTTTTGAATTCGTTCCGGTTTTACGCCCGGAGCCACGTTGGCACGCTGCTGGGTG
>Ga0208391_1001647_pt1 | contig 10356 bp, 10 predicted proteins | sample Knorr_S23_td_Bot_FD_185612 | JGI IMG/M metagenome (GOLD analysis project Ga0208391, IMG submission 185612) | Marine microbial communities from Southern Atlantic Ocean transect - Knorr_S23_td_Bottom_ad_3770_LV_A (SPAdes) (version 2) | ecosystem: Environmental > Aquatic > Marine > Oceanic | place... | reverse complement strand
AGAGGCGGGACTGGAACCCGGGCGCGATTTAAAGGTAAGGATGATTTGCGGTCATCTCGATCATACGTCGCGGGTCGAACTGAGTGACCTGTGGGGTGGTGCGGACACCTTCGACTGGTATGGCGTTGGCGATACCGGCATCATCGCAGCGGAAGGCCCACGCCAGGACGGACTGTATTTGTGGGAGGACGCGCACTTCATCGAGATGCTCGATCCGCAAACTGCACAACCTGTTGCCGATGGCACACCCGGCAACATCTGTGTGACCGTCCTGTTCAAAGACACCATTTATCCCATCATTCGGTTTGACACCCAGGACCTCTCAACACGATTGCCCCCAGACCCTGAAAGCGGTATTGGCTTTCGGCGGATCACCGGATTCGGTGGGCGCAGCGACAACATGGTGAAACTGCGCGGAATCAATGTTTATCCCACCGCGATCGGACCCCTGCTGCAAGCACTCAATGGATTCACAGGAGAATACGTCTGTCGTGTCACTGGGGAGCGCGATGAAATGACTGTGATCGCCGAGTACGCTGGCGCCGATACGCGGGCAAAAGATCAACTCGCGCAGCATTTGCGGGACAAACTGGGTGTTCGGTTTACCGTTGAACTCGTTGCCCCAGGGCAAACCGCCTCGCTGACAGGCCTGGAAGATCGGCAGAAGCCACAGCGATTAATTGATGAACGAAGATGACATCCACAAAGCCTCGGTAAGGGAACTGGTTATTCAACTGGAGAACCATTCACTTTGTGCAGAAGATTTAATCAACGCCTACCTGTCCCAGGTTGACCTACACAATAAAAAAATTAACGCAGTGATTCACGTCGACAAAACAGGGGCCACCCGCGCGGCGCTTGACTCAGATCAACGTCGAGGAAAAAAACAAAGCTTCGGTGCCCTAGACGGGATCCCGATCGTGGTTAAAGACAACATTGATATAGCTGGTTTGCCCACAACAAACGGGCTTGGACTATCGATGGTCGCCGAACGTGATGCCCACGTAGTAACCCAACTGAAGGCACACGGTGTCATCATCCTTGGCAAAGCCAACATGGATGAGGGTGCGCTGAGTGCACTGTCCGACAACCCTCACCACGGCCGGGTACAAAATCCGTTGGCTGACGGCTTTACCCCTGGCGGTTCCAGTGGCGGCTCAGCCGCCGCCGTGGCAAGTGGCTTCTGCGCGGCAGCGCTGGGTACGGATACCCTGGGCTCAGTGCGCTTACCGGCAGCCTATTGCGGCTTAGTCGGACTGAAACCCAGTTTGGGTGCCATTTCTAACCTCGGCATTCGCGTTCTCGGCCAATCCCTTGACTGCACCGGACCGATCACACGCACTGTGGCGGACTGCAAAATTGTGATGCAATGCCTGCTGCCATCAACCCCGACTCAGACGGTTTCCCTAGCCAATCCGCTTCTCTGGTCTCACCTGAGCGAGATCGACGAGGCATTGTTAACGCCAGCCGTTGCCTCAGCTTACCAACAAGCTCTGAAGCAGATGCAACAATGGCAGCCAATGCGCCATGTTGCGGAATTGCCCGGCTGGAATCCAGGCGCTGCGCGCCGTGCAGCCCTGCTGTTAATCGAGCACGAGGCGGCGGAGCGATGGATGTTCGACCTCTCCCATCATCGGCAGGCATTTTCTGAACCCTTGATCAAAATGCTCGAATTCGGTCGCAATGCCAGTACAGATCAGCTCGACAAAGCCCGGGTCGTTGTTGCCAAGGCCGGTCAAGCATTGCGCAATGCTCTGACAAGGATCGACCTAATCGTGGCACCGACAACGCCGCAGAACGCGTTTAGGTTTGATCAACCGCCGCCAGCTAATCAGGCTGACTTCACAGCCTTGGCCAACTTTGCCGGTTGCCCGTCGATCTCTATCCCCTGCCCGGTTCCCACTGGGGTACTGCCTGTGGGGCTTCAACTCATCAGTCGTCCGGGTACGGACAACTGGTTAATAGACATCGCCGGCATCATCGAACACCAATTGACGAAATGACAGACCGACACCCATGCCAATTGCAGATTTAAATCACCACTCGATGTACTACGAGGTTCACGGACAAGGCCTCCCTGTAGTGTGCTCAGGCGGCTGGGGCACGTGGTGCCACGGTGGGGAACGCCATTTACCTAGCGGCTTGATAGAGCACTTTCAAGTGATTATTTTTGATCACCGGGGCATTGGCGAGTCGAATGATCAACCCTCGGTTGAGGCGACGACAACGCTCTACGCGAAGGACGTGCTGGCACTGCTCGACCATCTGGCGATCAAACAGGCGCATTTTATCGGCATTGTCGGCATTGGCGCATGCATCGGACAGGAACTCGCCCTTCTCGCTCCAAATCGTGTGCGCAGCCTGATCAATTCAGGTACCTGGGCGCGCGCGGACCATCATTTCCGGGCAAAACTCACTTTGTGGCTCGATTTACATGAGCGACTCGGATTTGAAGCGTTTCAGAAATGTGTGGTGTTGTCGGCATTTGATGCCGAGTTCTTCAATCGGTATCAGGACAAACTGCTTGGCCCCTGCGGGGGCTGGTCGGACCTACGGGAAAACTTGATAGCACAGCAAAGACTTACCCACGCCGCGCTCACCCACAACAGCGTCGAGCGGCTCGCCAATGTCACTGCACCCACGCTAGTGTTTCACGCGACCCATGACGAAATCACCCCACCCCATCTGAGTACAGTGGTTGAAAATGGTATTGCCGGTGCAAGGGGTGAGTGGCTGACCGGTGCCGGCCACGTCATCACGATGCGCGAACAACGCGAAGCGTTTGCAACCACGATCATTAACTGGCTCCAGCAACACTGACGCCATTGGAAAAGAGCTAGCGCCGGCAGCGCGAGCTATGTTGGTCACCCTTTCTGGCTTCCCCCACCCGGCTACACAGCAGGGAATGGACGGGCTTTTCTCGTGTCAGCAGCACCGGTCATCGTTATAGTTGTTCTAAAGGTGTCACAGGAACCACCATGGCGAGAAAAATTGCAGGAACTCCCCTAGGGGAAATCTTGATAGAGCTACGTCACCAAGCCGAGTCACACCTCGATACGCTGGGCCTTCCAAGTGCTTGGCCAGCGTTTCTCAGCCTGCTCCGAATAACAGAATCAAACGAGATCGATGGCTCAGCGCGCTCGCTGTTTTTCCCTCGGGATGAAGCCACTCGCACAGCCCGACTGTTATTTGAGACTTACCAACTTGAAAACTGGCTTGCTACCAATGAAGCGGAGCGTGCCGTTACCAGCGCATTGCGAATGACTGAATTAGCTGATCGCTCCGGCCTCAACAGCCGTCGAGCCAAGCAGGCTCTGCGCGAATTGCATTACACTACGCGCCGACTGCCGGTTACTCGAACCGACATTCGCTGGTGGCGCAAAACAGGCAGCGCCATTCGTAAGAACAACCCGGCGTTGTCAACAATCGAAGTCGCTCGCCGCATCGACCCGGTGCGTTATCACACGGTACGCAAATACCTTTGAGGTATCTTGGCAGACTGTGGTCGACTCTAACGCGTCGACCAAACTGCAATGCGGTAGCCTTACAGGTCCATAGGCCAAGGTCCCTACGCTAAAGGAAGACACTCGATTGAAACGGATTTTCCCTGGTTATTACATTGTTGCAGCGAGCTGTGTCGTACAAGCCACTTACCTCGGCGCGTTCTTCTCTTTCGGCATTCTCTTCCCAGAATTCGAGGCTGAATTCGGGTGGAAACGAGAAACCATCTCCTGGGCGGCATCGCTTAACTTCCTGATCATGGGGATAAGCGTGATCTTTCTGGGCCGCTTGACTGACCGTCTTGGGCCACGTTGGGTGCTGGCTCTGGCCTCGGTGATCTATGGCCTGGGCTATCTACTTTTGTCACAGGTCAATGCGGTGTGGCATCTGTATCTCTGCTTCGGCGTTTTGGCCGGCATCAGTATCGGTGCGCACGATGTGTGCACCCTGTCTACGGTTGCGCGCTGGTTTGTTAAACGCCGCGGTCTGATCACCGGCATTGTCAAATCCGGCGCGGGTGTCGGTCAAGCGCTGATGCCAATCGGGGTCGCCATATTGATCGTGATGTTTGGCTGGCGCACCGCGTGTGTGGTGATTGGTTTCTCGCTACTCTCGATGGTGCTGGTGTCTTTGATGCTGAAACGAGACCCAGCCCTAGTTGGACTGCAACCCGACGGCGTTGAAGTGGCAGCCACAGAAACCACCGAGTTGAATTCTGCGACGAGCATACCGGAACACGGTATCAGCCTACGCCAGGCACTAAAAACACATCAGTTGTGGCTGTTGTGTATCGGTAAATTTGCTGACTTTTACTGCCTGATGACGATTGTGATTCACATCGTTCCCCACGGCATAGATCAAGGCCTTGCACCTGCAGCGGCCGCTCGGATCCTCGCCATTATCGGCATCGTCAGCATTGTCGGACGAATCGCAGTTGGTACCCTATCAGACCGCTTCGGTTCAAAACGAGCAATCCAGGCCTGTTTTAGCCTGTTGTTTGCAAGTTTTGTTTTCCTACAATGGCTGGAAAATCCGAATCTGTTATTCGCCTTTGCAGTTGTCTACGGCATTGCGCACGGCGGCTTTTTCACCGCTACTTCGCCGTCAGTCGCGGAATATTTCGGCACGCGATCTCACGGTGTGATTTTTGGCACCTTGGTGTTCTGCGGCACCCTAGGAGGCGTGATCAGTCCGGTGCTCGCAGGTCGGTTTTTCGATAATACTGGCAGTTACGACGTTCCGTTCCTGATCCTGACCGCTTTCAGCGTAATTGGGTTTGCAGTCATCAGTCAGTTACGGCCGCTCGCAGTCGCATCGGATCACGCTTAATCTACAACGACTAGGTTATCCCACTTACTCGCTATACCGATCATCGAGCGACGTTGAAAGCAATGTCACCATCGCGTCGATGGTAGCCTCTAACGTGCGTTCGATATCGACCGACTCAGGGTTCTCGCGCGCAAATTCCGTTTGCCCCAACAAGCGGTAAACCGCTGCCGCCCCTTGATGAAACCCAGGCGAGAGCCCCACCGAATCAAAAGTGGCCGCGATCTCTTCCATCTCTCCGATCCAACGGTGCGCGTTGGCCGGAAGAGCAGGGATGCTGGCGTGCATCTGACGGAGGACGCTCTCCTGGCTAGCGGCGAGTTCTGCAGTGAGCGCCACGTCAACACCCAGCGCTCGCGCCGCAGTCAACAACGCCACCTGCAGCGTGGCAGTACCCTTGGTCAAGGCCGCGTAACACATCTTGATACTTGACGCATCACCCACACGATCCCCCATCACTTTAACGGTAATCTCGTCACAATCGAGTGCGCTCAGCGCATGGGCGCCCTGACCGGAAACATAGAGTCGGGGGGGCAGTCCGCGACCCGGCGGCGGGCCTATGATGGATCCGTCGATGAAGGATGCGCCCGCATTCACGATCTGTTGTTCGATCCGTTGAGTGGTCTGCGGCGCTATGGCGTTGCAATCGACAAACGGGGTGTCAACGCGCTGTGTCGAGATGACACGGGCCACCGTCTGGGCAACACGCTCTGCCTGGGCAGGGACCAAAATCGAAAGGACAATATCTGCCTCAACGACCAGTTCGTCTAAGGTTGACACAATTCGGAATCCGCCCTGCTGGGCTAACTGGTGAGTGCGTGCACTTCGCCCCGCTAGGCAGGTGATGACATCAAAACCGGATCGACCCAGCGCCGCCCCTATCCCATGACCCATATCACCCGGACTTAGGATAGCAATCGTACGAAGCGCCATGCTTTTATGTCCTCTGCTCCAAGCGACGCGGCAACACGCTCCATCTGGCCGAACTGATGACCTGCGTTATCTTTCGTCTCAAACTAACGCCCATCCATCTCACCCCACATGGGCTTTCATCTCAATTTCGATAAAAATAAGTTCCTGATTTCCAGCATTGATTACATTGTGCTCCACACCGGCTTGCCGGTAATACGACTCCCCCTGGACCAGCGTCGCCGATTGCTCGCCTGCAGGTCCAACCAACAACAGTTCACCGTGAGTCTGGGGCACAACCACGTAATCCCAGCCATGCCGATGCCAACCCGTCTCAGCACCCGGGGCAAATCGATATTCGGTGACTCTCACGCGGTCATTGTCGACCTGAACACGCGCATTCGCTGGTGCACGATGATCTGATGATGGTTTGTCGTTCACGCTTCGGCAACCTCCCATTTGGGCTGTGCACCGGGTTGGGGCCGCGCCATTCGTTCCAGTAGCCGTTGCGGCTCCGAGTCGATTAATAACTGGTCAAGATGGCGTTGTTTAACGAACCCCTCCGTCACCGCACTGTGCAGAAAGTCGACCAATCCCTGGTAGTACCCCTCTGTGTTCAACAAAGCGCAGGGTTTTTGGTGGAAACCAAGTTGTGCCCAGGTCAACGCCTCAAACATCTCTTCAAGTGTACCAATGCCGCCCGGTAGGGCAATGAATCCATCGCTAAGTTCGCTCATGGTGGCTTTTCGCTGATGCATGGTCTCAACAACGTGAAGTTCGGTCAGCCCTGGATGGGCAAGCTCCTTCTCCACCAATGATGCGGGTATCACACCGATCGCCTCGCCACCATTCGCCAACACAGCGTCTGCCACCGTCCCCATTAATCCTACGCATGCGCCGCCGTAAACAAGCGCGACCTCTTGCGAGACCAGTGACTCGCCAAGCAACACGGCCGCAGACCGATACGCCTCCTGGCGTCCCGGACTAGAGCCACAAAATACACACACTCGTCTCATCAGACCTGATGACCCCTTTATGTCCCGCGTTGAATCTTCCCTGTCATTCGAGCGGCGAACAAGATCGCGCGCCACCCGAGATTGAGGTCTGGAGGATAACAAATCATCCGCAACTCATTCACATGGATTGCCCATCTACTAAAAAAAGCCCCGCGTTAACGGGGTCTCAAGAAAAGGAGGAGTCAAAGCAAGCTCGCACCTTAGCGCACGGTGCTCTCAAAAAAAGGGTCAGGTCATGCAAAATTTCTATTAACTCCCTGCAATTTACCCGCAACTGATCCCCCGATTGAACAGAAAAATGACCACGGGATTGCTACACTTAAAGCTCCCAACATCCACCGACAAATCATTCGAAACCGCTTATGCAGAAACTATCCGGCAAAACCGCCCTGGTCACCGGGGCCAGCGCAGGAATCGGGCAGGCCACTGCAAGCGCACTGATTACTGCCGGTGCCCGCGTTATCTGTTCGGCCCGGCGCCTAGCACGGTTGAACGCTCAAGTCTCAAACCTCGGAGCCAACGCCATTGCACTGGAGCTCGATGTCTGCGATGCGGCGTCGGTCAATTCACTTCATTCGCGCCTGCCGAATCAATGGCGTGAGATCGACATCCTCATCAACAATGCCGGTCACGATGCCGGAGGGCGGCGACCCTTTCACCTAGGGTCGATTGACGAATGGTCGGCGATTATCGAAACCAACGTGATGGGTCTTGTTCGAGTCACCCGCAAGGTGATCGAAAACATGGTGTCACGAAACTGCGGACATATCGTTAATATTGGATCGATCGCGGGGATTCAACCGTATGCCACCGGCACCATCTATTCGGGCAGTAAGCACGCCGTGCACGGCTTCAGTGAATCGCTTCGTCTCGATTACGCCGGTACGGGCATTCGGGTAACCGAGATCCTACCGGGTATGGTTCGAACTGACTTCGCAATGACCCGCTGGAACGATGATGTCAAGGCCGCGGCTTTCTACGACAAAACAGAGCAATGTCTCACCCCCGAAGACATTGCCCAGACCGTGGTATTTGCGCTCGAGCAACCTCCCCATGTTGTGCTCTCTCAAATGGTGGTTCTACCCTCATCCGGTTGAGTGGTCTTACCGTGTCGGCAAATGACCACACCGGCGATGACGATCAGTCCAATACCTAGCCACATCGACAGATTGGGAAAATCATTCCACACCAGGTAACCGAGAGCGACAGCAACCAGGATGCCGCTAAAGTTGAAAGGAGCAATGAACGAGAGTTCTCCCATGCGGATGGCCATGACCAAGCAGGGCAAGGCCAGCGTCAGGCACAGTGCGCTGAGCACTACCCACAGGCCGTGTGAGGCAGTCAGAGGATGCCAATTAAAGGGAGCAAGCACCGCCCCAGCGAGCGACACCAGGACCATCGTTACCAACATGATCTGTAACGGATGCAGCTGCGGATCAATGTAACGCGTGACGAGATCGCGGGAGGCCCCGAATACAGCAGCTAACAGCGGCAACACCACGAACCCATTCCAATGCGCGTCCCAGGGCTGAACAACCAAAACAATGCCCACGAACCCCACTAGCACCGCCAGCCAACGGCCAGCGTTAACCCGCTCGCGGAGCACAATCATCGCCAACAACGTCAGGAGAATCGGTGAAGTCCATGCGAGGGTTGCGGCGACCGGCAGCGCCAAGAAGGACAGGCCAACGACATAGCACACAGCACCTGCGCCGTCGCAACCGCTGCGAAGTAGATTCCAACCCTGCAGGAGACGGCGATCCCACACTCGATATCCGAACAGTGGAATCAGAAAAACTAACGCCAGCACCACACATACACCCCGCAGTAACAGTAGCTGGCTAATGCTGATGGTATCCATCAACTGCTTGATGATGGCATCGTTAACTGCAATGCCCGTCATTGCCACGACCATTAGTCCTGCTGCGCGTTTGTTTTGCGTCACCGAATCACCCTGAGGCGAAGCGGCGAAGTATAGTCGCGGTTTTTGGAAGAACTGGGTCAGCGAGAAATATGTTTTCTCCGAGTAGTTACCTCAATCTGCTGAGTCGCCATCGCCAGACACTCGGGCTGGGCGTCGTCTTGACGATGGCCTCAAGTTTCGGCCAGACCTACTTCATTGGTGTGATTGGCCCTCACATCCAGGCTAGCCTATTTCTCAGCCACACCGAGTGGAGCACTATCTACATGGCCGGCACCCTGCTGAGCGCGCTGATGTTACCCTGGACAGGCGCTCAGATTGATCGCTTCTCCCTGACCCGCTACACCCTGCCAACCTTGCTGTTACTGGTGCTGGCCTGTGCCGTGATGGCCACTGCGACGTCATCATTGATGCTGCTGGTCGCCATCTTCCTGCTCCGACATAGCGGCCAGGGGCTCATGAATCATATCGCCATCACCACGATAGCCCGTCGCTTTCACGCGGAACGGGGGCGAGCGATCGCAATCACCACCCTTGGCATGGTCCTGGGAGAGGCAGCCTTACCGGTGATCGCCGTTGGCACCCTCGCCATCATCGGCTGGCGCGGCACCTATGCGAGTGCCGCTATCTTGCTAACGATTGTTGTCTTTCCTATCGTTGCGTGGCTGCTTCAATCGGTGGTCAAAACACCGGTCGGTGACACACTTCCCACGCCAACGGCCGATACGGCGACTGCTAGCAAGGCCACTCTACCGGGCTGGACGCGAAGGCAAGTTTTGCGTGATGTCACTTTTTATCTGCTTTTGCCCGGAGTGCTCGCCCCGTCCATCATCGTCACCGCGATGTTTTTTCACCACCTTAACCTGGCTGATGCCAAGGGCTGGTCACACACCTGGATCACCGGTAACTATATTTTCTACGCAGCCACGGCCATCGCAACCACTCTGGTGGCGGGCCCTCTAATAGACCGACTGGGCGCAGTCCGCCTCACACCATTCATGCTAGCGCCATTGGCCGCGGCGCTAATGATGGCTGCCCTTTTCAATGCACCCTGGGTAGCAACGGCGTATCTCGTCCTTGCCGGGGTCAGTTCGGGCATTAGCCACTTGTCAGTTTCGGCCTTGTGGCCAGAGCTTTATGGCGTAACCCACCTGGGCGCAGTGCGCAGCCTAGCGGCGGCATTGGGTGTTTTCGGTTCAGCGCTGGGCCCACCCATCGTGGGGATCTTAATAGATCAAGGTTTTACCATGGAACATATCTATACCCTCTTTGCGCTTTATTGCCTCGTTGGAACAGCCCTGATTATCGGCGCGCTCAGGTATCGGTGCGGCACATTACAGGAACCTTCAACCCGTTGACCGGTGCATGCTAGCATGCAAATCACGGTCGGGGATAAAGAGACCTGATATGAGTGACGACAAAACTTCTCTTAGCGATGAGTAAGTTAACCTCCAGTTTCGAGAAATCGCGGATGCCTTTATCGATCTCGCAAACGACCAAAGCAATCGTTTTAATCCGGAAAATGTCAGCCTCGCCTTGTTATATGCCGCTGCCCGTTTCAACGCATTCATCGTGGCGGGCCACGCCGATAATGCGACGGCTTACGATCGGGACCGCAACAGTGCCTTCGATTACTTCACCGGAGAGTACCGGCGCATGCTGGAAGAAAATCTTGATCAATAC
>Ga0208391_1001646_pt1 | contig 10359 bp, 8 predicted proteins | sample Knorr_S23_td_Bot_FD_185612 | JGI IMG/M metagenome (GOLD analysis project Ga0208391, IMG submission 185612) | Marine microbial communities from Southern Atlantic Ocean transect - Knorr_S23_td_Bottom_ad_3770_LV_A (SPAdes) (version 2) | ecosystem: Environmental > Aquatic > Marine > Oceanic | place... | reverse complement strand
ACCAACGGCACCCATAGCCATGGATGAAAAGAGAAATGGCAACATACCGCCTACAAATAAACCAGCCATTACTTTGGGTTTAGAAATATCAATACTTTCGATTCCAGTTTGGACCATGAATGCTGCGAAAAGCGCTAATGCTGTCAAAGCTGCGGATCCAATTGCAAAGCCTTTTCCAATAGCTGCAGTTGTATTGCCAACTGCATCAAGCTTATCTGTACGCTCGCGGACATCTTCTGGCAATTGAGCCATTTCAGCAATACCGCCTGCATTATCAGAAATCGGGCCGTAAGCATCTACGGCAAGTTGAATTCCAGTATTTGCAAGCATTCCTAATGCAGCCATTGCAATACCATACAATCCTGCAAAATGATGTGCGCCCATAATTGCTGAAGCTAAAATTAAAATAGGAATTGCAGTCGATTGCATCCCAACACCAAGACCGGCAATAAGATTAGTAGCCGGACCAGTAACGGATTGCTTTACAATGGATAAAACAGGAGTTGTTCCTGTTCCGGTATAATGCTCGGTTATCATTCCAATTCCTAACCCTGCAACTAATCCTATGACTGTTGCCCAGAACACACCCATTGAGTGAGATGCGGGTAAAAAATGATTAACCAAAAAGTAAATAACGGCTACCATGATTGCTGAACTTCCAAACTCACCAATATTTAATGCTTTTTGCGGGTCCCCACCTTCTTTAACGGATACCATAAATGTTCCAATTATAGAAACGATAATTCCAGATCCTGCAATAAATAAAGGCAATAATATAAAATTGAGACCATTTGCAATCCCCGTTGCATATATACTTGCTCCAAGAATCATTGACCCAACAATTGAACCCACATATGATTCAAATAAGTCAGCGCCCATTCCGGCAACATCTCCAACATTATCACCCACATTGTCTGCTATAGTTGCAGGATTAAGCGGATGATCTTCCGGGATACCCGCTTCTATTTTACCCACAAGGTCAGCACCAATATCAGCGGCTTTGGTATAAATTCCACCACCAACACGGGCAAATAACGCAATAGATGAGGCGCCTAAAGAAAACCCTGAAATCACATTTAAGACCGTTTTCATAGAATGAGTATCTGAACCAAAGAGATTAGTATAATACATAAATAATCCCCCCAAACCTAAAACACCGAGACCCACAACGCTCAATCCCATGACTGTCCCCCCGGTAAAAGCGACATTTAATGCAGAAGCTAAACTGTTACGAGCAGCGTTTGTGGTACGGTTATTTGCTTTTGTAGCAACTTTCATCCCTAAAAACCCAGCCAATCCTGAAGCCATTGCGCCAACAATAAATGACATGGCAATCAATGCACTTGAATCATTGCGGCCGTAATTTGCAAATCCAAGCAATAAAGCAACTGCAATGACAAATATAGTCAATACGCGATATTCTGCTTTGAGAAACGCCATTGCACCTTCGGCAATACTGGCACCAATTTGCTTCATCCTATCTGTGCCTTCATCTTGTTTATTAATCCAAGTTGTTTTCCAAAATGAAAACACCATGGCCAAAACACCAGCACCCATAACAAATAATAGATTGTTCATTTAAATTTCTTCCTTCATTTAATCAGTTAAAATCGTTCATTGTTTTTTGTAGCCCACGTTTCAAAATAGATTCTACAGCATTAGCTACAGTTTGAACCATATCATCCGCTTCTGGCTGGTCGTTTTTTTTAAATGGTTTAAGAACATATTTTTCTGCTGGCCGTTTGTGATCAGCAGCTGCAACTCCGAACCGTACACGCGGAAAGCCCGTATGCCCTAAATGATAAATAACAGATTCCATCCCCCGATGACAACCATCACCACCTTTGGACCGAAGCCTCATAGAGCCCAAAGGCAGATCCACATCATCTATCACAATATTTAAATCAGCAAGCTCAATATTCCAATCTCTCATTACCGTTTTCACTGCAATGCCACTGGCATTCATTCCTGTCGTGGGTTTAACCAAAAGTGAATCTTTTTCTGACGATTCAGCGTACACAAACGATCCTTTCCCAGGTTGGAATTGAATTGACCAGCGCCTTGCCAATTCGTCCACAACCCAGAATCCGGCATTGTGTTTGGTGTCGGCATACACTGGTCCGGTATTTCCGAGGCCTATAAACGCTTTCATATTTATTCAGTTTTTTCCTCTTTGGTATCTCCACCTTCAGCTTGATCCTCATCGCTCCTTTCATCATCAGCGGCCCCTTCGCCTTCCTCTCCTTCTTCTCCTTCTTCTCCTTCTTCAAGATCAACAACGGGTTCTTCCTCTTCTTTGGGAGGCGTAATTGTAGCAATCGCAACTTCTTGATCGGTAAGAATTGTGTATTCGCCTGAAACAACGATATCTCCGACGGACAAACTGCTGTTCATTTCCAACTCTGTCACATCAACAGGGATAAATTCAGGAACGTCTATTGGTAGACACTCAATCTCGATATTGGTGAGTAAATGAGAAAGAACACCACCTTCATTGATGCCAACTGCATCACCTTCCAAATGTATTGGAACAGTAATGGTCATTTTCACATCACGACGTACACGCATAAGGTCCACATGTAAAATATTTTCTGTGACCGGGTGGTATTGTATTTCTTTAATCATCACATATTGAAGATCGCCTTCTAATTCCACTTCAAACACACGACTTCCCGAATGCAAGGCGTGAAATAGACCCTTTGTATCAAGAACTAAATTGATATTGTCTTGCCCTTTGTAATAATAGTTTGCCGGAATTTTACCATTACGGCGCAAAGTTTTTGTTGCGCTTATTCCGATTTTCTCTCTTTTTTCTACAACTAATTGATAATAATCTGCCATTGGTTAACTCCGCTTAAAATTCGAACAGTGAGCTTACAGATTCGCCTTCGTGAATGCGTTTAATCGCTTCGGCAAAAATATTGGACACTGTTACAATTTTCATTTTATTTAATGTTTTTTCTTCTGATATATTGACCGTGTCTGTTACTATCAGCTGACTGATAGGTGATTCGTTAATTCTTTCTACTGCTGGTCCAGACAATAGCGCATGTGTTGCAACGGCCGTTACTGAATTGGCTCCGTTTTGCATTGCTGCTTCTGCAGCATTAACCAATGTGCCGGCTGTGTCAATCATATCATCAATGATAAGAACATCTTTTCCATTCAAATCTCCAATTAAATGCATAACCTCTGCTTTGTTTGGAGCATATCTACGTTTATCAATTAACGCAAAATGCATTCCCAGTCGTTTTGCATATGCCTGACTCATACGCGCCGAACCTACATCTGGGGCTAGCGCTACTGATTTTTCCGGATTCAACTCTAATGCTTTAATCTCATCTATCAGAACCATCCGACTGTATAGATGATCGAATGGAATATTTGCAAATCCCTGAATTTGTGTTGAGTGTAAATCCATTGTGACAATTCTATCTGTGCCGGCAGTCGTAAACATATCCACCATAACGCGAGCAGAGATTGGAACTCTTGGAGTGTCTTTCCTATCTTGTCGTGCATAACCAAAATAGGGAATCACAGCTGTAACGCTTTTTGCAGATGCTCGAACCGCTGCATCAATAATAAGGACAAGCTCCAAAATATTTCTTGCTGGACTATGGGTGCTCTGAATAATAAACACGTCCCTACCGCGGATATTTTCCTCGAACTTCACCCAAGTTTCACCGTCAGCAAAATCCTTAATGGATAATTTCCCCAATGGAACATCCAGATATTTCGCAATTTGCTCCCCAAGTTGAGGGTTACTGCGGCCGGTAAATAATTTTATAGTATCTTTTCTCATATTTTTTCTGCTGGGGCGCAGGGATTCGAACCCCAACTGCCTGGACCAAAACCAGGTGTCCTACCCTTAGACGACGCCCCAAAGAGTTGAATGGATTTGATTTTAGCTATGAATAGGGCAGGTTAGGAGGGTTCGGTAGTCGGACGATATAACAGACTCCGCTGCTTTTGCTGCAGTCTCTTCGTCAAACATTCCGAACACAGTCGAACCACTGCCCGACAGACTCGTAAATCTGGCTCCGTTATTAATAAGAGCATCTTTGATTTTACCAATCTCTGGATGTGCTGGAATCACAATCCGTTCAAAATCATTCTTAAAAAGCTCAAAAGGAATTATATCCCTTCTGAATAAGTCGGCAAATTTAGCTTTTTCAACACTCTCCTCCAAACCATTTTTTAACTCATTATATGCCCATGCTGTGGAGATAAAAACAGGGGGGAGGACTAATAATAAAACGAAATCAAATTTTATATTTATTATGGATAATTTTTCACCAATTCCTTCACCTAATTGTGTTCCCCCGCGAATAAAAAAAGGCCCGTCTGCTCCTATCTCTTGTCCAAGTTCTTGAAGTTCAGCAACTGATAAACCCAATTCAAATAACTCATTTATACCTTTTAAAACTGTAGCGCCGTTACTGGAACCACCACCCAATCCCGCTCCTTGGGGAATATTTTTTTCAACATGTACCTTTATTCCGTCCAGATTAGGAAATTGCTCAAGAATCAAAGTGTAAGCCTTTGCGCATGTATTGGTGGAATCTAGGGGAAAACTTTTGTCGTTTGAGGATAGTTCACATCCTTCATCTGTTTTTTCTAATGTAACAATATCATGAAATTCCAATTCCTGAAAAATAGTGTGAATATTGTGGAAACCATCTTTACGCTGATCCAACACCTGCAGACCAATATTCACTTTTGCGTGTGATTTTAATGTTAACAAATCCATTATAAATTAATTCTTGAAAATTATTTAGATATGGTTGCAACCGCCACAGCACCCACACCTTCTCCGCGACCGATAAATCCCATTTTATCCGTTGTGGTGGCTTTGATGGATACCGATGTTTCTTCTATTTGGAGGGAATAAGATATTTTATATGTCATTTCCGGGATAATATCAACCAGTTTAGGTTCTTCCAGAATAATTGTGCTGTCGAGATGGTCTATTTCATATCCTTGTTCTCTTACCAAACTTATGGCGTGCTCTAAAAAATGGATACTTTCCTTGCCTTTCCATCGCTCATCGGAATTGGGGAAATGCTGGCCAATATCTCCCAAGTTTGCAGCACCCAATAATGCATCCACTATGGCGTGAAGTAACACATCCCCATCCGAATGGCCCACTGAACCCAAAGGACTGTCGATTTTGACCCCGCCAATGATAAGCAATTCGCCTTTAGCCAAGGGATGAACATCGTAACCTATGCCCGTTTTAATCATGATTAGATACTAACATTTCCGCCAGCTGCCAATCTTCGCTGGTGGTAATTTTAAAGTTTTCGGCTAAACCTTCTGTTACGGCCACAGATCCGCCAGCTACTTCCACCATGGATGCTTCATCGGTTGCTTCCATGTCTTGTTGTAGCGCTTTGATTAAAATATCTTTGTGAAATGTTTGAGGCGTTTGGGCTAACCAAATCGCACTGCGGTCTAATGTTTTTTGAATTTGACTATTTATTACGTGTTTTACCGTGTCCTTTGAGGATAAAGCCGCAATGCATCCATCAGCATCTTTACAACCATTTATTGTTGATGATATAAGTTCAGGTGTTACAAATGGACGGGCGGCATCATGAACGGCAATAATATTTACATCATCAGATAAAGCCCTGCACCCATTCAAAACAGAGTCTTGTCGTCGTGTTCCACCCGTAACAGTTTTCACGGGTTTAGCAGATGTAAATGAAGCCAATTCACGCGAAGTGTTGAACACGTTTTCTTCCGGTATTACTACAACTATTTCAATAATTGCACTGCATTCCAGAAAGGGTGATAATGTGTGAAACAGAAGAGGGCGTGATCCCAACAATTTGAACTGTTTTTTTTCACCAAAACGCACCCCCATGCCAGCCCCAACAATAACAGCACCGGCTTTGAATTCGGAAGACATTATTTTACAAACATGGCATCGCCGTAACTCAAGAAGCGATAATTATGTTTCTTGGCTTCCCTGTATGCTTTCATTATCAAGTCTCTATCAGAAAATGCAGAAATCATCATAAGCATCGTGCTTTTGGGCTGGTGAAAATTGGTAATAATCCCGTTAACCATTTTAAAATTATATGGAGGATAGATGAATTTGTCTGTCCAACCCCGCTTCGGCGAAACTTGGAATCCGGATACAGCTACCGTTTCAAGTCCGCGCACAGAAGACGTTCCCACGGCAAACACCTTACGCCGTTTTTTCTTTGTTTCATTAATGGCCATTGCTGTTTTGGGGGACACTTCAAAATACTCGGAATCCATCTGGTGGCGGTTTAAATCTTCTACCTGTACTGGACGAAAAGTTCCTAAACCAATATGCAGAGTGGTGTATTCAATTCGAACGCCTTTTGCCTTTAGCCGATTCAAAAGATCTTGCGTAAAATGAAGTCCGGCTGTGGGTGCGGCTACAGCCCCACGCTCATCGGCATATACAGTTTGAAAACGTTTCTTGTCTTTCGGTTCAGCTGGTCGTTTAATATACGGCGGTAAAGGTGATGTTCCGATGCGATCAATTATTTCATAAAAATTGTCCCCTTCATATTCAAATCGTACCACACGACCACCGGATATGGTATTGTCGATTACGTCACAAAAAACGTTTTTAGTGAACATGAGTTTGTTGCCAATTCGCACTTTTCTTGCTGGACGCACCATCACTTCCCACAGCTCGTTTTCCAGTTCGCGGAGTAAAAATACTTCCACTCGAGCATCTGTTTTATCTTTACTAGCATAGAGTCTAGCTGGAAAGACTTTGGTATTGTTCAAAATAATCAAATCATTTTTACGAAAATATTCTACAATGTTTGAAAATATTTTATGTTCTATTTTTCCTGTCTCTTTGTCAATAACCATCAGTTTTGACCTGTCGCGGCGGGGTGCAGGATACTGGGCAATATATTTTTCCGGTAACGGATAATCAAAATCAGCCAGTTTGTACTTTTTCTTTTTATTTATCATTTAAATAACCTCTGTTGTATCTTTGAATTAAATGTTCTGTTTAATAGTTTGAATGCTTTTTCTTGGGCTATACGTCCTCTTGATGTGCGCTGAATAAACCCCTCTTTAATCAAATATGGTTCATACACATCTTCAATGGTAGAAGCATCTTCGCTTACAGCCACAGATAACGAACTGACACCTACAGGTCCGCCATTAAATTTATCAATAAGTGCAGTCAAAATTCGGCGGTCCATATCATCTAAACCATGAATATCGATGCCCATACCGTCTAGCGCTTCTTTGGCAACGTCTTTATCAATTTTACCGTTTGCTTTCACTTCGGCATAATCACGAGCTCTCCTCAAAATACGATTGGCTATACGCGGCGTTCCCCGACTACGGCATGATAATTCTTTGGTGCCACCATCATCTATATCAACCTCAAGGATTTCTGCAGAGCGCTGAATAATATAATATAGGTCATCCGCATTATAAAAATCCACGCGTAATATTACACCAAAACGATCCCGTAAGGGCGAAGTCAGATTTCCCAATCGTGTTGTGGCACCAATTAATGTAAATGGCTCCACATTCAGCTGTACGCTGCGGGCGCTGGGACCTTTATCGATCATAATTTCAATCCGGTAATCTTCCATGGCGGAATAAAGATATTCCTCCACGACTGAATTCAAACGGTGAATTTCATCAATAAAAAAGACATCTCTCCCCACAAGATTGGTTAATACTCCCGCCAAATCCCCAGCTCGCTCAAGCACAGGCCCGGATGACTGTTTTAGACTTACGTTCAATTCTTTGGATATAATATTTGCCAGTGTTGTTTTTCCAAGACCGGGAGGACCAAATAACAATACATGATCTAAAGATTCTTTACGCCTATTAGCCGCTTCGATATACAGTTTCAAATTGTCCACGACTTCCTGCTGACCGATAAATTCATCGAACACTTTGGGGCGTAAAGACTTTTCAACAATAATATCTTCTTCGAGAGGCGTGGGATCTGTTATGTGTATTTCAGTCATAAATTGAAGTGAATTGATTGTAAATCATGTCTTTAGAGCCTTGAAAGATACTAAAATGATAGGGGGGGTCGTCAAATTTATGAATTTTCTTCATTTTTTCTTTAATTTCCCATTTTTTCTACTATTCAGTGTTCTTTTTAAAAATGCGCCTGTATAGGAGGATTTTTCCATGCTCAAATCTTCCGGTGTGCCGGCAAAAATTAATTCACCACCTTCATCACCGCCTTCAGGACCTAGATCAATAATCCAATCTGCAGATTTAATGACATCCATATTATGTTCTATAACAATTACTGTGTTGCCTTTTTCGATCAACCGTTGCAGCACAGCCAGAAGCATCTTTACATCTTCAAAATGCAAGCCGGTTGTCGGTTCGTCTAATATATATAGCGTGCGGTCTCTGCTGACACGTGATAATTCTGTAGCTAGTTTTATGCGCTGGGCTTCGCCTCCTGATAAAGTAGTGGCTTGTTGACCGAGGCGGATATAACCAAGACCGACTTCGAATAGTGTTTTTAATTTTTTCTTTACGGAAGGAATATTTTCAAAAAACGTAAGTGCTTCTTCTACTGACATACTTAAAACATCGGCGATTGTTTTTCCTTTATACATAATCTCCAATGTTTCTCTATTATATCGTACGCCCTTGCACACTTCACAGGTAACATATACATCCGGAAGGAAATTCATTTCTATTTTAATAATGCCGTCGCCTTCGCAGGCTTCACATCGTCCGCCCTTAACATTGAACGAAAAACGTCCTGGTTTATAACCGCGTATTTTTGATTCCGGCAACTGGGAAAACAAATCTCTGATAAACGTAAACACACCTGTATATGTTGCCGGGTTCGATCGTGGGGTACGCCCGATTGGCTTTTGATCAATTTCGACCACTTTATCCAAATATTCCAAACCAAACACTTTATCATAGGGGAGTGGATATGCGCGGGCGTTATTCAATTCTTTATATAAGATAGGAAAGAGCGTTTCGTTGACCAGTGTACTTTTTCCGCTCCCGGACACTCCGGTAACGATTATCATTTTTCCTAAGGGAAAAGATATATCCACATTTTTCAAATTGTTCCCCCAAGCTCCTTTTAAAAAAAGCGCTTTCCCATTACCATGTCGACGTTTTTTCGGAATGGGAATTTTCCGTCGACCTGACAAATATAATCCCGTTATCGAAGATCTGCATTTCAAAAGTTCTTTTGGCGGACCGGAAAAAATGATTTCGCCGCCATGTTCCCCGGCTCCGGGACCAAGATCTATAACTTGATCAGCTGATTCCATTGTTTCTTGGTCATGTTCAACCACTAGGATTGTGTTCCCCAAGTTGCGTAAAGTTTGCAACGTTTCTAATAAGCGTGCGTTATCACGAGGGTGGAGGCCAATAGATGGTTCATCCAATATATATAGCACACCTACAAGTTGGGAACCAATTTGTGTAGCCAATCGAATACGTTGTGCTTCACCTCCGGAGAGTGTCGTAGCAGAACGATCAAGCGTTAAGTAATTCAAACCAACATTTACCAAAAACCCGAGCCTGTTTTTGACTTCTTTTAATATCTGTTCAGCAATCTGTGTTTCTGTTTCATTGAGTTGAATATTTTCAAAAAATTGCAGTGTTCCTTTTATAGATAAAGAAGCCACATCGCCCAAGCTCATTTCATTAATAAACACGGAGCGGCTTTCTATACGCAAACGAGCACCATTGCATTCTGAACAGGGGCGCATGCTCATAAATTGTTCGATCCAGTTTTGTATATGACCTGATTTTGTCTGTTTATAGCGGCGCATGAGATTTGGGATTGCTCCTTCCCAACCGCCCGTATATGTCCCCGCCCACCGTCGAGAAGAATAGGTCATTTTCATTTTTTCGGACCCGGTACCATATAAGAGCATTTCTCTCACTTTTTGATCCAGTTTCATCCATGGCGTGGTAAACCTGAAATCATAATGACGGGACAGACTTTTTAAAATACTTCCGTACCAATTCCCTCGGGGCTGTTCACCTAGCGGCGCTACAGCGCCTTGAATGATAGACTTTGTTTTATCGGGGACAACGAGTTCCGGATCAATTTCCATATGAGAACCCAAACCATCACAATTAGGACACGCGCCATAAGGGGAGTTAAAGGAAAACATTCTTGGAGATAGTTCTTCCAATGACACTTCGCAATGAGGACAAGCAAAATGTTCGCTGAATAAATGATCTTTTTTGGGCAGTTCATGAACAATGATTAACCCGGAACCAATTTTTAATGCAAGCTCAATAGACTCGGTTAAGCGTTCTTGGTAATCACCTTCAATAATGAGCCTATCAACAACGACTTCAATAGTGTGTTTCTTATTTTTTTCTAATTTTATCTTA
>Ga0208391_1001638_pt1 | contig 10395 bp, 10 predicted proteins | sample Knorr_S23_td_Bot_FD_185612 | JGI IMG/M metagenome (GOLD analysis project Ga0208391, IMG submission 185612) | Marine microbial communities from Southern Atlantic Ocean transect - Knorr_S23_td_Bottom_ad_3770_LV_A (SPAdes) (version 2) | ecosystem: Environmental > Aquatic > Marine > Oceanic | place... | reverse complement strand
AAAAAAACAAGACCTTTAAAAGATTTAACCAAAGAGTCTATTTTTAATATTCTTGAGCATTCCAAAAATGAGAGAATTTCCATAAAAAAATCTATTGTTCTAGACATTTTCTCAGGAACAGGATCTTTTGGATTAGAATGTATATCTAGAGGAGCTTCAAAGGTTTATTTTATTGAGCAGCATAAACCTTCAATAAAAATTTTGACAAAAAATATCAATAAATTTAATTGTGAAAAGAAAGTAAAGTTATTTTCAGAAAATGTATTTGATTTAAAAAAAATTAAAAAAATTGGAGAAAATAAATTCAATTTAATTTTTTTAGACCCGACCTATAAAGAAAAAAATATAAGTTTACTTTTAAATGAGATTAATGAAATGAACATTTTAATCGAAGAAGGAATTATAGTTTTGCATAGGCATAAAAGATCAAATGATAGTTTTGATAGTAAATTTAAAATCTTGAGAACAGAAAATTATGGAATATCGAAGATAATTTTTGGTAAATTTATTTAAATTAAAATCTTTTTTGTCTCTTTTTTTACAAGTTCTACAGATGGTTGATCAAAAGAATTTACTTTCAAAGCCCTACCTAATAAAATTGTTTCTAAAATAAAAAAACAAAATAATTCTCCTAGTGTTTCTTCGTTTCTTCTAAGCAACTCGAAGCTTCTAAATGGTAGTTTTCTTTTTTTAAATATGTTTTCTGTTGCTTTTTTTTGTGAATTTAATATCTGAAAAATAGATTTATTTTTTAGATATGCATGTGTATTTAGAATGTTTTTTTTATTAATAATTTCTGATTTTTTTTCGAATACATTAAAAAAAGTATAAAAATTTTTCTTAGGACCATCTAAATACAGTTGCAATAAACTATGATTATCCATGGGCATATTTGATATCATTGGTAGAAGTCCTTTAGATTTTTTACCAAGACTTTCTGCAATAAGCTGTTGATACCATTTTAATAAATTTTCAGATTTTTCATCATAATTTAAAATTATTGAATTAGATTTTCCTTGCTTAATAAATTTTAGAGTAGCATCAACATTAATTATTAATTTTTTTAAAAAATTATTATTATTGATTAATAAGTTTAACCTTTTAAATTTTCTTTCATCAAATCCCATAAGTTCAGCAGGTAGCATTCCAACTTCAGATAAAACAGAATATCTTCCTCCTATATAATTTTTGTGTTCAAAAACTTCTGCTCTGATCTTGTGTGCAAGATTTAATAAGTAACTATTTTTTTTTTCTGTAATAAAAATATTTTTACTTTTTTGATTTTGATTTATTAAAATACTTGTATTTATAATTGTCTCAAGTGTATTGCCAGACTTAGAGATAATGATGTTAACGGCTTCATTAGATTTTTCATATTTTGACAATTTGGGTTTTAAATTATCTATGAAAACAAATTTTTTTTTCGTTTTATCTTGTAAAAATTTATATATTGCTTTAGCTCCTAATGTTGAACCACCCATGCCAATTAATCTAAAAAAATTTTGTTTTTTTAAGTTTTTAATCTGTGCTTTTGTATAGCTGTATTTGTAATTTGGAGTGAGACTTAAAAGTAGTTTATATTTTTTAATCCAATTTTCTTTTTTTAACTGTTTAAAATTATATATTGGTTTTTTTTTTTGTTTTTGAATAAAGTTAATAAATTTTATATTAGAGGTTAACATTTTTAATCATTAATCTTCTCTAATATAGACTTTTCTAAAGATGTATTTTCATCAGTATTACTCTGAGTTGCACACTCTTCATTTTGACTTATATTCTTATTCTGAATTGTACACTCTTCATTTTGACTTATATCTAGGATCTTTTTCAACTCTGATTCATTTTCTTCATTAAATTGTTCTTGTTCTTGGCCAACAGGAACTGGCAGCTCATTATAGTCTGGTGGTTGTGTTAATGGATTCTTTTTTTCAACTAAAAATTCATCACTGCTCTCAGATCTTTTTTTACCTTGTAATGCATCTACTGTTCCTTGACACGAATATAATAGAAATATCGGTAAAATAACTGTTATAATTTTATTAATTTTCATTAGTCTTTTTATAATTCAATAATTCAGCAAAAATAAGACAAATAATTCCTAATGTTATAAATATATCCGCAACATTAAATATGAACCAATGATATCCTTTATAGTTTAAATCAATAAAATCCGGTACCGCTGAATAATATAATCTATCAAACAGATTTCCAAAGGAACCTCCTAAAATTAATATGAAAAAGTATACTCGTAAATCATTTGATTTAAAGATCAAATAAATGATCAATAAATTAATTATAATTATTAAACTGGTTATAAGATTATAGAGTGTAGAGTGCTCAAATGACAAAAGACCAAAACCAATTCCAGTATTCCAAACTAAAATAAAATTTAAAAATAAATTTAAATTTATTTCTACTGTTCCTCTGCTTTCAGCAATATTTAAAATATAAATTTTTGAAATTCTATCTAAAATAAAAATTACTAATATTATTACTAAATAAATAAAAATTTTTTTATATTTAAACTTAACATGTATTAAATTGGACAATTAGATCTTTCACATTTTTTTTGTTTAATCTTCCAGCATATACTGCATTTATTACCTTCGGCTTTAAATGTCTCTACTTCGATATCAGCTGTGATTTTTTCATCTTTAACTACCGCTGCTTCTGAAGTTATACATAGTTCGGCAAAATCAATATCTTTTGCAACTTCAAAAAATTTATTTTTAAGTTTTATTTTAATTCTTGCTTCTAAACTTGAACCAATAATTTTTTCAGCTCTCTTTTCTTCGATACTAATATTGCAGTGATCTCTAATTTTTTTTAAAGTAGCGCATTTCTCACCTAATTTTTGATTATTCCATTCTTTGGGTATGTTTACAAATTTCTTTAAATGAATGCTTTCTTCATTTTTGTATATTAGTGAAAAAATTTCTTCTGTAGTAAATGATAATATTGGAGCAAACCATTTAATCAAACATTCAATAATTACATTTAAAACTAAAATGCAGTTTTTTCTTTTTTTAGAATTTATTGCATCGCAATAAAGAGTATCTTTTCTTATATCAAAATAAAAAGCGGAAAGATCAACTATACAAAAATTTAATAATTCTTTATATAAGTTATGAAAACTATAAGACTTAAAATATTTTTGAAAATTTTCATTTAATAAGTATATTTTGTGCAATAAATATTGTTCAAGTTCTGGAAGATTATTTAAGTCAACCTTTTTAAAATCTATTTCAGAAAAATTGTCATTTAAATTTCCTAATAAATATCTAAAAGTATTTCTTATTTTTCTATAAGCTTCGGCATGTTGTTCTAAAATTGAATGGTCAATTCTTAGATCTTCAGCGTAGTTTGATGCGGCAACCCATACTCTTAAAATATCGGCACCATATTTTTTTAAAATATCTTCTGGTGCAATAATATTTCCTACAGATTTAGACATTTTTTGACCTTTTCCATCAACCACAAATCCATGAGATAAAATCGTTTCAAAAGGCGCTCTTCCCCTTGTTCCACATGACTCTAGTAAAGATGAGTGGAACCAACCTCTATGTTGGTCAGATCCTTCCAAATACATTGATGCTGGCCATTTTAAATCTGCTCTTTTTTCCAATACATATGAGTGCGTTGAGCCACTATCAAACCATACCTCTACTATATCTTTCGATTTTTCATAATTATCTGACTTGTATTTTTTTCCTAAAAACTTCTGTGGATCGTCTGAAAACCAGCAGTCGGAACCCTCTTTTTCAAAAATTTTTGCTATATTTTCAAAAACGTCATCATCGATTAAAACTTCACCAGATTTTTTTTTTACAAAAATTGGCAAAGGAACTCCCCAAACTCTTTGTCTCGAAACACACCAATCGGGCCTCGTTTCAATCATTGATTTAATTCTTTCTTTTGCTTTGCTTGGGTAAAATATTGTGTCATCTATCGCTTTAAGTGATTTTTTTCTTAAACCATGGCTTTCCATAGAAATAAACCACTGTGCAGTTGCTCGATGTATTAAAGGAGCTTTAGATCTCCAAGAATGCGGGTAAGAATGGTTTAATTTTCCATTTGATAGTAAATTTTTTTGATCTCTTAAATTTTCAATAATAATTGAATTAGCTTTGAAAACATGAATTCCTTCAAACTTCGGAATATTTTTTGTATATTTTCCATCATCATCTACGGTCTCTAATGCTTTAATTCCGTGACTAAGACATAAATTAAAATCATCCGGACCATGACTTGGCGCACAATGAACTATTCCAGTACCTTGCTCTGTGGTAACAAATCTAGCCTCAAGCATTGGAATTTCATAATCGTATCCAGTTTTAAAAAAAGGATGATTACAAACAGTTCCTGAAAATTTTTTACCAGAAAATTTGTTTAATATTTTATGGTTTTCTATTTTGCATTCTTTAATTACAGATTCTAATAAATTTTTTGCCACAACTATTTTTCTTCCTTTGAAGTCCCCTTCATCATTAATCTCCACAATTAAATAATTTAAATTATTATTGTAGGCTAAAGCTTTATTTGCTGGGATTGTCCAAGGTGTAGTTGTCCAAACAATAATTTCACAATTATTTAAATCATTAAATTTAGATTTTTTGATTGGGAAAGATGCATAAATTGTATCTGAAGTATGATCAAAATACTCCACCTCAGCATCAGCTAATGCAGTTTTTTCTACGGTTGACCATAAGACAGGCTTATATCCTCTGTATAAACTTCCTTCTTTTAAAAATTTAGCAAGTTCTCGAACTATTTGAGCTTCAGCATCAAAACTCATTGTTGAGTAATAATTTTCCCAATCTCCAATTACACCTAATCGTTTGAATTGATCTTTGTGAATTTTGATCCATTTGTTAGCAAAATCTCTACATTCTTTTCTAAAATCAACTATTGGAACTTCATCTTTATTTTTTTTATTTTTTTTATATTGTTCTTCAATTTTCCATTCGATTGGCAATCCGTGACAATCCCAGCCAGGAACATAAACTGAATCTTTATCATCCATTTGGTGAAACTTGGTAACTATATCTTTTAGAATTTTATTTAAAGCAGTACCCATATGGATATTTCCATTTGCGTAAGGTGGACCGTCGTGCAGGATAAATTTTTCCTTATTTTTACTAGAGTCTCTTAACTTTTGATAAAGATTTATTTTGTCCCAATATTCAATCATTCCTGGTTCTTTGGCAGGAAGATTAGCCTTCATTGAAAATGCAGTTTTCGGCAGATTAATATTTTCTTTGCTCATTAAAAAATTAATATGTTTGTTTTGCTACTTTTAAATCTAACTTAATCTGTTTTCGAAGTTGATCAATTCCTTTAAATTTTTTTTCTTTTCTAATAAATTTTACGAAATCTACTCTTAAATTCTTATTATAAAGATTTCCAGAAAAATTGAATATGTTTACCTCTAAAAGAATTTTTTTTTGATTAAATGTTGGCCTGTAGCCCAGATTTGCAATACCTCTTAGAAAAGTTTTTCTATTTTCTATATATACTTTCACAGCATAAACACCAAGTTTTGCAATAACATATTTTTTTAATTCAATATTACATGTTGGAAAACCAATTTTTTTCCCCATCATTCTTCCTTTTCGAACTAAACCTTCAACTGACCAGTTTCTATTTAAATATTTATTTGCTTCATCAAGATTTCCAGTTGAAAGAAGCTTTCTAATTAGTGTTGATGAAATTATCTTATTTTTTTTCCTTAAAGGTTTTGGTTTGATTATTTTATATTGAAATTTTTTTTCTAAACTTTTTAATAATTCAACATCTCCTTCTCTTTTATTTCCAAATCTAAAGTTATTACTAACAAAAATATATTTCGCATTTAATTTTTTATACAAAATTTGTTCTATAAAATTTAAAGATTTCATTTTAGAAAACTGTTTGTCGAATTTTTTTACAATTACAAAATCTACATTATAATTTTTAAAATATTTTATCTTTTGATTTAAATTTGAAATTCTATAATTTTTTAAATTATTATTAAAAAACATTTTAGGAACTGGATCAAAAGTTACTACTCCAAATTTTATCTTATTTTTTTTTTTATATTGTTTGGCAAGTTCGAATAATTTTTGATGACCTAAATGAAACCCATCAAAATTACCTATCAATAAAATTGATTTTTGATGTGATTTTGGAATTTTGAAATTATTATATAGTTTTATTTTTTTTACCATTTTAAGTTCGATTGCAAAAAATCTACTGTTACGTCGTATCTTTTAAATAAATTAGTTATTTTATCTTGATTAATTTCTTCTCTATGTATTCCATTTGAAATCAATAAAGAACTAAAATTTTGAAAATTAGCTCCCCTAATGTCGGTATTCAAATTATCACCTATACATAAAACTTTTCTATTTATTAAGTTTGTGGCCTGATTATATACCTTGGGATAAGGTTTGCCAAAATACTCTACTTTACCACCAAGTTCTTCAAAAACTTTTGCTACTGATCCAGCACAAAATTCTCTAACTTTTCCTCTTTCGACAATTAAATCTGGATTTGTACAAACCATAATTTTCTTAAAATGAGCGGCTAATAATTTTTTATAAAAAGAAAGTTCCTTGTCTTGAACATCAAACAAACCTGAGCATAATAAATATTCTGCTTCATTAAGATCATTAATTTTATTTTTTTCAAATGTTTTAAATAATGAAAAATCCCTAGAGGGTCCAATATGGAAAAACTTTTTCTCTTTAAAATTTGCAATAAGATAATCTAGCGCTGCCTCCCCCGAGGTATAAACTTTTGTTGAAATTTTTTTATCCATACCCATTTTTTCAATGAAAATTCTTACATTCGCATTTGGCCTAGGTGCATTTGTGAGTAAAATGTATTCTTTGTCTAACTTTGTTAATTCATTTAAAACTTCAATTGAACTTTTGAAGATTTCTATGCCATTGTGAATTACGCCCCATAGATCTATAAAGTATAAATCATAATTATCTACGATAGATTTTAACCCTTCTTTATCTAAGTTTTTGGTCATTTGGCAGATATAACTCAATAATAAGCTAATTTCTTTGATTTTTTTGACATCATATATTTCATTGGATGACTTGAAATAGCTTTGATGCGTCTCTATATGAAACCAATATTTATAGGAGTTTTATATGAAATTTAAACCGTTACACGACAGAGTTTTAATTGAAGTCCTAGACAGCAGCGAAAAAACTGCTGGAGGCATAATCATCCCAGATACAGCTCAGGAAAAACCACAAGAAGGTAAAGTAGTTGGTGTTGGTGGTGGGGCTAAAACTGAAGATGGAAAAATAATTCCAATGGATGTTAAAGTTGGAGACAAAGTTCTATTTGGCAAATGGTCAGGAACAGAAGTCAAAATTGATGGTAAAGAATACAGCATAATGAAAGAATCTGATATTATGGGTATCTCTATCTCTGCTGGCAAATAATTTAATTATAAGGAGAGTTTATAATGGCAAAAATAATAAAATTCGAATCTGATGCAAGATCAGCGATGTTAAAAGGAGTTGATATCCTTGCAAATACAGTAAAAGCAACTCTTGGACCAAAAGGAAGAAATGTTATTTTAGACAAATCTTACGGTGCTCCAAGAATAACCAAAGATGGTGTTACTGTTGCTAAAGAAATTGACTTAGAAGACAAATTTGAAAACATGGGTGCTCAAATGGTTAAAGAAGTTGCTAGCAAAACAAATGATGAAGCTGGCGACGGAACTACTACTGCCATTCTCTTGGCACAAGGAATTGTTAAGGAAGGATGTAAGTATGTAACTGCGGGCATGAACCCAATGGATGTCAAAAGAGGAATTGAAGCTGCAGTGGAGCAAGTTAAAGAAAAATTAATTTCTTCGGCAAAAAAAGTAAAAGACAGTGATGAAATTGCACAAGTGGGAACAATTTCTGCCAATGGTGACAAAGAAATCGGAGATATGATTTCAAGAGCTATGCAGAAAGTTGGAAATGAAGGTGTTATCACCGTTGAGGAAGCCAAAGGTATAGAAACAGAACTGGAAGTAGTTGAAGGTATGCAATTCGACAGAGGGTATCTTTCTCCATATTTTATAACAAACGCAGATAAGATGACAACTGAATTAGATAACCCTCTAATTCTTTTGCATGAAAAAAAATTGACAAACCTACAACCAATGGTTCCACTGTTAGAGTCAGTCGTACAAGCTGGAAGAACTTTAATGATTATTTCTGAAGATGTTGAGGGCGAAGCTCTTGCAACATTAGTAGTAAATAAATTAAGAGGCGGTTTAAAAGTTGCTGCTGTTAAAGCTCCTGGTTTTGGAGATAGAAGAAAAGCTATGCTTGAAGATATTGCTATCCTAACTGGTGGACAAGTTATCTCTGAAGATCTTGGTATTAAGTTAGAAAATGTTAAAATAAAGGATCTTGGTTCAGCTAAAAAAGTAAAAATTGACAAAGAAAATAGTACTATAGTAAGTGGTTCCGGCAAAAAATCTGACATCGAAGCAAGATGTGCTCAAATCAAACAACAAGTTGAAGAAACTACGTCTGACTACGATAAAGAAAAACTTCAAGAAAGATTGGCTAAACTAGCTGGTGGTGTTGCGGTAGTAAAAGTTGGTGGTGCAACTGAAGTTGAAGTTAAAGAGAAAAAAGACAGAGTAGAAGATGCTCTTAATGCTACAAGAGCTGCTGTAGAAGAAGGAATAGTAGTTGGTGGCGGATGTGCTCTTCTTTATACTTCACAAGACCTTGATAAAGTAAAAGTTAAAGGCGATGACCAAAAATCTGGTGTAGAGATTGTAAAAAAAGCATTACAGTCTCCTATAAGACAAATCACTAATAATGCAGGTGTGGACGGTTCTGTTGTGGTTGGTAAACTTTTAGAAATGAACAAACCATCACATGGTTATGATGCGCAAACTGAACAGTACGTAGATATGTTCAAAGAAGGTATCATTGATCCAGTAAAAGTCGTTAGAACAGCTTTACAAAACGCTGCTTCTATCGCTGGATTGTTAGTTACTACAGAAGCAATGGTAGCAGATAAGCCTGATGAAAAAGATTCTGGCCCTGGTGGAATGCCTGCTGGTGGAATGGGCGGCATGGGCGGCGGCATGGGAATGTAATCATTCTTACTCAAAACAAAATTCAAAAACCCCAGTTTTTACTGGGGTTTTTTTTTGTCTGACTAAAAAATCTGCAGTGAAGTTTGCAGTGAAGGTGCAGTGAAGTTTTTGCGTAAACTTACCTTATTCAAAACAAGTCAAAAATATTATCTGCGTAAGTTAAAAACTCTTATAAATAATAATAGAGAAGATTAAATAAAATATTAGAAATAGTATTTTAATGCGTATGTTGAGGTGTTCTTAATCTTCAATGTATCGGAACATATCACGCTGGATCGTGGCAATTATAGAACGACCGAACTATCTTACATTAGAGATAGTCGTAAATTTTTTTATGTGAATTTGAAAGCAAGAATGCTCTGACTAACCTGTCATCATTCAAAGAACTAAAATGCTATCGTAATGGTTTTTTAGTCTTGCGTTGTTTTACGAAAGTAAAAGAGAACTGAATAGGTAATATCGCACAACTGGTTACCGTTGTAATTCAGATTACGAGTCTATGCGAAGCGATTATACGCAAGGAGATTCACCTCTTGTTTTAGTAGCAAGAGGTGTGTCTAAACAAAACGATAACCGCAAGAGTTAGATGACGAAGTCATCTGTTGCGAAGCAACTCATTAAAGTGAGTTTAGGAACACGATAGTTATAGTTGTCAAAACGATTTTAAAGTGTGCCAGACGCACAGAAAACGATTTTGAGTAGCAAGTATCATAGAGAGAAATAAATAGAGGAGTTTTACTATTATGAATCAAAAGATAAGAGAACTAATGAGAAAGATAGATTCAGCAAAGACTACTATACAGCGATTATCTTTATTAGAAGAATTAGATGTAGAAGTTACAAAGTATAGAAAAGAGCAAGAGCAAAAGTTTAAACAAGAAAAAAGAATATAAGTAAGGAAACCAAAATGACATTAATACAAAGAAATGTTGAACAGTTAAGACGAGAAGGAATTAAGAATTCTAAGCAGTTTAAAGAACAAAAGAATTTTTATGATGCTGACCAAGCACTTACAGAGTTTGAAGATATGTTGCAATCAAATCATTTAATAACTCATAAGAGCAAATATTTAGAGTATTTAAAAACTTCAGGTAGAGATGATTTTGATAGTTTTCAGATAAGAACTCTCGGCAAGTTTCTTTCTGAACTTATTAATGACATTAAGATTGCTTACGAAATCAAAGACTAAAAAATGTGGACAATAGAAAAACTCAATTCTAATAAAATACCTAAAATTAAGACTACATTTTCAATAGATAAAAATTTATATGAAAGATTTA
>Ga0208391_1001636_pt1 | contig 10401 bp, 8 predicted proteins | sample Knorr_S23_td_Bot_FD_185612 | JGI IMG/M metagenome (GOLD analysis project Ga0208391, IMG submission 185612) | Marine microbial communities from Southern Atlantic Ocean transect - Knorr_S23_td_Bottom_ad_3770_LV_A (SPAdes) (version 2) | ecosystem: Environmental > Aquatic > Marine > Oceanic | place... | reverse complement strand
TGGAGTGGCAAGCAGATTCGTGAACAGTCAGAACCGGGGCACGGGAACGGCTTCGGCGAGAGTCTCAGGGATGCGCTTAAGGAGGGACCGCAGGTCGTGCGGCCGTTGGTGGCGTCGCATGTCGGACTTCGAGACTCGAATAAGCCAAATCGCGCAGGTCATCGGTCAGCTTGAAGACAGCCAAGTGCCGCGCAACATCCGCAATTCCGCTCGCGATGCAGTACAGAAATGGCTGCTCAACAAAGACAAGGAAATGGATCTTCGTCTCGGCATGACAGCGTCGTCTCTCGACGAGATTTTCAACGACGCGAACTTGCCGATCCATTACGGTCCGTTGTGTTTGCAGATTCAGACAGCGCTTGAGGCATTACTCAGCGAGATCAAGCACGGTTGATCACAGTGGCAAAGCGGACATAGTGCGCTTGCGCACGCTTTTCAGCGCGCATAATCAATTGAAGACAGCGAGCGCGGCTCAGATTGCAAATAATTCCCGCTCGGCCCCCTGTGTCTCCAGATACAGACTGTTCTCACGACCCTTCTGAACGAAATCAGACGCTCCTGAGTCTTGAAGTGCGCAACTCCAGTGGCTGTCTTCCGAGGACTCACATGAAGAGTTGGACAAACCTCTCCTACGCCAATGTGGCGACTACCTCACCTGCGGCACACAAGGCCTCCATGGAATGGTCTGATGCTCTTGCGCGCGGCGGTGCGGCAGAATTCGATGGAGAGGCGGAAAAGAACGCAATGATGCCTCTTCGCAGAGCTGCCGCGAGACTACTTTCCTGTGAGGTCGCAGACGTTTGCGTTGGCTCGAGCGCGACCGAACTGCTATGCTCTCTGGCATGGGCGGTTTCTCCCTCTGGGGGCAGCAACATCGTATCCACCAGAACCGCGTTTCCATCCACGGTTTACCCTTGGAGCAGGGTGGCTGAGGCAAACGGGGCGAAGATAAGGCTCGCAAATCACGACGAGGAACTCTACACTAATCCAGATGACATCCTAGATTTGATAGACGAAGCCACCTCAGTGGTCACCCTGTCCCACGTCGAGTACTCCACTGGTCAGCGATACGATCTCAGGAGGTTCGCAGATGCGGCGCATTCGGTCGGGGCGCTGTTGGTCGTTGACGCGAGCCAGTCAATGGGAATGGTGCCAATCGATGCCGTCTCATCGGGGGCCGATGCCATCGTGTCCTCAGGGTACAAATGGCTACGTGGCACCTACGGTGCCGCAGTTGCTTACATCTCACCAGAAATCAGGGGTGACCTGAATCCCGGCCTGCTGGGATTCCGAAGCCACGTTGACATTTGGGATCTCAGGGCCGATCGCATGGAATTGCCTGATGATGCCAGCCGATTCGAGTACACCACAATCCACTTCGGTGCAGCGCTCGGGCTGGCCGCTGCAGTTGAGGAGATCAACGAGATAGGGATTGAAGAGGTCTGGAGGCACGACCTAGCACTTAGCGACTCGGTCATCGATGGTGCACGGCGCCTCGGCATTGAGGTGGCCTCACCGCTCTCGGATTCAGAACGCAGCGCCATTGTCAGTTTGAAACTCCCAGAAGGGGTCAGCAGCGAGGAGATAGCCCGCAGGCTTCAGGACGAATACTCCATCTTGGTAACAAGTCGGGCCGGACTGCTCAGGGTTTCTCCTCACATCGACAACTCTGAGGAAGATGTGCAGTCTCTGCTCGAGGCGCTCAAACATCTAGTCTCATAGGTGCGGCAGCAGAATCGCTGCGGCAATCACGAACATAATGCAGGCAATTCCGAGGTCTATGGTTCGCCACGACTCCGGCTTGTTTAGAACCCCGGAGAACCTCTTAGCGCCGTAACCGAGAGAGAAGAAGAACACGAACGAAGCGGTCGCAGCGCCTATCCCGAATGCCAGTCGCTCATTGCCGAGGAACCTGCTGGACGCCCCTCCGATTAGCAGCAACGTGTCCACGTAGACGTGCGGGTTGAGGAATGTGAATGCAAGAGCCGCTCCGATGGTCGGAACCAATTCGCTCTCCCCCTCTCCCTCCGTGGACATTCCCACTGGGTTCATTGCCGAGCGGATGCGCAGCAGACCATATCCTATCAGGAACACGGCAGCAGCGCCGGCTATCCAGAATTCTGCTCCCTCGATGCCTGATAGAACCGAGCCCATTCCGAGCACCCCAATTGCTATCAGACTGGCATCGGCAAGGGAGCAGACCAAGCAGACGGCGAAGACGTGCGATTGCAGCAGGCCCTGCCTGAGGACGAACACGTTCTGTGGGCCGAGAGCAAGTATGAGCCCTATACTTAGAGCGAAGCCTTCGATCGCGGAAGCCAGCACACACAAGCCTCACGCAGTCTGCTGAAAACTATTGAGGCGCACCAAGGCGCTTTCAGTGGGCTCAAACCTTGCGACGCTCGGTGGCCTTCAAGCGAAGGCCGATGTAGCTGCACTTGCGGCAACCACGCGGCCTGCGGCCACGGTGCGTAGCACTGCACTTCATGCAGATCCACTTCTTCAGGAGGCGAGCCTCGGCCTCAGGGAATCTACTTGCCATGCAAGCCCGCCGACCTGCCTCCCCTTCATAATCCATTCCCAGTGAAAAACGCAAGTTTTCCCGGCGCGAAGCGCCGACTGAAAGCCAACACACAGACACACAAAAGACAGCCAGAGGCTGACCAATGCGTTGATACACCATCCACACAGCCCGAGGATACGGTGCCAGCGACCGTCGTGCTCGGAGCCCAATGGGGAGACGAGGGAAAGGGGAAAGCAATTGACCAGCTTGCACCACATTCGTCGTGGGCAGTCCGCTTCCAAGGCGGTAGTAATGCGGGTCACACGATCGTCATCGGCGACACCACCCTGAAACTCCACCAGATACCGTCGGGCGTCACTTCTCGCCACTGCAATCTGGTTCTCGGCGATGGCATGGTCGTCGATCCGTGGGTGCTTGAGGAGGAGTTGGAGCGCTGGTTCGCACTCACGGGTGAGCGGCCCGAGGGGGCGCGGCTGTTCATCAGCGAGCGCGCCTCGATCATCTTGCCTTTCCACAGGTTGTACGATTCCGCGGACAAGGTCGTCGGGACGACTGGTCGTGGGATTGGCCCCGCTTATCGGGACAGGACCGAACGGGTCGGGATTCGATTTGCCGATATTCCGCGGGTGTTGGCGGAGGAGAAGCGGATTCTGGCGACGGTTTCACGGATGAATCACCAATTGAATACCGTGAAGGTGAAGCAGCAGATTTCTGCGGAGGAATTGAAGGCTGATTTGCAGTGGATTCTGGAGCGCTTCGGGGCTGCGATTCGCCCGACTGGTCTGATGGTTGACATTGCGCTTCGCAACGGTGAGAATGTCTTGCTCGAGGGTGCGCAAGGCGCATTGCTCGACATTGATCAAGGGACTTATCCGTTCGTCACTTCGAGCGTGGTCGGGCGTGCAAATGCGACTCACGGTGCAGGGATTCACCCAGGCCATGTGACCGAATGCTTCGGCATCACCAAGGCATATTGTACGCGCGTCGGCAATGGTCCATTCCCGAGCGAACTCTCGCTCGACAGTGGCCCTGGGCAACACATGGCTCAGGTCGGTCACGAGTTCGGTACAACCACGGGCCGGCCTCGAAGAACCGGCTGGCTCGACATCGTAGCCCTCAAGGAAGCGCACCGAATTTCGGGCTACACCGGCCTTGTCGTCACCAAACTCGACGTGCTCGGCGGCCTTGACGAAATCAAGTTCTGCATCGGTTACGAGTTGGACGGCCGCCCAATCAGTTACCTGCCGACAACAGCCGACGAAGTCGATCGATGCGTCCCGGTCTACGAAACCCATGAGGGCTTCCCAGAACTCTCAGACGAAGACTGGATAGAGATGGCAGAGCACTCGAGAGCGCAAGGAATAGGCTACGCCGCGATGCCCGAGCCGGTCAGAAACATCGTCTCGCGCATCGAGCAACTCTCTGGCATACCGGTAGTCAGTGTGGGCGTCGGGCCCGACAGGAGGGCGTCCATCGCAGCGGTTGATGGCCCCTTCGATGTCGAGTGGGACGAGGTAACATTCTAAGCGGGCTGGCCTGAGGAATAAACATGGGATTCAAGTCCAAAGCACACAAGAAGCGCTCGGCTGCTGATACGGCCGCGGGCAGAACGGGCAAGGATTTGAAGGAGGAATTCGAGGGCCAGGTTCGCTGTCAAGTGGCTGGTTGCGAGAATTTCGCTGACAAGAAGATCGGTGGACGGCGGCTGGCTTTCGACCGCGCGGCCGATATCTGGGGCGAGAATGGCCTCGATGGTTCAGCGCGCCGAGTATCAATCTGCAAAGTGCATTACAGAGAATGGAAGAAAGAAAAGAAGGACGACTTGAACGAGTGGTCCTGAAATTGATTTCACCACTCGTTCAAATCGTTCGAATACGATTGATAATACCTTCTTGGTCTTGCCTTGGTAGTCAACATCGCCGCCGATGCCGCGATAACGGTTCCATGCGCTCGCTCCTTTCGCTCCTCTTCTACGATTTCAGCCGTGGGACTTGTCTCAGTGTAGGGGATGTGCTGGCGCACAGTGCGAGCTCGGTGGCTCTGTGGATAGAATAAGAATGATGAAAGAGGGAGTGGCAAAGCCACTCAACATGAACCACCCCGCGAACGAGCCGATTCTGGGGTACGCACCGGGGAGTGCCGAGCGGGCTACGCTGTACGCGGAGTTGGACCGACAGATGGGCGAGGTAGTTGAGATTCCTTGTATCATCAACGGAAAAGAGGTCTTCACTGGGACGACGACGACACAGGTGATTCCACACAAACACGGTCACGTTCTGGCCAATGTGCATCTCGCTGGAAGGGAAGAGATGGAGGCGGCCTGCGTTGCTGCAGTCGATGCTCAGCAGGCTTGGATCGAGCTCGGGCTCGAGGGTCGATGTGAGATCTTCGAGCGCTGTGCTGATCTGTTGGCGGGTGATTGGCGCATGCGCGTCAATGCTTCGACGATGTTGAATCAATCTAAAACCTGTTATCAGGCTGAGATTGATGCGGCTTGCGAATTGATTGATTTCTGGCGCTTCAATTGCCACTACGCGCGCGGCTTCCACGATTATCTTCAGCCGTTGGTGTCTCCGGAAGGGGTTGAGAATTCGACTGAGGTTCGTCCGTTGGAGGGCTTCGTACTGTCGATTACCCCATTCAATTTCTCAAGTATTGCGGCGAATCTACCGAGTGCTCCGGCGCTTGTCGGATGCACTGGAATTTGGAAGCCAAGCCGCAATTCGTGTCTTTCGAATTACATCTTGATGCAATTGATGATGGAGGCTGGTTTGCCGGCAGGAGTCATCAATTTCGTGCCGGGTTCAGGTGCAGAAATCACCGAGGTTTGTTTGGATAACCCGGACTTCGCAGGCCTGCACTTCACTGGTTCAACGCGCGTATTCCAGGGCTTGTGGCAGGAGATTGGCCTGGCATTGCCTAACCTCAATTCCTATCCTCGAATCGTTGGCGAAACCGGTGGAAAAGACTTCGTTTTCGCTCATCCTGATTGCGACCGGCAAGGCTTGTTGGTTGCATTACTGCGCGGCTCTTTCGAGTATCAAGGACAGAAGTGTTCGGCTGCCAGCCGCGCCTATGTTCCAAAGTCCGTTTGGGATGCGATTTCAGACGACTTGGTCGCTGAAATCGAGAAGATCAAGATGGGTGATGCCCGCGATTTCACCAATTTCATGACCGCTGTGATCGATCAGCGCGCATTCGATAAAATCAGTGGATATATCGAGCGCGCTGGCCAGAGAGATTGTTGCGAAATCATCGTCGGCGGCGGCTGCGATGATTCGGTCGGCTACTTCATCGAGCCGACTATCATCGTCACTACCAATCCAAATTCTGAATCGATGGTCGAGGAAATCTTCGGACCGGTTCTAACCGTCTATGTCTACGAGGACGAGGACTTCGATGAGGTGCTGACAATGTGTGACGAGGCTTCACCTTACGCATTGACTGGAAGCATTTTCTCAAGCAACGAAGATAATATCCAGAAGGCCTTCGACGCTTTGCGATTCACCGCTGGAAATTTCTACATCAACGACAAACCGACCGGTGCAGTAGTCGCCCAACAACCATTCGGAGGAGCACGTGCATCTGGCACCAATGACAAGGCTGGCGGGCCGCTGAATCTGCTGCGCTGGATCAGCCCGCGCTCGGTCAAGAGAACTCTCGAGACGCCACAAGACTGGACTTACTCGTTCATGCAATCCGATCAAAATTGATTTGAGGAATGTTGAATAATTCAGTTCCCCACGGGGAATCTACTGGGGAGTATCTTGCTGAGAGGTCACTTTCGAGTGGCGACCCATTGACCTGATCTGGGTAATGCCAGCGGAGGAAGAAAAATGGAAACAAATATTGCATATTTATTGATGCTGTCAACGCTTGGTTTCTTCGGCTATGTCGGATTTCAAGCAACGAAAGTGAAAGAACTCGACAGCGACGAATTTCTGTCCGCTCGAGGCTCGCAGGACAGGCTGCGAATCGGTCTCAGTCTGTTCGCATCTGGCATGGGAATCTGGGTGCTTTTCGGCCCTTCCGAGGTGGGCTATTACGGGGGTTTCTGGGACGTCACCGGTTATGCGGTATCGGCTGCTACGCCTTTCCTTCTGCTCGCGTATGTGGGTCCGATGATCCGCGAGCGACTTCCAGAGGGAGTTACTCTTGCGGACTATGTTCGCATGCGACTCGGCCGACCTATGCAGGTCTATGTCGGCCTGATTTCGGTGCTCTATATGTTCACTTTCCTGTTCGCAGAATTCACCGCGATCGGCAAGGGGATGGAGATTCTTGCGGGGCTCGAACCACTGATTCCAATGGTCGCTGTTGCGATTGTTACTGCTGCCTACACCGCCTATGGTGGGCTTCCAGCTTCACTGGCTACCGACCGCATTCAAGCGTTGATCGTCCTGTTCCTTGTCGTCGCCTTGCTACTATTCCTCTTTGGCGGCGATATCGGTGGACTGCTCGCCGATGCGAAGGCGTACAATCCGACTGACGAGTTGAGCATTGGCTCGATGTCATACATGGATTCCTTTGAGTCGGGATTGGCGCTCGTGGTTGCGATCACGGCCGCTGAGATGTTCTCTCAAGGCAATTGGCAACGCGCTTGGGCTTCCGAATCCGATGAGGCGCTCAAGCATGGTGCTTGGTTCGCTGCAGCTCTGGTTCTTCCACTGGTTTTCGTGATGGGGGTATTGGGTACAGTTGTGGCAGGCCAAGGTGCGGTCGACGACCCTTCGGCGGCATTCTTCTATCTCATCGATGAGGCTGGAACCCTCTTCATCGCCGCCTTCATCGTTCTCGCAGTGGCGCTCGTCTGCTCGAGCGCCGACACACTGCAGAACGCGATTGTCGCCTCGCTTACTCGTGACCTCTCCGACGGTCGCATGGACCTACGCCTCGCGCGTATCGCGACTATCGCGATGATGCCGATTGCAATCTATTACGCTTCGACCATGGACGCGCTCAGCGTCTTCGAGATATTCCTCTTCGCCGACCTTCTCGCAACGGCGACCGTCGCTCCTGTTCTGCTCTCCCTGTGGGACAAGGTTTCGCCAGCTGCAGCGCTTTTCGGAGCAGTTTCAGGTCTGCTTTCAGTCATCATCTACGGCGCATACACGGCGGACATCTCAACCGGAATCGGCTACATCTTCTCGCCCACGAACGATTGGGGACTGGCAAACCTCGATGTCTTCCTCGCAGCACTGATTGGCTCGGCCCTCGTGACTGTGGTGGGTTCTCTCGCCGTGCCGGATGGGTCCTGAGCGATGACCGAAAGCAGCGAAGACGACTCGCTTGCAGCCTGTGCTGAGGATTCGATCATCGTCATTCCCGGGCTCTGCCCGAATTGTGGTGAGGATGTCGAGATCGAATGGCGCATCTGCGAAGCATGTAGCCATCGACTCGGCTGACACTTTCAGATTCTCCACATTCAGACAATTTTCACTTCCTCCGCCTCCGCTTCATTCAAGGACGAACCCGAGACTCGCGCGCTCATGCAAACGGAGCGGTTGACGACGTTGCGCGACAAACTTCTCTCTCCCTGGCCAGGAATCTGGGAGGGCACGTGGAAGCGCAGGAATCTCCTCGGGGGTCATATCTTTCGAATCGAGGTTCTGATGTTCGGATTATTGGTGATCGCCATCCCATATTTCGGCTCGAATATCATCGCCGCAGCCAACGGAGTCACATTCTGGAATCCGGAAATCACGCTCGACCGTCAGATTCCCGTCATCGGCTGGATGATTGCTCCTTACATGGCTCTCTACCTGTTCTACCCCGCGACTCTGATCTGCAATCCCCGCGACGACCGGCATCGACTCGAACTCATCGCGGGGGTTCAGATGCTCTCGCTCGCGACCATATTCTGCTCGCTATTCTTCCTCGCATTCCCCGCCGAGATCGATATGCGGAGTGACATCGACTGGGATTCACTTTCAGGTTGGCAGGCTTCACTTTTCGAAATGGTTCACAAGATGGACCAACCATGGAACGCCTGGCCAAGCCTGCACATCGCGCACTCGTACTTCCTCGCCCACGCGATCACCCGCTGGGTCAAGGCCGGCCATGGCGACTCCACCGGCTCTCGCCTGTTCCTTCTCGTCCTCTGGGTCGAATTCGTCCTACTCTGCATCAGCATCCTGACGACCAAGCAGCACTACATCTGGGATCTCGGAACGGGATTGCTCGTCGGCTTCATCGGTTGGCGAATCGCACTGCCGGTGTTAGACAGCATCCGAGCCCTGCCTGATGCTGAAATCCACCCATTTCCAAACCATTGATCGGGTGCGGACCACTCAGCCATCTTGCCCGATTGGGCGACCCTGAGTAGCCCAGTATGGGGTTCAGGAGTAGACGATTGGAATGAATGCGTTGGCCGCTTCCTCGCAGGCGTTCGCAACATCGTCCAATCTCTGCAGAACGCGGTACATGTGCATCGCTGCCAGAGCATCATCATCGCCGTGACTGAAGACGAATGCCGCAGCATCTCGTTCCCTCTCATCGGCTTCGTGCTCGAGATAATTCACCTTGTCAATCAATTCACCGAGGATATTCTTCTCTTTGCGAGTGAAGCCGGAAAGACTGAGATTCTCCAGTTGCTCGACCGTGTCTTCGTAGCACTTCACGGTCTCTGTGACCGCCTGCGCCATCGCCTTGAGTTTCGCCCGCGCTTCCTTATTCCGGTAGAGTGGACGGAAGGAGAGTTGTTCAGCGACGTTCTGAGCATAGTCAGCAATCCGGTCTTGGCGCGTCACCATATGCAGGAATGTGTCGCGTCCGATGGCGACGCGAACACTGGTTCCGATTTCTTTACGGACCTTGTTCTTGAGAATGTCAGCCTGCAATTCAGTCTCGCTTGTGAGACGGATCTTCTCAGTAGGGTCTCTTCCCGCAACTGCCTCGGCGACGGCCTCGAGCATCGCTTCGACCGTCTTCTCAACCATCACAGCGTGGTCGTGGAACAACTCGAATGGCGTCGTGCTCGCCTCTCCATCGGGACTGGCCTGAATGCGCCCTGGCGTATCCGAGATCATGAATGGTCGAAGTGGGGGCAGGCCGATTTCAGGCCTCATCACCGCGAACAATGTGATCGCTATCGAAAGCGTTGTCACGATGACGAGATTCGTCGGACTTCCGTTGAAGAGAACCAAGAACATGATCGAGCCGAATCCAGCAACTGGCAGGCTCGCAACCCAACTCGCGGCGATCTTCCCGAAAACCCGGAAATCGACAGCAGCAGCTCCACCTGCAAGCCCTACACCGACGACCGCGCCAACCAAAGTATGCGTCGTCGATATCGGCACGGCGAGGAAAGGCATCGAGAATATCAGCACCGTCGTCGCCGCGCCGAACTCAGCAGCGAAGCCACGCGAGGGCGTGATGTGAGTGATCTTCTTGCCAATCGTATCCATCACTTTGTAGCCCCAGGTTGCAACTCCAATCGTGATGCCAGCCCCACCTAGAAGCAGCAGACCGATCGGCACTTCGACCTGATCCGCCGAGAGGACACCAGCCGCTGAAGTGCCGATGTCGTAGATCGCAGCCATCGGTCCAATCGCATTCGCAACGTCGTTCGCTCCGTGCGCGAAGGCGACGTAACAAGCGGTGATGATCTGAAGCCAGACGAATACACGCTCGACACCTGCATAACCCTCCTCCTCGAACTCGTACTTGCGCAGAACGAGCCACAGGATCAGACTTGCCATAATGCCTATCGCGAGGGCGGCCAGCAGTGCGTTCATGGGAATCCAGGCGCCTTCGGCCAGCGGGTTGAAAGTCGTCCCAGCCTTTGCTGGCAACCATTCCGACTGGTCGATGATTCCAGCCGAATCAAGGTTCGAGTAGAAGCCTTTGAGAGCCTTGAATTGCAGTGCGAGGCCGAG
>Ga0208391_1001633_pt1 | contig 10411 bp, 9 predicted proteins | sample Knorr_S23_td_Bot_FD_185612 | JGI IMG/M metagenome (GOLD analysis project Ga0208391, IMG submission 185612) | Marine microbial communities from Southern Atlantic Ocean transect - Knorr_S23_td_Bottom_ad_3770_LV_A (SPAdes) (version 2) | ecosystem: Environmental > Aquatic > Marine > Oceanic | place... | reverse complement strand
TTAATGTTGGCTACTTGGCTTCTAGCTCTACTGACGAAATCTATGGTACTGCAGGAGCAAGTAATGAAGATTCGAAAACACATACATCTGCAAGCGTAGATTATGTTATCGCGTCTGGTGTTACGGGTACTATTGGTTATAGAGACCAAGAAGGTACAGACGAAGGTACTGTACAAACAGAAGCTTCTGGATCTAGTTGGTATATTGGAGCAAATATAAGCTTCTAATTGCCATTTAATTATTTAAAAAAAGCGGCTTCAACGCCGCTTTTTTTGTTTGTTTACTTTTAGCATCATATAGAATAATTACCGATTGTGGCCTCATACTTATCAAGAATCATATCAGTGCTAGCTTTATTATTACTGCTATTATCCTGTAATAAAAATGTTGAGGATAGCAGTGAGCTTTGGAAAAATGCCCAGACATCAGGAGAAATAATTAAAAGATCTGGCACTGTATTTAACTCCGCGCAAAACAAAGAATTGGCCATGAGCGATGCTGAGAACAGGCTGCGAACAGGCGGGGGCTTGTTTGGAAAAGAAGCAGGCCTAAGCTTCGGGACAAACAAAGATAATAATGCCTTCTCTTCAATAGGCATGCCTATCAATCCATATCTGTGGAAGGGGAGCCTTGAGACTATTGGTTTCATGCCATTATCCTCTGCCAACCCCTTTGGTGGCATCATTATTACCGATTGGTACTCGGATGGCCAAAACATTAATGAAAGATGTAAGATTAATATATTCATTAAAGGACTAGCGCTAAAAACAAGCAATCTTAAGGTCAACACTTTTTGCCAGTCTTTTGAGAATAATAGATGGATAGATTTACCTACTAGTGCATCACAAAGCGCTCAGTTGGAGAATGCAATTTTAAATAAAGCTAAAAGAATAAAGCTGGCTAATAATTAGGTTTTAGGCGGGTGTCGTTTCGATACAATCACAAAAAAGTAGAGGCATTTTGGCAACAAAAGTGGTCGGATCAAAAAATTTTTGAAGCCAGTATAAATTTAAAGAAAAAAAAATACTATGTGTTAGAAATGTTTCCCTATCCTTCGGGAAAAATTCACATGGGCCATGTACGCAACTACACATTGGGTGATGTGGTTGCAAGGTATAAAAAAATGTCCGGTTACAATGTTTTGCACCCGATGGGATGGGATGCTTTTGGTTTGCCGGCTGAAAATGCTGCAATAGTTGAAAAAAAACCTCCTGCTGAATGGACATACAATAATATTGGGGTGATGCGCTCGCAACTGCAAACTATGGGCCTCTCACTAGACTGGTCTCGAGAAATTGCTACATGTCATCCAGAGTATTACAAGCATGAACAATCTTTTTTTATAGATCTCTTAAAAAATGGCCTGGCTTATAAAAAGGAATCTTTTGTTAATTGGGATCCTGTAGACCAAACCGTCTTAGCAAACGAACAGGTAATTGATGGACGGGGGTGGCGATCAAGGGCAATTGTGGAGCAAAAAAAGTTATCTCAATGGTTTTTAAAAACAAGCGCATACTCTGACGAACTGCTTACCGGTCTTGACAAACTGGATAGTTGGCCTGCAAAAGTAAAAATAATGCAGTCTAACTGGATTGGAAAATCAGAGGGGGCGGAAATTAATTTTCGAATAAAAAATTCGAACATAGGCTTTAATACATTAAAAGTTTTTACAACAAGACCGGATACTATTTTCGGGGCATCTTTTTGTGCCATATCCCTAGATCATCCTATAGCAAAAAAAATAATAGCAAAAAATACAGATGCAAGAAAGTTTGAATTTGAATGTTCCGACATCAATCCCGATAAAGAAAAAAAAGGTTTTAAAACCGATCTGCATGTTGTGCACCCTTTTAATGAAAAAAAACTACTTCCTATCTTTATCGCGAACTTCGTATTAATGGATTATGGTTCGGGTGCAATATTTGGTTGTCCTGCACATGATCAGCGTGATCTTGATTTCGCCCATAAATATAATTTAGAAATTACTCCGGTTATTCTTCCTCACAACAGTGTAATAGGTGATTTTACTATTAAAAATGATGCTTATTTGGGAACGGGATCTTTAATCAACTCTACTTTCTTAAATGGCAAAGAAATTGACCGGGCTAAAGAAATGGTTATTCAAAAATTATTAAAACTTGGTTTGGGTAGTTTAAAAACAAATTATCGACTAAGGGATTGGGGGATATCAAGACAGCGCTATTGGGGTTGTCCAATTCCAATTCTATATAGAGAAGATGGCAAGATAATTCCTGTTTCAAAAAAAGATCTTCCTGTGGAACTTCCAAAAATAAATCAATTAAGTGGATCGGGCAATGCGCTACAAAAACTAGATAAATGGAAAGAAACAATATGCCCCGAAACTGGAATGAAGGTTACAAGAGAAACAGACACTTTTGATACATTCTTTGAATCGTCATGGTATTTTTTAAGGTATTGTAATCCTCGACATAGCAAACCTTTTGATAAAGAAGATATTGATTATTGGCTCCCAGTTGATCAGTATATAGGTGGAATTGAACACGCTATACTGCACCTTTTGTATTCTAGATTCTTTGTTAAAGCTCTTAGAGATATTAAACACATTAATATAGATGAGCCATTTAAAGGATTGTTTACACAAGGAATGGTTACTCACCAAACATTTAAAAATAAAAAAGACGGATGGTTGGGTCCCGATGAAATAATAAAAAAAGATTACAATTATTTTGATTTAGAAAACAATGTTGTTGATGTTGGTAAAATTGAAAAAATGAGTAAATCAAAAAAAAATGTTGTTGACCCAACATCAATAATTAATCTTTATGGAGCTGATACTGCTAGGTGGTTTATGTTATCTGATAGTCCACCAGACAGGGATCTGGAGTGGACGGACAGTGGAATAGCTGGATCTTATAAATTTATTAACAAAATTTGGAATTTAACTAAAGAAGTTTTAAATGACTCATACAATTTTTCTAAATCTTCAAACGATAATTTACTTTATGCAAAGCTAGATGAAACGATTGAAAATGTAACCAATAACATTAATGCTTTTCAGTATAACAAATCTGTGGCAAATATTTATGAACTTATAAATTTTTTACAAAAACAACTTAATAACAACGCAGTATCTAAAAATTGTGTTTTGGAAACTCTAAAAAAGTTATCTTTATTGCTCCAACCTTTTATTCCTCATTTAAGTGAAGAGCTGTGGAGTCATCTGGTTGGGGGTGATATGGCAATATGTCAATCTTGGCCAATAAAAATTGGCATGAGCAAAAAAAGCTCGTATGGAATGGCTATACAAGTTAATGGTAAAACAAAGGATGTTATTTTGCTGGATCACACACCTGAAGAAAAAGCATTGTTTGATATATTAAAAAACAACAACAAAATACAAAAAATCATTAAAAACAAAAAAATAATCAGAACTATCTATGTTCCAAATAGAATATTAAACATACTAATTAAATAAATGAATATAAAAATATTTTTAATGGTCCTTGTAACCTTAATAGTTAGCTGTCAAGGCTTTGAGTTTGTATATGATAAATCCCCCACGATAAAGTTGTTGGAAAACAATACCCAAGTCATAATAAGCGGTGATGATATTAGTATAATAAAATCCCAGCTAAACAATTTTGTTGGAACCTCTACAAGTAGTGCCAAGTTTATACTTCTGGTTTCATCCTCAAAAATAAGTAATAATGTTGTAATTAAAGATAACCAAACTGTATCTCAAATTGAAATAAATCACATTTTAAATTACAGTTTGCAAAAAAAGGATGGGGTGTGTGTTATCACAGAAGCAAAAATATCCACAGTTTCAACCTACAATTTAAAATCTTCAGGATACAGTTTTGGAACAGATTTAGCAAAAAAAGAAACTACGCACGACAATGTTGAAAAAAATATTAATGAATTTTTTAAATTTTTAATCCATAATCATTCCAATTTAGACTGTAAAAATGAAGATTAATCCAGAAAAAATCATACTTGAAAGCAAAGATTTCCATTTTAAAAAAAAAATATTTCTAATTTCAGGAAACGAAGAAACATTAATTAAAAAAATACAGCATATTCTTATACAAAAAATTAGGAATGAGGGATTTGGTGAAATACAAAAAAATATAAGTAAAAAAATAAGCTTTGATAATAATAACCTTAATGATTCATTGTTTTTTAAATCAAAAATTATTTTATATGAAAATCCAAAAGAGGTAGATCAAAAATATTTTGATACAATTAACTACACCAATACAGCGATAATTATATGTCATACAAACTTAACCAACAGTTCCAGAATAAAAAAATATTTTGATACTCATAAAGAATTTTTTTCAATAAGCTGTTATAAACTTTCTAGAAATATTAAAAAAATATTTTTAGATTTTTTTTTAAACCAACACAAGATTCAACTAGAAAATGATTGTTATTGGTTTTTTCTAGACAATACAAGCAATCATTATCAATTATTTGAAAATGAAATAACTAAACTGATCAATTATGACAAAAAGAAAATAATTATTGGGGATTTAAGGCTTTTATTGTCTAATTCAGATTCAGAAGAAATAGATAATTTGTTTTTTTTAATGCTTGAAAAAAATACAGAGATCATTAAACAAGCTCATCGAACTATAAACTCTTCTTCAGACAGCTATCTTATATTGCAAAGAATTAAATTTTTTTTGGGTCTTTTGTATAGTGCAAAAAATATCGATGAGGCGATAGAAACATTCCCCAAATACTTATTCAAATATAAAAAAAAGTTTTTGTCAATATTTGAAAAAACCAATACTAAAAAAATCGCTGGTGCACTTGCGTTAATTAAAAAAACAGAATTATTGTTAAGAAAACATAGCTCTATGCACCAGCCGATTTCAGAAAGGTTTTTGTTAAATCTTAAAAAATCTCTTAGGTGATTATTTTTTAAGTCTCTTCATGATGTCGTCCAATTGATCAAGATCAGAATAATAAAGTGTGAGTGACCCGGATGACCCCTGTTCACTAAAATGTATTGACGTTTTTAATCCTATCTTCTCAGAAAGCTCCTTTTCTAAATCTAAAATATTGGGATCTTTATTTTTTTGTCTCCGCTTGTTTTTTTTATAATTCGCTGTATTTTTTTCTGTTTGCCTAACACTAAGATTTTTGTTAATTATTTCATTTGCCATTTCTTTGGCATTGGGAACCCCTATAAGCGCCCTTGCGTGGCCCATTGATAGTTTCCCAGAAATCATATAATTAAGTATTTCTTCTTCAAGCTCTAGTAATCGTATCATATTTGATATGTGGCTTTTACTTTTTCCTACTATTTTGCTCAACTCATCATAATTTGATTGGTGTTTTTTTAGTATAGATTCATATGCGCGCGCTTCTTCAACAGGATTAAGGTTTTCACGCTGAATATTTTCAATCAATGCCGCTTCATTTAATAGGTCTTCTGGAATTTCTTTAATAAAAGCGGGTATTTCATGGATACCAGCTAATTGAGCCGCCCTCCATCTTCTTTCGCCAGCAATTATTTTGTAGTTGTTGCTAGATAGTAACCTAACAACGATGGGCTGTAAAATACCTTGGGATTTTATAGATAAGGCTAATTCTTCAAGATCATCTTTTTTAAAGTTTTTTCTTGGTTGATTTAAATTGGCCTGTATTTCAGAAACATTTATAAACTTAAAACTTTTATCTTCTTTATTTTTTCCAGAAGGCAGCAGTGCCCCCAAACCTCTCCCTAGTTTTTTATTTTCTGTATTCATTACTTTATTCTTGGTTGAAAATCACTTCTTTTGCAAGACCAATATATGCCACGGACCCTACACAAGTTGTATCATATATTAATACTGGCTTTCCATGACTGGGGGCTTCAGAAATTCTTACATTTCGTGGTATCACAGTCTTATAAACCTTTTTGCCAAAATGGCCTCTGACATCTTCTTCAACAAGTGCGCTTAGGGAATTTCTTTTATCATACATTGTTAAAACAATGCCCTCTATTTGAATTTGAGGATTTAGCGTTGATTTTATTGTTTCAATTGTTGATATTAGAGAGCTTAAACCTTCTAGGGCAAAAAACTCACATTGGAGAGGAATAATAACAGAGTCAGAGGCTACCAAACTATTAATGGTTAATAATCCGAGAGCGGGAGGGCAGTCTATAAAAAGATAGTCATAACCGGTAATCTTGTTCAAAATATTTTTCATAATATTTTCTCTGTCATCCATTTCTGCTAGTTCAATTTCTGAAGCTGCAAGATCTATGGTTGAAGCAATTATGTTCAAGTAGGGAATTTTGGTTTCCTTTATGCTATTTGGATTAAATTTCTTGTCGGTTAAAAGATTATACAAAGACGGGTTTCTATCCTCCTCCAACAAACCAAGTCCAGTACTAGCGTTGCTCTGTGGGTCAGCATCAATTAGCAATATTTTTTTTTCTATAGCGGCCATGGCGGTTGCAAGGTTAATGGCAGTTGTGGTTTTGCCAACTCCTCCCTTTTGATTGGCTATTGCTATAATTTTAGTCATTAGCTCTAGAAAGTCTTTCTATAACCAAAATTACCCCCCTTGTATCAGAAACACTTTGGTATTTTTGAAATTCAAATTTCCAATTTTTTTTTGCCTCAAATATTTCTTCATTAACAGTTTTACCTTTTAAAAAAATTAAAACTGTGTTTTTTTTCATAAAATTTTGTGAATAACCAAAAAGAATATTGAGTTTAGCCAAGGCTCTAGAGATAATGATATCAAATTTTAAGTTGTGTATTTTTTCAAGACGGCCTAAAATTATATTTAAATCCAAGCCTAGATCATCCTTTGTCCTTTTCAAAAATTTAATTTTTTTTCCATTTGAATCAACAAGTGTAATATATTTATAACCAACTATGGACAAGACAACTCCAGGCAACCCTGCGCCAGTTCCCATATCAAGAATTGAATGGCTCTTGTTTTTAATAAAAGATATTAGTTGAAGGCTGTCTAGTATATGTTTTGACCACGGATCTGCCAATGTTGATTTTCCCACCAGATTGGTATGAAGATTATATTTTATAATGCTATCAATATACTTTTGTAAGTTTTTCTCTTGTCTTGAATGTATGGAGAATTTTGTTAAAATTTCTTCTTTGCTCAACAGATTAAGCTGCCCTGTAATTTTTTTGTTTTTTGACGTAGCGCAATAAGGCAATTATTGCGGCTGGGGTAACTCCAGAAATTCTTGATGCGGCTCCCAGGGTTGGTGGTCGTACCAACGTAAGTTTTTCAACAATTTCATTTGATAGGCTACCAATGGTTTTGTAATCTAAATTTTTTGGGAGTGTTAATTCTTCTTCCCTTTTAAAATCAATGATGTCTTCTCTTTGCCGATCTAAATAACCGGCATATTGGGTTTCTATTTCAATCTGCTCCCTTATGTCATCTTTGATAATCTTTGTTTCAGGCCAAATATTATTTACATCGTTGAAAGATACATTTTCAAAGGATAACAAGTCAAAAGCAGAGCGTTTTTTTCCGTCGTGATTAATCATAATTCCATTTTTTTCTAACTTATTGGGAGAAATACTGTATTTCTTAACCAAACTAAAACCCTCTTGTAATTGTTTAAGTTTGTTTTTAAAAATCATTTTTCTTTTTGTAGAAATACACCCAATCTGCATTCCAAGTGGTGTTAATCTTTGATCTGCATTATCTGCTCTCAAGGTAAGTCTGTATTCTGATCTAGAAGTAAACATTCTGTATGGTTCCTTGGTTCCTTTAGTAACTAAATCATCTATCAAAACACCAATATAGCCTTCTGAGCGATCAACAATGAAGCTGCTCCTGCTTGTTAACTTTATGGCTGCATTAATTCCTGCCACCAAACCCTGGGCTGCCGCTTCCTCGTAACCAGTTGTTCCATTTATTTGTCCTGCAAAAAATAGATTTTTTATTTTTTTTGTTTCCAAGGAATGTTTAATCTCCAGTGGATTTACATAGTCATATTCTATTGCATAGCCAGGTTTTAAAATGTGTGCATTTTCTAAGCCCTTAATTGAATGAACAAAAGAAGCCTGAACATCTTCTGGTAAAGATGTTGAAATACCATTTGGGTAAATAATTTCACTATTCAACCCTTCGGGTTCAAGGAAAATCTGGTGTTGTGTTTTTGAAGCAAATTTTTTTATCTTATCCTCTATTGATGGACAGTATCTTGCTCCCATTGATTCTATCTGTCCTGAATACATTGGGGACAGATGAATGTTATCACTTACTATTTTGTGAGATGTTTTGTTGGTGTAAGTAATATAGCATGGAATTTGTTTTATGTGGATATTCTTGTTGATAAATGAAAATGGTTTGGGTATCTTGTCTCCAAGTTGTTTTTGTAACTCATTGAAATTAATTGACTTTTTAAGTATTCTGGGTGGGGTTCCAGTTTTAAGCCTGCCTATTGAAAACCCTATAGATTCGATGGTTTTAGCAAGATTAACTGATGACTTATCCCCCAATCTTCCGGCTGGATAGTTTTTTGTACCTATCCTGATCAGCCCCCTTAAAAAGGTTCCGGTTGTTAAAACCATTGATTCAGAAAAAATCTCACCGGTATTTTCAGTTAGAACCCCGTACACCCTATTATCTCTTATTAAAAGATCTTCAACTGAGCCTTCAATAATTTTAAGGTTTTTTTGATTTTTAATTATTTTTTGAATAGAATTTTTATATAGATTTCTATCTGCTTGGGCTCTGGGACCCCTTACGGCCGGCCCCCTGCTCATATTCAACATTCTAAATTGAATACCAGAATCATCTATTGCCAAGCCCATAATACCATCTAAGGCATCTATTTCTCTCACAAGATGTCCTTTACCAAGGCCTCCAATAGCTGGATTACATGACATTTCCCCAATTTTATCTTTTTTGTGACTTATTAGTGCTGTTTTTGCACCAATTCTTGCAGATGCGCAGGCGGCTTCAACGCCTGCATGTCCGCCCCCAACTACTATTACATCATATTTTTTTTTCATAAAATCTGTTTTCACGTGAAATTACTTACCTATACAAAAATCTGAAAATATTATATCTAAAATATCTTCAATATCAACATTTCCAAAAAGTTCTGACATATATTTAATAGCCAATCTAATGTCTTCAGCAAATAAATCAACGGTTTTATCATCTTTTGATTTTTCTAATTGTATCTTAGCTGAAATCAGGCATTTAATATGTCTTTCACGTGAAATGTATAGTTTTTCATTTTGGGTTTTTGTATTTATTTTTCCTTGTATTAGGGCCAACAAATCTTTAATTCCAAAACCACTTTTTGAAGAAATATTATAGTAACCATTGTCATTGAATTTATCTCCCGACAAATCTTGTTTTGACTTAACAAAAATAGGGTTATTTATATTATTAAAATCATTAATATCTTTATAATCATTAAGAAATATTAAGTTAACATCTGCTTCTTTTGAGGTTGTTAGGGCTTTATTAACCCCTATTTTTTCAACTAAATCTGAAGATTCTCTGATTCCCGCGGTATCAACAAACCTAAAAGGATACCCATTAATATCAATAAAAGACTCTATAAGATCTCTTGTTGTCCCAGGTTGGCTTGTGACTATTGAAATATCCTTATCAGAAATTTTGTTAATAAAACTTGACTTACCAGTATTTGGTTTTCCAAGGATGGTTATTAAAAAACCTTCTCTAATTGAAATTCCAATAGATGCTCCATCAAGTATTTCGTTTATAGATCTTATAATGTTCTGTGTTTGTTCTTTAACTTCATTCATAATGTTTTCTGGCAAGTCTTCTTCTGAAAAATCAATAACAGCCTCAAGGTTTGCTAAGGTGTCTTTTAATTTTTCAAAAATCTCTTTGGATGATTTAAAAAAATTGCCTGATAGGTGACTAACAGCTTGCTTTCTTTGCATTTCTGTTTCTGCATTAACTATATCCGCAATAGCCTCTACTTGTGTTAAATCTAGTTTGTTGTTTTCAAACGCCCTTCTTGTAAACTCACCTGGTTTTGCCAGCCTTACCCCCTTGTTTTCTGACAAAATACCCTGAATTTTTTTTATTACAGCATTGCTTCCGTGAATAGTAATTTCAACCATATCTTCACCTGTAAAACTTTTGGGGGCTTTAAAAAATGTTGTTATTGATTGGTCTATTAAATCTTTCTGTATTTTAATTTCATTTAAAGTAGCAACGTTTGGTTTTAGGGGCATATTTGTAGAAATTTTTTTTATACAACTGTATGATAAAGGACCGGATATTCTTATCAGAGCTAAGGCTGCTTTTCCTGGTGGAGTAGAAAGGGCAAATATTGTTTCTTTAAAATTTATCATTAAAGTTTTGCAAATAAACCGTTCCTCTCAACAAGTCCACACTGTAAAATCTTGTGATCATGCAATGTGGGTTGTTTTTAGATTAATGGTGAGATATTACAGTG
>Ga0208391_1001631_pt1 | contig 10421 bp, 11 predicted proteins | sample Knorr_S23_td_Bot_FD_185612 | JGI IMG/M metagenome (GOLD analysis project Ga0208391, IMG submission 185612) | Marine microbial communities from Southern Atlantic Ocean transect - Knorr_S23_td_Bottom_ad_3770_LV_A (SPAdes) (version 2) | ecosystem: Environmental > Aquatic > Marine > Oceanic | place... | reverse complement strand
AAGACGTGAAACTGCCGGACAACAAAGTCCTCATCCCCGGCGTGATCGCCCATACTACAGCTGTGGTGGAGCATCCGGAAACGGTGGCGGAGAGGATCATAAATTATGCTCGTGTCGTGGGCAAGGAAAGGGTGATCGCCGGGGCCGATTGCGGTTTCGCTCAAGGCGCTTTGTACGCCCGGCAGCATCTATCGATCATGTGGGCCAAGTTTGAGGCGTTGGCTGAAGGCGCGAGATTGGCTAGCCAAAGGTTGAAGTAGACTTTCCCGTAACTGCGTTTTTAACTATTTAGATGAGGAGTCATTATGATTAAGTCGTTCTCCGCGCTGTACGCCGGACATGTCCTGGAAGGAGAGGGTATCGGTTATAGCGGCACCCCTCACGACGACCGACGGTACTCGAATGACCGTCTTTCCAAGGCCTTTGACATCGCCAGAGAATCGGCCATCTTCATGGAGGACTTGGGTTACGACATCCTGTGGATGGCGGAGCACCACTTCCAGCGGGAAGGCTACGAGTGTATCCCCAATCTGCTGATCCTCAGCCAGTACCTGGCCCAACACACCAAGCGGATAAAGTTCGGCTGTGGCTTCAACGTTCTTCCCATGTGGCACCCGCTGCGGTTAGCCGAGGACTTCGCCATGGTGGACATCCTCACCGGCGGCCGGGTCATATTCGGCGTCGGGCGGGGCTATCACACCCGTGAGGTGGAATCCTTCGGCGCGCCCTTGATCGACGCCGATGCCAACCGGGAGCTCTTTGAGGAGCAGTTCGAGATCATCATGAAGGCCTTCAATCAAGAGTCCTTCACCCACCAAGGCAAACACTACACCCTTCCCCCGGAGGTCTCTTACCGGGGATACCAGCTAAAGGAGTTAACTCTGGTCCCGCGTCCGGCCAACCTGCCGGTGGAAACTTGGCAGCCAATAGTTAGCGGCACCGACAGAGCCCTTAATTTCATGGCAAAGTGGGGTATCAAGGGGATGATCCTGGGCACCGGAGAAGAGTACGTGGACGAATGGGCTCACCGGTATCAGGAGGCCAACGCCCGCGTCGGCCGGGAGTTATTGTTGGGAGAAAACCTGGGCTTGGGGTTGTGGTGCTACATCGACGATAGCCACGAGAAGGCGGAGAGGGCCCTGGAGCCCCTATTCGAAGAGCACGTGAAGTTTGCCGCCCCGTTGGGGATGTTGCGCTACAGCGACGATAACATGGAGCAGACCGGTCCGGGCGGCGCGGCCCGGCACATCGCTGCCGGCGCCAACTTCCGCGATGTGATCCAAAAGCGGGCCTGGTTCGCCGGCAGCCCGGAAGAGACCATCGCCTACCTGAAGGAGCTAGAGGACAAATATCCCGGCCTTGAACACATAATGCTGGGATTTCCCATGGGCGCCTCCGTCCAGCAGTTCAAGGAGCAGATGACCAGGTTCGCTAAGCAAGTGATGCCCGCGTTCGGTCCGCAAAGGGTTAAGGCATAGAGAACAGCAAAATCGCCTGGCGGGCCGCCCAATTCGATTCGATGGGATACTGTCCCCGGTTCCGTCGGCGAGGTGAACGACGCCGCTTCTCTCGAATCGAATCGATCATGAACGGCATCTATGGTATTTGGACCGGTTGCTCTTGGCCGGTCGTAACGCCTGAGGTGTCGATGCGGTTAGTATTTTTCCTGATTCCGCTTCTGCTAGCAATGGCCGCTGCTGCCTGTAGCAACTTCACGCCAAAAGAAGCTCCACTTGTTCCCTCGGAAAGTTTGCCGGTAGAGAATCTTACGTTGGGGAATCCCACTGTGGTTGTTGCCGGGGAATCCATTCCTACCCAGGAATCACCAACCGGCGTCCCGAAGGCCACGGAGGAGCCGAGGGAGATCATCAGCCTGAGCATCTCCCTCTTTCTGCTGGTGGACGACAAGGAGAACCCTGATCCCGATATCTCTACCCACCGCACGGAAGCCGATCTGCGGGAGATCCTTGAGGGAATGAACGCGATATGGAGTCAAGCCGGCATCCGGTTGGAATTAGTTACGGCCGAATCTGTGGAAGTCCCGGAAGCAATGCTCCGGGGGATGCTGGCGGGGGACCTGCGCCCCTTCTTCCGAGCGATGGGACGCGGGATTGCTCTTCCTGAGCCCTCAACGATAAACGGTTTTTATGTCCGAAGAGTCGGCGGTCCCAACGGTATCAATCCCTTCCAGTCCCGCACTTTCTTCGTGATCGATGAACCCTCGGTGTTTGACCGGCGCGTCAGCAGTCATGAGGTGGGGCACATGCTGGGCTTACACCACGTTTTGGACGACCCTGGCCGGTTGTTGTACTCCGGAACCAACGGCATGTCCCTGACCGAGGACGAAGCCACCGCGGCCCGGTATTTCGCCCGAGGGATAAATCGGGGAGTTAGATAGGGGTTGTCCTTCAAGATTCCGGCGCCACCGTTACTTCTAGTTCAAAAATGCCCGGCTGGTTGGTGTTTGAATTGGAGATGAAAAAGACAACCATGTCCGGGGTCCCATCACTATTTCCAGCCCGGTCCAGAAGCAACCGGAATTGGGCAAGGGGATATGAATCGTTCAACGACCTTTGGACGGTTTCGGCCAGGTCGCACTGGAACGGGCCGTTAGGCGACGTGGCAAATTCGCAAACAGCGCCGCCGGGAAGAGGCTCCAAGTTCCACAGTTCCGAGGAAAACTTGTCGTAGCGAATCTCCTCAGCCCGCAAAGCTCCCAAGTCTTTCAAAGGCATTCCATGGATGGAGACGTTATTCGAGTGGAGCACAGCGGAGACTATCTTTCCAGCGGGTACGGCGTTCAGATCGAAGGTCAAAAATATCTGGACGCCGTCGCCCTCGGGAAAACGCGGATTTAGGTTATCCCCGGCAAACAACCCCGTGCCCATACCCCGGAAACCTCTGGGCGTGTGTCCTTCCATCGCCCCGCCCTGGTTCCGTATCACAACGACGTTGCTCTCGTCTGTCTGCTCGGTGGGGGCAGCTTGCCTGATTGGAGGTTCCGGGGACGGGACAGCCCGAGTAGGGGAAGCGATTGGGGCGCTTTGGCCGCAGGCAATCGCCAATAATAATAGAATGGTCAAAGCAACCAGATCGGACCGACGTGGAATTGCCAAGATAAATTTCAACTGCGCCTACCCGTTCCGGCGCCGCGAGATTTACCCTGGTGAGGACATTGGGCGCCACTGGACGGTTAGATGCTTAACCGGCGAAATTAGGTCTATGAACGGTTGATGCTCTGGCTCACCTCTTTGATCCGTGCTAGAGCGGGTGACAGACTTCAAAGCCTGTACCGGACGCTATCCGCGGTGCAGTCGCCGCCCCAGTGTCAAGGACTCAAGAATCACAGCTGATCAGGCAAAAACCCAGCTAGCAACAGAAACGGGTTATTCAAGCGATCTCTGCTTGAGTTGGGCGATCGTTGAATCGGACAATCCGTGAGTCCGCACATAACCCACGACACTGCTGTATTCATCTCGAATTCCATCTAGCACCTGCTTCAACAGACCAGGTGGAACTCCAAGGGATTCTGTTGACCGATTCTCAAGGCCGGGTCTGCTGCGCAATCGGTTCGCAAGTTTGTCGATGATTTGATTGGTCAGATAGTAGTCTTCAAGTATTCGTTCTTCGTCCACGCCTAGAAGCTCGAGAACCATGGCGGACAAGATGCCGGTGCGGTCTTTACCCGCGGTACAGTGGATCACAGCAGGACTGTTGGATGATTGGGCAAGCACCGTCAGGGCCTCGACGATGCGGGCTCCCGAGTTAGCTATGATCCAATGATACGCTCCGGCCAATCTTTCTACTGGGTCTTCCCCGGGCCCAGGCGGCGTCATGTCCCATCCTTCGAGGAATGGCACGTTTGTCTACCGGACAGGTGAGCCTGGCGGAGGCCAGCGTTCGGATTCCAGGGCGTCTTCGGGGTTCCGAAGATCAATCACCATGGCTATGCCGAGGTCTGACGCTACGTAAGCGGCGTCGGCCTCGGTCAAGAATTGCAGATTGTCGGCCCGGAACAGCGTCCGGTATTTTACGGTGCGGCTGTCCAGAGTTTGATATCCGCCCAGATCCCGAAAATTGAAGCAACCCTCAAGGGGAATGAACCGTTGTGGTTCACCGCTAGTCATTGGCAATCCCCCGGCGCAAGCGGATTACTGGTTCGCCAACGGTACCGTGGCGGTGACGCAAGGTACGTCGCCGTAGGTGCCGGTGGTGTGGCCGGAGCCGGTGGTGTCTTCTACCAGGCGGGCGTCGCCAGGTCCAAAGACGTGCTTCGACCCGTCCTTCAGGCCGATCTCCAATTGGCCGGAAAGTATGATGACGAACTGACGCCTTGGGGCGCAATGATAGTCAGAATAGTTACCCACCGCTGATTCACGGAAAGTGATGTTGGTGGTGGCTTGCGCCTGGGTCCAGTCCGGTGTCTTGTTCAAGTCAATGTCCTCGAATTCGGAAAGGCCTTGTGAGTTGGTGAATAGTCGATAAGTACCCATTGCGATTTCATCTCCACGTATGATCTGGCTTGAGTTTGGCTATTATAGCCTAACGTTGGAGCGGTCAGAGCGATATTTCTTCTCATGTGCTTTCGCGTTGGCGAGCGCGGGTGACTTCCCGCCGCGGGTTGGATCTTCAGGGACTGGGACTGGAGAGAATGTCGATCAGCGAAGCCACGGCGGCTTCAAATACCCCATTCTCCTCCCAGCCTCGGAAATCGATCACCTCACCCTGCTTGAGACGCCCGCACAGTTCATCATCTCTGGCGTCGAAAAGGGCATCCGCGGCGAGGGATGTGATGTTACTTTGGGATTCCGGGCCCTTGCCTCCGGCCAATTCGGACATGTATCGCCTGGCCTGGGGGCTTTGAAGGGACGATTCGGTGCATAGCAGCACCAGTTTGTCGAAATAGACCGTGTGGTCCAGGATCGTTTCACCCGTCTGAAGCCGCGATTCGTCATCCGCCGCGATGCTCCAGCAAGGTATCTGGGCTGCCCTTAGGCTGTCACGGAGCCGCCCGGCCAGGTTTCCATCTTCCATGGAGCCGATGGTCAACACCGACGGGAAATCCCGGTTAACGCCCATGATTAAGTCTTGGGCTTTCATCAACGGCGCGGCTACTCCGGCGTCTTCCAGGAATTTTCTTGGGATACGGCCGCCGGACTTGGCCAGAGTGTCCAACCCGATGGTGCTGGGCCCCGTGTGGCGCGCGAACTCCAACGCCATGGCTTTACTCAGGTCACAGTTGACGAAGGTGGAGAACCCGAAGACGGTTTCGTAAAAATTGGCGCTTTCCAGATCGGCTTTGATCAGGGAAGCCCCACGGAGGTCCGCGCCGGTAAGATCGGCTTGCTTGAGGATCGTCGACGACAAAATGGCGCCCCGGAGATTGGCGCCGGTCAGGTCCGCTCCGGTCAGGTCCGCTGAGGAGAGATTTGCTCTGGATAGATTGGCCCCTTCCAGGTTGGCGAAACTGATGTCGGAGGACGACAGGTCGGCCCCCGTCAGATCGGTCGCCCGCAGCGTGCTTCTGGATAGATTGCTACGAATCAGAACGCACCTGGCCATATTAGCCCGGGTGAGGATTGCATGGGAGAGGTTAGACCGGGATAGATGGGCGGAATTTAGATTGGCCCCTTGCAGTTCCGCCAGGCGGAGGTTGCTGCTCGTTAGGTCGACGCCGTTTAGCTCGTCGAACGCCAGATCGGCGCCCCCCAGTTTGGCGCGGCTTAAATAAGCGCCCGAAAGGTCGAGCTTTGGGCGTCCGTAGACCAACTCAGGTTCAAACGTTTCGCTGGCCGCGCGGTCCCCGAGTTGATAGTTCAAGGTGTGCGGGCTGGGAGTGGCGGGAATCACGTGGTTAACTTCCCGCCACCGGGCTATCGCGTTCGCTCCCGACTTTGCGAGCACCACATGCTCGGGATCAGCCAATAGAAGCTCCTACGCCCAGTCCTTGGATGGGATGTGAGCGATTTCACCCATGGTTACGCCGGCCTCTTATCCCCGTGTCAGATAAGTCCGAAGTTTAGAGACTAATCTTTGGAATCGCCTTAGTCGTCCAGGTGTACGGTGGCGGTCACACGGGGCACATCGCCGACCACCCGGGTGGTGTGTCCATGGCCGGTCAGGTCTTCCGCCAAGTTGACGTCTCCCGGCCCCAGGTGGTGAATCGTTCCATCCGCCAGCCCGATCTCCGCCTCACCGGATAGGGTAATTATGTACTGGCGCCTGGGTGCTATGTGGAAGTCGCTGAAACGTCCGGGGGGCGACGAGCGGAACACGATGCCCTTGGCGTTGTGCAGGGTGCTCCAAGCGGGATGGGTGGTCGGGTCGATCTCCTCTATGTGAGACTCCCCGTCGTCGCCTGAATAAAGTCTGATGGAACTCACGTTAAGCCTCCTTGGAATGCATGCAAGTCAAACTCTAAGGATGGATTATAGCTTAACCTGGGGCCGGTGGCTCAAGATACACCGTATCGGCCCAAATCGACTGCCTTACTGGACGCAATGGATTCGGCGTACTATTCTTCCGTCATGGCCGCGGCGAGCGTAGGGCGTTCAAAGAGAGCGCAACCCCTGTCCGTCAGGCCCAAATGCTTACCAAGGAGTACAAGATGCCGTTCGGAGACAATGCCTGGCTGGCGCTGACGCAGGAAGACACGCTGGAGCCGGAGATCCCTATCTGCGACCCCCACCATCACATGTGGGACCGCCGCCCGGCGCGTATCCCGTACCAGAAGTACATGCTGGACGAGCTATACGCCGACCTGAATAGCGGCCACAACGTTCGGTCTACCGTATTTATCGAAACGAGGGCGATGTACCGCATCGACGGGCCGGAAGAGATGCGCCCGGTAGGTGAAGTGGAGTTTGTTCAGGGTATGGCCGCCGCCGGGGCGACGGGTCTCTATGGTCCGGCGCACGCCGCTGCGTCCATCGTGGGACATGCCAACCTCAATCTGGGTGAGGGGGCGGCTCCGGTACTAGAAGCCTTGCAGGCGGCCAGTCCCAACCGGTTTCGCGGGATCCGCCATGGTCTGACCTGGGACGCGGACCCCCGCATCCCCAACGGCGCCTACGACCGCCAGGGCCAGTTGGCCGACGAGGGCTTTCGGGCCGGCGCCCGCGTGCTGGCTAGAATGGGCCTTTCCTTCGACGCATGGCTCTACTTTCCCCAATTGCCCGAACTCGCGGAATTCGCTCGGGCGATCCCCGATCTGACCATCATCCTCAACCATATCGGCGGGATGCTGCGGGTCGGGCCCTATGCGAACCGGGATGAGGAAGTCCTGCCCACTTGGCGGAGCGGCCTTGCCGCCGTGGCCCAATGTCCTAATGTCTACGTTAAGCTTGGGGGCATCGGCCAGCCCCGCACCGGTTACGACTGGTCCGTTAGAGACGTACCCATCGGGTCCGAAGAATTGGCCGGAGTCATGGCTCCGTACATGAACTATTGCATCGAGCAGTTCGGACCCAACCGGTGCATGTTCGAAAGCAACTTCCCGCCGGACAAGGTGGGCCATTCCTACAACGTGTTGTTCAACGCCTTCAAACGCTTGTCCAAGGGCTACTCAGCCTCGGAGCGGGCCGACATGTTCCACGACACCGCCGTGCGCGCGTACCGGGTCGAGTATTAGCGAAGACCCACGCCTTGCCATGGCAGACCAACCTAAGCCCGGCGGAGCTTGGGAGTAAACAGGCTCAGCAGTCCAACCAGTCCGATGCCGATGGCGGCGTTCACGTTGGCGGCCACCGGCGCGCTCCAGGTGCTCGCGATCGCCCCGGAGTTCATGCTGCCAAACGTGAAGGAATAGATGGCCATCGACCGGAGTCCCATGATCCGGCCACGGAATTCGGGCAGCACGGTCCTTAGAATCACCGTCAGCATCATCACCTGGGTTGAGGAGAACGCCATTCCGGTGAACAGCAGAATCGTCAAAGAGAGGTAGAAGGAATGGGAGGCCGAGAACACGATCATCGTGCCGTGCCATATCATCACCGATAGGATCAGCCACTTGCCGGCGTTTCTGATATTGCGCACCGAAGCCAGACCGGTGGAACCTATAAGCGCCCCGATGCCGAATGCCGCCATCAGCATGCCCAAACCGGTGGGGCCCTGGCCCAATACGTCCCTGGCGAAAACGGGCATCAACGATGTGTGCAAGGGCCAGCCGGTGAAATTGAGAATGACCGCCAGCAAAATCATTGCCCACAACACCTGCTGCCCTTTGACGTACTTCAGGCCTTCCAGCATCGACTTGAGGACCGAATCTTCCCGTGATTGAGAACCGGTTCGGCTACTCCTGATGTACAACGCCAAGATTCCAGCCGAAAGGTACAGGAGGGCTATCACCGTATAGACGCCTTGAGGTTTGATCGCTTGGAAAAGGAAACCACCCACCAAAGGTCCCAACACTGTGTTCAGGTTCATTCCCATGGTGGTCAGAGCCGCGCCGTTGGAAAGACGGTCCTCCGGCAAGATATCGGCGACCAGCGCCTGGGCAGCGGGCATCTGAAATAACCGGACGACACTTGCGGTCAACACCAACGCGAAAATATGCCAGATCTCCAGGCGTCCGCTCAAAAGCAGCGCGAGCATAGCCAGGCTCAGAAAGGTCATGAGAAACATAACTATCGCCAATAAGCGTTGACGGGGCACCCGGTCGGCGACGGCCCCGGAGAATAAGGCCAGGAAGTTGAACGCCATCCGGGCTGAGGCAATCAACCCCACCAGGAAGGGGTTGTTTGTTTCCGTGAGCACCAGCCAACCCAGGGCCAACGCGTCCATCTGCATGCCAGTTCCGGACAGCGCCATGGAACACCAGAGAATACCGAAGTTGCGTTGGCGTAGTATCCCGAAGGGGTAGGCCGCTTGTCGGAGTGAAGTAGATAGATTCAATTAAAGATAAACGCGTTGAATCGACGGTCCAGTTTGTCCTGCAGGCCGGTCAATCCGCGATCATTAGTAAGCGAGATGAATGCGGTGTGCGCAACGTTTCCTAAGCCAGCCGCCAGCCGGGAGTGGTATCGCGGGAAACAGGGCCAGGGCCGATAAGCGAGTCTACCAACCATTGATCGGTCTGATTCCGTTACCTAGAGTACGCCTAATCTGATGGGTATGTACAGATGCCGCTTTGGTGGCAAATTGGGGATAGGCGTCTTGAGGAGGCCTTTGAGACGACAAATAGGCGTGAGTGAGCGCCGCCCCATGTTTCAGGGCGGGACTTGTATTCAGGCAGGCGGGCCGAAATATTCTCGGCGGGGGAGATATTAGCCGAGTCGCGGTCAACGCACGATCGAACCCGCCGAACAGCGGATCTGGCAATCTTAACTCTCCCGGTCTTGAGACCGCTGTGCTCGCCGGGCGATTTTTGGATCCACCCACAAGCCGCCCAACCACACCCCGGTCACCAATCAGTCGCCGTCCTGATTCTCGCTGCCCACCGGTCGCAACAGACCCAAAGTTCTAGTCATCGCTCCGCCTGCGGGATTGTGACTCGTAGATTAGGCGTCCCATCGCCCCCTTAATGTCCTCCGCATACTTTACATAACCGAGGATAGCCAGCATCATCGCACAGAGCCAAGCTGCCACGAACCCAACAGCCAGACCTTGCAATCCGCCTAATCCAATCATATACAGTGCCGGTAAGGTAACGACCCCTGCGGCTAGCAACGGCGCGATAATCACCAATATAACGATATTCATATCAGGTCTTCCTATCTAACCTTAACCATTGTCCCACACATCATGTTCCCTGAGCACCGGTACCAAGAACTTCACCCTTGAAAGTCAATCCAAATGGCCTGGCAGGTGGGAAAGAGCACTATGTGCCCATGGAACAATATCGCCGATATATGCGCAATGCGTAGAACTACGTAGAAAGCGCTCACCCTCAAGGTAGTTCGTTGGGGACGATGAGGGGACGCTGGCAGTCACGGTGTGACGCGGCCCAATATCGGGTGTTCAAGTTTGCCAGACGTATCGTACCCCGCGACTCGATCATCTCAATAAACCGGCTTCGTGCATAAGAGTCGGCCGGGCGCAAAATGTCCTGGACAATCCGTGGCCACTGGGCTAAATCAAAGGCCTCTACCCAAGATGTAAGGGCCATTATCGAGCCTAAAAAATGGCTCCGGCCCGGGGAGTCGAACTGTTGACCTGCAGTTTGCGAAACTGTTGAGATCCGTCCGGCACGTCCGATCAGCTACGGTTCGGTATACTGATCAGGGCCGTTTTTGTGCCTATTAGCCCGGTGGGCCCGTTGTTGTCTACGGGAGTAGACGTCCCAATGGATGTCCAAGATCCAATGTTGGGAAGCGCCAGATCAGGCCAGTGTGGGGTGTCAGCGGGGAGAGTATGGGGAGCGTATAATGTAGGACACAAGGACAACCTGTCGGCGGACCGCCGGATTATTGGGGAGGGCATCC
>Ga0208391_1001630_pt1 | contig 10426 bp, 7 predicted proteins | sample Knorr_S23_td_Bot_FD_185612 | JGI IMG/M metagenome (GOLD analysis project Ga0208391, IMG submission 185612) | Marine microbial communities from Southern Atlantic Ocean transect - Knorr_S23_td_Bottom_ad_3770_LV_A (SPAdes) (version 2) | ecosystem: Environmental > Aquatic > Marine > Oceanic | place... | reverse complement strand
GAGGGCGAGGAACAATCCAGCGATTCCAGAACCTATCACTGCGACGTCGACGGCCGTCAGTGACTTCTCCTGCGAGTCTGCCGCCATGTCAATTCCTGAATGGATTTCGCATTGAAGATTGTCCAATCGGATTCTACGCCTTCGGCGTCAGAAGCAAGTGCCTGCGTTTGGTGGCTCAAAGTGCGCCGATGCCTCAACCTTCATAATCTGTAAAGCGGCGAGCCCGTGCTTGACGTTGGGTGTTTTTCCAATCGTCATTAGGTGATGGGATGCACTTACTGCGTATCGAATTGGAGAATTTCAAGTCATTCGGCGGTCAGATCACAGTTCCTTTCGACCAGGGATTCACAGCCATAACCGGTCCCAATGGCTCGGGTAAATCCAACTGCGGAGATGCCATACAATTCGTTCTCGGGACGCGCTCCACCAAGGTCATTCGAGCTGCTAATGTGGCGGAGTTGATCTTCAATGGCGGCAAGAGTGGCAAGGCTGCCCGCCACATGTCGGCGACGCTCGTCTTCGCCAACACTCCAGAGTCTGACGGGCTTCGTCGTATTCGAGTTGAAGACGACGAGATCTCGTTCACCAGGGCTGTTCGGTTGAGTCGCAAGAACAACCCGATCTCCTCTTACCGGATTGGCGACAAACCGGCCACTGCTACCGAGATGCGTCGGGTTCTGGCCGAGGCTGGCCTGCATGGTGATGGTTACAACATCGTCCAGCAGGGCGATGTGACGAATCTCGCGACGATGACACCACACCGCCGTCGCGGTGTCTTGGAGGAGGTTGCTGGAGTCAAGGCATACGACGACGAGATTCGTCGTTCGCAGAATCAGCGCAAGCGGGTCGAGGGCGACATCCAGACGATCGATCTGTTCGAGTCGGATCAGAAGACCCAACTCAAGGAACTCGAGAAGGAACGGGCTCAGGCGCTGAAATTCAAGGAGTTGAAAGACGAGCAGGACGAGGCTCGAATCGTTCTGGCGCAAACGCGTTATCGCAGCCGCCATGATGAGATTCGGCTGTTGAACGATGAGCAGGTGAATTACACCGAGAAGGACGAGAGACTTCGGGGGGTGATGCGTGCTTCGAATCAGAAACTGCTCGAACTCGATGAGGAGTTGGTCCGCGTCAGGCTGGATATCGATGAGATGGCGAGCGGCGAATCGAAGAAGGTGCTCGACCAGATTCGGGCTCTCGATATCGAGGTCGAGACTAGCCGTGATCGCATCGGCGATTCGCGGCGAGCGTCTGAAGAGGCTACCGAAGAGACCGAGGAATTGAATGGCGATCTCGAGGGCGTACTCGGCGCTGAAGAGAAGATTCAGGCGACTGTCGATGCTGCACAGATTGCGACGAGAGCGGCCGATGAGAATCTCGTCCAGGCCGAGGCCGACGAGAGCGAGGCTCGCACAGCGATCGAGTCGGGAGACAAACATGCTCGCGACCTCAATCGAGCTTTGGGCAAAGCCACCGAGGCAGTCACAGAGGCGCATACGGAGCGGGCCGAGGCGCGGCTTGAAGCGGATCGAGCGGAACAGAATGTTCGACTCGCATCCGACCGCCTCGCCGATTTGGAGGAGGAATACGAGAGTGCGACCTTCGAGCGTGACGACCTCGAATTGACCGGTGAGGACCTGCAGGACGAGACTCCGACCGAGGACCGCTCGACGCTGGCGACACAGATGCAGAAGATTCTGCGCGACGAGGTCAATCTGCGCGAGGATCGCGACCGGGCCGAAGGCAAGGTCCGCGAGGCGAATCGAGCCCTCGACAAAGCCAGAGCGAGGCAGGAAGCACGCGCTTCTCGGCCCGGTTCAGCCGTCACACTACGCGCCCTCGCCAAACTCCGCGAAAGTGGTGAGATGAAGGGAATCCTTGGCTCACTCGGCGAATTGTCAGCACCCAAGGACGCCGCCAACGAGGAGGCACTCGCCTTCGCTCTGGGCGGCGGCATGAACAGCATCATCGTCACCGACGACAAGGTCGCCGGCTCTTGCATCAAGTGGCTGCGAGCCAATGGCGGCGGCCGAGCCACCTTCCTCCCACTCAACAAGATCAGCGCTTCGAGAACCCAAGGCCGAGCCCTCATGGTCGCTCGAAACCCTGGCATTATCGGCTTCGCTCACGACCTGCTCGACTACGACGAAGAGATCGAAACCGCAGTCCGCTTCGCCTGCCGCAACACACTCATCGTCCAATCGATGGATGTCGCACGCCGCAACATGGGCGGCGTGCGAATGGTGACGCTCGATGGCTCGATCGTCGAAGCCACCGGTGCGATGACGGGCGGCTCTTCCAACAGAGGCAGCCGCCCTAATTTCGGCGGGGCCGGCGCAGGAGGATTGGGATACGAGAAGTTAGAGAGTGCGGTCGAGAATGCCAACCTCATCTATTCAGTCGTCGAAGCAGCCCTGAAAGAACTTCGAATCAACCAGCAGGATCTGCGCAACAAGATCAACGGCCTCGACGACAGTGACCATTCGGTCAAAGTACGTGAGTGGAAGGCCGATGTCGGAATCGCCCAGAAACTGGTCGACGATGTCGGCCGGAAAGTCATCGAAGCCCGCAAGGAATTCGAGGGAATCGAGGCCGAGTGCAAAACGATACAAGCAAGCGCAGCAAGGGTCGAGAAGACTTACGAAGACGCCGTCGAAGCCCGCAGAGCGGCCGGCGAAGACCTGCAGAATCACACGCCGGACCATCTCTCCAAACTCCTTCGCTCAGCCCAGGACACACGCACCGAGGCTGAGCGAACCAAACTGCGCTCGGAAGCGGAAATCTCCAGCGGCACCGAGCGGCTGAGCGTTCTCGCCGAGCGCAGAACCGGCCTCACTCGAGCGATAAACCGCCAACAGGGCATCATCGATGCGGCCGCAGAATCAATCGAGAAACTCAAGGGAATCATCTCACGAGCCGATGAGCAACTCGACGAACTCAAATCGGTAGCATCTCAATTCGATGAGGAGCAACAACAACTCAACACGCGCCGTGAGGAGATAGTCGACGAGCGCGCCAGTCTGCGCGCCGCTGTCGATCAATTGGAACGCCAGCGCGAGAACATCCAGACGCGGCTTGAGAGCCTCGCCGAACAGATACGACAGAAGGAGGACACGGTCGGCGAACTTCGCGCAGAACTCGCCGAACTCGAAATCTCCGTGCCTTCACCAGAGACTCAACTGCCAACAGTGGCCGAGGCGGAGAAAAGGGTGCAGGGCCTTGACCGCCGCCTCGGCCAACTCGGCGACGTCAACATGCTCGCCATCGAGCAGTACGACAGAACAGTCGAGCGAATCGCAGACCTCGTTACCGACGGAAAAACACTCAGAGAACGCAAAGAGATGCTCGTCAGCATTGTCGAGCAGCTCGAGGATGAACGCTGCACGAGGCTGCTCGCAGTATTCGACCACGTCAACAAGAACTTCCAGCGCGTCTACGCGATTCTGCAACCTGGCGGGACGGGGACGCTTTGTCTGGAGAACCCACGGAACCCCTTCGAAGGTGGTCTCGAAATGGCCTGCGTACCTCCTGGGAAGAGCCGGAACACTCGCCGTTCCTACCTCTCTGGGGGCGAGAAGTCGATGGCCGCATTGGGCCTCGTCTTTGCAATCCAAGACTACGAACCGAGTCCATTCTACTACCTCGATGAGGTCGACCAGAACCTCGATCCGTTCAACGCTGAGCGCATTGCCACACTTTGTCGATTGCGCAGCCAGAACGCCCAATTCATCATGGTGACGCTGCGCAAGGTCAGTCTGACTCTGGCCGACCATCACATCGGCATCACTCATGCTGGTGATGGTATCAGCCGCCGAATCGCTGACTTCGACCGGGCGGCTGCTCTGCAACTTGGTGATGAGTTCGAGGCTGAGGCCAAGGCTCGCGAGGAGGCTGCTGCGGACAAGGCCGAGATGGATGAGCTGCCCGAGCCCGAGGATATGCCGAAAACTCCTGAGCCGCTCGGCACGCCACAGAGTCTCGGCGGATTGGCCGAGCGGGCCGGCATCGAAATTGAGGGCGATGAAGACGTCGAAGACGCCGAAGATGACGCGGAGGACTCCGATGTGGCTGCTGATGGCGAAGAGATTCCCACCATCGATGCGACTGCCGTCGAAGCAGCTGCTGAGCTAGCGACCGAGGGTCTCGAATCGTTGCGCGAGCGCACCGAGGAATGGACCGAGGACATCACCGAGAAGGAGGCTGCGACGCCACTGACTGAGGACGAGAGCGCTGTCGACCCGAGCGAACCGGTCAATGGAGTCGAAGTGGAAGCCGAAGCCGAAGCGGAAGCAGTGCCCGAAATGGAGGAGTGAACAGCGATGACCGTCTTCGATGCGAGCGCGATGCGCGACGACATCGTCACGCGGTTATTGCAAGGCGAGACCGACCTCGAGACCAGTCGCTATCTCGACCGCTTGGTCGAACTCGCGAGCCTTGACGAGGCCGAACATCAATTCCTCCTTGACCCATTCGACCGCTCGGTCGCCCTCGTCTTCCAATTGTTCAGATCGAAGGACCTCGACCCTTGGGACGTCAATCTCACCTACTTCCTCGAGCAGTTCAACGAGCGTATCCAAGACGCTGACAATATCGACCTGCCAACCTGTGGTCGCTTGATTCGCATGGCGTGGTACACACTTCGAGACCAATCAACAGACCTCATCGACCGACAAGAAAGAGCCTGGGTCGATGTTGAAGACGATTTCCTCGACTTCGACGCTGGTGGTTGGGAAACCGAATTTGACGAAGATGACTACAACTTCTCCGTCGGTGTGCTCACCGGAGCGGCCGACGACGTCCTACCCTCGATGTTCCAAGGAAGAATCCACAGAGATGGCAGTCGCCCAGTGACTCTTGGCGAGTTACTGATGGGACTGCAAACCGCCAAGCAGATCTCTGAGGACCAGCGCCTGCGTGAGCAGATCGCAAAGGAGCGCCGCAAAGAGAACGCACTCGCTCGCGCCCGCTTCAGCGGCAGCCTGCACATCGAGGACCTCGACGATGACATCCACAGGACCTGGCTGGCCCTGCGGCGGAGACAGGTCCCCGACAATGGAGCCGTCGACCTGAAAGCCATCGCTGAACACCTCAAAATCCAGTCACTCGAGTCTGGTATGGCAGCACCAGAAGCGGAGGCTGAAGCACAGGTCACAGCCTTGGTGGCAGCACTTTTCCTGACCAACCGAGGGTACGCGGATCTGACCCAGGCAGAGGGCCGAAATGGACTGATCACACTCAGAAATTTGCACCCAGAGCGCGCCGATTACGAGCAACTGACCCTTGAGCTCAACCCCCCGCCGGAGGTCTTCGCAGATGTCTGACGAGGCAGCACTTTCGACGATTCTTGAAGCGATTCTGTTCAGCGCCGGCCGCTCGATGTCGGTCGACGAACTGATGGAACAGACCAAGCGGACGAGAGGTGAAGTCGGGGGCGCATTGAGCGATCTGCGGGCTACGATTCGGCGCCGACGCGATTCTGCATTACAGTTGACCGAGGTCTCTGGACGGTGGATATTCGAGGTCAGGCCAACTCTCTCGAATCATCTTCCTGAGTCGGTTCGGCCGGAAGTTCCGCAGCGCTTGTTGCCGGCCGCAGCACTCATCGCCTACCATCAACCGATGTCACAGGTGCAATTGGTCGACATGCTCGGGCAGCGCGCTTACGATCATGTCAGAGATTTGGCGCATTTTGGTTTCATCGACAGGCGCAGAGATGGCTTGACGCGGCGGCTGACGACGACGAGGCGCTTCGCAGAATACTTCGGATGCCCTGAGATTCATTATCGCAAGGTTCGGACCTGGTTCCGCGAAGAGGCCTCGAAAGCGGGTCTGACAAGCGCTCAGTTGGCCGAATCCTTGTCCGATGGACAGATGACCATCGAGGAGTTCACAGAGACTCCTTCTATCGAGTCGCTGGAACTTGAAGCGGCTCATGCCGAAGAGTGAGGTCTCACTCGCCGCGAACCTGTTTGAGGGCTGATTCCACCGCTGCCATCGTGATGCGTTCACCGCTCTCGCTGACGATGGCTGCGACAGCCTCGATCTCTTCTGTTGCGGCACCGGCTGAGGCTGCCATGTTGCGCAGGTGGAGTTTCATGTGGCCGGCTTGGATGCCGACTGTCGCGAGTGCTCGAAGAGCGCCGAGGTTCTGGGCGAGTCCCGCTGCTGCCATCACCTTGGCGAGTTGATCTGCTGAAGTGATGCCGAGCAGTGCAACGTTCGCTTGGGCGCCAGGGTGGATGCGGATGGCACCACCGACGAGGCCGACGGCCATCGGAATCTCGATTGAGCCAACGAGATTGCCATTTTCGTCCTTCTCCCAGTGAGTCAGGGAGCCATAGAGGCGCTCGTGAGCCGCGTAGGAGTGAGCACCGGATTCGATTGCTCGCCAATCCTGTCCGCAGGCGATGGCGATTGGCGAGATGGCATTCATGATTCCCTTGTTGTGGGTGGTTGCTCGGAATGGGTCTGCAGCGGCGAAATGGTAGGCTTGTAGCACGCCGCTGATTATCTCGGTGCCTCGCTCACCATCACCACCACTCTCAGACATCTCTTCAGGGGTGAAGGTGGCACTGACGCGCGCGAGGCGGTGAACCGCGAGGTTGCTGATGATTCGCAAGATGACTGTGCCGTCTGCGAGGTTCTCGACGCGCTTGGCTATGGATTCAGCCATGGTATTGACCGCATTAGCACCCATCGCGTCGCGACAATCGACGAGAATGTGGACAATCACCATCGGTCCAGAGTCGGTTTCGAGTATTCTCGTTTCGATATCCTTGCAGCCGCCGCCGAATTTGACCAGAATCGGGTCGACATCGTTGCAGGCTTGGATCAATTCCTCCTTCGCAGCGAGAATCGCTGCCTGAGATGCATCCGGATCCTCGCATCCGACGACTTGGATTTGACCAATCATGATCGGATCGGTGTTGTTCGAGGTGAATCCGCCATTGATATGGCAGCGTTTCGCCATGTTCGAGGCGGCAGCGACGACGCTGGCTTCCTCGACGACGAAGGGAATCAGGTAATGTTCGCCATCGATGATGAAGTTCGTCGCGACTCCAATCGGCAGTGAATATCGACCGATGACATTCTCGATCATCCGGTCGGCGACATCCTCGTCGAGTTCAGCATCTGTCCAGGCCTGGACTTGTTCCTCGCTCAGGTCTGCCAGTTCAGCGAGCATGGCTCGACGCTCGGGAATAGAGAGCTTGTAGAATCCCTTCAATCGGCTGTTGTCCACTGGCATTGATTCACCGAGCCTCGCGACAGCGCTCCGGTTCTAAGCCCTTCGCGGTTCCATCTCCCTCTCATCTGTGCAGCGGCAAAGGAGAGCGCTGGTCCAACATTCTTCTTTTTGTCCACCCAAGGGGGGGTCAATACGCCGATATGGCTGCGAATCTGCACCGGAAAAAGCGTTAATTGGGTCGTTAACGCTTTGTTAACGCATCGTCGAAGCGTTAGTAATGCGTTAATGACAGTTTGACAGAACCGAAGTGCTGACGGTATATTCTTGAATCGACAATCCCGAAACATCGGGAAAACGCGTTAAATCGGCTTCTTGTAAGCGTGAGAATACGTGAACATTATGTACCCAGTGAAGGGCAGTGTCGATAATGGCTGAAGGCTCTGCAACGATCCTCGATCTGCCACCATTGCGAGGCAATCCCTTCGACCTGCGCCCTATCGAATCATCCCGTGCAGAGCACCTCGTAGGGCGCGATCCCTTACTCAGTAAGTTGAGAGGATACCTGATTCTACACACACCGAGGATGGTTCTACTCGTCGGCCAGAGAGGCTCTGGCCGCACCTCTTTCATCAACACCCTGGCATCTCAGACTTCTCGTCGCTCGTACATCGGGCAGTTCTGGCCCGAAGCAGAGGACCCGACGCAGGGGATAATCCACGAGATATCGGTCCATATCGCAGGCTTCGAGGTCGCGGCATCGATGCAGCTGGTGTCGGATCGATTGGTCGAGACCCTCGACAAGGAGACTGGAGTTTTACCGCTCATCGCCCTCGATTACCCCTCGCACATCGACCTCAACTCCACACTGGCCCGCCTCGCACCTCTCCTGCAGAGGCTTCGTGCGCTCGTCGTCGTCGCCATCACACCCTCACAACTCTCATCCCTCAACGACGATGTCCTCGATCTATTCGATGAACCACAGCGACTGTCGAATCTGAACGAGAAGCAGATTCAATCGCTTTCCAACCATAGAATCTCTAAATTCGCCAACCAGAAATGGATAATCAAGCCGAATCTGCTCAAAGCGATCCACGAAAACACGGACGGCAACCCTCGACGAGTCGTGCGATTGCTGCGCGATCTCGTCGAAGAACGCCGCGATCCGATGGCAGGAGGCACTCTCGAGAGATTGGTGACTTGGAGGCACGCACAGCCCGAAGACCGCGAACTGCTCAGTGAAAGTGAACCTGAAACTGAATTCAAAGCAGAACCCGAAGCCATACCTCCCTCGATAATCGAAACTGAGGCTGAAGCAGATACCGAAGACGAAGACCTCGATGAGGACCCGGATGACCTCTGGGACGATGCCGATGAGCTGATCAGTGAGGCCGAAGACCAGGCTGCGGAGATTCCAGAGGAAGCGGCTGATAGGGATTGGAACGAAGGCTTCGGCTCGCCTGAGAAGATCTGGGATGAGGAAGAGGAATCTTCCCCCGCATCAGAGGTTGAGCCTACACCTGTACCTGAAGCCGAGCAAGAACCAGAGAAAGAGCCGGAAGCAGCGGCCGAGCCGGAGAGAGAAGTCGAAGTCATGCAGGCTCATTCTGCCGAGGAACCGGCGGAGTCAACGGCCGATGAGGGGGAGACTTACGAGAGGACCGAGACCGATCAGGCATTCCTCTACATGGAAGGAGGAACCGAACCGACGGGACGACCGAATCTCTCAGGCGGAAATTTCGGTAGCTTGCTCAAACGCACTATGCGCACCTCCGACCGTATGCCCACAGCCCCTGATGACACCCCTATCACCATCGCGCAATCGCACCCGAGTCTGATGCCCAGAGCCCAGAAACCAGCGGTTCGCTCGATGCCGCCTGACAGTGTCATCGAAGAGGAATCCCAGGCGCGCATCGACAGATCGATTCAGCCGATCGAGGATGAACACGTCTACCACACCGACCATGCATTGTGGGTGGTCGAGCCTGGATCCGAGACGACTCTGCCCGATGAAAGCGCATACACGCCTCCGCCGGTGGCGACGATCAGCCTCGGCGCGGAGGCGATCGAGACCGAATGGTTCGTCGCCGAAAAGCCGGAATCGCAGATTGAAAGTGAACCTGAAACTGAAGTGCCGATTCAGTCAGAGGTGCAGGAGATGACGCCGCCGACGCTTGCTCCGGAGATGCCGACGATTTCTCCGACGGTGCAGACGGTGCCGACCATTCCGGTGGGTTTGACGACCCCAGCAGATGCACCATCGATGGATGCACCACCTGTCATTCCGACCTCCTTCGGTCCGGTCTGGGAAGACGATGAGCCATTCGATGCGATGTGCCTGCACACCCTGACCGAGGCCGAGAGGATGATTCTGACTGCGGCGGCGAGCCGCGAGGTATCGCCGTCCGATCAAGAATTGCAGGCGCGGCTGGAAGTGGGTCGCTCGCGCCTCTCACAGATCTACAATGGGATGCGGCGCAAGGGCTTGCTATCCGTCCGCAAGCAGGGCCGCACCCGATTCTTCAAACTCAGCACAGCCACCAGTCAGCACTTTAGCGGAGCCCCGAAGGGGGTTGCGTGATGACTGATGAAGGAACCACGGTCACGCGCGAGAAAGTCGAGCAGTACCTCGCTATGACAGCCTCTGCGCGGGCAAAAGCGACACCGCAGACCAATAATGTCGAGGATGCTGCTCGCCTCAACTCGATGATGCGGATGTGTGATGATTACACCACCGATGCGCGCCATTTCCTTGAACAAGGCGACCTCGTTCGAGCCTTTGGTGCAATCAATTATGCGCACGCCTGGATAGACGCAGCCGTGCGCATCGGATTCATGGACGGTCATGGCGATGACCGATTATTCACTCTGCCTTGATTGCCGCCAATGCATTAAGTGGCCAATCATCTCCACCACGAATCCTAATACCATCATAAGAAACACTTCAAATTCGTTCGTGTCAGGTAGGATATTGAGAATCGTCATTTCAACCAAGCCGACCGCCCAGATGATTATACCGACTAACGCTACCTTCTCCCACTTACTCATCGAATCAAAAATCTGCATGGCTGTCTATCCCAGAAAACAATGAGAAGATTTTCACGTTCCCGAATCAACTCTGGACGTGCCGTAGAATCCGTTGCGCCGTGACCTCGATGTACGAGCCACCAGCACCGATCAATCTCTCCTTGAGACGGCGGTCGACGGTCAGAACCGGCCAGCCATTCGAGCCAGACAATTCGA
>Ga0208391_1001628_pt1 | contig 10431 bp, 7 predicted proteins | sample Knorr_S23_td_Bot_FD_185612 | JGI IMG/M metagenome (GOLD analysis project Ga0208391, IMG submission 185612) | Marine microbial communities from Southern Atlantic Ocean transect - Knorr_S23_td_Bottom_ad_3770_LV_A (SPAdes) (version 2) | ecosystem: Environmental > Aquatic > Marine > Oceanic | place... | reverse complement strand
CTAGGCCAAACCCGGCATAATTCCCTTTTGATTAAAGGGAATCAAAAATTCTCTGGAAAGAAAATGTAACGTTCGTTTTGGTAATTTTACCTGCAAGTTCGAATACAGGATATGCGAGAAAATTTATAGCACCCGAAATTGGGCCTGGTTCAAATACCAAATCGCGTCCACGGCTAAATTCGATCCGATTAGCCGGATGATGACCAAAATAATAAGTGGATAAAGCAGAACACTTGTCTCCTTCACTAATATCAATAGGCCACCAATTTCCATCTGTATAAAATTCTGCCCAACAATGATAGCCATCAATTCCACCTTCATTTCTGGATGAAGGAATAGAAGCACCAATCGCAAAACGTGCGGGAATTTCTACGGATCTTGCTAAAGCAATAAAATAGGAGTGGAAATCTGTGCAGTTACCCGTTCGTGAATCACAAGCATAAACTGCATCTCCCTTACCCCAACCTTCGCCATATTTTATGTAGCTCATACGATCTATGGTATGATCATATAAAGCACGTGCTTGAGCAAGTGTGCCCAACTTACCGTGAATCACTCCAGTCGCAATTTCTTTGAAGGACTCTAATTCAGGGACGAGACGATTCGGACGTAGAAATTCGTGTGGATCTCGACTCTTGTCTTCATAAACGCCTCTTTCAAGATGTTTGACTCGATATGATATTTCTATCATTTTTCCACTATGCTCTGGATTAAAAACCATATAAAATGCTTTATTCCCATTGATGTCATCTACCAATATTTTGTGATTTACGGGAGATTGAATGTTTTTTAATTCTACAGTCTGAAAAGAATCTGTTGTGGGGTAAGGTATCCACATGCGACCCTCATCCTTCATCTCCGGGAGTGTCACTTGATAGAAAAATTCAAACTCATCTTCTTCTTTCAAGACTCCGAGCAAATCAGGTGTGGCATCATCGGTAGGCAAGCGAAACCACGTTTTATCTTCCTTTTGCTTCCATACGTAGAGAGGCTGTCCATTTGTTTTATGAACGGTTGTTTCGGTAACCTCCATTTCGCCTACATTACCAGAGAGAAAAAAATCTACATCGTACACATGTCCATCTGTACTGGCAAGATCAACGCAGGCAAAGTGACGACCGGGTGCAAGATGAGCCAGATATTCCGTATGAACTCGGACTAGTTTTAGCTTAAGCTCCCTTTCTTCGTAGAGCATAATAAAATAACCCTCGCCCAGCTTGGTCTGTGCTTCAATATGTTTCTCAATGCCGGCTTGAATATCCGCTGTAACTACATCCGGACTTTCTTCGCTAGAATGTACTTTTTCACTGCAAGCCATGAATAAGACAATAAGGACACTCAAGACACCAATTAATTTACGCCTTCCATCTAAATTAATGGAGGAAGAGATGATTGTTTTGATAAAACTAGTCCCCAGATGGATGCTCGCTGGTTGGGTGTTCGCCAGATTGATTTTCGTTTTTTGACGTTTCTTCAGAAGTATTTTCTTGTGGGGCGCTTTCTGTCTTTTTACATGTTTTACAACAGCCGGTTAGATTCAAAGAAAACAAGGCAACGAGCACAAGAGAAAGGGTCCATTTTATGATAGAGTTTATTTTCATTTTATTTTTTCCTAGTTAAGTGATAAGGTGATTTTCATTTCGATAAATTACACCTTATCTTTGGATAAATATCATAACAATAATGCTGAATATAAAAAGCATTCGAATTATTAATTCTGATTCTTTTATTAAATCACTTCCCTCAAAAAGCCCTTAACGTCAACCAAATATTTTTCAGCATCATTCATCGAGCAGTTTTTCACAATCATAACGACTGCTATCTTTACTGATTTATCCGCTGAGTAAAGTGCTTTTTGGGCAGCCTCATGATCTAAACCTGTTAATTGGCAAATAATACGGGTGCCTCGATCCACCAGTTTATCATTCACAGCCATAAGGTCCACCATGAGATTTCCGTAGACTTTTCCCAATCTAATCATTGTGGTAGTGGATATCATGTTTAAAACTAGTTTCGTTGCCGTCCCGGCTTTCATGCGCGTGGATCCCGTAATTACTTCGGGACCTGTTTCTACTTTTATAACCACATCTGCGTTTGTCTCGAAATAGGGTTTGGGTGTACAAATGAGATACACCGTTCCACAGCCGATTTCACTTGCGTATGATAAAGCTTGCCGGACATAGGCTGCCGCGCCGCTAGTACTGATGCCAATCAATACATCGCCTTTTGTTAGACCGAATGCGTTTAAATCTTTTACAGCCTCCTCTGGTTTATCCTCTGCTCCTTCGATTGATCGGCGTAAGGCATCATCGCCTCCGGCGATAATGGAGTTGAACCAGTTCGGCGACGCAGAAAATGTCGGAGGCATTTCCGCAGCGTCCAAGACGCCTAGGCGGCCGGAGGTTCCGGCACCGATATAAATGATTCTGTTACCGCTCATGATGGCTGTTGTCGTTAGTTCGACTGCGTTAGCAATCTCCGGAATGGTTACAGCTGTGTTTGCTGCAATGGTTTGGTCTTCCCTATTTATTATCTCCAATATTTCGGTAATGGACTTATCATCAATATGTGTTGAGCTTGTATTTTGCTGCTCAGTAAGCAGATTACCTCGGGAATTTTTATTTTTTGTCATGGGGGAATTTAATCAAAACTCATGTAATTCCGAACAGAGTGAGGAATCTTCATAGTTAATTCTTTTAAAATATTCAGACATATATCCTCACACAACCTTCCTTCATAAAAAGATATATAATGAAATTGCGTATGGGTTAACAATAATTAAATTGTAGAAAAATAACGACGGGCTTCAGCCATGACCTTTGGGGCCAAAATCAACGTGGATATCATAGTGGGGAATGCCATAATAGCATACATACCGTCAATTAAATTAATGACCATTCCCAATGAAACCGTTGCACCTAGAATCGTTGATAAAATATAAAAAGTCTTATACGAATTTTTCCATTTTGTACCAAAAAGATAACTGGTGCATTTAGTACCGTAATATGATTGGCTAAACATGGTAGTTACACTGAAAATGAGAATACATACCAATAATATTCCTTTTCCTAATGCGCCTAGTTCATGACTAAAAGCCATGGTCGTCATGGTTACTCCACTCAAGCCTTCCGTTTCCCATACGCCGGAAAGTAAAATCACAAATGCGGTTATTGAACACACAATAATTGTATCAATAAAAGGCCCGATCATAGCGACCAAACCTTCGCGTACAGGTTCAGTTGTTTTTGCTGCTCCATGGGCCATAGCTTCAGTACCCAAGCCTGCTTCATTTGAAAATGCGGCTCTGCGGACACCCGTTCGAATAACCTGCCCTACTGCTCCACCCACAACCGCCTGTCCTGTAAACGCATCATGAAAGATTAAACTGAATACACCGGGAATTTCCGTTATGTTTTTAATGATAACCATCACTCCGGCGAATAAATATAATACAACCATTAGCGGTACGAGACGGCTGGCCACCAATCCAATGCGCTTAATACCACCAAAAATTACGATAGCCACAATACAAGCAATCACTATACCCACAATTGTATTTCCCATCACAACGTTTGTTGTAAAAAGTCCACCAGGCTTAAAAATTTCTTCTCGGATTGTTTGTGTAAGTTGATTCGCTTGAAAAATGGGTAAACAGCCCACAAGCCCCGCAACAGAAAAAATAATAGCTAGAGGTTTAAATTTTGAGTTCAAGGCTGTTTCAATAACATACATAGGACCGCCCTGCACTTTCCCTTGATCATCTTTCCCCCTGTATAATATTGATAATGTACAGGTAAAAAATTTAGTAGACATACCCACTATTGCACTTATCCACATCCAAAATAGTGCGCCGGGACCACCCATACTAATAGCAATGGCTACTCCACTGATATTTCCCATCCCAACTGTACTCGCAAGTGCGCTTGATAATGCTTGAAAATGATTGATATCGCCCGGATCATCTTCATGGTCAAATTTCCCGCGGAGTATATCTAGCCCATGTTTAAAATAGAAAAATGGAGTAAAACGGCTATAGATCGTAAAAAAGAGACCGCCAAAAACTAGGAGGACTAGTAATACCGGACCCCACATAAAATTAGCAAATGAAGCTATAAAGGAATTGATATTATTCAGAAAATGATCCAACAGTGGTAGGAACTGTTTTTCCAAAAATTTTCAGTACAGCAACAGACAGCCCAATTCCCGCAAGTATACAGACAAAAACATTCACACCAATACCGGTGAGAAAATATCCAGCAAAAAGTGCAATGGCAGCACATACAAGCGCGTAAGGAAGCTGTGTACGGACATGGTCAATATGATCGGCACCGCATGCGGTGGACGAAAGAACAGTTGTATCGGCAATAGGCGATGAATGATCACCGAACACAGAACCCGATAAAACAGCGGCAAATGTGCTGATGAAAATCGGTGACTGCACAGCAACATTATAATCTCCACCCATCAATTGGATCACCATGGGGACTGTCACAGGGACGAGAATGGACATGGTTGCCCATGAAGACCCCGTGGAAAAACTGATCAAGGCAGCTGTAATAAATGTGATAGGCGGAAGCAAGGCCGGCGTTAGAAAATCTTTCGTCAATTCAACAATATATTCAGCCGTTTTTATTTCTGCGCAGATATCGCCGATGACCCAAGCTAATACCAAAATGACACAGGCCATAACCATGGACCGAGCGCCGTTAATCCAGGCATCCATTGCATCCGTTAAGTTAAGTAATCCTCGGAATATGGATATAGCGATGGCCGTAAAACCGGCAAAAAATGAACCCCATATCAATGCAGTATTTGGATTAGATGTACTAATAATATTGATAAATGATTTTTCATCTCCCGGTGCCAACCCATTTAAACCAGTTATAAATAAACCACCAATCGTAATTCCCAAAACCAATGCAATGGGAATTGCTGCGTTGCTCCAATGGGATGTTTTACTGGCATCCAAAGATGCAACTAATGCTTTATCCATCATGGGCTTGGCATTTTTTGCTAATACTTCTCCGGTGGTTTGGGACCGTGTTTCCGCTTTGAGCATGGGTCCAAATTCTTTCCGCATAATAACAGTAAGAAAAAGGAAAATAATCGCTAAAATACAATAAAATGAATAGGGTATACTTTGCAAAAACGTCACATATGTACTTTGAGTAATGCCATACGTAGCAAATGGAGCCTCGAGTAAACTCATTTGAAAAATAGACCAAGTACTTACAGCAGCTAAACTGGCCACAGGTGCAGCAGTTGAGTCAACCAAATAGGACAGTTTTTCCCTAGACACTCTGACTTTGTCCGTAAACGGCCGCATCATATTTCCCACTAATAACGAATTTGAATAATCATCAAAAAAGATAACAAGCCCCATAATCCCTGTTAAAAGTTGACCCCGAAAATTATTGGTCGCATATTTTGACGCAACTTTAAGTACGCCTTTTAAACTTCCATTAGCAGACATAACTCCAATCAAACCACCAAAAGCCATTGTAAACATTAATATTGCCGTATGACTTTCACTTCCGGCAAGGGATTTAACCAAATAATGATCGAGAGATGATGTAATCCCAGACCAAACTCCACCCGTAATAAAACATGCGCCAATAACTATTCCCAAAAACAAGGATAGATGAGCTTGTTTCGTGATCATGGCCAGAGTAATGGCCGTTAACGGGGGCAACAGACTGATCCAAGACGGTTCAATGGATACCACAGTTTCGCTGTTACTATTAGCAAATAAGAGCGTTCCTGCTGCTAGCATGAATAGAATAAAAAGTATTTTACGTTTCATAAGACACGGAAATTAGCCGTCAAACTTCATGTTTGCAATATCTCATCTTTATTTACCACACTCTTGTTTTCACCTAAATATATCGGGAAATTCCAACCGTTTAATATGAAAAAACTCGATCTCTATCTACTGCGACATTTTATTTCCATTCTGGGCATGTCTCTTCTTGGTTTCCTGTGTGTATTCATTATTGTGGATCTCATCGAAAACCTCGATCGATATATTGATAACAAAATGCCTTGGGGAGTTGTCCTTCAATATTATGGCTACAGCCTACCGTATTTTATCAATATCGCTTTACCTATGTCCATGATGATAGCATCTGTTTTCAGTATTGGCATGATGGTCAAGCGCAATGAATGGACAGCCATGAAAGCCAGCGGAATCAGTTTGTACCGTTTGTCAGTACCTTTACTTATTTTCAGTATTCTTGTCAGCTTGGTCTCATTTCAATTTGACAGTACATATGTAAGTTGGGGGATGTCCATGCGTGGAGAGATTGAAAAAGAATACATGAAGAAAAAACCAAGGCGTAGAAGTAAGAAAACAATAAAAAACTTTTTTATGCAACAGGAAGAAACCCAGCATATTGCCATTAGGACTTATCATTCCCAAAGTAGAAAAGCCGAAGGAATAACTATGATTACATTTGCTGAAAACCTTATTCAGGAACGGATAGACGCCAAAAGAATGACATGGATCGACACCCTCCAATCTTGGGCAATTTATGATTATTCGCTGCGAAATTTTGACAAGAATGGAATTGAACAACATGTTCAAATTTCTAAAAATGATACATTATTAAATTTGAAATTTGCGCCGAATGATATTACCAAAGGGATTAAACACCCAGAAGAATTAAACTTTAAGGAATTAAAATCACGTATTGAATATTTGCAGAATAATGGTGTGGACGCGACGCGCTGGGTGGTTCAGCGACATTTTAAAGTGGCCTTTGCTTTTACCAATCTGATTGTTGTTTTATTTGGTATTCCTTTGGTAGTCATGAAGCCGAAAAGTGGTATGGGGTTTAGTGTTGGCACAAGTTTTCTGGTGATGTTCTCCTATTACGCGTTTATAAAGTTCGGACAATCTCTAGGAATTAATGGTGTTATGGATCCCATGCTGTCTGCATGGTTGGGAAATATTGTATTTATTTCGGGTGGTTTACTACTGCTTTTCAGCGTCAGGAAGTGAATATTTTGTTGTTTCTTCTTCTCCAGAATCTGATTCTACACCACCTTCATCAACTGGGGCTTTTTCTGGAGTCCCTTCTTCATCCGGTTTTGGTGCTGGGCCATAAGTAGATTTTTTTGGTTTTGCTTTTCTGCTTTTCAAGCTAGTCACTGTTAACTGTAAAGATAAATTGAGTCCCTTCATGGAATGAATCCAAATACCATTTCTAAACGCAAAACCAAAATCAAAAATGACCGGTCCTTTGTGGAAACCAAAACCCAGACCCAATTCCTGAAAATCACTGCCGCCCCAAGCATATCCAATTCGTAACGGAAATGCTTCAAATTTTGTCATTTCTAGACCTATAGACCAACGCCAACCTTTGTGAGCAAACATGGAATTTGAAAATCCTGTCCATAAGTCAGAACTTATTAAAATATCTTCCATATTGTAGGACATCCCCAATCTAAATATTGCTGGATAATCCATGGTGAATTCAGGAAGTTTTCCGTCTTTATCCAATGCGGATACAATCTGGTCTTCTGGACTATTATTGGTAAATAAATTTGCGTTGGAAAGTGTACTTGCGTTTACAGAGTCAATTGTATACACATAACGGATAGCCATACTGTCATTCAAAGCTTGACCGGCCCAAGTAAAATGAAAAAGATCATCATCGTTACCATAAATATTATCTGGGCCATCTAAAAGTCCTTTCGTCATATTTTGCTTATTCCAGGTTATAGATCCCAATGCATTTATGATGGATGCGCCAAAACGCCAGCCGTTGATATCTCTGGACGCCAATCCCAAATCCACACCAACTCCTGATCCGCCTATACCCTGTCGTATATAATAAACGCCCTGGCCATAGAGAGCATCATCTGTTGTAACTAAATTGGCATAACTGGAATCAGGATCGATTCCAAAATAAAAAAGTCCCTGGAGGTATTTTACCGTTAGGCCAAATGACACGTGTTCGAAGGGTACTGCAAAACTAAAGGCGTATTCTGTCACACCCATCACTTCATAGTGCATGGTCATGTCGATGTCCGGATTGTCAGCATTACCGTCCAGAATTAATTGTAATAATCCATACGGTAAACGATAATTCTGCAATATAAGCATATTCGTTGTCAGGGCCATATTCCCTGAAGAAAAGTTTAAAATTGGCAGAGGAATATGGAGATCTTGAAAAAAACTAAGCCCACCTCCTTCTTTCAACTCTTGAAGTAATGCTGATTTGTTGTCAAAATTGGGATGCCCGGGTTTTTCACCTTTTGAATAGAGAGTGTCTCCGCTAATGGCGTTTAAGTTTGCCAAAGATAAATAATTACCGACGATTCCAAAATCCAGGCCGAAAAGTTGCAGCATAAATGGCTTATCCTGCTGATAGGCTAACATGGCAGGATTGTAACCCACAGAAAATATTCCATCGGCAATTGTTGTGTAGGCACCGGCCATGGCCACGGAGCGTGGATCTCGTTTGGATTGACTAGACGCAAAGCCCATGACCAAAATCATAAGGAGAATAGTACGGCGTGCACTCATTTGTTAAACCCCTTACCACTATAACGAGTATCAGACTTTGTACCGGCAATTTTCGCAGCCCGTCCGCCGGTAACGGAAAAATACCAACCACTGATATCCTCTGTTTTATATTTACCCGTCTTTTCATTTAATGAATTCGGATCCCGAATACGGATTCTAACACTATCAGATTCTTCAGTGGGAGTCCAGGATAATGAATCTATATTATTTTCTTCACTGGTAATTACTTCCCAATCAGATTCTGATGGATTACTACCGATAGCATAATCCACATCTATTGTGGATACTGTTCCATACGTTTTCCATTTAATTGTGTATTCATTTCCGGATGTGAGTGTTTCACCGCCATTGGGGTACAGCATTATAATTTCATCGGGGGCCGGTTCAATCATACCGGTACTGCTTAAACGGAAAATCATAAAAGTGCGAATATCAATATAATCTTCTGATGTAAGGTAAACAGACTTCCCGTTACTGCCATTCAAATGAAAACGGGGTGCTGTATAATGATCACCATAATCCGTCAACAAAAATAACCGATTCGTATCCATTACGCTCGTATAAGAAACAACACCGGGAGTTGCAACTTGACCAGGATGCCCCACAGTTGATGTATCGCTATAATATGCAACCGGTTCAGGTAAAATAACTTTCAGCAAAGTATCCACATATGAAATAACTGTATCTTTACCGGTTAAATTATATTTTACCAAGTACACGACACCATCGATACATTCGCTGAAATCATTCATCACAGAAAAAATATAAACATCCGCCGCAGATGAATCGGGATTCAATCGAGAACACTTATTTATGACATATAAACTATCTGTGATGCTCCAACCCGGTTCCTGGACTGCCATGCTATCCCGAAAAATACTCAACATTTCTTGAGTCGTATCCAAGGGAAATAAATTTTTATTTGACAGCAGAATTGAAATTTCGCCACTAATGGGAATGCTGTTGGTCACCGTCGATATTAATTCAGCATACACCAATGAGGATCGAATGCGGCTACGGACATCATGAGCCATTTCTGCAATGGGTGTTTCGTTAACCGAGATAAATGTCATGGGCTCCATCATGACTTCGAATGGAGCAACCATGCGATACTGTCCGCCGATAGTAGCACCGCCGACAATGGTCCCCCTACCATCAATCCGTGCTGACGAGCGAACAACCATCACTGACGGATTAAACGATAGTAAATCAACGATAGTTGACGTCCCTTCTGAAGGTGGTGTTGTAATACTATCTGTCCATGCTGCAGCATCTGTAGTTGCGTAACTCAACACGGTTGTACCGATTTTACTCATTCGTATAATTGTACGTGTACTGTCAGATCCGTAAGTGCTGGGTTTGGCAATAGTCGCTCGCACTTCAACGACAGATGAATCACCAAGAGTATTATAACCCACCATATCCACATCCAACTGGACCGGCAGATCAATGGAGTTAATCATATCAAATTCAAATGACACTCCCGTAAACGCCATTCCGGAAAACCCTGTTGGCATACCGGCAATATTTTGAGTAGACGTTGGAAATGATTCAATAATATTGGCTTCCAGCGATGCAAAATGCAGTTCCTCTACTTCTACATTGATTGTTAAATTTCCTAATTCACTTCCATCCAATGGAATGTATGCTGTTTGGGCCCGTAATCGAGCTGTAAGATCAATGACTAACTCTGATAAAGCGCTGTCCGCTCCAGCCGGATTAGAAAATGTATAACCATCGATCGGGAACGTTTTACTGTACGTTGCATAATCCCTGTATAATGCTGTATCCACTTTCACAGAATCCATACTTCCTGAAGGCGGAACAAAATTCCTGAAATTCATAATGAAGTCCATATAAAATGGATAGGTACTCTTGAGGTTGGAAATCACTATTTCATT
>Ga0208391_1001627_pt1 | contig 10439 bp, 9 predicted proteins | sample Knorr_S23_td_Bot_FD_185612 | JGI IMG/M metagenome (GOLD analysis project Ga0208391, IMG submission 185612) | Marine microbial communities from Southern Atlantic Ocean transect - Knorr_S23_td_Bottom_ad_3770_LV_A (SPAdes) (version 2) | ecosystem: Environmental > Aquatic > Marine > Oceanic | place... | reverse complement strand
CGATGGCCTCCACCTCGAAGATCGCCCCGATGGGCAACGCGGCCACGGCCACGCACGAGCGGGCCGGGCGGTGATCGCCGAAGGCCTCACAGTAGATCTCGTTCATGGCAGCGAAGTTGCCCATGTCGGTCAGGAACACCGTGGTCTTGACCACCTGGTCGAGCGTCGCCCCGTTGGCCTCCACCTGGGTCCGCAGGTTGGCCAGGGCCTGGGCCGCCTGGGCTCCGAAGCCGCCCTCCGCCAGGCTCCCGGCGACAGGGCCGTCGACGACGGAACCGTCGACGATGCCGACCTGGCCGCTAACGAAGAGCAGGTCTCCGGCGCGCACGACGGGGGTGTAGGGACCGACCGGCGTGGTCATGGTGGGGCTCCGTTGCTCGTGGGTGGGATTTCGGTGGACCCGACGGGAAGCATCCGAAACCCGGGGATCGGGCGGGAGTCTTCCACGCCCCGATCGGTGGGGCTACCCGGTGGGAAGATCCTCGGGGCAGCCCCGATGGCGCCAGGTGGCCGCGGCCACCGCTGCGAAGACGGCGTCCGACCCGTTGACCGGCTCACCGCCGTCGTCCTCGATGACGACGGAGATGGGTGGCGTGTCGGTGGCCCGCACCACGCCGAACGACCGGACCGTCAGGTCCTGCACGACGCCGTCCGCGTCGACCGACAGGGCCTCCGAGGTGATCCAACTCCAGGCCATGTGAGCGGCTCCCACGCAGTAGGACCGCAGCACGGTCTCATCCAGTGGATCGCCGCACCTCACCGAGACCCGGATCCCGTCGTCGTCCACCAGCGCCGTGGCGGTCGCACCGTCGGGCGACACCACCGGCCCGTCAAGGGCACCGGCTCCGGCCAGGAGCACGACGGCCTCGGCCCAGCCGGCGGCCCGGATCGTCGACGAGGTGGGCGGACCCGCCACGTCGACCTCCTCCACCACCAGCCCGGGCGCCACTGCCGTGATCGCCTCGACCACCCCCGGGGTCCGGACGACTCTCATGACGCCGGTCCCGTCGGCGTGGGCACCCCCGGAGACCGGCGGGCGCTTGGCACCCAGGTGGACGGTGTCCTCCCGCGAGAGGACCACCAGCACCGCCCGACCGTGCTCGTCGGCCAGCGCCCTGGCTGCGGCCGGGGCCACCGAGTCCAGCTTGGCCCCGAAGGCACCGCCGTTGGCCAACGGGCTGGACGCCTCTCCGCCCGGCTCGCACCAGGAGGCGTCGGTCTCCAGGTAGGCCGGCTCCACCCACGACGTCCGGAGCACGGCGTCCCAATCGCCGTCCGGAGCCTGCAGGGGTGGGGCTGAAGCGACGGTCGTCCGACGGCCCTGGACCCTTCCGGCAGCCAGGCGCGCCTCGAGCAGGGTGGATCCCACGACCCAACCTCCACCACCATCGGAAACAGCAAACAACGCACCCTCCGGCACCGTGTCGGCGGCGAACCCACCGCTACCTGACACCACCTCGGGGCCGACGACCTGTTGTGTCCTGCCCTCCAGCGCCGCCCGCCTGCCTGCCGCCGGGTTTCCGGTGGTCGCGGCAGGTGCCGTCCCGTAGGCGTCCCAGGCCTCGAGCACGGTCTGCCAACCGGTGCACCTGCAGAGGTGGGCGTGCAGCGAGCGGGCTGCCCGGTCCCGATCGGGCGGAGATCCCTCAGGGGCCGATGCCCGCAACCCGGCGAAACGCACGACGATCCCCGGGGTGCAGAAGCCGCACTGGCTCCCACCGGTGGCGCAGAAGGCGTCGGTCCAGGCCGTGAGCTCCGCCGGATCCAGCCCTTCCAGGGTCGTCACCGTCCGCCCGTCCACCCGCCGGGCCGGCGTCACACACGAGACCCGGGGCTGCCCGTCGACCAGCACGGTGCAGCATCCGCACTGGCCCTGGGGACTGCAGCCGTCCTTCACCGACAGGTTGCCGAGGTGACCGCGCAGCACGTCTAGCAGGGTGCCACCGTCGTCGGGCACCTCGACCGAGGCACCATCGACGGTGAGGTGGAGCACGTCGGACCCCTCGTCTGCTGCCATGTCCATGAGTGTGCCCGCTGCCGTCCACGGGTCGACAGGGGCAGTCGTGAAAACCACGAAGGCCGACGCCTCGGCGTCGGCCCTGCATGAGGCCCCCGAAGGGGAGGTCAGGTCAGCTGAACGACTGGCCGCAACCGCAGGTGCTCTGGGCGTTCGGGTTGTTGATCGAGAACCCAGCGTCGTTCAGGCCGTCCTTGTAGTCCAGGGTGGCACCCTCGAGGAGCTCTGCGCTGGAGGGATCCACGACGACACGCACGCCACCGAACTCCGTCTCCAGATCGTCGGCAGCCTTCTCGCTGTCGAAGTACATCTCGTAGCTGAAGCCGGAGCAGCCACCCGGACGGACGGCGACGCGCAACGCAAGACCCTCTTCGGCTTCGCCGGCAATGAGGTCTCCAACCTTGGACTTGGCTTCGTCGGTCAAGGTGATCATCGGATCCTCCAGCAGAACTCGGGCTTCGTTCCTTCACCGGAGAGTCTAGCGACCACCTTCTCGGGAACCCAGCCCCGGCTCCCGTACCATGGCCCCATGGCTGAGCCGACGCTCCCCACCGTAGAGGACGTGTACGGGATCCTGCGCGCCGTGATCGACCCCGAACTGGGCACGGACATCGTGGAGCTGGGGATGGCGCGTGCCGTTCGCGTCGACCCCGACGGCAAGGTCGACGTGACCATCGCACTGACCACCTCTGGCTGCCCCCTGAGGGCACAGATCCAGGGCGACGTCCGCACCCGGGTCGGCGGCCTCCCCGGCGTGACCGATGTCCACCTCACCTGGGCGGAGCTGAACCAGGAGGAGAAGGCCGCTGCGATGGCGAAGGCCCGTTTCAACGTCAGCCAGAACGCTCCCGAGACCGAGATCCCGGTGGAGACCCGGGTCCTCATGGTGGCATCCGGGAAGGGAGGCGTGGGCAAGTCCTCGGTCACGGTGAACCTGGCCGCATCGCTGGCGTCCCGTGGCTTCACGGTAGGTGTCATGGACGCCGACATCTGGGGGTTCTCGGTCCCGAGGATGCTCGGAATCGAGGGACGCCTGGGCGGGTCACCCGAGGTCGGCAAGATCGACCCGATCCAGATGCCCGTGGGCGACGGGCTCCTGAAGGTCGTGTCCATGGGATTCCTCGTCGAGAACGAGGAATCGGCCCTCATGTGGCGGGGCCTGATCCTGAACCGTGCCGTCCAGCACTTCTGCGAGGACGTGGCCTGGGGCCCGATGGACTACCTGCTGATCGACATGCCGCCCGGAACCGGCGACGTCCAGATGGGATTGGCCAAGAGGCTCCCGCGGGCGGAGATGCTGGTCGTGACGACCCCGGCCCTGGCCGCCCAGAAGGTGGCGATCCGGGTGGCCAACATGGGAAGGGCCAACTACCTGCGGATCGTCGGGGTGATCGAAAACATGAGCGCCTACGTATCCGAGGACGGACAGCGCCACGAACTGTTCGGAGCCGGCGGTGGCAGCGCCCTGGCCGCGGACATCGGCGCCCCGCTACTGGGCAGCATCCCGCTGGACGCCGCGGTCGCCAACGCAGGCGACACCGGCCGCCCGATCGCCCTCGGCGAGGGCCCGGCAGCGGACGCCTACCGGGCGATCGTCGACCTGCTGGTGACCGAAGCGGCCCCGCCGATCGAGATGGCGGGCTGCACTGCCCGCCTCCTGGCCGCAGCCGAGGAAGCCCTCGACGCGGCTGACGCCTAGGCCCCGGGGCCCAACCGGTCCTGACCGTCTCCGGAGTCTTCCTCCCAGGAGTCAGCGTCCAGGATTCCGCCACCGAAGGGACCATCCGCCGGACCGTCCTGGCGCCACCGCTCGTGGGTGCCGCCCCCACCGAACTGCCACCGGATACCACCTCCCGGGGACGAGCGGACCAGCCGACGTGTGGCGATGCCCCGGATCACCATCCTGGATGGCGGGAACAGCAACAGCAGCCCAATGGCGTCGGTCACGAAACCGGGGGTGAGCATCAGGGCACCGGCGAACAGCACCAGCAGGCCGTCCACCAGTTCCCGGCCGGGCATGCGCCCTTCAGCCATCTCGCCCTGGGCCCGGCGCAGGATGCCCAGTCCCTCCCGCCTGACCAGCCAGGCACCCACCATGCTGACCAGGATGAGGAGCCCGATCGTGTTCAACACCCCGGCCGATCCGGCCACCCGCACGATCACCACCAGTTCCACGATCGGCGTGACCAGGAAGACGAGGAAGAGCACCAGGAGCACGTGCGCATGCTACGGGCGGGGAGGGTCCGCCTAGCTGCGCCCGGGTGACACCCCGGTGACCCCGCGTATCCTCGCGACCACATGGCCCCTCCCGTTGATCCAGTACCGGACACCCCGGCCGACAGGCCGCCCAGCGTCGACCGCCTGGCCAGGTCCCTGGCCGACACCGGCCTGCCCCACCCGCTCCTGGTGGACGCCGCACGCTCGGCGGTGGCCGATGGCGATCCCGGCACGGCCACCGAGAGGGCCCGGATGATCGCCGAGGCGACACGCCGGGCGATGCTGACCGAGGTCGTGAACGCCACCGGGGTGCTGCTCCACACGAACCTGGGGCGTGCCCCGTGGGGCGCTTCCGTCGGCAGCGACCGCTACGCCGCCCTCGAGTTCGACCTCTCCTCGGGAGGCCGCGGTTCCAGGCAGGACCGGGCTCCACGCCTGATCGCCCGGGCCTGCGGTGCCGAAGCCGCCCTGGTGGTCAACAACTGTGCTGCCGCTGTCCTCCTCGTGCTGGCCGCCCTCGCCCCCGGGCGAGGTGTGGCGGTGTCACGTGGCGAGCTGGTGGAGATCGGCGGCGGCTTCCGGATCCCGGACGTGATGGCACAGTCGGGCGCCCGGCTGATCGAGGTCGGCACGACCAACAGGACGAGGCTTGCGGACTTCAGCACGGCCATCGCCTCGCCTGGAGCCGACGTGGCACTGACCCTCAACGTCCACCGCTCCAACTACCGGATCGAGGGGTTCACCGAGTCCACCTCGGTCGCAGACCTGTCGGGGCTGGACGTACCGGTGGTGGCCGACATCGGATCCGGCCTGCTGGACGCCGCCTGTCCGTGGCTGGCCGACGGCCCACCCTCGTGGTTGCGGGGAGAACCGGCTGCCCGCCAGACCCTGGAGGCGGGCGCTGCGCTCGTCACCTTCTCCGGCGACAAGCTCCTCGGTGGACCCCAGGCCGGCATCATCGCCGGGCGGGCGGACATGGTCGCCGCCTGCGCGGAGCATCCCCTGGCCCGGGCACTTCGCCCGGGCAGCCTCGTGCTGCACGCCCTCCAGGACCTGGCGCTCGCCTACCTGGCACGCGATGGCGATGCCATCCCGTTCTGGCGCATGGCCAGCACAAGGGTGGACGTACTCAGGACCAGGGCGCTGGCGATCCGCCCGGACCTGGTCGTGGACACCGTCTCGGTCCCGGGTGGAGGAACCCTGCCCGGGGTGGAGATCCCGTCCGTCGGCCTGTCATTGCCCGGCGACCGCGTAGGAGAACTGCGGGCCGGGAACCCACCGGTCATCGCACGGGTGACCGAAGGCTCGACGATCCTGGACCTCAGGACCGTCCACCCGAACGACGACGCTGTCGTGGCTGCCGCGGTGGCCACCCTCACAGGCTGACGCCGCGTGCACGTAGTCGCCACCGCCGGGCATGTCGACCACGGCAAGTCGACCCTGGTGGAGGCCCTCACCGGAACCGACCCCGACCGGTTCGCCGAGGAGAAGGCCCGCGGGCTGACCATCGACCTGGGCTTCGCTGACACGACGCTGCCATCGGGTGCCGTGCTCTCCCTCGTCGACGTACCCGGCCATGTCCGGTTCATCAAGAACATGCTGGCCGGCGTGGGGGCGGTGGACGCCTGCCTCTTCGTCGTGGCGGCGACCGAGGGTTGGAAGCCGCAGTCCGAGGAACACCTTCGCATCCTGGAACTGCTGGGCGTCGCCCACGGCATCGTCGCCCTCACCAAGATCGGTCTCGCTGATGACGACCTGGTGGAACTGGCCCACCTCGAGTTGGAGGAACGCCTGGCAGGAACCTTCCTGGAGGGAGCGCCGGTCATCGGAACCGATGCACCCACGGGAATCGGGATCGGGGAGCTACGGGCGGCCCTCGACGACCTGCTGGCAGCCACGCCGACGGCGATCGACCACGGTCGCCCACGGCTCTGGATCGACAGGGCCTTCTCGGCGCGGGGCTCCGGAACGGTCGTCACCGGCACCCTGACCGGTGGACGGCTGCGCACCGATGACGAGCTGGAGGTCCATCCATCCGGCGGGACGGTCCGGGTCCGGGGGCTGCAGAACCATCACACCGACAGGGACGAGCTGCCCCCGGGAAGTCGTTGCGCCGTGAACCTCGTCGGCGTGTCCCACGATGGCGTGGCACGTGGGGACGTCCTTGTCAGGTCGGGCCAGTGGCACCACACCAGGGTGGTGGACGCCTCCCTCACGGTCCTGGACCGCCTGGACCATCCGGTGTCGCGACGCGGTGCCCACGTTCTCTACCTGGGTTCCGGCGAGCACCCGGTACGGATGCGGATACTGGGGCCCGACGCGTTGGAGCCGGGCACCCGGGGAGCGGTCCGCCTGCACCTGCCGGTGCCCCTGCCGTTGCTTCCCGGCGACCGCTTCATCCTGCGGGAGTCCGGCCGGGCCGAGACGGTCGGTGGTGGCGAGATCCTGGATGTGGACCCCGTGGAGCGTGCATCCAGTGCCCGTCCGGACCGGTCGGTGGACCGGGTGGTGAGCCAGCGCGGCTGGGTGGACGCTGACGAGCTGGAGCGCCTCACCGGGGAGCGACGTGATCCGGACGTGGGTCGCTGGGTAGTCGATCCGACCGAACTCCACACCACGCTGGTCGACCTGCGTGCCGCCCTTGAGGAGGCCGGGCCATTGGGCCTGGACCTCTCGACGCTGGATGAACACGGCCGGGCCGCCGTCGAACTCCTGGATGGCGTGGTGGTCGAGGCGGGCCGACTCGCCCCCGTGGACGCCGTCGACCCCCTGGCCGACCACCCGTTCGTGGCCATCCTGGCCGCCTCGCCGTTCGCCCCGCCGGCTCCGGACGGAGTCGACCGCGCTGAACTGCGCGAGCTGGTCCGCCGGGAGATGGTGGTCGAGGTGGAGGGAATCTTCTTCGCGGCCTCGGCCCTTCAGGCCGCCGCCGAGCTGGCCGCCAGGCTCCTGGCCGAGAGACCGGAAGGGTTCACGGTCTCCGCGTTCCGGGAGGCAGCGGGAAATACACGAAAGCACGCCATGCCGTTGCTGGCCCGCCTGGACGGAACCGGGGTGACCCGACGGCGTGACGACGTCAGGATCGCGGGTCCCCGCCTCCCGGAGGCCTGACCGGACACCGACCGGCGCCCGAATCCAGACCCGAGCCCGAGTGTCCTAGACGGCCCCGATGAGGACACGCCGCTCGGCCTCGCTGGTTCCGCCCCAGATGCCGTGGGCCTCGCCACGCTGCAGCGCGAACTTCAGGCACTGTCCGCGCACCGCGCAGAGGTCGCAGATGGCCTTCGCCATGTGTTCCCGCAGCAACTTCTCGTCCCTGCGCTCACCGGTCACCGGTGGGTAGAAGACCTCGGTCCGGGGGCCACGACACGCTGCCCTGATCCGCCAGTCCTGCTGAGTGGTTCCGCCTGACACTTCCGCACCCCCTCCAAACTCCCAATCCGTAACTACGGGCCTCTGACGAACCTACGACGCGCGCCCTGAGGTGGGCAAGGGCGGATCTGTGGAACCGGGGAGTGGCCTCTCAGGATCCGCCGTCACGGCGTCGGTAGTCACGGGCTGCGCCGTCGATGGGCTCTACCTCCAGCCACAGGCCGTCCACGGCCACCACCCGGATGCCGTCACCGGGTTCCAGTGGCGTGGCCCGATTCGTGGTGGCCCGCCAGACCGCCTCGCGCACCGTCACCGTTCCATTGGGAGCGAGGCGTTCGACCGCGCTCCCCGTCTCACCGATCATCCATTCGCGCCCGATCGTCGGTGTGGAGAAGCGGGTCCGCACCATCGTCGGCATGCCACCGACCATTGCCATGACCATCCCGACCACGCCGACCAGCAACGTGATCCAGGAGAACGACGGTCCATCGAAGAGGAAGACGGATCCGGCCACCAACGTGACCGTGCCGATTCCGGACCAGAGGCGGGGAACCCCGGCCTGCACGTCGATGGCATAGGCCAGCATTGCCACCACCAGCAGTGCCACGGCCCAGCCCCTCGCAGGCAGGACCCCCAGCCCGTACGTCGACAACAGGAAGCAGCCGGCGCCGATCGCCCCTGCTATGCCCACTCCTGCCGTGTAGAGCTCGAAGAGGAGAAGGCCCATGCCGATGAGGAGGAGGAGGTAGGTGACGGCTGGGCTGGCCACGGTATGGAAGAACTGGTCGACCACGTCCAGCTGACGGAATCGTGTCGTGGTGACCGGCTGGACGGTTTCGCCGTCCTCACCCACCACGGTCTCCACCTCGAAGCCGGGAACGCCCGCCAACTGCTCGAGCAGCACCGGTGCAGGCCTGGCTATGCCACGCCTGACGGCTTCGTCGTAGCCCACGGTGGCATCCCGGAGGTCGGCCAGGGCATCCGTGGCCAGCAGGGCCCCCAACTCGGCGACACCCTGGATGGGGTCACCGAAAGAACCGAGGCGTGCGCCCGGTGCGATCCCGATGTCATCCCCGAGGACCACCAGTTGGGCGATCGGACCGGTGGCCCGGGCGCCGGACGGCCCCACCCAGAACGACACCGTGACCTCGGAGCCGACGATCAACCGGGCCAGCCGGAGGATCTCACTGTCGGGGACGACCGAGGCCGTGCTGTCCACCTGGAACACGAGGGCGACGGTCTCGGAAGGATCCAGGGATTCAAGGGTGTCAGCCATCATTCCCACCAGGACCGGATCCAGGAAGCCGCTCACCTCGACGACGTCTACAACCGGAAGAAGGCCCTCGTGCCCCGCATGTGCGCCGGCCACGGGGGCACCCAGGCCGAGGAACGCAGCGGCCAGGACGAGCGCGGCCAACAGGCGTCGGGACGGTGGTCGAGCGGTGAGGAGGCGGGACATGGTGCAGGTGCGTTCCCATCGCCCCGGCCGGGGCGGCAGGCGGGCCAGCCTACGGCCGGTCGCCGTGGCTCCGGGTGGTCAGTCGGTGGTCTCTCCGAGTGCCAGGACGGCCTCCTCGACGGTCTCGCGGACCGGCACGATCCGATCGAATCCCGTGGTGTGGAGGAGGCGGATGAGCGCTGGACGGTTACAGGCCACGGCCACGTCCCCGTCGTTCTCCCGAGCCCTTCGTATGCCTCCGATCAACGCACCGAGGCCGGCAGAATCCATGAACGGCACATCGGACAGGTCAACGAGCACGAACGACTCCTCGGCCAGCTCGGTGAGCGCCTCGCGGAACTGGGCCACGGTGTAGGCGTCCAACTCGCCCACCGGTCGGCACAGCACGTAATCGTCATGTCGCTCGACGGTGATCTCCAGCATCGGTGCCTCCTCAACCGTCCCTGCCCATGTGGCCGGACCCGTCCGATGAATGTAGACGCCCGGGGCGGGGCTGTGTCGACGGCCCCTCTCCGGGGCCTCCCGAACGGGTCCGTCGGGGAACGTACCGGTACGCTCCGATCCGTGAGCGCCTCGATCGTCCTCCTGGCAACCGACGCCGACCACGTGTACGACGAGGTGGATGCGGTCCTGGGTGGCGACCACGAGGTGGTCCGGGTACACGCCGGAGCCGAGGTGCTGGCCGCCGTACGCGACCACGACCCCGTGCTCGTGGTCCTGGACCTCCAGATCGGCAACATGGGCGGGATGGCGGCCTGCCTGGACCTGCGGCTGGAGGAACGGGCCGAACGGATCCCACCGCAGCGCGTGGTGATGCTGCTGGATCGTGACGCCGACGAGTTCCTGGCGAAGCGCGCCGAGGCCGATGCGTGGATCGTCAAACCGATCGATGCGCTGCTGCTCCGGCGCACCGCCCGGGACGTCCTGGCCGACGCCTGATCCACCCATTCGGGTGGCCATCGGCCCGACCGGTCAAGACAGGTGACCGGTACCCTTCACCGCCTACACGGGTAGTGGCGCAGCTTGGTAGCGCGCCTCGTTCGGGACGAGGAGGTCGTGGGTTCAAATCCCGCCTACCCGACCATGGGGCCTCGGCAGGTTATTGAAAACGGCTCGGCAGGTTTCGACCACACAGGGTGACCGACCCCGAACCGAAGAGGGTGCCGCCCTCACAGCTCACTGAGACTTCCTGTCATACGCCTGACCGTCCGTGTCGTAACCGTCGGCGCACGAATCCTTACCTCCAGGATCTCCTACATGTCGGCCGCGGCGGATACTGACGGTTCTGGGTTCGAGTCCCAGGGGGCGCACAACATGTTCTATAACTTTGGGACCCCGTTGCTGAGGCCCAAATTCTTCCACACCGGCACTCCT
>Ga0208391_1001625_pt1 | contig 10451 bp, 11 predicted proteins | sample Knorr_S23_td_Bot_FD_185612 | JGI IMG/M metagenome (GOLD analysis project Ga0208391, IMG submission 185612) | Marine microbial communities from Southern Atlantic Ocean transect - Knorr_S23_td_Bottom_ad_3770_LV_A (SPAdes) (version 2) | ecosystem: Environmental > Aquatic > Marine > Oceanic | place... | reverse complement strand
AAGATTCAAGATGCCGATTATCTGGTTGTTGAATCGACCTATGGCGACCGGCTGCATGACAAGGACGATCCGACCGAGGATATTGAGCGCATTGTCAATGAAACGGCGGCACGCGGCGGCACCGTTGTCATCCCGGCTTTTGCTGTCGGTCGGGCACAAGCCATCATGTTTTATATTCACAAGCTCAAAACCGAAGGGCGCATTCCCTCAAGTCTTCCCGTTTTTCTGGACAGCCCTATGGCAATCAGCGCTTCGGACTTATTGTGCAAGCATTTAAACGATCACCGTATGCCGCATGATTTATGTATGGATGTGTGCGGCATTGCCACCTATACCCGCAAGGTCGAAAAATCCAAGGCGATTTATAACAAGAACAATAACATGCCGAAAATTATTATCTCAGCCAGCGGCATGGCGACAGGCGGACGGGTTCTGCACCATCTCAAACATTATATCGGCGATGAACGCAATACGGTTCTTTTGGCCGGATTTCAGGCGGGCGGCACGCGCGGCGACCGGCTGGCACGGGGCGAGAAGGAGATTAAAATCCACGGCCAGATGTTTCCTGTCAAAGCGCAGATCGAGAAGCTGGACAATATGTCAGCCCATGCTGATTACGGCGAGATCTTGAACTGGATGGAGAATTTTAACAACCCGCCGCGCAAAGTCTTTGTTGTCCACGGTGAAGCCTGTGCTGCACAAAGTATGAAGGACAGGATCGAGAAAAAATTCGGCTGGCAGGCGGACGTGCCCGAATATGCACAAACGGAGGAGCTTTAATGCAGCAGGATAGACCAAAACCCATATTGAAACTGCGCCGCCTGGGCATCGATACCTATAAGGAAGCCGTCATTTACATGCGCGAAGATTGCCATGTCTGCCGCGCTGAAGGCTTTGAGGTTCAAACCCGTGTGCTGGTGAGTTTAAACGGGCAATCTATGATCGCCACGCTGAATATGATCCGGGACGGCCTGTTGAAGCCCAGTGAAGCGGCTCTGTCGGAATATGCCTGGGCGAAACTGGGGGCAAAAGACGGCGATGATATTCATGTTTCGCACGCGCCGCCTGTGCATTCGCTCAGCCATATGCGCGCAAAAATTTATGGCAATGAATTGCAAGGCGAGCAATTGCAAGCAATCGTTGATGATATTGTCGCCGGATATTATTCGGATATCCATGTCTCTTCCTTTCTTACCGCCTGCGCGGGCGGGCGGCTCAATGAGCAAGAGATCGTTCACCTGACCCGTGCCATGGTTGATAGCGGCGATAGGCTGGATTGGGGACAAGATCTGGTTGTCGATAAGCACTGCGTTGGCGGTTTGCCGGGCAACCGGACAACCCCGATTGTGGTGGCGATTGTCGCCGCGCACGGCCTGACCATGCCTAAAACCTCTTCCCGCGCCATTACCTCCCCTGCAGGCACGGCGGATACGATGGAAGTGCTCACCGCTGTCGATCTGGATGTGCCGGTCATGCGCAAGGTCGTGGAGCAGGAACAGGGCTGCGTAGTCTGGGGCGGCTCTGTCTCTTTAAGTCCGGCGGATGATCTGCTGATCCGCGTGGAAAAGGCGCTGGATCTTGATAGCGAAGGGCAACTTGTGGCTTCTGTTTTGTCCAAGAAAATTGCCGCCGGATCTTCACATGTTTTGATTGATATGCCAGTTGGCCCGACCGCCAAGATCCGCAGCATGGATATGGCGGAGGATTTATCACGCTATCTGGAGCAAACAGGCGCGGCGATGGGTATTGGCGTGCGTGTTCATACCAGTGACGGCAGTCAGCCGGTCGGGCGCGGTATTGGTCCGGCACTGGAAGCGCGTGATCTGGTGGCTGTTTTGCAAAACACCAAGGATGCACCGCAGGATTTGCGCGAACGGGCGCTGGATCTGGCCGGACACATTCTGGAATTTTCGCCGGATGTGAAGAACGGGCAAGGCCGGATATTGGCGGCAGAGCTTTTAAATAGCGGCAAAGCCTGGGCGAAGTTCCAGGCAATCTGTGATGCCCAGGGCGGTATGAAGGACATACCAAGCGCCAAATATACCCACGTCATTGAAGCGGATAAAGCGGGACAGGTCACGGCCATCGATAACCGCCGCATTGCTCGCGTGGCCAAACTGGCCGGGGCGCCTGCCGATAAAGTGGCGGGTGTTGATCTTCATACGCCTGTCGGCACTCATCTTGAAAAAGGCGCGCCGCTTTTTACCGTCCATGCCCATTCGCCGGGCGAGCTTGATTATGCGCTTGGCTATCTCGAAGAGCAGGACGGGATCATAGACATAGAAGGAGAACCATCATGAGTCTTTTATTTAGCTATCCGGACAATGAAGAACAGGCCGTATTGCTGGCCAAAGAAGCGGGATATGAGCTGGGCGCGATAGACATCCATCATTTTCCGGATGGCGAGAGCCTTGTGCAGCTTGAAACGGATGTTAAAGACCGGGACGTGATTTTGTTTTGTTCCCTCAATCAGCCCGACAGCAAGGCGATGACGATCATGTTTTTTGCACAAACCGCCAAAGAGCTGGGCGCAAAATCGGTCGGGTTGATTACGCCTTATCTGGGCTATATGCGCCAGGACAAACGCTTTCATGAGGGCGAGGCCATCACATCCAATATCTTCGCTGCGTTTTTATCGCAGCATTTTGACAGTTTGATCACCATCGATCCGCATCTGCATCGCCATAAGGAGATGAAGGAAATTTACACCATCCCGGCACAGGTTATTCACGCGGCGGACGCGATTGCGGACTGGATTAAAGACAATATAGACAAGCCTGTTCTGATCGGCCCGGATGAGGAAAGCGATCAATGGGTATCGGATGTGGCACAGCGCGCCGGAGCGGCCTATACGGTGCTGACGAAAACCCGCCATGGTGATAAGGATGTCGAGGTTTCCGTGCCGGATGTTGATCAATACGCGGATCATACGCCCGTGCTGGTCGATGACATTATCTCCACCGCCCGGACCATGATTGCCGCCGCCGGACATTTAAAGGACGCCGGAATGAAGCCGCCAGTTTGTATCGGTGTTCATGCCGTCTTTGCGGGTGATGGCTATGAAGCCCTGCAGAAAGCAGGGGCGGGAAAGATTGTGACCTGCAATACGATTTTGCATCCGACCAACGCCATTGATCTGAGCCGTTTGCTCGCCGAACATCTGAAAGAAAGGGAAGGATAACCCATGTGCATGTCCGAACCCGTCAGTTTTGTGGCCGGAGGCATGCTGCTCGCAGGCGGGGCTTATGCAGCGTGGAAAGCCTATAAGATCAATATGCGCTATTTTCCCGTGGCGCTGATGCCGGTGCTGGCAGGCATCCAGCAGATGATGGAAGGGCATGTGTGGATGGGCTTAAACGATGCCGACCCGGATATGGTCTGGTGGGGGGCGCTGGGTTTTATCTTTTTCTCATGGCTGATGTGGCCAACCTGGATTCCCTTTGCAATTTATTTTCTGGAGCCGCCCGGCAGCAAGCGTAAACGAACGCTTTTGATGTTTGCACTGTCCGGGCTGGCGCTGGGATTGACCTTGTATATCCCGCATCTGGCCAATCCCGATTGGGTTAAGGTCTCCATCAACAATCACTCCATCGCCTATGAAGATACGATGTTTCTGGATTATTTTATCCCGCGTGAGCTGACCTATCTGATTTACGTGTTTCTGATTGTTACGCCGCCGCTGATTTCGACCTATTTGCATATGCGGCTGTTTGGTCTGACGCTGATTGCCGTCATTGCGGTGGTCTGGATATTCCTGTCCTACGCCTATATCTCGTTTTTCTGCCTGCTGGCGGGCGTGGCGACCCTGCATCTGATTTATATCATCGTTCACAATAAATGCTGCCGAGAATGCCCGGAGATCTTCAGGTAGGGGCGATGGTAAGCATAATAGAAAACAAAAATGAGTTTTACGCCTGGCTGAGTTTCATGCGGCGCTATTTTCTGGTGATCGCGCTTGGTAATCTGGTCTGGGAGGCGCTGCACATGCCGCTTTATACAATCTGGTACGAGGGGACATGGAAACAAATCCTTTTTGCAGGGCTGCATTGTACGGGCGGGAATATTCTCATTGCTCTGGCCAGTCTAATGTTGGCGCTGGTTGTTGTTGGTAATAATTGCTGGCCTCACAAAGGCTACAGGACTGTGGCGATTTGGGCGATAGTCTTTGGCCTGGCTTACACGGTTTATAGCGAATGGTTGAATGTTTATTGGCGTGAAAGCTGGGCTTATGCCGATCAGATGCCCGTACTGCCTTTTGCAAGCTTTGAGATAGGTCTGACCCCACTTTTGCAATGGTTGGTTATACCGCTGGCATCATTCTGGTGGGCACGAGGGAGGATGAATAAAGATCATGCTTACAGACAATAAAAAAGCGGCTGCAATATCACGTCTCAACCGCGCTCAAGGTCAGATGAAAGCGGTTGGTAGAATGATTGAAGAAGATCGAACATGCGAAGAGATTCTTATCCAGTTACGTGCTGCCCGTGCGGCACTGAAAGCAATAGAAGACGGGCTTTTTGAGCAGCATCTTCGCGTCTGTTTGATAGGAACTGCAGAGCTTACGAGTGGTAGCAAGCAAGAGAAAAAGATTGAGGAAATCATGCGCACACTAAAAAAGTTCTTTAAGAGAAAGGAAATAGTTATGCCCCCTACTCTAAATATACACAATAGTTTTCATAAGAAACATTATCACATTTAGCTTAATAGGTATGGCACGCTCTATCCCCAAACGCGAAAAACGAGTATTTCCAACGTATACAGGAAAGGACGTTTTTGCAAATGGGACAGAAAAAACATCACTCTCACCTCTCGGGTAGATTCCATGAGCAAGCGCAACACCATCAATAATGCGGATGGTAATGTTTAAACTCTTTCATGTAAACCTCCCTAGGCGTTTGAAAATCGAGTGCTTTTCTGGGTCTGGTGTTGAGCAGGTGTGAGATTTCATCGAGATCATCTTGCGTTGCATCTGACAGATCGGTGCCTTTGGGCAAGAACTGTCTAATCAATCCATTGGTGTTTTCGACAGTTCCTTTTTGCCACGGTGAGTGCGGATCACAGAAATATACGGCCATATCAAGCTCGGCAGTAAGCAGTTTATGCTGGCTCAACTCTTTGCCTTGATCGTATGTCGGGTCTAGCCCAACAAAGGTACAAAATCAGCAATAGGATTTTATGTTATTGGTTGCCTGTGTTTTGCAACGATGCGGGAAATAGTAGCTTCTGAGACATTGTAAAGGCGCGCCATCTGCGCTCCGGTTTTACGGCCTGAGAGGACATTTTCGAGGATGTCTTTTTTCTGATCATCACGAAGTTTCGGCCGCCGCCCACCGACACGGCCTTCAGCTCTCGCGGCATCAAGCCCAGCTTTTGTACGTTCACGGATCATTTCCCGCTCGAACTCTGCAAATGCGCCCACCATCTGCATCATCATGCGCCCTGCGGCATTTGTGGTGTCTATGGATTCTGTCAGGCTTTTAAAGCCGGCTCCGGCATTATCAATTTTTTCCATGATAACGAGTAGATCTTTCAATGACCGTGATAACCGATCAAGCTTCCAGACCACGACAATATCATCCTTGCGGAGTTGATCAAGCATGGTGTGAAGTGCCGGACGATCCCAACGTCCGCCGGAAGCATTTTCCTCAAATGTTTTTTCAACGCCGGCCTCTTTAAAAGCTTTGATCTGCAATCTTGCATTCTGATCATCCCCTTTTGAGATGCGGCTATATCCAAAAATCACGTTTTATCCTTTCAAAAACGGTCGTTTAGAAAAGGCTTTTGGCTGTTATGTATTTACGCGCAGTTTATGCTTGCAAAAACCTCTTTCACTATTTACTCAAAAGGTAACGCGTTTCAGCAAGAAAAGAAAGGGGCTTTCACATGCCACGTATGAATATTCTCAGCACTGGTGAAAAAGATGAATTTGACACTCCACCGATTTTCAACAGTGCGCAGAGAAAACAGTTTTTTGAAACACCGCCCGACCTTATGCAGGAAATTAATAAGCTTCGCAAACCAGCCAACAAAATTGCTTTTGTTATGGCTTATGGATATTTCAGCGCCGGAAAACGGTTTTTTTTCACCCAAACGCTACCATCGCTCCGATATTGAGTATGTATCTCGGAAATTAGGTTTTTCTCTCGATGCATTTGATCCTGCCGCATATCCTCAGAGAACAGCTCATTATCATCAAACGCTTATTTTAACTCTTTGTGGTTTCAAAGTCTGGGGACGTGACACAGAAAATTTCATCTATCAAGAAATCCGTTCTATGGCGCTTTCCAACCTAAAGCCGAAGCTGATCTTCTGGCGCTGTGTTGATTTGATGATCCGAGAGAAAATTCAAATCCCCGCATATAACCGGATTTCCGACATGATTTTGAAAGTATTGCAGTCTCGAAAAGAAGAACTGACAACGATTGCCAGATCAGCTTTGACCCCGGATGTTGAGCAGCTTTTAAATGAGCTGTTTGTGCAAACCGAAACAGATCACGGGCAATCTCAAAATTCTCCGTATAAGCTGACAACGCTGAAAAAGCTTTCTCAGTCTAGCAAACCGGCCAAAGTGAACGAACGCGTAAGTGATTTTATGTTTTTGGAAAACCTGCATCAAAAACTCCAACCTGTTTTGACTGTTCTGAATCTGGATCATGCAGCCCTGCGTTATTATGCAGGCAGTGTTATCAAATCAGAAATCTTTCAGATGGCGCGGCGATCAGAGGAAGACCGCACGATTTATATGATCGCTTTTATAGCCCACCAGTTTTTTTCATTAAATGATAATCTGGTGGATGTATTTTTAAGCACCGTTAAAACCTTTGAAAATAGTTCCAGCCGCGAACACAAAGACCAATGTTTTGAGCGCCGGAAAGAGCAAACGCGCAGTTTACAGGTGCTTTTGGACAAAATAGAAACGGATGTTTTTTGTGTACTGGAGGATATTCAGACAATTCTGAATGACCAGAATATTGGCCCTGCCGTGAAAATCACTGAAATCACAAAGCTTTTGAAGGCGAACCATCCTCATATTCAAAGCACAAAAAATGAACATAGCGTTTTAAAACAGGGGGCAGAACACGCTGCTTCAAACGATCAATATTACGATATTTTGGAATCTCGTTCGATTAAACTGCAAAAGCGTGTGAGCGGCATTATCAAGGTTCTGGAGTTTCAGGCAGAGAACAGCGCCCAGAGCCTTATAGAAGCCATTCAGCATTATAAAGACAAAAACGGTGCTATAAATAAAAACGCGCCACATGGCTTTCTTTCCCCGGAAGAATTCCGCGCCGTCTATCCTGAAACTGGCTCCTTCCGTACATCTTTATATAAGGTATTCTTATTTCAGCACATAGCATCAGCCATAAAATCCGGAACGCTAAACTTACAGAATTCCTATAAATACCAATCCCTGGATAAATATATGATCAGCAAAGACAGATGGCAGAGCGAGAAAGAGGCTTTGATGCATCGAGCTGGAATGCAGGAATTTAGCAACCCCCGTGAAGTGCTTGAAATATTGGACAAAGCTCTGCACCAGCAATATCAAACAACAAATGCCAACATTGCCGCCGGAGAAAATCTGTTCATCAAAATTAGCAAGAATAAGGCTTATAATATTGCTACACCCAAGCAGGATGAAATCGAATCCGATCCACTCAAGCCGTTCTTCCCTGAACAAAATTATGTGCCGCTCACGGAAATTCTTTCAACTGTCAATCATCACAGCGGATTTTTAGGAGAATTTCAGCATTGGCAAAACCGCTACACCAAAAACAGCACCACGAACAAACTGCTGTATGCCGGAATCATGGGACTGGGCTGCTCCATCGGCACGCGTAAAATGGCAAAAATCTCTCCGAATATCAAAGAAAACGCTCTGCAACACACCGTCAACTGGTACTTTTCTTTGGAAAACGTGCAGGCCGCCAATGACGCCGTGATTAAGCTTATGGATCAGATGGAGTTGCCTAACATCTACCGAAAAAGCCAAGACACCTTGCATACAGCCAGTGACGGACAGAAATTTGAGATTCGCTCGGAATCTCTGAACGCCAATTATTCCTTCAAATATTTTGGTAAAGGCCAAGGAGCAAGCGCCTACACATTCATTGATGAGCGCAATCTCCTCTGGCATTCCCTTGTGTTTAGCGCTTCTGAGAGAGAAAGTGCCTATGTTGTTGACGGACTCATGCGCAATGATGTCATTAAAAGCGATATTCATTCCACCGATACGCACGGCTATAGCGAGGCGATTTTTGCCACAACACATATGCTGGGCTTTTCCTATGCCCCTCGGATCAAAAACCTGAAAAAGCAAAGCCTCTACATCTTTAAATCCGGGCAACATGTTGACAAGAATAACTGGCATATCAAGCCTGATAATTACGTGAATACCGATCTCATTATCCAGAATTGGGATGATATTTTAAGATTGATAGCAACCATAAAACTCAAGGAAACCAGTGCTTCTGATATATTCAGACGCCTCAATTCATATTCGAGGCAGAACGTTTTATATAAAGCCTTGAAAGCTTTTGGGCAGATCGTAAAATCCTTGTTTATTTTACGTTATATTGATGATGTACAGCTTCGTCAGGACATTGAAAAACAGCTCAATAAAGTCGAGCTTTCAAACAGATTCACGCGTGCTATTGCCGTCGGTAATCCCCGGGAATTTATTCACGCCGAAAAGGAAGAGCAAGAAATTGCGGAAAGCTGCAACCGGCTCATCAAAAACTCTATCATCTGCTGGAATTATCTGTATTTGTCGCAAAAACTGGCTACGGCTGAAAATGACAATAACAGGCAGATTTTACTGAAAGCGATTTCAACACATTCACCCATGTCTTGGGCACATATCAACTTGCTCGGTGAATATGATTTCTCAGATGAAAAGCTCAAAGATTCTTTCGGCATCAAACCGCCCAAAATGGCGGCTTAGAAAAATCCTATTGCTGATTTTGTACCTTTGTTGGGCTAAACCCTATGTCAGGGATTTTCTCAGTTCCGGCGGTAAATCCTGAAGCTTTCGTGTAAATGACAGCCTCGTCTCTTCAGCCCTTCGGCTGTTCAAATGCGCAAGAAACACATAACGGCTCTTACGTTCAACCAAAGTGCCCACAGCACTGCCGTGATCTTTACCGATAATGAGATCACCTTCCCAATGGCCGATAACTTGCCGTCCTTCAATCTCTTCAGGGCGATCATGAATGGACACCATGTCGGAAATTCGCGCTTTTTGCTTGTTCGGATCGCGGCCGTGTTTATAGCGATGCGGGTGTTTCCGGCGCAAATTGGCAATTAATTCCTGCCGTAGGCCACATTTCGGCATGGCGTAGATGAAAGCATATATCGTTTCGTGTGAGATGCGCATCTCCTTGCTGTCAGGGAAGTCTCTCACCAATCTACCGCTGATTTGCCCAGGTGACCAGAGCCGATCCAGCTTGTTCATCACGTAGGAGCGCAAATGCCTGTGCGCATTGAGTTTCTTAGTAATGCGCGGTTTCTGACGCTTTGCTTTCGCTTGCTGGTGAGCAAGCAAAGCGTCATAACCATCATCGTTGCTATTGCGCCCTAACTCACGCGATATGCTGGAGGCCGAACGATTAAGAAGCCTGCCAATTTTTCGCAGGCTGTGACCGGCCTTAAGGCCGGTCACAATCATATACCGTTCGCTCTCACATAAGTGCTTGTATCTCTTCGTTTCCATCGTACATTCCTTTCTGTTTCAACAATAAACAAAAAGGTGTTGCACTTAGAATCTGAGACTTCCATATCGATCAAAACTTAACACCGGCAGAGCAATTTTATCGCCTGGCGTCCGTCTAGGTTTGAGCCTGTTGTGGAGCTTTCTGACTTAAGTTAAACTTTGCGACACTACCTAATTCCAGCAGATGATGGCGTTTTTGATAAGCCGGTTGCAGCTTTCGGCAATTTCCTGCTCCTCTTTTTCAGCATGCAGAAATTCGCGTGGACTACCAACAGCAATAGCGCGTGTGAATCTGTTTGAAAGCTCGACTTTATTAAGTTGTTTTTCAATGTCCTGACGGAGCTGCACATCATCTATATAACGCAAAATGAACAAGGATTTTACGATCTGACCAAAAGCTTTCAGGGCTTTATATAAAACATTTTGTCTCGAATATGAATTAAGGCGCCTGAATATATCAGAAGCACTGGTTTCCTTGAGTTTTATGGTCGTTGCCTTGTTTCCAAATGCTTCTAAAAAAGCATACGGAAATTCACTTGGATCAAAGGGCTGATCTGCTAATAAGGATATAGCTTCTTCAATTTCTACTGCGTTCAAAGTCCTCCCCTATTATTCTGACCATACCGCAGAAATCGGGACGGCCTGAAGATTGTCGCCGAAACCGCCCAGATATTGTTCACCTGTATATAAAACTATGCCACGTTTGAATTTTTTACCTGCGAGGGTTGAAAGTCGTCTT
>Ga0208391_1001610_pt1 | contig 10510 bp, 9 predicted proteins | sample Knorr_S23_td_Bot_FD_185612 | JGI IMG/M metagenome (GOLD analysis project Ga0208391, IMG submission 185612) | Marine microbial communities from Southern Atlantic Ocean transect - Knorr_S23_td_Bottom_ad_3770_LV_A (SPAdes) (version 2) | ecosystem: Environmental > Aquatic > Marine > Oceanic | place... | reverse complement strand
CGGACATTGAGAGGATGGATGAGGAAATGGGCCGGGTCCTGGAATTCGCCAAAGAGAAGTTTGGCGACAACTTCATCTTCCTGTTCACCAGCGATCACGGGGGGCAGTGGCCCTTCGGAAAATGGAACCTTTACGACTACGGAACGAGGGTTCCCTTGGTAGTCTACTGGCCTGGACAGATCGAGGCGGGCGTGCGAACAGATGCGATGGTGAGTTGGGTGGATATTCTTCCCACGCTCATCGACATGGCCGGCGGCAAATCTCCCGATGACATCGATGGCAAATCCTTCGCTCCGGTGCTGCTCGCGAAGACGAAGACCCATCGCGACAAGATCTTTACTACCAATACGGGCGACAAAGAGATGAACATCTATCCGATTCGCAGTGTGCGCATAGGAAAATACAAATACATCCACAATTTACGACCGGGCGCCTACCACACAAATCACTCCGATCGATTGCGCACGGACGGTCGCGGCGCCTACTGGGACTCCTGGGATGAAGTCGCCAAGACAGATCCCAAAGCCGCCGCCATCATCAAGAGATACTACACCCGGCCCGAGTTCGAATTCTTCGATTTAGACAAAGACCCACTCGAGCTCGACAACCTAGCCGGCAATCCCAAATACAAATACGAGCTTGCCAGGTTGAGAGCGGCGTTGAGTGCATGGACCACGGCGCAAGGCGATGAACTCCTGCCTCACAGAGACCCGTACCTCACTTCCAGTCCGATTCCCGATCTGAAACGCGGGAAGAAAGTGAAAGCGAAGCGCAAATCGAAGTAAGAAGAGGAATTATAAAATGCGAAAAAACACAATCACCTTATATTTATTACTCTTTGCTCTGGTAATCACAGGCTTTGACGTTAACGCTGCCGAAAGGCCGAATGTCATCATCATCCTTGTTGATGACATGGGGTTTTCTGACATCGGTGCGTATGGCGGCGAGATCAAAACGCCCCACATCGATTCATTAGCGCAGGGAGGGGTACGTTTCTCTCAATTCTATAACGCCTCGCGTTGCTGCCCGACACGCGCCACGCTGATGACGGGCTTACACCCGCACCTAACAGGCATCGGTCACATGACCAACTCGCCAAACAGTGACAAACACGATAAAGGGAAAGCTTTCCCGAACTATCGCGGATTCCTCAATCGGAACTGTGCCACTTTGGGGGAAGTGCTTGGCTCAGCCGGCTATTCAACTTATCTCGCTGGTAAATGGCACTTGGGAGGTAATGAACAATCACGCTGGTCGCTCCAACGAGGGTTTGACAAATTCTATGGCTGCATCGCCGGCTCAACACGCTTTTTTTTCCCTGATTCGGATGAACGTGAGGGTAGAGGCATAACCTCGGGCAACGAACCACAAACAACATTAGAGAGCACCACGGATCGCCCTTACTACACAACAGATGCCTTTACAGACCACGGCATCAAGTTCATCGAAGAAGGCGAAAAGGAAAAGCCCTTCTTCCTCTATTTGGCCTATACAGCGCCGCATTGGCCTCATCAGGCACACGAAGAAGACATCAACAAGTATCGGGGCAAGTATCGGATGGGTTGGGATCGATTACGGCAAGAACGTTACCAGCGTCAAATCGAACTTGGCCTCTTTGAAGCAAAGCATCGACTCTCCCCGCGTGATTCAACAGTGCCCGCCTGGACCAGTCTAAAGCCCGAAAAACAAAAAGAAATGGATCTGCGCATGGCTGTCTATGCCGCAATGATTGACCGTGTTGATCAAAATATCGGCAAACTCATCAATGCTCTCAAAAAACAAGGCCTCTTTGAAAATACTCTCATCCTCTTCATGTCTGATAACGGTGCCTGCGCTGAAGGACCAACTCTTGGTCGAGGCAATATTTTCGATGTGGAAAAACGCAATCTTGAGACTAATAATAACTATGGCGCGGCCTGGGCAAATGTTTCCAGTACACCTTTCCGCCTCTACAAACACTATACCCACGAAGGCGGCTCAGCAACGCCCTTCATCATGCATTGGCCCAAAGGCATAAAAAGTCAAAGCAACTGGTATCGCGACTCTGCTCAAGTCTTAGACCTTGTCCCGACACTTCTAGAAGTATGTGGCGTCAAGTATCCCGAAACCTATCAAGGCCATGAGCTCTACCCGCTGCGCGGCATTTCACTCACCCCATCCTTTACGGCTGAGCCTCTCATGCGTACCAGGCCAATGTTCTCGGAACATGAAAACAACGCATTCATGATAGATGGTTCATGGAAGTTGGTGGGGAAAGGAGTCGCAACTCCACAAGGCCCAGACATTGGGAAATGGGAGCTTTATAACCTCAAAGATGATCGCACGGAGCTTAAGAACCTCGCCCAAAAAGAAAATCAGCGCCTCAAAGAAATGGCCGATTCATGGCATGTATGGTCCCTGGAGGATAAAGTTTATCCCAAGCCAAGTGGTAAGAAGAAAAAAAGGAAAAATTAACGTCATCGAGAACTGGCCCGATCATCATTATTATGACAAAAGGTAAATCGTACTTCTGGGTAGGTCTGTTAATCGGAGTAATTTTGACTTCATTTACCTATTCCTATTTGGGTCGAAAGCAGTTGAGCTCCCCAGGTCAGAAAAGTGCACGTGTTTTAAAAATGGCACATGGCTTACCTGTGACCCATCCTGTGCACGAGGCGATAATGTTTTTCGCCAAGCGCCTGGAAGAGCTTTCTGGTGGACAGTTAAGCATTCAGGTGTATCCATCTGGTCAATTGGGTAATGAGACCAAGTGTCTTGAGCAGTTGCAGTTGGGAACCTTGGATCTGACCAAGACAAGTGCTGGCGTAATGGGCAATTTTGTAAACAGCATGAAAGTTTTCAGTGTCCCTTACATTTTTCGTGATGAGGATCATTACTGGTCAGTATTGGACGGAAAGCTGGGCGGTGAACTCTTGGATATTCTGGCTGTGCAGGACAGTGGTGCTCTGAGTGGGTTTAAAGGGGTATGTTACTATGACAGCGGGAGTCGTAATTTCTATACGAATATACAGGTCAAAAAGCCGGCAGATCTAAAGGGTTTGAAGATCAGGACGATGAAAGATCCTGTTGCAATGGACATGGTGCAGGCATTGGGTGGTTCGCCGACACCCATACCCTGGGGAGAACTTTATACGGCATTAAAGCAGGGTGTTGTAGATGGCGCTGAGAATAATCCGCCGAGTATAGTATCCAGTCGTCATTATGAAGCCTGCAAGTTCCTTGCCATGGATCATCATTCCCGAATCCCAGATATCGTTTTGATGAGTGCCAAGAAGTGGGATACCCTGAGCCTGCAGGAACAGGGCTGGTTGATGGACGCAGCTGAAGAATCCAAGGAATTGCAGAAAAAGCTATGGAAGAAGGCAAGCGATGATGCAATGGATGTCATGCGTAAAAATGGGGTAACGATTCTAGATGTCGACACAGCACTCTTTAAGAAAGCATCCATGCCGGCAGTTGAGAAAAACCTGCATGGCAAGATCAAGGAACTTTACGAGAAGATACAATCGGTATCCAGCGGGGAATAGTCATGTTTGAAGCTATACATAAATCAAGTGAGCGACTGCTGGGGATTCTGCTGGTAATATGTTTTGTCGTCCTTGTCGTCGATGTCGTTTTAGGTGTCTTCTGGCGCTACGTGCTCTCTTCTCCGATCGGGTGGACAGAGGAACTGGCGACCTTCCTGATGGTCTGGCTCGTGTTTCTCGGGAGCACCTATGCTTATCTGTTAAACAGTCATCTTGGAATCGATCTACTTGATCGCCAACTGGATCCTGAGGTAAAGCGTCTGATGAACGGCTTTGCGCATACACTGGTTCTGTTATTTTCCATTGGAGTCTTTGTATACGGAGGTGTAAACTTGTTTATCGAGAGATGGGACTCCGGGCAGTTGATGCCGACACTAGGTATACGCAAGGCTTGGTTTTATCTGTCAGTGCCGGTCAGCGGTGTGCTGTTTATTGTATTTTCACTGGGGAAAGTGTTGATTTATAAGGACGAGGAGAAGGAATCATGAGTCTCGGATTATGTATTCTGATGATCCTTTTCGTGGCCCTGTTATGTGTCAATGTGCCAATCGCATTTATTCTGGGCATTGTAACGGTTGCCGCGGCATTCTCTCTCGGCTATGAGCAGGTGCTTGTTACCATTGCTTCCGATATGGCGAGCGGAATAGACAGCTTTACGCTGCTTGCAATTCCGTTCTTTATATTTTCAGGTGACCTGATGGGGGCAGGTGGCCTGGCAAAGCGATTAATTGATTTTGCGAACTCGCTGGTTGGGCGTTTCCGTGGTGGTCTTGGACTGGTGAATACTTTGACTTGTGTGTTTTTCGGTGCGATATCCGGCTCCGCAGCCGCAGCCGTGTCTTCTATCGGGGGAACTTTGATTCCCGAGATGAACAGCAAGGGTTATGGCAAAGATTTTAATATCGCGTTGACTACATGCTCAGCAACAACAGGACTGCTAATACCGCCAAGTAACGTGATGATTGTTTATGCGGTGACTGCATCAAACATTTCCATTGCGGCCTTGTTCATGGCGGGAATTTTGCCAGGCTTGTTGATGGCTGCATTGCTTATGACAGTTTGTGTAATCATCAGCAGCAAGAAAGGGTATGGGGGAAGCCCTGATGCGGGAAAGGTCAATATCATGACAACCGGCTGGAAGGCTTTCCCGAGTCTTTTGCTGATAGTGGTTGTATTATGGGGTATACTTGGTGGAGTTTTTACGCCAACTGAAGCATCGGGGATAGCGGTAGTCTGGGCATTTGTCCTTGGAGTCATCATTTATCGTGAGATTAAGTGGGTGGATCTGCCAGCATTGATACAGCGTTCAGCTCGCACAACAGCGGTGGTTCTTTTACTGGTGGGGACAAGTTCAGCGATGAGTCGCTTTCTTACCAATGAGCAGGTCCCCGCAGCAGTCAGTAATTTCCTAATGGGTCTAAGTGATAGTCCGATGATGATCCTTCTAACCATAAATATCATGCTTTTGATTGTTGGAGTATTTATGGATATGACACCGGCAGTGCTAATCTTCACCCCCATACTCCTGCCCGTTGCAGTAGGTCTGGGACTAGATCCGCTTCACTTCGGAATTATTCTGATTCTGAATTTGTGCATCGGTCTATGCACGCCACCGGTGGGGGCCTGTTTGTTTATTGGCTGTAGTGTTGGGAAGGGTGATATTGCCCGTGTATCCAAAGCGATGCTTCCTTTTTACGCAGCCATGATACTGGCCCTGATGCTGGTAACCTATATCCCCGCAATCTCCCTTTTCATACCGTCTCTTTTAGCTGATTAGAGGCAGCGGTGTCGGATGTGAATGCGAAGGATAATGATGGTGATACACCGCTATCTTATGCCAAAGGTGAAATCGCCGACCTCCTCCGCAAACACGGCGGCAAGACGGGTGAAGAATTGAAAGCTGAAGGAAAATGAAACACCTCCTACTCACAACAATCGCAGCCGTGCTGTATAATGATTGAGTCATGTTATTAAGCTGGCCAACAAGCGCATGAAGAGCAACGACTGACCCACCCCAAGTTCAAATGATTCGACGTAAATCAAAAGTGTCGAAGAAACAAAAAATAAGCGGCAGAATCGACTGGCTCTCGCGATATCAGCCTAGAAAATGACGATGAACATGACTCGATCCAATCCACTGATTGCCCTGCTACTGACAGCCACTATGGCCGTTTCCTCTTCTACAGCGGCGAAGCCGCAACTGGATGGAACGTCACGTTTGCCAAACATCCTTTTCTTTTTCGCCGACGATCAGCGCAACGACACCTTGAGCTGCGCCGGGCACGCCATTGTGGAAACACCCACGATCGACCGGCTCGCCGCAAATGGAGTGCGTTTTGAGAACATGTTCGTAACCCGTTCGACCTGCTGGGCAAGCCGGACCACGATTCTAACCGGACTGACCTCGCGATCGTCGGTTGAGCCGAATCAATCGGACAGGGTCAGGCCCGAGGCGCTCACCGAATTATTTCCTGACCTCCTGCGAGACGCGGGATACCGAACCGGGTTGTTTGGAAAATGGCACGCCAAGATGCCGAAAGGCTTCAAGCCCCAAGATCATTTCGACGAATTCGAGAAAATCATCCGCAACCCTTACTTCAAAACCATGCCGGACGGCTCGAAACGGCATACCACGGAACTCATCGGGGATCGAGGGATCGAGTTTCTGAAATCTCAACGCGATCAGAAGAAACCCTTCTGCCTCAATCTCTGGTTCAATGCGGGGCATGCCGAGGACAAAGATCGAGTGCCGGGAACCGGGCACTATCCCTGGCCCAAAGCGATGGATGGAAAATATGATGACCTCAAGATCCCCCCGCCGCGGCTGTCCGATCCGGCAATCTTTGATGCGCATCCGGATTTTTTCAAAACGTCAACCCACCGCGAACGGTTTCATTGGCGTTGGGACACACCCGAAAAATACCAACTCAACATGCGCGCCTACTTCCGGATGCTCTCCGGAGTCGACCACGTGATGGCGCGTGTATTGCAGGCGCTCAAAGAAGAAGGCCTCGCTGAAAATACCATCGTGGTCTATGTGGCTGACAACGGCTACTACATGGGTGATCGTGGCTTCGCCGGAAAATGGTCACACCACGAGCAATCGCAGCGGGTGCCTCTGGTCGTTTTCGATCCACGGCAACCGAAGCAGCATCGCGGGCGCACCGTCGATACGATGGCGCTCAACCTCGATCTGCCAGTCACCTTTCTGGACTGGGCCGGGGTGCCGGTTCCGGCCAGCTACCAGGGCGCCAGTTTGAAACCGATGATCGAAGGCAAAGCCACCCCCGAGACATGGCGAAAGGACTTTTTCTGTGAACATTTCAACCCGCGTTACTCAATGTCCTGGGAAGGCGTGCGGGGGCAGCGCTACAAATACGCCCGCTACTTGGATCAGAACCCGGCCTACGAGTTTCTCCACGACCTCAAAGATGACCCTGACGAACTCGTCAATCTGGCGAACGATCCGGAGTATGCGACACAATTGATGTTAATGCGGCAGCGGACCGATGCGCTGGCCGAAGGCTATGCCAATGCCTTGGACTGACTCTACCCCAGCGGGACAATTAAATTTCCTATCAACAATAGATGCGACACACTCTGGTGATTCCGAACCCATGAAACCACTCACTCTCATAATCCTCCTCATCGCCCTGCTCGCACCGCTCCAACTGTTCGCAACGCCCGATTCGACCGCGCGCAGCGCAAAAAAGCCCAACATCGTATTTGTCCTGGCCGACGACCTGGGCTGGCGCGACGTAGGCTTCCACGGCGCCAAGTTCGCGGAGAGCCCGAACCTCGACGCGCTCGCCCACGACGGGATGATCATGAACCAGTTCTACTCCGGTGGACCCAATTGCGCGCCCACCCGCGCCTGCATCATGACCGGCATGTACTCTCCGCGCACCCAGCTCTACACGCCGGGCGGCAAGTCCAAGGGCAGCGTAAATCTCATGCGCCTCCTGGTCCCGGCCCGTGGTGGCGACGCCGAGCATAACACCCTGGAATCGCGCAACAACACGATCGAAGGGGCACACACCTGCATCGCCGAGGTGCTCAAGCCCGCGGGCTACACCACCGCACGCATCGGCAAGTGGCACCTGGGCCCGGACACCCAGGGCTTCGACCTGAGCACCTGCAACGGCAATAACGGCCCCGGCAGCAAGCATTACGGCAGCATCACCGTGGCGCGGACCATGACCGATCGCGCCGTGAAATTCATCGACGAGAACAAGGACAAACCTTTCTTCCTCTACGTCGCGCACTGGGACGTGCACGGCCCGCACCGCGCGCTCAAGGAGGAGGTGGACAAGTACAAGAAGAAATCTCAGGGCTGGGACAATGCGACCAACGAAAAGCCCAACCCCGTCTACGCCGCCATGATCACGGCGGTGGACGAGAGCGTCGGGCGCATCCGCGGCAAGCTCAAGGAGATCGGACTCGATAAGAATACGATTTTCATATTCTCATCGGACAACGGCGGCACCCCGGTGACGACCATGGAACCCTTGCGCGGCGCCAAGGGCGCGCTCTTCGAAGGCGGCATCCGCGTCTCCACCTGCGTCACCTGGCCCGGGGTCATCAAGCCCGGCTCCAGCTGCGACACGCCGCTGACCAGCGTGGATCTCCTCCCCACCTTCGCCGAGATCGCCGGCGCCCAGCTGCCAAAAAACCAGCCGGTGGACGGCCGTTCCTTTCTGCCCCTGCTCAAAGGTAAGAAAGCGCTGGATGAGCGCGCCATCTTCTGGCACTACCCGCTTTACCTGACAGGCAACGGCGCCGGCAAGGTCAAGCCGGTCCACGGCACGACCGAGCCCTACTGGCGCGCCGTACCCGCCACCGTCATGCGCAAGGGCGACTGGAAGATCTTCTACTTCTACGAAGACAAGAGCGTCGAGCTCTATGATGTGAAAAATGATATCAGCGAGAAAAAGAACCTCACCACCGAGCAGGCCGAGCGCACAGCGACAATGAAGAAGGAATTATTAACCTGGGTCAAAAACACCAAGGCGCCGACCCCGGACAAGCTCAATCCCAAGTTCGGCAGAACAGGCGAGCCGGCACCGATAGGCAAGGGGCAAAAAGCACCTTGAGATTCTCAACGTGCAGATGGCTGTGGGTGACCCTAAGAAGCACCCCGCTGGAACCAGCCCGGCGTTTCCAAGGCCGGGAAAACGCAGTAGAATCCCCCTGTCTTTCAAAAAAACGGCAGAATCGGCCGAAGGTGCGGATGTGAATGCGAAGGATAAGTATGAATGGACTCCTTTGCATCGTGCGGCTTCTGAAGGTCACAGAGACATCGTCGAACTGCTAATCGCCAAAGGTGCGGATGTGAATGCGCAGCTTGATGATGGCAAAACACCGCTAGATTTGGCCATCCAGTTTAAAGAACCCGAAGCTGCCGACCTTCTCCGCAAACACGGCGGCAAGACGGGTGAAGAATTGAAAGCTGAAGGGAAGTAGGCATTGGAAGGCACCACCACCATCTCCTGCTCTTTCTGCAACTCTGACACCCTCGTCATTCTGGACGGGATGGATGGAGAACTTGACTTGATTTCCGACTGCGAAAACTGCTGCCGACCAATCAATGTGAAGGCCGTTGTTGAAGGAGGACAGGTGGTTTCGATTGAGGGAGAATGAGCCGTACTTTTTTGCAAAAAAATTTCCACACACCATAACCCTTCACCACTCTTCCGCCCCTCCAGACGGCCAACCCCCTCCCCCCCCGATTACGGACCCTTACGGACCTTTTGTAATACGCAATGGTGCGTATTCCTGCAATTTATGATTTGGGAGAGAGATGAATCAACTTGTCATGTTGCAAAGCGTTGCGCACCAAAGCGCAAGGAGAGCAAAGTCCCCGAGAGGGTTCGAATCCCTCTTCGCCCACCACTTTTCCTTTATTTTTAGGATTTTTTTCTTGCGCCGAACAGATTCCGAACAAATGTTCGGTGCATGAGAAAACCTGAGACCGTTTGCATTTGGCGGCTAGGTATGACTTCAAAGAAATCTCCGAACTACTTATCGACGAAGGTGCGGATTTGAATGCGAAGGATAAAACTGGCCACACACCGCTAAATTGGGCCAAACGTCATCCCGAAGCCTCCGACCTCCTCCGCAAAAACACGGCGGCAAGACGGGTGAAGAATTGAAAGCTGAAGGGAAATGAAACACATACTACTCACAACAATCGAGCTACTCCGCAAATATTGTGACACGGAACAGGAACTATCACTAAGCGACAAGTCCTCCGGAAAAGATAACGGTCTACTGTCCATCCTGCAAAAAGGATAAAACATGATAGTTCGCCAATACTGCCTTGCGGCCATCTGCTTGCTCTGTGCTCTGAAAAGCACACCGTCTCATGCCGAGCAATACCGGATCGCGTCTCAGGAAGATTTTGACCATCTAAATACCGCAACTTTTCAACCGGGGGATTTAATCCTGTTCAAACGGGGCGTGAATTTTATCGGGATGTTCTCGCCTTCTGGCAAGGGCAGCGTGAAAGCACCTATTCGCATAGATGCCTACGGACAGGGAGAACGCCCTCGAATAGATGCAGCGGGGCGGAAGAAAGCAGCGCTGTTGCTGCGCAACCCCTCATTCTGGGAAGTCAGTGGACTCGAAATTACCAATTCCGACGGAACCGATGATGACCAGGGGGAGCTGTTTGGCATTTATGTCCTGGCTGAAGGAGAAGAAGGAACTTACGAGCACGTCTATATCAGTGATTGCCATATTCATGACGTAAACGGGAAAGTCGCCGGGAAGAGACGTGGGGGAATTCATGCTCACATAAAGAAACTGAAAAAGTCGATTTTTCATGATCTTCGTATTACGAATAACCGGATCGTTCGCATCGGGGGAGTAGGCATAGGGAACTCATCCTCTTGCGGCAAGGTTGAGTTCAGGAAGCATGACACAGTTGCCCACTACCTGTGGACGAAAGTGTACGTGGCAGACAACTACGTAGACCATACTGG
>Ga0208391_1001609_pt1 | contig 10512 bp, 10 predicted proteins | sample Knorr_S23_td_Bot_FD_185612 | JGI IMG/M metagenome (GOLD analysis project Ga0208391, IMG submission 185612) | Marine microbial communities from Southern Atlantic Ocean transect - Knorr_S23_td_Bottom_ad_3770_LV_A (SPAdes) (version 2) | ecosystem: Environmental > Aquatic > Marine > Oceanic | place... | reverse complement strand
GTCTTTCTATCTGATTTAATATCAGAAAATTTGGAAAACTTTTTCTTAAAAGGTTTTTTAAATGATGATTCTGAAGATTTCTTATCAAATCTTTTTTTATTTTTATTTTTTTTGTTAATAAAGCTTTTATTTCGTGATTTATTTTTATTAGAATCTATATTTGTCTTGTTATTTTTAGAAGGATTAAAAATATTTTGAATCTCTTTCCACTTTAAAAAGTCACCCTTAGTTACAAAACTTAAAGCTACACCTAAGGAACCGGCTCTTGCCGTCCTTCCAATTCGATGAATAAAATCTTCAGCCATTTGTGGTAAATCATAATTAATTACATGCTCAATATGAGGAACATCAAGTCCTCTTGCAGCTACATCTGTTGCAATTAAAATTCTAAATTTCTTATCTCTAAAATTCTTCATAACTGTATTTCTTTTGCTTTGTCTTAAACCTCCATGAAGAGCAAAGGCTTTAAATTTATCCTTAAATAGAGATTTGGTTAATTTTTCACTACCATACTTTGTTTTTACGAATACTAAAATCGAACCTTCTCTTTTTAAAATTTGTTTTTTTATTTCTATTAACTTTTCATCTGATTTTAATTCAATAACTTCTTGTTTAATATTTTTTGCAGCAACATTTTCACCTCCTACAGAAACACGTATTGGATTATTTAAGTATTTTGTAGATAATTTTTTAATATTATCAGGTATCGTTGCTGAAAACATTAATGTTTGTCTTTTGGGAGGTACAAATTTTAAAATTTTATTTATTTGAACTTCAAAACCCATATCCAACATTCTATCAGTTTCATCTAAAACTAAAAAATTAGTATCATGAAAGTTAAGAGTTCCTCTTTCTAAATGATCATTAATTCTTCCAGGTGTTCCAACAAATATTCTAGGGCGTCTTTTTAATTGAGTTAACTGCTTACTCATTAATTCACCCCCTATTAAAGAAACCGTATTGAGAGGACTTTTAAAGCCCAAAAGGGAATGAACAACATCTAATACTTGTTTTGCCAACTCTCTCGTAGGAATCATAATTAAAGCAGATCCTTTACTCGATCTCATAAGTAATTCTATCATTGGAATGCAAAAAGCAGCTGTTTTCCCAGTTCCTGTTTGTGCTGATCCCAAAATATCTTTTCCTCCAAGAACTAAGGGAATAGATTCAGTTTGTATTGGAGTTGGTATTTTAAAATTTATATTCTTAAGTGATTTATTTAATTTTTCATTTAAATTAAATTTACTAAAGTTATTCATATATAATTTTCATTGATTCAAAATTTAATTAAAAAAAGTCAAATATCAAAATTTAATGGACAGTGAAAAATGATAATATATTTTTTAAAAAATTTATTAAAATCAAGACACCCCATATAGGTATAAAGTTTTAATACAATTAAAAATTTTAGAAAAATATTATTCAAATAAAGGAACAATTTTAATTGTATTAACATCAACTAAGTCTTTATTTGTTATTCTAAAATTAGGTATAACCGACAAAGGAAGTAAGTTAAAACCCATATAAGCCAGTCACAATTATCCTATCATAATTACGATACAGAATTAAGGAGGAAAATAAGTGGTGGAAAACGAGTTCGCAATTGTCAACTATTTGCGATCCAAAGGTTGTTTCGTTGAAGAAAGTATGAAAAAATGGCTGGGGCGGTAGGATTCGAACCTACGAATGCCGGCTCCAAAAGCCGGTGCCTTACCGCTTGGCGACGCCCCAAGTATTAGGCCTTATATTAAAAAGCTCTAATTATTGATAGTATTATTTTCACCAACAAATGTCCACAACTCAGGATAAGTTGATTGAAAATTTACTTGAGCCTCATTGGCTAATTTTTTAGTTTCAAATGCAGCATAACAACAAGAACCACTACCCGTCATACGTGAAAAAATTGTTTCATTTAAATTATCTAAAAAATCTAGAATTTCCTGAACAACTCTAAAATTATTATGTAATATTTTTTCAAAATCATTTCCTGTATCTTCTTCATTAATTTCATTTTCATTTTCAACATTGGTAAGCTGTAAATTAATTGTTGAAATTTTTTTATACATCTCTTTGGTTGAAAAATTGATTGAAGGTTTAACTAATAAAAAATAATATTTAGGAAAATATTGTTCAGAAACTAAATCTCCAATACCTCTTACCAAACAATTATTAGCAAATAAAAAACTAGGTATATCTGCTCCTAATGAAACATAGGTGGAAATTTCTTGAATCTTAATTAACTGCATTTTATCCAAACCTTGAATGAAACCAGCTGCATTAGTTGATGCTGAGCCAAGCCCAGCTTGCACAGGAATATTTTTTTTAATATTAATTTCAAGGTTAATTCTAGGTTTTAAATCAAGAAAATTTAGTGTTTTTTGAATAATGCAGTTTGAGTAAAAACCATTCTCTGGTCTATAGGGACCATGGTATGTAATTTTCATTTTTGCACTTCTTTTTATCTCAATAACATCAAACAAATTAATAAAAGTAATGCCTGAACGAATATTATGATATCCATCATCACGCTTTTCAGTAATTTTAAGAAACAAATTTAATTTTGCCGGAGTGTAAATAGTTTCATTATCCTGCATAATATTCTTCTAGTTTTTTTTCTAGAGATTCAGTAATATTTTCATCAGGTTCGGCCAAATCTTTAGCTTGCTTCCATAAATAACTGGCTTCTCTTTTTCGATTTAAAGCGAAATAAATATCCCCTAAGTGATCCAACGAAATCGCTTCACCTGGAGCAAGAGAAATTACCTCTTCCATTAATTGAACTGCTTTATCTAAATTGTTATTTTTATAATAAGCCCATGCCAAACTATCCATGATATAATAACTATTGGGGTTTCCTGCATAAGCTTTTTGTAACATCTGTAGTGCACGATCCAAGTGCAGATCTTGCTCCAACCATCCATATGCCAAATAGTTTAAAACCTGAGGAGAGTCAGATTTTAACTTAAGAGACTCCAAAAAATCTATTTCTGCTAAAACCCACTGCGAAGATCTTTCATAACAAATACCTCTAAGATAGAATAAACGCCATCGTTCAGACAAATTATATTTTTTTGCATTGATAAAATCGGAATAATACTTAATGGCCTGATCATATTTTTTTTGGAAACGATACAAATCAGCTAAAGTAATCAATAAACTGTCTTCATTGGGATGCTGACTTATTAATTCTAATAAATATATTTCTCCTTCAGTAAACTTATTCAGTTTACTTTTATTCAATGCAATATTTTTTTTACTTTCAATGTGAAGGTTGTGAGTAGAAGGAATCATATTATAGTATAGTTCTGCTTGCTCAAAATTTTTTAAAAATTGATGAATTTGGGCAGAATAATAATATCCTTCGTAAAACTCGGGATCTAGAATATTGCTAATTGTTAAATAAAATAAAATAAAATTATAATTTACATCTTGAGATTTAGGTTCTGCCAATAATGATTTCACGATTTCATAGATAGAGCGAGCGCTTTCCTTAGTGTTTTTTATTGTTCCGTTACTATTAAAAAAAACATAATTAATAAGGGGCATTTCTTCTTTCTTGATTCTGAGGGCTAATTCATCAAAAGCTTCTGATGAATTTTTTAATCTTGAACTAACTAAATACATCATCCATGCCTCTTGATTTAAACTATTGGTTTGTAGTATTTGTTTTGCTATTTTTTTAGCCGCATCAATCAAATTGAGATTAGTTAATGTCAGCAGTTTATTATTCAAATCTATTTCATTCAAATTTTCATCATTCGGAGGAAGGTGGGAATAAGCTTCCTTATAGTCAAAAAGCTTAATTGCCGTATTTGTAATCAGATATGATGAAGACGAAAATGAATATGCAGAGGTTGTAAATACTATTAAAGCTATAAAAAATGCAATTATATGTTTATTCATTTACAAATTCGCTTCCTAATTTAAAAGTATTATCATTAATAATACTTCTTATCTATATGCGTGATCCATTAAATGATTCATATATCGTCTTCTTGAAAAAATCAGGTATTAGCTCATTTCTGCAAGAGAAGCCCAGGGATTTTTATACACCCTGCTCTAAGAAAATAAATTCTTTGACTTTAAAAATAGAAGATATTTCCAATGTTGATGAATTAGAGCTTTTTATTAAACAATCAAATATTTGTGATTTAAAAAATCATGCCAAACATACAGTTATTGGTGATGGCAATACACAAGCAGATATCATGTTGATTGGTGAAGCTCCGGGTGCCGAGGAGGATAAAATAGGAAAGCCGTTTGTAGGAGCTGCAGGTCAACTTTTAAACAAAATGTTATCAGCAATAAATTTAGATAGAAATAAAGTTTATATTACCAATGTTATTCCTTGGCGCCCTCCAAATAATAGAACTCCTTCAAATGAAGAAATATTACAGTGCCTCCCATTCCTACAAAAACATATTGAATTAATAAAGCCAAAACTTATTGTTCTTCTAGGAGCCATAGCGGCAAAGAGTGTACTATCTACCCCTCTTGGTATTTCAAAACTTAGAGGTCGATGGCATGAATACAAAAGTCTTTATTTGATTGAATCCATTCTTTGTCTAGCAACATATCATCCAGCTTTTTTGTTGCGTTCACCAGGATTTAAAAAAACAGCATGGGAAGATTTACAGCAATTACAGAAAAAAATAGAAAATGAAAATTTATAAGCTTATTACTATATTGATTGCTCTTTTTTTTATTTCTTTTACGAATCAAGCATCAGTTATACATTTGGATATATCAAAAAAATATAAAAAAATATTCGAAGAAAAAATTCTGTCAGAAGAAGATGTATTAAAATATCAAGCTATTTTTGATTTGCAAGAAGAATGTAAATGGAAAAAAGCAAACAAATATATCTTAGAAATTAGCAATAATATTCTAATGGGTCATGTGCTCTCTCAGCGTTATTTGCATCCTTCTTGTTATCGATCGGATTTTGTGGAACTAACACATTGGTTAAAAAGATATAATGACTTGCCTCAGGCAAAACGCATATATCGTCTAGCTGTCAAAAGGATGCCCCAAGGGTACAAAAGCCCTATTAAACCAATAAAGCCAATAGGAATACAAGAAGAAAATTTAAGCAGTAAAAAAAATTCATATTATCAAAGTAAAAAAAAACTATCTAAAAATCAAAAATTAGAAAAAAAGAAATTAATTAACGCAATTAAGTCTCGAGTAAATAGAGGATGGCCAACAGGAGCAGTTAAATTACTCCAGCAAAGAGATGTTAAACTTATTTTGGATCAAGTTGAAATAGATCAACAAAAGGAACTTATTGCTAAAGGATATTTTCTTGCTAACAAAAATCAGTTAGCCATTCAATTTGCTGAAGAAGCTCTTTTAAAATCAGCTGCATTCGTTCCCTACGCTGGTTGGACAAGTGGTTTATCTGCTTGGCGACTTGGTGAATATGAAAAAGCTGCAGAGTTTTTTTCAACCTTTGCAATCACGCTCAAAAATGATGCTTGGCATCAAGCCGCTGGGAGTTTTTGGGCCGCACGTTCTTACGCCAAGCTTAATAATTATGACGAAATAAATTTTTGGATAAATAGGGCCGCTAAAAATCCTCATAGTTTTTACGGTTTGTTAGCTACAAAAATATTAGGCATTGTTGAACCTATTGATTGGAAACCTACACCCAACAACGGATCTCTGAATAACAAGTTTTTTCAACTACCTAGTGGAAAACGCATTCAAGCTTTAATACAGATCGGTTTACCTCGGCAGTTAGAAAATGAGATAGTTTATATGAATACCGTGTTAAACAAAGAAGTTGCCTTGTGGTCTCTGAATATTTCTCAACATTTTAATTTAGCATATACGCAATTAAAAATAGTCAATACACTTGAACAGTATGACATCATTCTTCCAACAAAATTTTACTATCCCACTCCGATATGGCAACCTTTAAATGGTTACACGCTAAATCCAGAACTTCTTTATGCTTTCATGCATCAGGAGTCGATGTTCAATGAAAAAGCCAAAAGTCACAAGGGTGCAATGGGGTTAATGCAAGTTATGCCGTCTACCGCTAAATTTATTTCCTCTAATAAAAAAGTAAAAAAAAATAATGGGAATATTCTAAAAATTCCTGAAATTAATCTTGATGTTGGGCAAGAATATATTGAATATTTATTAAACCTAAAATCAGTTAATAATAATTTAATTTATTTAGCTGCGGCTTATAACGGCGGTCCTGGAAATCTCAGTAAATGGAAAGAAAATACTAACTATCTTGATGATCCCCTTTTCTTTATGGAAAGCATTCCGTCAAGAGAAACAAGGTGGTTTATCGAAAAAGTTTTAACTAAATATTGGATTTATCAAGATAAGAATGGAATTCAATCAAATTCATTAACTATGCTAGCCAATGGAGAAAATCCCATTTATTAATAGCTAATGACAAAAATTCATAAACCCTCTGAATTCATCTCAATTAACATAGCCCTCCTTACCATTTCGGATACTCGGATAATTGAAAATGACAAATCAGGAAATTTGTTACAAGAACGCATAACTTCATTTGGTCATAACCTAAAAGAGCGCAATATAATTAAGGATGATTTTGAAATAATTAAACAGACTTTTGTTAATTTATCTAACGACCCACTGATTGATGCAATTATTTCCACTGGAGGAACTGGGCTAACAGGAAGAGATTCAACGCCAGAAGTAGTTACAAAATTATCAGATAAGATGATTGATGGTTTCGGTGAATTATTTCGGCAAATAAGTTTTAACAAAATTGGCACTTCCACTATTCAATCACGGGCTATTGGTGCTATTATTAATGGTACATATGTATTTTGTTTGCCAGGATCTCCTGGGGCTTGCAAAGATGGATGGGATGATATTTTGCAATATCAATTAGATATTCGTCACAAACCTTGTAACTTCATCGAAATCATGCCGCGCCTAAAAGAAAAATAATTTGCCTGATTTTAATATTGAACAATATTTTAACCAGAATGTGATTGGTATTGATGAAGTCGGAAGAGGACCTTTAGCAGGACCTATCATTAGTTGTGCATTTATTTTTTTTGACACATCAATAAATCCAAAAGATTTATTTTTTATTGATGACTCTAAAAAATTAACACTTAAAAAAAGACATTTAGCAATAAAAAAAATTATAGATTTAAAAAAAAATAAAAAAATTAATTTTAAGTTAGGAATGGCAAGTGTCGAAGAAATCGATCAACACAATATATTAGAGGCAACAAAAATATCGATGAAGCGTGCAGTAAAGAAACTTGAACTTTCCCCCACTCAATTGATTATTGACGGAAATATTGATCTAGAACTAAATGATTTTCCTAGTAAAGGCATCATTAAGGGTGATCAAAAATCTTTTAGTATAGCGGCAGCATCTATTATCGCTAAAATATACCGAGATCGCTATATGCAATTTTTATCTTTTCTATTTCCTGATTATGATTGGTCAAATAATGCAGGTTATGGAACTAAGAAACATATTGAACAAATTTATAAAAAAGGAATAACGATTCATCATCGAAAAAGTTTTCAGCCTATAAAGTCACTTATCCATAGTAAATGATTCTGCCTGTTGATAACTTCGGTTGACCTATTATTAAATCTCCTTAAAGATTCTTCTTTGATGATTAAAAAAAATTCCATTCTTCACGGCGATAGTCTTGAACTATTAAAACAAATTCCAGATAAATCAGTTGATCTTGTGTTTGCAGATCCTCCATATAATCTTCAATTAAAAGACACTCTCTATCGCCCTGATCAAACAGCCGTGGAAGCTGTCACAAATGATTGGGATAAATTTGATACTTATCATGCCTATGATCAATTTTGTCTACAATGGCTGAACGAATGTAAAAGAGTTTTAAGGGATGGCGGTGCTCTGTGGGTTATAGGAAGTTATCATAATATTCTGCGTCTCGGCACATCCATACAAAATTTAGGTTTTTGGATATTAAACGACATTATTTGGCATAAAACTAATCCCATGCCTAATTTTAGAGGCACACGATTTACTAACGCCCATGAAACATTACTTTGGTGCACTACTGCGAGAAAAGCCAAATACACTTTTAATTATCAAAATCTAAAAGAGCTTAATGAAGGAAAACAAATGCGAAGTGACTGGCACATTCCTATTTGTTCGGGAAAAGAACGTTTGCGCGATGATAATCATCAGCGCTCCCACCCTACGCAAAAACCAGAAGCCTTGCTTTACCGCATCCTTTTAGCATCATCTCAAAAAGGAGATTTAATTTTAGATCCTTTTCTAGGTTCAGGAACCACAGCGGTTGTCGCAAAAAAATTACAACGGAACTTCATAGGTATTGAGCAAGATAAAGACTACATCACCCTTGCCCAAAAACGATTAAATGAAACGCAAGTCTTAAAAGATAATTTAGTTACTCTCACTCAAAGCAGAAAAGATTTACCAAAAGTTCCTTTTGGGGAATTAGTCGAACAAGGAATTATTCCTCCTGGTGCTGTGCTTACGGATGCGAAAGAAAGATTTAAGGCGACTGTAACAATAGATGGAAGTTTAAAAATCGATACTCTTTCAGGTTCCATTCACCAAGTAGGAGCAAAATTACAAGGATTACCTAGTTGCAATGGATGGGATTTTTGGCATGTAAAAAACAAAACTTCTTCTATCCTCTTAGATCATGTACGTGATAATTACCGAAATAAAAAAACATTACTTAATTAACGGCTCTTTTTAATAATCTGCTTCATCACTGTTGGCATACCGCTAATATGAATCTGATTAGTTTTCATCCATTTATGATCTTTAAACATTTTTTTCTTAACTACCGTCTTATAAATATCGATATCTAAATCAAAATGACTGAATGAATATGTAAAAGCCCCCTTATATTTAAATTTATTTCCTACTTTTTCATAAATAGCATTTCGTTCTAATAACTTTTTTTTATTTACCCATTGATCATTAGGTACTTCTAACATGGAGGCAAGCATACCCGAAGATTTACGTCTATTCACCAAAATTTCGTTTCTATTATTCACAACAATATAAGCACGAGTAAATTTTATTTTCTTCTTTTCTAAAGATAAATTTTTAAAAGGAATAAGATGTTGAATATTTTTTTTTCTGGCTTCGCAAAATTTTTCTATAAGGCACTCATCACATTTAGGATTACGAGGAAGACAAATTGCCGAACCATAATCCATGAAAGATTGAATTAAATCACTTGCTTTATTAAGTGACTGATATTGAGAAGCAATATCTTCAATTTTTTTTTTATTGAGACGCAGTAATGTTTTCATTCCATACAGACGCGCAATGATCCTCTTAATATTAGCATCTAAAGGTAGAACAGGGTGATTATAGGCAATTCCCAATATTGCTTTAGCTGTATAATCACCTACTCCTGGCAATTCTATCAGCCGATCATAGTGCTGAGGAACTTTAGATTTAAAATCTCTAGAAATTATCTTAATTGTCTTTAATAAATTTTTTGCCCGATTGTAATACCCAAGACCTGACCAAAATCGTAAAATTCTATTCTCTGATATTTTACTAAGCTTGTCTATGCTTGGCCACAATTTAATAAATTCATTAAATCGCTTAGTAACGGTGTTAACGGTTGTTTGTTGCAACATAAACTCGCTAACCAACACATAATAGGCATTAGTTCGATTATTTGATCCAAGATTGCGCCATGGTAGCTTACGCTTGTTTTTCTCATACCATTTTAATAAAAACGTTTGAATATATTGATCTTTATTTTTATTTAGAATAGGCATAACCTATCATAATAATATCATATTCTGATGCAATAATGTCAAACAACTTCAATGATTAAAAAACCAGATACCTCCAAACGGACTTTTACACCTATTTCAATTTCAGATTCCTTGCGGAATGTGAACAAAAAGTTTTTATATAAATTTGGAAAACTGGATTACACAATACACACCAAATGGTCAGAGATTGTTGGAAGCTTTTTTGTTCATTATTCCGAACCACAAAAAATTAGTTCCATTGCCAAATCAACAAATGAAGAAGGAGAAACTTTATATGATCGTTTTCTCCATGTTAACGTTTCGCCCGCAGCCGCAGTGGAGTTTCAGCATTTTCAAGACAAAATCATAGAAAAAATTAATTCTTATTTTGGTTACAAAGCAATTAAAGGAATTAAAATACATCAACTTCTTGTTAATACGAATCAGCAGAATATAAAACAACGAAATGTCAACCTTATTGATGCTAAAGAAAAAAAATTAGCTATCAAACGTTCTGCGCCCACATTATCCAACAAGGAACTTGAAGAGTCTATTGTGAATTTAGGATTATCGATTACTAATGAAGATAAATAATCATGTTTAATTTACACCGTATTTTATCAATTGCCTTTTTTATAGTATTTTTTATATTGCCCATATCTGCGAACACAGTTTTGGAAGTGACAGAGGATGATTTTGTTGTTGGCGATAAAAATGCTCCCGTTACTATTATAGAATATGCCTCATTATCATGCAGTCACTGCG
>Ga0208391_1001606_pt1 | contig 10531 bp, 6 predicted proteins | sample Knorr_S23_td_Bot_FD_185612 | JGI IMG/M metagenome (GOLD analysis project Ga0208391, IMG submission 185612) | Marine microbial communities from Southern Atlantic Ocean transect - Knorr_S23_td_Bottom_ad_3770_LV_A (SPAdes) (version 2) | ecosystem: Environmental > Aquatic > Marine > Oceanic | place... | reverse complement strand
AGGTGTAGCGGGACGTCTCCGCTTGGCCAAGCGCCTCGCCGTGGAGCCTAGGGCCGCGCTTGGTCCAGATCGCCTGCCGGAATGCGCCCCGCAAAATCGGGAAGTCGCACGCCGGGCAGCGGTGGTTTTGGTACGCCTCGCGGTAACGCTTGAGCAACACGGCCTTTTGAGGCCGCGACGACGAGCGGAGCGCCCAGCCGAGAAACGCTCCCAGAATGCCGATCGCCGCGAGGATGGCGATGTACTTGAAAAAGTCGTGCGGGAAGTGGTCCCACATCACGAGCCACACCATCCAAAACGTCGCCGCCAGCGCCGCCCCGTTGAACGGTTGGTAAATGCTGCCGCGCTTTTTTCTCACCAGCCACGCAGAGAGCAGCAGTAGCGGCACGACGAGCGCAAGCTTGAGCGAGGCGATTTTCAGGTCGTGCGAGCGCCGGGCGTCATTGTACTCCGCTTGCGACTTGTTCTTAAACTGCCGCAGCTCGGCGTCGATGCCTGCGATCGATTGTTTGAGTTGATGCCGTTCGTCGTTGAGCGTGGTGATCGTCTCGTTGGCCGACTCGTATTCGTCCTGCGCTGTGTAAAAGCGGCTACGCGCATTCTCCATTGCCTGCCGGTCGACTTCGCTCGGTTTGCCGCCGCCCTCGATGCTGAGTCGCTGCAAGTCGGCGATCTTGGTGAGCGCTGTTTCGGCGTTGCTCATGCTTTGCTGAAGCGTGCCCTGAATTTCCTGCTGTCGCTTGATTCGTTTTTCGACCCCGTCAAGTTGCGTGGCCAAGTCGTTGGCTTCGTCCAGTTTTTCCTGGGAGACATGGCGTTGTTGGATCTCGTTGTAGTCCGGCCCCGGCAGGTCGCCGATGTCGTTGAGCAGGAAGCTAAGCAGCCAAATGAAAAATAGCGTGAGTAACAGGCTTAGAAATCCGATCGCCAGCCGGAGCGGCCCCGGCGCGTTGCGTTTTTGTGAAGTATCAGCCATGCCGTGGACGTTCGCCCGCCACACCCGGCCGGTCAAGCAACCAGGCGCCTGGCCAAGCGGCAGGGCGGCTTGCAATTGGAGTGCCGCCGGCGGATGTTCGGTGCGGTACAATTGAAAATTATGACTCGCGTTTTTGTTTCCATCTTTTTGTCAGTTTTTTCGTTGTTGCCTATGGCCAAGCCGGCCACCGTCGGTGCGGCGAAGAAGCCCAACATTGTCATCATCGTTGCTGACGATCTTGGCTGGGCGGATGTCGGCTTTCACTCGGACCGCATCCCGACGCCGCACCTCGATCGGATCGCCCGAGAGGGCGTTGAGCTGGATCACTTTTACGTGTTCCCGATGTGCAGCCCGACGCGGGCCGGGTTGATGACCGGTCGCTATCCGATTCGGTTCGGCATGGCACGGGCGGTAATTCCGCCGTGGCGGCATTTCGGCCTCGATCCCAGCGAGCTCATGCTGCCGGAGGCTTTAGCCAGGGCGGGTTACCAGCACCGCGGCGTTTTCGGCAAATGGCACTTGGGCCACAACGACACGAAATGGCACCCGAACAGCCAGGGTTTCACGCATTTTCACGGCCATTACAACGGGGCGATCGATTATTTCGACCTGACCCGCGAGGGCGAGCGTGACTGGCATGTCAACGAGAGAGCCAGCGGCGAGCAGGGTTACTCAACCGACCTGATCGCCGGCGCGGCCAGCCGGTTCATCGCCCAACACGCAAAGGGTGCGGCGCCGTATCTTTGCTATGTCCCGTTCAACGCGCCGCACTCGCCGTTTCAGGCACCTGAAAAATACCTGAAAAAATTCGCCCACTTGGCCGAGGGAAAAGCCGGGGGCAAAAACAGAAACCTGCGGCAGAAGGTGGCGGCGATGGTGTCGTGCATGGATGACGGCATCGGGCAAATCCTCCGTGCGATCGACGACTCGGGCGAGGGGGACGACACGCTGGTTTGGTTTTTCAGCGACAACGGCGGCGTGTCGGCGATCGCGGACAACAACCTGCCGTTGCGCGGCAACAAGCTCGACGTGTGGGAGGGCGGCGTGCGCGTGCCGGCGGCCATCCGTTGGCCAGGCGGCGGGATCGTTGGCGGCGGCAAAGTCAGCGTGCCGTTGTCGTGCATAGACGTGTTGCCGACCTTGGCCAAGCTCACGACGTGCCAGTCGGCTGCTGACTTTGGCAACAAGCCGTTCGACGGGCGGGATGTGCTGGGGGTGTTGCAGGCCAAGCGCGGGCGGCTCGACCGCGATCTGTATTTCTACCATGGCCAGGCCGGTGAAGACAGGGAAAAGATCGCGATTCGCACGGCCAAGTGGAAGCTGCTCATCAACGGACCGAACATCGCGGGCGGCGAGTGGCAAACAGCGAAGCACGAGCGGTTTTTGTTTCGGATCGACCGTGATCCAAACGAGACGGCCGATCTCTTGTCGAGGCACCCCGAGGTGGCCGACCGGCTTGCGGGAAAGTTGGTGGCGCATCGCAAGCTGCAACCACCGGGCGGCGTGGGCGTTTACAACGCAGGCAGAAAAAATTTCAAGGCACCCGCGGACTGGGTGGTCAGGTGAGTGACTTTTTGCGCGACTTTAGCCTTGTTTTCAGTTTGTTTGAGGTTCACATTCTCGCACCGGTCATCGGCCGCAACCAACCCGATATCACGGATATCCATCCGCAATGAGTGAAGCCAAAAACACTGATCCGCTGAATGAGCTGGATCTGGATCTGGAGTTTCTCCCCGCTTGGGCGCAGAAACCGAATGACGCAAAACCGTTCGCCAACTATGCCGGCGAAGAGAGATCCCGTGCGCGTGGACGCGGCGACTGGGGTGAGCGATCCCCCCGTCAGCGTGACGACAATCGCGGCCGCGATTTCAAGGGGCGTGGCGACCGGGATCGCGGGCCGGGTGGCAGCCGCGACGGTGGCCAGCGTCCGAAATTTCAAAAACGCGACGGCAAGCGGCCTTTCGACAAAAAGGGAGGCTTTCGCCGGAACGATCCGCCACCGCGCCCGCCGCTGGAACTCGACGTGGCTCTCCAGCCGGAGAAAAACGGCGTCGAGTCGCTGGCCCGCCAGATCAAGCACACCGGCCGCTCCTATCCGTTGTTCGACATCGCGCGGCTGATCCTCGCCAAGCCGGAGCGCTACCTCGTCGTCCTCAAGACCCGAAAAAAGGAGGACGGCTCCGTTGCCCAGCCGCTGTTTTTTTGCCAGATGGACGAGACGGTTTGGCTCTCCGAGGATCAGGCGGTGGATCATGTGTTGAGTCGGCACTTCGACACGTTTTACAAGACGGACAAAACCGAGATCGATCCGCCCAAGGGCACCTACACCTTCGTGGCGCAGTGCGGCATGAGCGACCAGATTCTTGGGCCGCCGAACTACCACGGTTACCAGGACAAGCTACGCGCCCTGCACGCGGACAGGTTTCCCCGGCTTCCGTTCGACGTCTTCAAGTCGCGTGTGAAAATCGTCCATGACGAGGAGGTGGTGAAGCAGTGGCTCGACGACCAGAGCTGGAAAACCGAGTACATCGCCATCAACCTGCCGGAGGAGGCCCGGCTCGAGTCGCGCGAGGCGGTTCGCGAACATTTCCGCCAGCATCACCTGTCCAACCTGATTTCAGGCGTGAGCGACGTGGCGCTCAAGGCGAGCGTTTTCAACAAAAAAACACCGCCCCGCATGCAGAACCTCGTCCGCTACGCGATCGACGACCAAAAGCGTTTTCCGCTGAAAATCGTCAACATGCTCAGCCAGGAATTCAGCAGCCACGGCCTGCAATTCTTCAAACGCAAGAAAAGTGTCACCCACGTCTCGGTGTCGCGCCCGCATCATTTGAACCTCGAGCAAACCCCGGTGAGCGACAGCATCCGCAACATCGTGACCTTTGTCGTCGACAACCAGAACTGCACCCGCCGGATGATCCTCGACAAGTTCGCTCCCGAGCCGGACAAGCCGGAAAGCGCTGAGGCACCCGCGGAGGGGGACGCGCCCAAGCCGGACCCCCCGCTCTCACCGGAACGCACCGCCATCCTCAGCGACCTGCATTGGCTCGTGCACCAGGGCCACGTGATCGAGTACGCCAACGGCCAAATGGAGATCGCCCCCAAGCCGCAGCCGCCGCAGCAGAAAAAGAAAAAACCGAAGCCGGACAAAAAACCCAAGGCCGAGCCACCCGTAACGGGAGGGATGAGTTCCACCTCGTCCCAAACCCCGGCCGAAGCTCCCGCCGCTGAGGAAACCAAGCCGGCTGAAACGCCGGAGCCAAGCGCCGAGCCGCCGGCCCCCGAGGCAAGCGACACGACCGAATCTCCCGAGCCAAGCCAAGCGCTTGGCCAAGCGGACGCCGCCGCCCCAAGCGAGCCAACCGAACCAACCGAACCAACCGAACCAACCGAATCAACCGAATCAACCGAATCAACCGAACCAACCGAGCCAACCGAGCCAACCGAGCCAACCGAGCCAACCGAGCCAACCGAGCCAACCGAGCCAACCGCCCCGACCGAGCCGACCGAGCCGACCGAGCCGACCGAGCCGACCGAGCCGACCGAGCCGGAACCAAGCGCCGCCGCCGAGGAACCACCGGCTGCCGAAGAGAGCCCGGCGCAGGACGACAGCTCCGCCGGGGAAGCTCCCGCCAAGGTGGCCGAGTAGCGTTTATTGATCCGGCAACCAAGTAGTGACCATTACAGAAAACCATCCGGGTTTCACCGTCATCCGGCCTTCGGCCACCTTCTCCCTGAGGGAGAAGGAATCAAGCAGTACGCGCCTGACCAAGCACCCTCTCCCAGCGAGAGAGGGCAGGGAGAGGGAGAACGCACAACAACTTCAGGAGATGTGGGATTTTATCAAATCGTCGGATTGTTAAATGGCCAAACGATCCGCATACGCCTCCGCCGGGGTTGACCTCGCGGTCAGCAACCGGCTCAAGGACGACCTCCCCGCATTGCTCGCATCGACCCAGCGCCCCGAGGTGCTCGGGCAAGTCGGCGGCTTCGGCGGGTTGTTCGCGCTCAACACCCGCAAATACAAGACCCCCGTGCTCGTCTCGAGCGTGGACGGCGTCGGCACCAAACTCAAAGTCGCCTTCGCCGCCAAGCGCCACGACACCATCGGGCAGGATCTCGTCAACCACTGCGTCAACGACATCGCCGTCATCGGCGCCGAGCCGTTGTTTTTTCTCGACTACATCGGCACCGGCAAGCTGCGGAAAAAAGCGTTCACCGACATCATCCGCGGCTTCGCCATCGGCTGTCGCGAAAACAACTGCTCCCTCGTCGGCGGCGAGACCGCGCAGATGCCCGGCTTTTATCAGCCCGGCGAATACGACGTCAGCGGCACCATCGTCGGCGTGGTCGAGAAAAGCCGCATTCTCGACGGACGCACCATCAGCCCCGGCGACAAGCTGATTGGCATCGCCGCCTCCGGCCTGCACACCAACGGCTACTCCCTCGCCCGCAACATTCTGTTCGACAAGATGAAGCTCAAGCCGTCGAGCCGCCTCCCCGGCCTCGGCATCACGGTGGCCAACGAGCTGCTCAAGGTGCACGTCAGCTACGGGCCGCTCGTGCAGCGTCTGCTCAAAAAATTCAACAGGGGCACGCGCCGCTCGTGGGCCGTCAAGGGCCTCGTGCACATCACCGGCGGCGGGTTTGTGGACAACATCCCGCGCGTGCTGCCGGACGACTGCAACGCCGTCATCATGCGCGGCACATGGGACGTGCTGCCGATTTACGAGCTGCTTCAGGCCAGGGGGAAGGTTTCCGACGCCGAGATGCACCAGGTGTTCAACATGGGCATCGGCATGGTGGTGATCGTCCGCGAAGAGGAGTCAGCCGGCGTGCTGCGTTCCATCCGCGCGCAAAAGATAAACGCCTGGGAGATCGGCTTCATCGACAGCGGCAACCGCAAAGTGCAACTCGCCTGAGCTTGGCCAAGCGGCAAGCCGTTTCCATTATTCCGCCAGCGAAAACGAGGCGATTTCCTTGTCGTTTCGCACGAGCACGTTCCGGTTGGCAAACGCCGGGTGCGACCACACCACATCCCGGCCGGCGGCGCGTCCCGTCGGCTCGATCAGGTGCGCCTTGTCCAGTTCCTCGTAACCTTTCGGTGATAACCTGGCGATGAGCAGGTTGCCCAGCTCGTTGAACAGGAAAAACCGATCCTCATGCTTCACGAGAAAGGCGTTGGCCCAGCGCGCCTCAACTCCTCCGCGGGTGGCCGTGAGATCCTCCCAGATCCGCTCGCCGGTGTCGGCCCGCAGGCAGCGCAACTGCCCGTAGCTGCAAACGCCGTAGATGTGGTTGTCCTCAAAAAAAGGTGTCGGCATGATGCTGTGCAGCTCTTGCGTGTTTTTTTCGCTGGCGCGCTTGCTTTTCCACGCCAGCGTGGCTCCTGGTTTGTCCGGGTCGAGATTCATCATCATCGACCCGTTGTAAAACGCAGTGATGAACAACCGGTTGCCAAGCTGGCGCGGCGTGGGGATCGACAGGCCGGAACGCACGCGGAACGGCTCCGACCAGTAAACCTCGCCGGTGTCCGGATTGAGCGAGTTGAGTGACTCCGGGTGCCAGATGATCAATTGCTCCACACCGCCGGCATGGATCAGCGTCGGTGGACAATAGCCCGGCTCCTTGGCGGTGAGGCTTCGCCAGACCTCCTTGCCGCTCAGTTTGTCGTAGCAAACCACCGTCGAGCCGTCACCTCGGGCGAGGCAGATCAAGTGCCCGCCGCGCACGAGCGGGTGCGCGGCAAAGCCCCAGACCGGTGTCTTGACACCGTACTCCGTCTTGAAATCCTTTTGCCAAAGCACCTTGCCGGAGTCGGCGTTGAGACAGAGGAGGTTGCCCTCCGCGCCGAGCGTGTAAACACGGTCGCCATCCACCGTTGGCGTCGTGCGTGGGCCAGCCGGATAACTCACCGTGTAGCCGCAGTCGTACTCGTGCATCCAGAGCTGGCGACCGGTTTTTTCGTCGAGACAAATCACCCGCTCCAAGCCGGGAATGTGCCCCCGGGCGAATTGATTGTCCGGATTGGCGGCATCTTTGGCCAGTTGCCGATCGGTCACGTAAACCCTGCCATTGGCCACAGCCGGCCCGGCGTAGCCGCCGCCGATCGGCACTCGCCAGTTGACCTTCGGCCCGCCATCGGGAAATTCTTTGAGGATGCCACTCTCACGCCAGACCCCGTCGCGCTTGGCCCCGAGCCACTGCGGCCAGTCATCTGCCAACGCTGACAAGCCAAGCGCTTGGCCAAGCGCCAAGCCGAGTAGTAGAGATTTGGATTTCATGGTCGAAAAAATGAATATGAGCTAATCCACATACAACGGATGGTTGATTTTTTTGAACAACTCCCGGAAGCGGGGTTCTTTTCGTAATTCTAGAAATTTCCTGTCATTAGCATAACCAGGTACAGTAGATTCACGGCTTTCGAAGCCTTTTTCCAGCCATCGATAGGCGTGATCTGTTTTACCCATCAAAAAATAGATTTCGGCGAAACGAGTTTTGATGAAAGAGTCGTGGTAGCTATCGAGTAATTCGATCAGTTGATCCTTGGCTGCCTCACGGTCTCCATTTCTCCAATGAACTTCAAACAAAGTTTGCCGGAGAAGGGGTTGATTGGGGTACACTTGGAGAGCTTCAGTCAAACGTTCGATGGCTGTTTCTGCGTTCGCATGAAATTTGTCGTATTTAAATTGGAGGGCTGTTGGAAAATGGGGATCAATTGCGAGAACCTCTTCTATCGTTTTAGATGCTAAATCAGCTTGACCTGCCTGCCAACATGATAATGACAGGCTGAACTTGATAATTTTTGAAGTAGGATCGAGTTGTGCGGCTTTTTTTGTTTTTTGAATGCTCTCTTCGGTTCGCCCTATATGAGTAAGAAGTATCCCATACCAATGATTACCGGTGGCGTAATTTGGGTTTAACTCAATCCCTTTCCGATAATTCTTCTCTGCTCCAGCCCAATCATATTCGTACATGTGTTGCACCCAGGCAATCGATGTATAAGCGCTGGCCAACTTCGGGTTGATTGATTTCGCTTGTTCGGCATAGGCCTTGGCCTTGGGCATTGCATCGATTGGGGCAGCAAAATTATAGATTGGCAATAGGCCATAGGTATCCCCCAAGCCGACATACGGATCGGCATAGTCGGGGTCGAGTTCGATGGCTTTTTCGAAATGTTTAATTGCTTTGTCGAACCCTTCCTTACTGCGCTTGTTCCATTCGCGGCGGCCGGCTTGATATTCGGCCTGGGCCTCGGCGTTCTCGGTGGCTTTTTGGGCGAGTTGCTGTGCCTCACCGGTGGCCAAGCCGCCCTTGAGTTCGCTGGCGAGCTTGGTGGCGATTTCATTTTGGAGGTCGAGGAAATCTTCCTTGGTCTTGGTGAAAGTGCTGCCCCAGCCAAGCGCCTCCGTGTTCGCATCAATCACCCGGATGTTGACTTGCACCTTGTCGCCACCGGTTTGTATATCGCCGGTGACAATGGTGCCAACTTGCAGCGCTTGGCCAATCTCGTTCGGCGACTGGTCGCTGTCCTTGAATTTTCGGGCCGACTCGTGCGCGATGACGACGAGGTTTTGCAGCGGCTGTAGTTTGCTGGTGAGCGTCGAAACCAAGCCGTAGCCCAAGTCCGCCGAATCCTGCGCGCCGCCGATCACCTTGAACGGCAACACGACGACTCGGTTGGTGTCGAGGGTTGCCTGCGCGACTGTGTTGGTTTGCGTCGGGCCAAGTGCGATCGGCATTGGCGCGGTCGTTGTACTGCTGCCGAAAAAGAATGTCCCAGCCATGCCAAGCACAGCGAGGCCAACAACCGCAGCGGCCACTTTCAGCCAAACGGCGGCTTCACCCTTGGCTTCGGCTTTGCCGGTGGGATGGCTTGGCCCGTGTGAGGCAGAGCCCGGCGTGTTTGCGGCGGCGGCGCTGGCTTCGTCGTGCACGGTGATGCCCAGTTTTGCCAGGGCGCGTATGACCGCCTGCAGGGCGGCATCCTCCCGACCCTCGAAAAACTCGATGCGCTGGATGCCGGCGAGTTGGTACGCCATCGATTCCGGGATTTCGGCCTGCTCGATGTAGACGGGCAGAATGCGCTTGCGCCCCTCGGAGGCGAGGGCGACTTCCTTGACGACATTCTCCGAGCCGGCCGAGTTTTCGGAGATGGCGAGGATGAGCACCTTGCAACTGCGAATGGCGGCGACGATTTCCTGGCTCCACATCGTGGCGCCCTCGATGCCCATCTGGTCGATCCACACCGAGACGCCGGCGGCGCGCAGGCGTTCGACGAGGTCGAGGACGCGGGTGCGATCCTTTGCAGCGTAGCTGATGAAGACTTCGGCGGACATGGGTTGCTGAACGGAGGGATTTCTACCTGAAAGTTCATCGACAGGGAAGGATTGTTTCGGGGCCGCTCCCGGCCAAGCGTTGCGTGACAAATCGCACTTCCGCGCCTAACGTCCCGCCCGTGGAAAAACGAAAACTCACGCTGGGGCACTCGCCCGATCCGGACGACGCGTTCATGTTTTACGGCCTGGCCAAGGGGCTGATCGATGACGGCGGCTACGACTTCGAGCATATCCTGCAGGACATCCAGACGTTGAACGAGCGGGCGACCCGGGGAGAGCTCGACATCTCGGCGATCAGCATCCACGCCTACGCTCATGTGTGTGACCAATACGCGCTGCTGCCGAGCGGCGCGAGCATGGGTGACGGCTACGGGCCGATGCTCGTCGCGCGCGCGAAATTCTCGAAAGCGGAAATCGCCGCCCGCCGCATCGCCGTGCTGACCGGTGCGGGCATCTCGACCGACAGCGGCATCTCCGACTTCCGGGGGCCTGACGGTGTCTGGACGAAGAACCCCGAGGCCGAGAAGGCCTCCGACATCCGCTACTACGTCGCCGACCCCGGGATCCGGAAGGCCAGGTGGGCGCTGCGGGCATCGGGTGAGTTGTGGCCGGACGTGCAGCCCAACGACGGGCACAGGGCCCTCGTCCGCCTCGAGGAGCGTGGCCTGCTCGACACGCTCGTCACCCAGAACGTTGACGGCCTCCACCAGGCGGCCGGCAGCGACCCGGCCCGGGTCGTGGAGGTCCACGGCACGACCCGGCGGGCGATGTGCCTGTCGTGCGACTGGCGCGACGACATCGAGGTGGTGCTCGCCCGGGTGAGGGCCGGCGACGAGGACCCGCACTGCGTCGACTGCGGCGGCCTGCTCAAGTCGGCGACGGTGAGCTTCGGCCAGAACCTCTTCCCCGGGGACATGGAGCGGATCGAGCAGGCGGCGATCGCCTGCGACCTGGTCCTGGCGGTGGGGAGCAGCCTGCAGGTGTACCCGGTGGCGGCCATGGTGCCTCTGGCCGTCCGGCACGGTGCCCGGGTGGTGATAGTCAACGGTGAGCCGACGGCCATGGACGACCTGGCCGACGTGCTGGTCATGGGATCGATCAGCGAGGTGCTGGGAGTCGTGGTGGGGTGGAGTGCCGGGCGTGATTCCCGGGGTGGTGTGTCGGTTGACTGATACGGGAATTCCGATTGGGCGGACGTAATCAAGACCGGTAATCC
>Ga0208391_1001605_pt1 | contig 10534 bp, 10 predicted proteins | sample Knorr_S23_td_Bot_FD_185612 | JGI IMG/M metagenome (GOLD analysis project Ga0208391, IMG submission 185612) | Marine microbial communities from Southern Atlantic Ocean transect - Knorr_S23_td_Bottom_ad_3770_LV_A (SPAdes) (version 2) | ecosystem: Environmental > Aquatic > Marine > Oceanic | place... | reverse complement strand
TGATAATTTTTGTGTCTGTTGTTATTGAATCATTTAGCTTTTGTACGGGTTGAATTGAATCGTCCAATGTTCCAAAATTCAGTTCATCCAGTTTTTTTAATATTCTGCCATGAACCCCCCCCATTCCAGATGTCAGGTGTGTCGTCTTTGCACCCATTACATCCTCAACATTAATTCCGCCTGTTACACACAGGTAACATCTAGCTCCAGTTTTGGTGAAATGAATATCCAAAATCTGTTCTTTTTTTATGGACCAGCCTTGCCAAAATGGAATGGGTTTGTTATCTAATTCTGCTTCGAACTCACTGCCCGTCAAGGCAATGTAGGCATCAGATTGAAAGCGATATTTGTCCCCGACTATTGTCATTTCAATACCTGCAGCGTGTTTCGGGTTGCCTACTAGCATATTTCCTATTCTAAACGCGAAACTATCTGCCGCTCCTGATGCAGAAACCCCCAAATGGGTGTACCCAAACCTACCCTGATCCTGTACGGTTGATTGTAAACCTGCTCTTAAAACTTCAAGTCCCATTGGATTCCATTAATTGGTCAAATTCATCTTTACTTATAGATTTGAATTGTACCCTATCACCCATTTGAATCAAACTGTTTTTAGGGTTGGATCTATTGAAAATTTCTAATGGTGTTCGGCCAATTAAATTCCAACCTCCTGGCGAAGAGAATGGGTATATCCCCGTTTGTCCTCCTGCAATTGCAACAGATCCTTGAGGAACACGTTTCCGCGGCGTTTGTAGTCGCGGCGTTGTTAAATCTTGATCCATACCACCGATATATGGAAATCCCGGCGAAAACCCCAAGAAATAAACTAGATAATTTCCGGATTGGTGACGCCGTATTATTTCACTTTCACTTAGTCCTGAAAATTGTACTACCCGCTGTATATCCTTTCCATAATTGCCGCCATATAAAACTGGAACTTCCACTGAATTTGCTTCCGGCGGTTCACTATTTTGAACCATATCCAAACTATTTTCTACTGCCTGTATAGTGTCATCCATATTGGCCATTTTATCAAGTGTAAACAGCATTGATGTATAACCTGGATGGATGTTGACAACGCCCTGTATGGGGTTATGGATTAGGTGTGTAATAAGTGTAAATATTTTTTTATGAGTGGACTCTGAAATCTCATGACCCAATTCCATCAGGATCGCGCAATCAGAAGCAGGGATGATTTTCGGATAGTTATTCAGAACGAGTTTTAGCCAAATTAATGCGCATTAAAATTATTACACACCAGCATTATTTTACTGTTTATTATAGTTGTTAGTTCATGAAATTATAGTGAGTTAATAAAAACAATTTCATAATTTTTATAAAATTAGATTTGTGCTAAAAGTAATTGATATTGGACATAAAAACTATGGACTTGATACAGCAATTGCGGTCCTGGAAGCAGAAGTGAGTAAAATGATTTATAATGGTGAATCGAAAGCAATGAAAATTATTCATGGCCACGGGACTGGCGCCTTAAAAGATGCGGTACGTGAATGGTGCGCTGGCCAGTCCGGACGTTTTAAAGCGGTTATTTTTGGCGAGGACTATGATATGTTTCATCAGGATTCCATGGCTATGCGTTCGGCATGCGGATTACCGGATGATGAGGATTTTGGCCGGCAAAATAGTGCAGTGACATATATTTGGTTAGGGTAAATTTCATAGTTATTTCAGGAAATATACTTAAGTGATTTCAGGTTATGAAAAATACGATTACTTATTTAGTAATCTAAAACCACATACTATCGAGGGCATTCTGATATTTGGTCGGGATGACGATTATATCAAATCACAAAAATATGATGAAGTGACCAACTTTGAGAATAAGATCTGGGCTGATCTATACACAAACCTTGAATTAATATTAGATCAATATGCGTCGAGAGAATATTTGCTTGGTATTAAAGCATTGCCTATTCCAAGAGATCGTTTTCCAGAGTTTGATGCTATTTCACCTATTGTAGAAAATTCCACGGGTTGGACTTTGTTACCAGTAGCGGGATTTCTGAATGAAGAACTATTTTTTGAAGTTAATGCAAAACGCCAATTTCCAGTCACAGATATTATCAGAAAGTCTCCGCGCTTTGATGAGAAATATGCTGATCGTGATATACGGAATGATGAAGGGTATACACCTGAACCCGATATTTTTCACGATATTCAAGCCCATGTACCGTTTTTGATGAACCGGGAATATGCTGATTTTTTAGCTGATATTGGTGTTCTAGGTCATGATATTATTACGGACCAACAGGGACTTGGCCCAGAATTAGTTGCTCACAACTTAAAACGTCTGCAAAATTTTGCCTGGTGGACATACGAATTTGGTGTTGTGAAAAATAATGGAGGGACAGACAATATCCGTCGCAGTAATAACGATATTGATTATGAGATTTATGGGGCTGGTATTATTTCATCTTACGATGAAACATTGAATGTAGTACACTGTGCCCAGGGATCATCAAATCGATCACAGTTTTTACTTTTTGATATTGAAGAGATTGTTATGACCCGCTACGATTATAGTGAAATTCAGGATAGATACTATGTAATAGATTCAATGGGAGATTTATATGCAGCATATTACGAAAATAAAGATCTATTCTTTTTCAAAGGGTAAAATCTAGAGTTTTGAAATTTTGTTCATTATTCTTGATCATTTCAACATTTATTATCCTGATCTATAGCTGCGCTCCTTCTAAACCGAGTTTGAAAACTTTGTCTGTGACAGCGCCAGATGAAGTTGTGTCGAAACAGGATTCGCTGTTGGCCTTGAGTAAAGATAAGCGTCCTGAGTTTGTAAATATTTTGACGACAGCCCACATAAACATTGCGCGCCGCGCAGAAAGTTCAGGTGACATATCTGTTGCTGTGGATGAATATCAAAAGGTGTTGACAATTGATCCGACAAATAAGACTGCCCATTATGAATTATTGGTGTTAGAAGGATTGAATCTCTACAGGAAGGGTAGTAAATCTTCACTCTGGGACGCAATAGAACTTTTCTCTAAGGCAGCTTCGATTGACATGGATAGCGGTGTAGCAAACTATTGGATAGCTAAATCGTATGAAAAGAAAGACAGCAAGGATTTTGAGTTAATTATCGAGGCGTATGAACAGGCTTTGATCAAAAAATTGCCTGATGATCTACGCCAAGATGCTGAAGATGCAAAAAATATTGCATACAAAAACAAAACCACTTATGATAAATTTTGGAAGTAAAATACCCACCTTCCGGTGAATACAATTATTAAAATTTCTAATTATTTTTGGCTTTGTGTTTTTTGCACGCAAAATTAATTGTTAAATCGTCTAGTAACATCTTCTATTGTCAGGGTGAATAGACAGTGATATATTTACCTTCGGTGAAATCTAATTATTGAGAATAAAAAGCATGAATAAGCGATAAAAATATCATGAATGCTTTTTGACTAATTAAAACCGAGGAATTACCGGTATGAGAATCCACACACCGAACAACAGTCTCCTTCTTTCAACAGTATTCCTTATTGCCCTAAGCTTTGCACAAGGAAAAGATTACGATATATCTGGAAAAGTAGTCGATAGTAATGGCAAAAAAGTTGGTAAGGTAACTGTACTTCTTTTAGATAAGGACGAGCTAGAGGTGCAAAGCACTACGGCAAAAGGTAGCGGGAAGTTCAAATTCAAAAAAGTTCTCTCTGGGCAGTATATAGTCAGTGTAGATGGCGGTGAATTGGGTAAAGGCAGTGCTTCAGTTACTGTAGAAGAGGATGATGTAAAAAAATTAGAGATAGTAGTAAGCGCTCAAACACCACCGACCGTGGTTGAAGAAGCACCTACAGCACAACAAGCAGTTGCAGCAGCAGAGCCGCCTATCAATGATGGTCCGTTAGTACCCGAGGCTGCCGCTGAAGATGAATCCAGGGACGCTGGTTCTACGTATATTATGAATGAACTCAGTTTCGAAATAAAGAAATTATCGGCAGAAGTAAAACACATTAGTTCCGAACTAGAAAATTTGAAATCACTCAGTAAGATGTGGGTGAATCCGCTGGCAATTTATTCCAAAGAGATCATTATGAAAAATGGCAGCACAATTTTTGGAAAGATCGTTTATCAGGATGAGTCGGAACTGAAGGTTGAAACATTAGTAGGGTATCTTATCATAAACCGGGACAAAATAGTACGTGTTATTGATAATGTAATTACTGAAGAGACCCAAGAATATGTACCCGAACAGGTTCGTGACAGTTATTCCCCTCCGCCAATGCCACGCCTTTCAGCGCCAAAGTATACATCTGCAGATCCTTTCGATAGAAGTGCCGGAAGAAAATATGCTGCAAATTGTGTTTTGGTTGGTAATATAACTGAAAAGAAGGACAATCAAGGTAATACAATTTTCACGGGCGAGATAAAGAATATTGGAGGGCGTCGCGCCGATTTTGTGAAAATGGATTTTGTTTTTCGAAAGAACTGGAGTGGAGAAACAAAAACTCTAACTACTTTCGTAAGAGGCACCTATCATACCTTCGATTCTGGAATAACAACAGATGCCACATTGTTACCAGGTGCTATAGGGGCATTTGAACTTTATGTCCCCCATGCATTTGGGTCATTTATAGGATATTCCTATGTCATTGATTGGGAGGAATACGAATAGTAGTGGCAAGGATCCGCAAAGTTAATTATTTATTCTTTGTTTCGTTTTTAAGTATAATTACTGCGCAGACATCAGCTTCAATATCAGAGGTATTTTTTCTTGACCTTGGAATTGTCATTGAACCATCCAATGGCAAGGAGTCTTACAATAGAATTGTTGAAGCCCCTACAGAAGAAATCGCCTTTAAGATCAAAAAGGTAAAAAGTGGTTCAGTTTATATGGCTGCTTCATCAGAAATGCTGGCCAGTTTAGAACGTATCAATGACCGTATTACGTTACTTGAAAAATCATTTCAGCAGAAGATTGGCGGTTTACACGAGGAAAACAAAATTCTGAGGGATATGATAACGGAGATTAATACCATCCCTCCTGCGGTGCCTGTAGACCCCGGGCCATCTATGGCAGAAAATTCAGTAGAATTATCCACCGCATCAAAAGAAGACGCAAAACTAGTGGACACAGCATTGAAAATACCTTTGATTTCTGAAACAATAGTGTTGCCTGTAGGTGAACCTGCAATTCCTACTTTCAGTCAGCGAGATTATATGGCTGCTGTTTTTGCTTATCAGCGGGAAGATTTTCTGATCGCCCTTGATTATTTTTCAAACTTAGTGTTAGATGAGTCAACAAAAGATATTGCCAATAATGTTCTCTATTGGATGGCAGATTCTTATCAACAGCTTGGGGATTTCGAAAATGCATTAATTTCACTCGAAAAAATACTAAAGGATCTTGACTCTGATCATGCAGAGGATGCCTTAATAAAAAAAGGTTTACTACATCGTAAATTAGGACAAATGGAGGAGACGTTAATTGTATTTAACCAGTTGGTAGATAATTTTCCTAGAAGTGAATATGCCAAACTTGCGCGAATGGAAATTAAACGAGCGGAAATATATCAATGAGGTTGAAAGCCTTTTTCTTAATAATTGTTATGGTTATTAGTTTAAATGATATGTCTATTGCTGCTACGCGTGTAGCATATACCAGACCCGGTTTAATGATGAAGATACCATTTAGCACGGTTGGTAGATCGCCTTATTTATTTAGAACGGGATTTGGAACTGAACTACACAATTTTAGTCCTTTCAATAGTACTGCTGGAATTTATTTCGATATGGAAGTTGGAAGAAATTTTTCATTGGGATTTTCTTCAGTACAAACTGCAGATACAACCAACTTAGCCAATCTCGAGGTGTCAACTTATGCGCCACCTGTAGAATTTGGTTTTCACCTGCAACAGCGAGTATTTACTTACAATGACGTGAGCGTTTCTGTTGGTTTACAAGATATTGTTTTTCAAAACTCTGAATTAGAAAGCGGGTTAAATCTATCTCCCGAGCAACTGTCTTTTTTTGTTGTAGTGAGCAGCGCTAAACAATTGGGATCTTATAACCTACAAACTTTCCTTGGTTTTGGTACAGGTGGTTTTGGCGCGCAAGATTCTTTGCTGACTACAGATTCGAGTTTGGATACTTTACAGTCTGGTGCGCCGGCAGGTGTGTTTGCTGGATTTCATTTGAACACTCCATTCTTTAATAAATGGGGTGGGTTGGATTTTGTGGGTGAATTTGATGGTATAGGTATCAATGTGGGACTCCGCATCCCCCTTACCTCGGATTATCGCCTGAACATTGGGTTCACCCACATAGATAAATTACCAAGCTGGAAAATACGTTATTGGCCAGGGCACCCGGCATTAACTGTGGGGTTTGATATGGCTGTGCCACGAAGAGCAAGGCGGGTGATAGAAGATATGGCCGGCCCATATCCTCTAATGACAGAAGCTGGCGACCTACCTGTTTTTGACGATCAATTCTCCGATCAGTTTGATTCTACTTTAGCAATGGCAAGCTTCATGGTCAGTTCTTTACGTGATTCTGTGGTAATGGTAAATAATGAAATGCGCAACCTTATGGTTAGATTGTCAGCAATGGAGCAAAAGTCGAATTTTCTTGAAGATTCGCTGAAATCATTAAAACTTTCCAGTAATGTTGAGGGTAAAAACATGAATGAAGCATTGCGCCACTTATCTAGATCGCTCCGATATTTTTATGGCGGTGATTATCGGGCATCCCTGCAAGAAGTTGAATCCGCACTGGATCTGAATCCAAATCTTGCGCTTGCTTATGCACGGAGGGGATCTATTTATTATAAACTGGGAGATGTTCAACGAGCAACAATTAACTGGAACCTAGCTCTGCGGATGGATCCAGAATATGATGATGTACGCAATATTTTAAAAGCGCTGCACGAGAATAGATTAAGGACCACAAGTTTTGTGAGGGAGTAAATCGGTATGGATATTGCAACCATAGTAGGTATTGTTTTAGGACTTGGAGCTATCGCCGGTAGTATATTTTTAGCGGCAGCAGAGGCGGGTGCTAGTACTGGAGGCTTTGTTTCTGGTCCAAGTTTTGCAATTGTGTTTGGAGGCATGCTTGCTTCGATATCTATCGCGTTTCCTCTTTCTGATGTATTAAAATTAGGCGCTGCAATGGGTGCTGTGTTAAAAGGAGGCGAAATTAAATTAGGTGATGTTGTTGATGAGGCTGTTGAAGCCGCAGACGTTGGTAGAAAAGGCGCAGCAGATCTGGAAAAGCACGTTGATTCAATTAATAATTTTTTCTTCCGCGATGGAGTGCAAATGGTAGTTGATGGATATTCATTAGAAGAATTAACAGAAATATTAGAAACAAGAATAGAATACAGGGAAATACGTGAAAAAACACAGTCAAACCTTTTTAAATCTATGGGTGTCATGGCACCGGCCTGGGGCATGGTTGGTACATTAATTGGATTGGTTATTATGTTATCAGGTTTTGGTGGCGAAGGTGGCGCGGATTCATTGGGCCCAGGTATGTCAGCAGCATTAATAACTACATTTTATGGCGCTGTTTTTGCTAACCTATTTTTCTTACCAATGGCCGATAAAATAAAAGTTAGAATTGCAACTAATACAACACTTCAGTCTTTACTGGTGGAGGCAGCGCGGTTGATTCACCAGAAAAAACACCCGCTGATTGTTAGGGAAAAACTTAATTCATACATACCGCCCGGAGAATGGAAAACAGAAGGATAATATAAATGGCGAAAACTCCCAGCGAAAAAAAAGCGTTTAAGGCTGGTATTGTAAAGGGTATAGATAGTGTTGATGAAGGACTGCCCGGATGGTTCGGCACATTTGCAGATATGATGACCTTACTTTTTGCCTTTTTTGTATTGTTAGCTGCGTTATCGACAATGGACCCTGTAAAAATTATGGAGATGGCAAACTCCACGGGTAAATCATTAGGAAGTAAGATAAAAAAGGAAGGCGCAGCAGAACTAGAAGGCAAGTTTGATAAAAAAGCGACAAAACTTGGTCAAGTAAAAGCATCTTTGGAAGAAATGATAGAAGAGATAGAAGCAGAAATGAAGGATAGCAAAGGAGATCCTCCCGTTGAAGTCACCACTAGTGCTAAAGGTGTTACATTAGAGATTAGCGGTGATTTTAGTTTTGGATCTGGAAGTGCTGGAATAAGTCCGGGCCTAAAGAAATTATTAACAGAAAAAATAGCTCCTGAGATTAAGAATTCGATCTTTCAAATCGAAGTTGCGGGCCACACAGATAGTGATCCATTACCAAAAGCATATCAAAAACGGTTTCCATCAAACTGGGAGTTATCTACGGCACGCGGCGCAGCAGTGGTAAGAAATATTATTGATCAGGGCGTCAACCCTACCCGATTAGTTGCTGCGGGATATGCTGATTGGTTTCCAAGGGGTCAGGCTGGAAATCTGACACAGCAGATAGATAGGGAAACTGTTTTGGAATTAAATGATACACCAGAAAAAAAAGGTAGAAATAGACGAATTGAAATAACATTCTTGAAACCCTCGCACCACACAACTAGTTACGTAGAAAACGATGGGTAAGAATTGATTAAAGTATGTTTAAAAATTATACAAGGAGTGCAATATGAAGAAGGGGTATAAAATACATCCTTTCATTTGGGTTTTCTTATTTAGTCTAACTTTATTGTTAGGCCAGCAAGCCTCTAGTTATTTAACCCAGAAACTAATGGTTGAAAGCGATCTGAGGGAACGTATGGGTAATGCTCTTTCCAAGATCATTGATGATCAAAAGTATATAATTGATGTGGATGTTGATATTGAAATTATTGGAGAAAAAGAAGAACAAATTACGATTATACCAAGTGACCGTCCCATTTATGATGAAGCATCTGCGCTCGAACAACTTACAACCATAATTGGTGAAGCGGCTCCAGAAGATGGATCTGCTGAAGATACTGAATTCTATAGCATGGGGCTTCCCATTCCCGGTTTCGATTTTGAGGTTGAAGCTGAACCGCAGGTCTCTCAGGAGTCTGCAGCGCAGGGTCAGGCCGGTCCCGGTATGGTTGTACCAATTCAAGAGCCCACTATGGCTAACGAAAGGGTACAATCCAAGACATTAACAAAAAGAATGCCTGCTAGATATTCTGTCAAACGCATTCAAATAAGTATAATTTTACAAGAGGGTGCTGCCCCGGAGTTGATTGAGAATATTCGCCAGGTTGTAATGGTAGCATCACGATTTGACCGTACAAGAGGCGATGTGTTGAGCATAATGACCGCATCCTTCAAGGAACGTCGTGATGAAAAAAGCGCGGAACAGGTACTCCTCAAGAATATTGCTGATAGGTTAGAGCAATTACAAGCCGGGGAAGGAGAAGATGGTGGTCTGCAAAAATCCATAAAGGATGCCGTAAGCGAACCTATGACAGCATTTAAGAACCGGTTAAATGAATTAGAACAAGCGAACCTAAGAAATAAATTTGAATATGAAAGAAGAACTAAATTGTTGCGGGATTCACTGCAACTAGGGGAACTAAAAGGCGAAATTACTTCTTTGAGAGACGCGTTAATCTATGCCGAGCAAACACAAAAGACAGGAATAGATTCACAACTTACGCGGAAGATTGCTATGCTAGATTCTGTTCAGCTCGATCTGGAACAGGAAATTGAGCATGTAGAAAGCTCTTCCGCGATGATCATATTGGTTTCTATGTTGGGCGCTCTCGTATTAGTACTACTTGTTTTGGTTATTGTGTTACTGTTTAATAAAAAGAAAGCACCACCACCACCACCACCGTGGTTTTATGGTCCACCTCCCAGAAAAAGGAAAAAAAAGGGTAAAAACGACGGGTCAAAAAATGGCAATCTAGCTGTTAACAAAAGTGTTAGTTCACCGGCAGCCAGTGTGGAACAAGAACTAGGGGATGATCCAGATGTACTGAGGAGCGAGATTGGGGAGATGCGCCAATCAGTTGTATCTATGAGTGTAGGACAACCTAAAACTGCCACACGTATTGTCAGAGAATGGCTGGAAGATGATGTCGTCCCTGAGCCAGAACCACCGCCAGAAGAACCGGAGGAAGAGGACTCTGGTAAAAAGAAGAAAAAGAAGAAATAAAGAGGTCAGTATATGATCACCGATATAAAAAGACTATCTGGCTTACAAAAAGTGGCTATTTTGTTTAATATTCTTGGTGAAGGTCTGTCAATTACACTTTTAAAGGAACTATCGAAGACAGATATAAGGAAAGTTCGTTCAGTTACACGGGATATGGATAGTGTTTCTTTTGGTGTTAAAAAGCGAGTTATAGAGGAATTTTACTTTAGTTTTGTAAGTGAGAAATTCCAAGCCGAGGATGGTGGCGAAGATGAACCTAAGAAACCGTTTGAATTCCTCGATGATTTAACCGATGAGCAGCTAATATCTATGGTGTTACCGGAAGATACAAAAGTTAAAGCAATTGTAATGGCTCAGGTTAGTTCTGAAAATCGAAAAAAAGTTTTAGATCGTTTGGACCCTGAAGAAAAAGGTCG
>Ga0208391_1001595_pt1 | contig 10574 bp, 8 predicted proteins | sample Knorr_S23_td_Bot_FD_185612 | JGI IMG/M metagenome (GOLD analysis project Ga0208391, IMG submission 185612) | Marine microbial communities from Southern Atlantic Ocean transect - Knorr_S23_td_Bottom_ad_3770_LV_A (SPAdes) (version 2) | ecosystem: Environmental > Aquatic > Marine > Oceanic | place... | reverse complement strand
CACCTGCACGACTTCGATCTCGTACTTGGCTTCTTTGCCGACAATCTCCTCGTAGACGAAATCGTCAGGGATTGTGACAGTGACGGTTTTTTTGTCGCCTTTGCTCGATCCGATTAGGGCCTCGACAGTGCCGGGGATCAGCGGGTTTTGTGTCTTGTGAAGCCAGAAGTTTTTCTGCTCGGTTAGGCCACGGGCAACCTTGATGAGATCGGTGATCGGCTTGTCATCAATTGTGCCAGTGAAGTTGACCACAATAAAATCTTCCTCCACTGCGGGGCGATCCATGTCCGCGTAGCTGACTCGCTGCTCGCGCAGGGAGTCCAGCGCCTTGGCGATGTCCGCATCGTTGACGGAGCGGCGCTCCTTCTCGACTTCTATGCCGATGTACTCCGGCATTTCGAAGGCGGGGGTGACTTCGAGTGTGGCAAGGTATTGGAACGGTTTGCCGTGGCCAAACTGCAACTCCTCGACTTCAGGCATGATCACCGGGCGGAGCTCGTTCTCTTTAAGAGCCTTGGCATAACTGTCGGACATGAGGGTACGCTTGGCTTCCTCTCCGATCTTGTCACCGTAGGAGCGCATGACGTTGGCCAACGGCGCCTTGCCGGGCCGGAAACCGGGCAGATGGGCGTGCCGTCGGAAGTCCTTGGCCACGGCGTCAAACTTGGCGTTGACGGTCTCGGCGTCGATCTCGATGCGGAGCTGTTTCTTGCACGGGGACAGGTCTGTAATGGTTACTTCCACAGGAATCTTTCGTTAAAAGTTGGGGGCTTTGGCCACCGGGAATCGGCTCGGCCAGAGCGGCGGGAGAGTAGGTTTGCCCCTTGGCCGCGTCAAGCCTGCCGCTTGGCCAAGCGGCCTCGACATTGGCCAAGGGCATCGCAATACTTGCCGCCCGTGAACAACTCATCGACTGCTCTCACCCGCAGAAATTTCATCGGAACGGCCGCCGCGCTTGGCGCCGTGGCAGGCACCGCCGGCTTCCCGCGCTTGGCCAACGCCGCCGCGCTATCGGCCAAGCGCATCAAGCTCGGCATTTCGTCCTATTCGTACTGGCATTTTCGCGACCCGAAGGTGTCCATCGAGACGGTGATCGACAAGACGGCGCGGCTTGGTGTCGAGGGGGTGGACATCCTCCACCGGCAGATGGACTCGGAGGACAACGGCTATTTGCAGAAGCTCAAGCGGCACGCGTTCACGAACGGCGTCGACTTGATCTGCCTGTCGATTCACCAGGACTTTGTCGATCCCGATCCCGCTGTGCGCGACAAACACATTGAGCACACGAAGAAGTGCATCGACTTGGCGTACCGCATGGGCATCCCGTGCATCCGGCTCAACTCCGGCCGCTGGGGCACGGTGAAGTCGTTCGACAAGTTGATGGAGCTGCGCGGCAAGGAGCCGTTGCTGCCGGGCCACACGCTGGACGACGGCTTCAAGTGGTGCATCGACTCGATCGAGAAATGCCTACCCAAGGCCGCCGAGTGCGGCGTGATGCTGGCGCTGGAAAACCACTGGGGCCTCACCCGTTCGCCGGAGGGGCTGCTGCGCATCGTCAACGCCATCGACTCGCCGTGGCTGGGGTTGCTGATGGACACCGGCAACTTCCTCGAGGATCCGTACACCAAGCTGGAGAAGATTGCCCCCAAGGCGGACTTTGTGCAGGCCAAGACCTACTACGGCGGCGGCGAGTGGTACACGCTGGATCTCGACTACGAGCGCGTGGCCAGGATTCTCCGCAGCGTGAACTACACCGGCTACGTGTCGCTGGAGTTCGAGGGTAAAGCCCAGGCTGACGTAGGCGTGGCCAAGAGCATCGACCTTTTCCGGCGGGTGTTTGGGTGAATTGAGGCGCGGTTTTCGCGGTTTACTCCGGGGGAGATGGCTGGTAACACTCCCGCCCCGTTTGAATGTTTCAACGGCATGAGCGTCCGTCTCCCCGAGGCGGATGGGGACGTTCCTGCGTTTTTCCTGCGAGAATATACTGAATAACATTTTTAGAGATGATGAACCTACGAATCCATACCACTAAAATCCTGCAGCTCGGCTTGGCTGCGGCCGCCGTGCTTGGCATGACGACGAGCCAAGCGCTGGAGTTAAACAAGGGCGACCATGTCGTCCTCATCGGCAATGCGCTCGCGGAGCGCATGCAGCACCACGGCTGGCTCGAGAGCTACGCGCAAGCCGCCATGCCCGACAAGGAACTGGTGTTCCGCAATCACGGCTTCGGCGGCGACAAGGTGAACAACCGGCCGCGCAACAGCGGGTTCCCGAGTGCCGACGCGTATCTCGAGATTTCCAAGGCGGACGTGATCCTTGCGTTATGGGGTTACAACGAGTCGTTCGACAACAGCCCGGACGCATACCGCGCCGACTTGACCAAGTGGATCGATGAAACAAATGGCAAGAAATACAATGATAAGGGCGCCCCGACCATCGTGCTCTTCTCGCCGATTGCCCACGAGAACCTTGGCCAGGCCAATCTGCCGGACGGTTCTGCCAACAACGAGCGCCTGGCCAAGTACGCTGAGGTTACCCGGCAGGTTGCCAATGAAAAAGGAGTGGAATTTGTCGATTTGTTTGCCCTTTCTCAAGATCTCTACGAACGCAGCAAATTACCGCTAACGATCAACGGCATCCACTTGACCAGCAAAGGTAACAACCAACTTGCACGGGGCATCCACAAAAGCCTGTTCGGTAAATCTCCGAGAGCCAGCGGACGCAAGCTGGCTAGGATTCGGGATGCCGTGCTCGACAAGAATTGGCACTGGTACAACCGCTACCGTGCCACCGACGGCAACGACGTCTGGGGTGGCCGCTCTGGCTTGCGCTTCGTCGCCGGCCAAACCAACCGCGAAGTGTTGCAACAAGAATTGAAAATGATCGATGTCATGGCTTCCAATCGGGACAAGGTCATTCACGCTGCTGCCAACGGCAAATCCATCAAGGCAGACGACAGTAACGTTCCGTCTCCTGTTAAGGTGGTTTCCAATGTCGGCGGCGGCTCAAAAAGCAGCAATGCCAACAAGGAGGGGTCCGTAAAATACGACAAGCCGGAGGAGACGCTGGCCAAGCTCAAGCTCGCGCCGAACATGAAAGCCAATATCTTCGCCTCCGAGGAAATGTTCGACAACATGATCAACCCGGTGCAGATGGGTGTCGATACCAAGGGCCGCCTCTGGGCCGCCGTCTGGCCGACCTATCCCAAGTGGGAGCCGCTCAAGCAAACCAACGACGCGCTCGTCATTTTGCCGGACGAAAACCGTGACGGCGTCGCCGATAAAATGATCACGTTTGCCAAGGTGCAAAATCCGACCGGCTTCGAGTTTTGGAACGGCGGCGTCATCGTCGCCAGCGCGCCGGATCTGATTTTCCTCAAAGACACCGATGGCGACGACGTAGCCGACGTGAGGGAGCGCTTACTCCACGGGCTCGATTCCGCCGACACGCATCACGCTGCCAACAACCTCGTTTACGGGCCCGGCGGTTATATTTACTACCAGCGCGGCGTGTTCCACGTCAGCAATGTCGAGACCCCGTGGAGCGGGCCGCGCAAAGACACCGCCTCGGCGATGTATCGCTTTAACCCGCGCACGTTCAAGTTCTCGCACCACGCCAACAACAGCCCAAATCCACATGGCATCAGCTTCGACTACTGGGGCTATCATTTTGCAACGGACGGAACCGGTGGCCGCGCATGGCAGGTGCGCCCCGACGGCAAAGGGAAATTCAAGATGCAGGAACTGCTGAAAAAAACCGTTCGCCCGGTCTGCTCCAGCGGCATTCTCTCAAGTGACCATTTCCCTGAAGAAAACAACGGTAACTTCTTGATTTGTAATGCTATCGGTTTCCTCGGGATCAAGCAGTACACTCTTGCTTACGATGACGAAGGGGATGTCTGGGGCACCGAGACCGAGGACTTACTCGTTTCAACTGACCGCAACCTGCGACCGACCGACTTCGAGATTGGTGACGACGGCGCTCTCTATGTTTCCGACTGGCAAAATGTGATTGTCGGCCACATGCAGCACAACGTCCGAGATCCAAACCGCAACAAGACCCACGGCCGTATTTACCGTGTGACCTACGAGGGGCGACCGCTGTCCAAACACGTTAAGATCGACGGTCAATCAATCAACAAATTACTTGATATGCTCAAGCATCCGATCAACGGCATCCGGCAACGAGCCCGCGTAGAGTTAAGCGAACACCCAAGCGATAAAGTGCTCGCCGCCACGGAGAAGTGGGTCAAACAGTTTGATCCCAAGGCCAAGGAGGACGCGCACCACTTTCTTGAGGCACTTTGGCTTTACCAGCGCAATGACACAAAAAACGAAGCGTTGTTGGATCAAGTGCTGAATTCACCCGAGGAACACGCCCGCATCTCGGCCAGGACCGTGAAGCAGTTCTGGGATAAAAATCTCTAAACCAGGCGAATGAGTTTTTCCCTGAGAAACACGATCGGCTCATTCATCCTATTGTTCTTGGCAGCCGCTGCTTGGCCAAGCGTGGGCAGCGCGGCGGATCTCGTTGCGCCGGGAGCCAAGCCGGTCAAGCTGGCCGGCGGCTTCAAGTTCACCGAGGGGCCGGCCGTGGCAGCCAACGGCGACGTGTATTTCAGCGACATCCCGAACAACCGCATTCACAAATGGTCGGTCGCTGACGGGAAACTCTCGACATTTGCCGAGGAAACCAAGGGGGCCAACGGCCTGTTTTTCGCCGAGGACGGCAGCCTTTACGCCTGTCAGGGCTTGGCCAAGCGCGTGGCTGCCTACACGGCGGATGGCAGCGATTCCAGCTCGTTGGCCAAGCGCCACGATGGCAAAAAGTTCAACAAGCCGAATGACCTGTGGATCGACGGCAAAGGGGGTGTTTATTTCTCCGATCCCAACTACGGCAACCCGGAACACACGCAGGACGGCGAGCATGTTTACTACATCCCGCCCGGCGGCGAGGTGATCCGCGTGGCCAACGGCTTCAAGCGGCCGAACGGGCTCGTCGGCACGCCGGACGACTCGACACTCTACATTGCCGATATCGGCGACAAAAAAATCTACCGCTATGCCATTCAGTCCGACGGCACGCTGAAGGATCGCAAATTGTTTTGCGAAAGCGGCTCGGACGGCATGACGCTCGACCAGCAAGGCAACGTCTATCTCACAGCCGGCAGGGTGAAAGTGTTCGACCCGAAGGGCGGGCAAATCGCAAATCTGAAATTTCCCGAGAGCCCAGCCAACGTCGTGTTTGGCGGCAAAGACCGCAAGACGCTCTACGTCACGGCACGCACCGGCTTCTACTCACTCGAAATGGCCGTGAGTGGGGCCAAGCGAATGGAGGCGTTTCGCATCACCATCAGCACGGTGCAGGACAAGATGCTTTACGACAAAAAAGAGTTCAGCATCGAGACCGGCAAGCGGGTGCAGTTGACTTTCGTGAACAACGACTTCCCGCCGCACAACCTGCTGATCGTCAAGCCGGGGACGGCGGACGAGGTGGCCAACCTGGCAATCCTGCTGGCCAACGACGGCTTCAAGAAACAGTGGCGTCCCGACACGCCGGACATTCTCTGGGGCTCGACGATGATCGACTACGAGGAGAAATCTGTCATCAGCTTCATCGCGCCGGAGCCGGGGGATTACCCTTACGTCTGCACCTTCCCCGGCCACGCCATGCTGATGCGCGGCGTGATGCATGTCCTGCCCAAGGCCGGCGCGAAAAAAAAGTAGCGCCGCCCAAGCGCGGGTCATTCCACCACGACAGCCGTGCCGTAGGCCATCATTTCGGCGGCACCGCTCATGATGACGGAGGTCTGGAACTGCAGCCCGATGATGGCGTTGGCTCCGAGTTCCTCCGCCTGCTCCACCATTCGGTCAAGCGCCTGTTCGCGGCTTTCGCCCAGCAGCTTGGCGTACTCGGTCACCTCTCCGCCAACGATGTTGCGCAAGCCGGCCATAATGTCTTTGCCGATGTGGCGGGCTCGGATGGTATTGCCGCGCACGAGGCCAAGGGTGCGCACTACGTTTTTTCCGGGGATGCCCGGTGTGGTCACGATGATGATTTTGTTTGTTTCGCTCATGGTGTTCAAATTTGCACGTCCGTGTATTTGTCCGTCTTGGCCACTTTGAGGCGCTGAAACAGCACGGTGAAAAACAGGATGCCGATCCCGCCGATCAGCGCCGGCAAACCGAACCGGATGAAGAACGGCACCTGATCCTTCACGTCGCCCGTCTCGGCAAATTTGGCGTCGGTGACCAACTCCCAAGAGAGCCAGCAGGCGCCCACGCCGTAAACCAGAATCAAGCCGGTGATGGCCAAAATCTGGCCGAGGCCCGACCCCACTCCTGATGTTGCATTTTTTGTCATGTTGCTTTTCTCCGTTTCAGTCAGTTGATCAAAGGACAGGCTGCTTACGCCTTCCCTGAGTTTTTTAATCTCCCGATGAGTGGCGGCGCATTGTTCGCAGTCCTCCAAGATCAACTCCACGCGCTGCCGGTCGGACTGGGTCAGTTCCCCGTCGAGGTAGCCGGAAATCAGCGGTTCGGTTTCGTGGCAGTCGTGTTTCATTGCAGATATTTTTTCATGCGGTTGCGCAGTTCGTATCGCGCCCGGTGCAGCCGGCTCATCACCGTGCCGTTGGCGATGCCGAGCACCTCTGCGACTTCAGCGTAGCTCAAATCATGAAAGTCGCGCAGCAGGATAATTTCCCGCTGGGCCACCGGCATCGACTCGAGTTGGCGGCGCACGATCCCGGCCAACTCCTCCCGCTCGACCGCGACGTCCGGCGGCGGAGCGGTTGCGGCCAGATTGGCGACGGCGGCGTCATCGTTGGGCCTGCGCTGGCGCAGCGCATCGAGAGCGCCGTTGCGCACGACCTTCAAAAACCAGACGCGCGGATTGCCTTTGCGCCTGTCATATTGCCCGCTGTGAATCAGCTTGCGCAGGGCGTCCTGCACCACGTCTGCGGCATCCTCGTGACGGCCCAGCAACTGGATGGCCAGCGCGAAGCCTGATTCGCTCAACGCTTCCAGCTCGTCGCGGGACGGGAGGTTGTTGTCGACCGTCATCTCACCGGCCAAGTGCCATTGCAGTCGGGCAGTCGCATTCGGCTGGCAGTTCACCACGTCGGGAGTACTACGCGCAACTTCCCTTTTTATTCCCACAAAAAAGCCGCTTAGCCAAGCGCTTGGCCGGGAGGCTCAGGCCGGGGGGTAGGTTCGCCGGATGAACGGTCTCTCGACGATGAAGTAAAAGGCGTAAATGCTGACGTGGCAGCCCAACGCAAAACACAGCCCGAAGATGGATTCGGTGAACAGCGCGAAGCAATAAAGATGAAGATTGCCCGCCCCGTACATCGGGTTGGCCAGCCACTTGTAAGGGCCTTTTGCTGTGAACTCGCCGTGGGCTTTCTCGAAGAATAAATCCCTGAAATAATAGGTGTCCACACCGACAATCCAGGTTGACCAGAACTTGGCGCCGAACCCAGCGAGGGCCAGCAGGCCGGCCAGCCCCCATTTCAGCGCCGGGGGAAGTTCCATCGCGCCGGCGGCATGCAGGGCCGCCGCTCCCACGCCACAGCCAAGGTTGAAAAACATCAGGCCACAAATCGTGTCATATAATTTAGTAGCGTTTGTTTCGCCAAGTTTTGCGAGCAGGATCCGCTTGATACGGGTGCCGAGAATCAGGCTGATGCCAACGTAGTAAAACGCCCAGGCGCTGATGGCGTACTCGACAAGCCACCCGGATTGCTCAGCCTGATAAACCAGCCAGGCGCTCGCGCCGAGCAACGGAATCCATGCAAAAAGATAACGCCCCGCATCCAGCCGGAGACCCGACATCGCAAGGGCAATATAGATCGCTTTCCACATGGGTTTGAAAATGTTCATTGGTAAATCCCGGCTCACGCTTTTGCCGGGGGAGGGGTGCTGAAAAACAGCGCGGCGCACAGTAGCGGCTTTGGGCGCCAGGCGCAATGCTTCACCCGAAGGTGTCGGTGTTGTGCCGGGTTTTGCTGCCGTTGAGCATCGCCCCGATGAACGTGTAGCGCACGGCATACTCGTAGATCACCAGCAGCGCTGCCGTGCTGACCGCACAGATGCCGAGGATCTTCACCGCGCTTGGCCAAGGCCAGTCGCTCACCCAGATTTGCAGCAGCATGACCGGCGGCAGGTGCATCACGTACAGCCAATATGACGAGTCGGCGACGTAGCGGATGCGCTGGTTTCCGCCGGGGAAAAAACGGCGGAACAACCCGATGAAGCCGAAGACCATCAGCCAGGCGTACAGGACGCTGAACAGCGTACAGAGCAGGTGGTTGGGCAGCAGATCAGGCAGATGATTCGATGCGCTGGTAAAAAAAAGACTGCCGCGAAGCCCGAACCAATGCAGCCCGAGCAGCAGCGCCGGGATGGCGAGCAACAGGCTCACCGGCCAGAGCCGCCCCACTTTTTTCTCGAACGCCTCCTGCCCGTGGCACAGCGCGCCGAAGCCAAAGAAGACCGCATAGTACGCCAGCATGGGAGGCCAGGGGATGGGGCTCGCGGCGGTGTCCGGCCCGAAGGTGGTTACCATGAAAAACTGTGGCACGAACGTCAGCGGCACGAGCCACAACAGGCGAAGCGGTGAGGCGACGAACCAGGCCGGCACCGGCTTCCAGTTCAGCTTGCGTGCTATCCAGGCCACCACGGCGAAACCGGCCACCAGCCAAACGAGGCAGTAAAGAAACCAAAGGTGCGCAAATATTGGAATCATCGCGAGCAGCCAGTTGACGGCCAGTACGATGGCGACGGCCTGTGCCCACTCGGGCAGTTGACCGGCGATCGGCTCGAAGCCGGGAACCAGCAGGTACAGCCAAGCGAGCGGGTCTTCTGCGGCGTCTTGGCGGGGAAGCGCGCCTTTGGCTTTCAGGAACTTGGCGATCTCCGCGCGACCGGAGGCCATCTTCTTTTCATCCACTGGAATCTGCAGCATCCCGGCGATGAACTGAGTGGTCAATTCATCCGCTTCCGTCGCCGAGAGCGGCGTGCCGCCATCGTCGCTGGTGGCATTGACGTCGGCTCCGTGTTCGACCAACAGCCTGGCCACCGCCACTTCGCCCATGAACGCGGCACAGTGGAGCGCGGTGGTGCCGTCGGAGTCCGTGGCCTCAACGTCCGCGCCGGCCCCGATGAGCGCCTTGGCTGCCTCCGCTTGGCCAAGCAGCGCTGCCCACGACAGGGGAGCGAGCCCGGCCGCGTCCGGCTGGCTGGGATCGGCACCCTCGGCCAAGTGCCGGTGGATTGCCTCGACGTCGCCCGACTTGGCCGCCGCCCAGATCGTCGCGTTGCCGCCGCGCTGGGCGTTGAGGGCGCTGCCATAAATCCCGATGCCGATGATGGTTGGACTCAGCAAAACGGTGAAGACAACCAGCGGCAGCAGGATGCGCTTGGCCCGGTGTTGGATCAGTCCGCGCAGTCCGCGCTGTCGAAACATCATCGCCGTGAAAAAACCGCTGACCAAAAAGAAGAGCTGCAGCCGGAAGCCGTGAATAGCGTGCAACGCGAAAAAGTAGCCGTCGTGCTGGTTGACATCCTGTGCGGGCCAGACCGGCAGCGGGAACGGCACGAACGACATGAAGCCGTGCAGCCCGATCCCCAGCAGCATGGCAAACGCCCGCAACGCATCGAGATCGTGCCACCGTTTTTTTGCGGGAAGGAGAGGCGGCAGGTCACTCATTTGCCGTCACCGGACTCACGGGGAACAGTTGTTCATAAGTTCGAACAAACACGGTAAACAGCCAGGGCATGGTGAAAATAAGCCCGAGCCCACACGGAATGGCTGAAACAAGTGCAACAAGGCCGCAGCCGATGAATAATCCCAAAACCTTCCAGAAATTATTTTTGACTGCCCGATAGCTCAGTACAAAGGCGTCCCCAAAGCCTGCACGCTTGTCCGCGATCAAAAAAAGCGGGAAGTAGGTGAACGTGCCAGCGATTGTCGCCAAAACCAACATCAGGCCAAAGCCGACAATTAACACAGCGATGTTCGCTCCGCTGAGTTCTGCTGATTGGCCCTCCGTAATTACAGGCAAAAGGCCGCCAACCAACATTAAAATCAGGCCCGGGAGGATAGCCACCAATGCCGCTGCGCTTTGGACAAGAGTGACGAGCAGCAGCCATCCATAGCTCTTGAAGCCCAAAAACAAATCGCCTATTTCAGCCTGGCCATATCGGGACAGGTTGAGTGTCAAGATGATGAATCCGCCTGTCATTGGCCCCTGAACCAAAAGTTGGGCGAACGGAATGATGGCTCCAATCAATCCAACGACCATCACAATGAGCAGATAGATTAAACCGGCACCAATCAGCAGGCCCATGTGCTCCTTGAATAACGCCCAACCGCTGCTGAACGCCAGACCGACATCCAATGGCTGATCGCTGACGACAGCCGTACCCGAGGGAGGAGCGGCTGCCACGAGTGTGCCAAGGTTGAGCAGTTGGCCAAGCGGTTGCCAGGCTTCCGTTCCTGTTTCTCTGATCTTGGTCTGCGCGTTGGCGCGGCCGTGTGAAAGATTGTCCTGCAACTGCTGAATGGTGAAC
>Ga0208391_1001593_pt1 | contig 10592 bp, 10 predicted proteins | sample Knorr_S23_td_Bot_FD_185612 | JGI IMG/M metagenome (GOLD analysis project Ga0208391, IMG submission 185612) | Marine microbial communities from Southern Atlantic Ocean transect - Knorr_S23_td_Bottom_ad_3770_LV_A (SPAdes) (version 2) | ecosystem: Environmental > Aquatic > Marine > Oceanic | place... | reverse complement strand
AACTTGCAGGTAAAATTACCAAAACGAACGTTACATTTTCTTTCCAGAGAATTTTTGATTCCCTTTAATCAAAAGGGAATTATGCCGGGTTTGGCCTAGGTGCATTTCTTTTCAGATCATTACGGAAGTAAACTGTCAGTAAAAAGGATGAAATGAAATAGAAAACAACTCCACCAGAAAACACATTATTAAAACCAAACCAGCTATAATTTTGAATATAAAACAGTGTAAACCCGATCATTAACTTTACCGATTCAGTCACCTATGCAATTCGGCTGTATTAAAACTTTATTTAATACACCTCCCTTAAAATCTATATTCACATGCTCCATAAAACCAGTTACGGCCGAGAAACTAATTACCAAAACGATTACTTCTCCTGTTAGATCCAAAAGCACGATCGGTAAAAAATATGCGATGCCTCCTAAAGCTGCGTCTAACAAATGGAAGCGACCAGAGTTGCCGCTTACACTCGTTCTGAACCATGATGAATTTGATGCGGTTTCCATAACAAAGGGAAATGGTGGCTAAAATTGTGCATCCAGTAATAACAAAACTCGCAAAGAAGCAATGTGATTAAAAAGGATAAATACATGTCAATATCATAAATACTAACCATCAAATCCCATTTATGCGTTATCCAATGCAATGGTTCCCCAGATGCAGACCCAGCAGGCAAATGGTGCCTTGAAGCCCCAGAATGTCATACAGATTAACATCTATGAAAGTTTGTCGAAATGCCATGTAGGCACAGGTTACACCGCAAATAATACCGCCCAGATATACAACAATATGGGGTGGGGATAATAATTTATCCCGCCCAATGGTCTCGTGCCAGGAGATGTCCCATTCTATACCTACTACTACAGCTGTGGAAGTGATCAGGAAAAGATAAATATATTCCGGTATACTCTTTGCCAATTCAGCTATGTTATTGGATAATGTTTTTTCCATAAGCTTAATTTAATTCAATCGTTATCTGCATTATAAAACAAAATGCTCCGCAAATGAGGTTGAATAAGAGTCAGTGGTTGAGTGATCGAATTAATGTTGCAAAGTTGATTACTAAACCTAGGTCAATTACATTGTTATTTAGGTCGTCTTTTAAAGCAAACACCTTTCCAGTAGACAATCGCACGCCAATGTAGTGGTTAAAATTATATGTCAATCCGACCACAGATTGTGCAATGGTCCCTTGTCCTATGGCTAAATGTCCACCACCACCAGCACCAATTAACATTTCTGCATTAACTTTTAATTGATCATTAAGTATCGCCTTACTTTGTATACCAATACCTACTAATCCAGCGGCATATCCTCCTACGTAATTACCGGAATATGCGGAATGAGCTTGACCTGTAAGAAAAATGTAATTGTTCAGCAATTTATCAAATTTAACACAAATGAGATGCACATTATCATTAGCAATGTTATGAGTGCGTTTGGGGTGTCTATAAACTTGGTTAGTTATTCTAATAGCCCAAGAAAAGAAGGTGTAAATACCATCAGTATTCTTACTTTTTTTTGTGGGTACAATACTGGCTGTTTCTATTGAATAAAGAAGTTTGGATGTCAGGCTGATTGCTTTGAGATTGCCTTTAGGTGAATTCAGATATCCACCATCAATTTGCATAGCAATATTTGGAGTAAAGTTCAATTTTAAACCAATATTTGTTTCCCACAAAAATCCGCCCCCTGTTTCCACGTGACCGCCGCCCCCAGAACCTGCAGTGATTTTTCCTGATAAAGATAAGTATTGGGCAATTAAAGGGTAGTTGTAACCAATACCAGCTAAAAAATCCATATAACCGTGTGGATTACCTTTAAAAGCACCGGAAGTTTTCAGCAAGATATAAGTATTTTTTGTCAGGAAGCGACCAAGTTCAAATCCTGTAAGCCAAATAGTATCATCTTGAACTTGTCCTGAGGTATTTTTTGTCGCCAACTTTTGAAAATAATTTTTTACATCGATACCCATATAGACGTGTTTAAATACAATATTACTTGAACCTGATATATGCTTTAACATATTTAAGTCATTTATAGTCTTTCCAATGAAATTTGGATTGGTATAATAAAATTGAGTTGGGATAGTAATGGAAAGGCTAACTTGCTTACCTTGGATTTTGCTGTCAGGAAAACTAACATAACTGTAGTTGGCACCTACTTTGAATCGTTCAAAGTCATAAGAGATACCAATGTGGCTCCGCATCATAGAGCCATTACCAGTCCCCACTTTTCCTCCTCCTCCAACAAATAAACCACCTTGGTTGCCCTTTATTGCACTGTAACCAACGATACCACCATTAAAAAATGGACTTACTTTGGCAAGATAATAAAATCCCAATAGCCCCATGGATCCGTCCTTATCTGGCATTTTAATCGAATCAAAGCTTAGACGCCATAGCGTAGATAAATCATTCAATTGAATTGATTTATCTACGCTATTGTAATTATTAACCGAATCTTGAAGAAATGGTATATACTCTTGACGATTGTTTTCACCATCAATCTGTACATTTGCATTGATAAGATTTGGCATAATAAGATATAGGATGAAAAATGATATTAATAATTTTTTATACATCATATATCGCCATACTTTAATTTCTTACTCATTTTACTTTAATTGATATTCAATGATACAACTGGATAGAAAGAAAATTCAACAAGAACTATTATGGTTTATTGTGATGTCAAGCCTTTCCCAAAGTGCTTGAGGATTAGGTTGAGTTTTTCGATTTGGCTTGAAAAGTGGCGTTACCTCCACTAACGTTACCTCCAAACGCATATATTTGACATAGAGGTACAAGTAGGGCTGACTAAATTAAAAGGCTGGAAATAGAGGAAACCACCGATATTAAATCGAGGGCTTTAGACAAGTGGGCACTGGCAGGCTCGAACTGCCGACCTCTGCCGTGTGAAGACAGCGCTCTGACCAACTGAGCTAAGCGCCCGGATTTGTTTGCATTATTTCAAAAAAGACACGGAAATTTACGTGCCAAAAAACGGCTAATCAATTTGTATGAAAGCGCCTGAAAACAATAAAAATATCCAGGACTTTGAAGTAGTCAATGACCTACTACTTGTGAATTTTTCAGATGGCAGTGAAGCCATCGTTCCGCTGCAGCGATTGCGGGATGAATGTCCCTGCGCCAGCTGTGCCGGTGAAACGGATGCCCTGGGAAAAATTTACCGATCGGCACCCCAGCCAAAAACAACTACCAGCTATCAAGTTAGGCAAATCATGATGGTAGGCTATTACGGTCTGAAACCAATCTGGGGGGATAATCATAGTACGGGGATTTTTTCTGCTGATCTGCTGGAAAAGCTGTCTGAAGACTGATCAATAGCCCATGGCGTGGATCTGTTCCAGGATCTGCCCCACTAAAACTTCTGGATCTTCCGTGCTGGAGTCGATCACAATTTCCGCATTTTCCGGTTCTTCGTAAGGATCATCAATACCGGTGAATTGTTTGATCAGCCCCTGGCGTGCCTTGGCATAGAGACCTTTTAAGTCCCTCCGTTCGCAGACCTCCAGCGGTGTATTCACAAATATTTCTATATAGCCACCTAATGGTGCGATCATCTCCCGGTTAAAACGCCTATCCGAACGGTAAGGGGCGATTGGCGCACAAATGGCGATGCCGCCGTTCTTGGTGATTTCGCTGGCCACAAAGCCGATCCGCCGGATGTTCAAAGAGCGGTGTTCCTGAGAAAAGCCAAGTTCACTGGATAGGTGCGTACGCACAATGTCTCCGTCCAGCAGTGTCGCCGGCCGGCGACCGTCCTCCAGTAATTTGACCAATAGTCCATTGGCCAGGGTCGATTTACCCGATCCGGATAACCCGGTAAAGAAAATAGTGAAGCCTCTTTTGGACATGGCCGGACGCTGCTTACGCAGTTCTTCTACTACACCCGGGTAGGAAAACCATTCAGGTATCTCACCGCCTTTGTCCAGCAGTTCACGCAATTCTGTGCCGGACACATTCAATGTTTCAGCACCTTCAGGTACTTCATCTGTTTTCATGTATGATCCCGTGTCCTTTACATAAACCATCAGCTTAAAGGGGGCTATCTTTATACCCAGTTCTTCCTCATGTTGTTGCAGCAGCTCCTGTGCATCGTAGGGACCGTAGAAAGGGTTTCCATTGCTGTCCTTACCTGGACTGGCATGATCACGCCCAATAATAAAATGGTTACAGCCGTAATTCTTGCGGATAATAGCGTGCCATAGCGCCTCTCTTGGTCCCGCCATGCGCATAGCCAGGGGCAGCAGGCTCAATGCGGCAGTGTTATCTGTATATTTTTCCATGATCTTCTGGTAACAGCGTACCCGGGTATAATGGTTCACATCGCCGGGCTTGGTGAGACCCACTACTGGATGGATTAGCAAATTGGTATTTGCTTCTGCGGAAGCTCTGCGGGTCAGTTCTACATGGGCGCGGTGCATGGGGTTGCGGGTCTGGAAAGCAACAATATTTGTCCAGCCCAATCGGTCAAATTCTTCCCGTAGTTGGGCCGGTGTGTGCCGCAGGCTTTGGTAGTCATAATGCTTGGGAACATGCACACCTTCAACTGACCCGCCTATGTAAATGGGGTTACTTTCATGCAGTAGATAGTTCACACCAGGATGGGCCTCATCCGTTGTGCCGTAAACTTGTTCCGCTTCTTTTTTCCGGTCCGGTTTCCAGACATCACCAATAGTTAATGCTGCCAAGGCAAACCCCTCTTTGTCGCGCAGAACCAGTTTATCTCCCTCTGCTAATTTTTCAGCAGCATCTTCCGTGACATCTAGGGTAATAGGAATAGGCCAGAGGTCATTATTTTGCAGGCGCATGCCTGTACAAACGGCATCATAATCTTCCTGATTCAGGAAACCGATCAATGGCGAAAAACCGCCGTTCATGATCATTTCGAGGTCGCAGGTTTGACGGTCGTTCAGCGTCCAGGACTGTAAATGAACAAAATCCTGCTTTAGTTCGCTGATGCGTTCTTCTGTGACCATCCGATCACATAATTGACCGCCGTGTGGTTCTATGCGTGAGTTAGACAAAGATATACCTTCTTAAAATGTACGTTTTATAACAGATAATACGAATGATTGATCCTGAAAACCGGTGGCCAAGTTAATCTTTTTTTACTTTTATTGAATATGATTATAATTGCGGAGATAAGCGGTATAAAATGAAATGTAAGCGTATACTACTGGTTGCAATAGCAGCGGGGATGTTTTTCTCGTGCAGTGATGATAATGATATTGATCAGGAATTCACTAGGGCCTATGTTACATTGCAGGGTTCTGATAAGGTAGCGGTGATAGATGTTGATCATGCTGAATTAGTAGCAGAAATTGATGTGAACTTTATTAATACCGGTGATCGACCACATTATGTTGTGATCGATGAAATTCATCGTACCTGGTATGTAACGCTTATTTCTTATGGCTATGTGTGCAAATTTGATTTGGATACGGATGAATTACTGGATTCAGTATTTGTCGGTAGCTAACCGGCGCTGATGGATATCGATCGGAAAAGTTAGATCCTTTATGTATCCCGCTTTATGCCCATGCCCAGCATGGGTATTGAGGGTACTGAATCCCAATTGGTCCATAAAATCAATGCAGCAACTATGACCATTCTGGGGACAGTTGATGTTGGCGCATCATCTCCTCACGGGATCGCTCTTAGCAGCGATGGATCCACACTATGGGTGGCCAGTAATGAGGCTTCCCATTTATTTGCGATCGAGACCACCCGTTTCGGGGAAAGTGATTACCAACCGCAAAATTATCGCTTGGGCTCGGATGTCCCCTACAATTATGAGGTCAATGATAATACCTACAACACTTTGGAGCTCGTATTAAACCAGGATGGTTCGGAACTATTTGTATCTTGTTCGAGGATGGGGCAGGTACGCGTATTTGATACGTCGAATGGGGACAGCTTCAAACATTACAGTAATGGTATGATGCTCTGGCATATGGCTGTTTCCAAAGATGACAAATATCTTTATACAACTAACCGCATGTCAAATAATGTTGTACATACAGATCTTACCAGCGGTACTACGAAAACATTCACTGCCGAAGATCTTTCGATGCCCCACGGAGTTGCCCTTACGGCTGATGACTGTAAACTGGTAGTAAGTTCATCCATGGGTGATGTATTATATATTGTGGATGCAGTATTCATGGTCATGACCGGGATGATTGTGCTGGTGGATGGCGATATGGATATGGACAACATGCATATGCCTACCGGCGTAGCTGTTGTGCAGGACTAAATCCGGTTTTATTTTTTCTTTGCTTGGTTGACTACTGAATCTATTGCTGCCTGGATCGCTTCCTGATCCCCTAGATAATAATGCTTGATCGGCTTTAGTTTATCGTCCAGTTCATAGATCATGGGTACACCTGTAGGTATATTGAGACCAACAATTTCTTTATCTGTAATATTATCCAGGTATTTTACCAAGGCCCGCAGTGAATTCCCGTGGGCAACGATCAACACCTTCTTTCCGCTGCGGATAGATGGTGCAATGGTTTCTTGCCAATAGGGCAGAAAACGATTTACTGTATCCTTTAAACATTCGGTCAAGGGAACATCTTTTTGATCCATATTTGCATAAGTAGGATCATTTCCGGACCAGCGTTTATCTGATATTTCCAGTGCTGGAGGTTGTGTGTCGTAACTGCGGCGCCAGATCAGAACCTGCTCATCGCCATATTTGACAGCAGTTTCCGCTTTATTCAAACCCTGCAGCGCACCGTAGTGCCTTTCATTCAAACGCCAATTATACTTGATCGGTACGTTATCTATTTGCATTTCCGATAGGCAGATTTCCATGGTACGAATTGCGCGGGTTAGTACCGATGTATAGATCAGATCAAAAACGAATCCATCTTCCCGGAGGATCTTTCCTGAAGATTGCGCTTCCTGTTCCCCTTTTGGGGTCAAATCAACGTCGGTCCATCCGGTAAAACGATTCTCCAGATTCCATTGGCTTTCGCCGTGACGCAGTAAAACAAGTTTAACCATGGATACTTTCCTATCAGAAATTCGATCAAAACTGTTATTCTTCAAAATGCCAAAATATATTTAGCCAAAGAAATTGAGGAAATAATGATGAATGAACGTGTTGCAGTAAATGAATTTGTACGGCGTCAAACAAGAGAATCCGGGAAATCATTTTCAAGTCAGCTTTCCTTTGAAGATATTGCGCGGCATGCTGAAGCACAGATGTCCGCCGGACATTTTAAGGAGGGTTACCGGAAGGGCGTAAGACTCGTAGCGGCGGCACCGGATATTACCAAACAATTCACTTGTCCCTTTGTAAAGATTGATCCAGCAACAGAATTGTCCGCAAAATATGTCCAGCGCAGATCGGATGAAAATTTCTATATCCAGGTGCGGGCAAAAGCGGGGACATTGCTTCCCACTGGAAAAGTTGAACTGATCTTGTATCGTCATGATGTGCTGGAGGAAAATGATGAACAAAGTACTGCTGCCGAATGGGAGTTGATCAGTTTTCATGCATTGCCGGAGGGTATAGATGAAATGCCAATGGGGCCGGTGACCATGATGCGCAATCAGTTGGAATTGCCTGGTGGTACCAAGGCCAATTATTCCGCAGATGAGTGGGCCCATTCCGTGGAATTCTGGCAGCAGTACGCTGCCCTGGAAATGGAGTAATAGATCAATAGTATGAATGTTGGTCAAAAATCGCCCTGGGTTGCGATGCTATTTACAGCGCTGGCTGGAGGTATGGGTTGGGGCATCCGCGGTCAATATGGCCATGAAACTGGTGCCATGCTGGCCGGGTTGCTGGTTGCATTGGTGCTGGTTTATCTGTTTGGTTATCATTTGAGTTCCTTGTCAGCAGCAAGGGCTGTTGCTCTGGCCACTGTTGCTATTGGTTTTGGCGGTTCCATGACTTATGGACAAACCCTAGGGTTAACCCAGGATGCGCCGTTGATCGGAAATATGGCTGCCTTACGCTGGGGTTTGTTGGGTACCTTTATAAAAGGTTCGATCTGGATCGGATATTTTGGTCTCTTCCTGGGATTAGGTTTAGGTGAAAAAAAATACACCATGATTGAAATGGCCCTAGCGCTGATTGTGGCAATATTTCTGTTATACCTGGGTATATATGTGATAAACGAACCTTTTGATCCGTCCAATAGAAAATTACCAAGTATTTATTTTTCCGATAATTGGTACTGGCAGCCAGAGGAGGCATTGAAACCGCGGCGAGAACAATGGGGTGGATTGCTTTTCGCCCTGGGCTGGCTGATCGCTTACACTGGTTTTATTAAGAAAGATCTATTGACCAGGAATATGGCACTATGGGGCGTGTTGGCTGGTGGACTTGGGTTTTCTTTCGGGCAAAGTATACAGGCCTATCACGCCTGGAATGTGGATTGGTTTCAAATGGGCTGGCTTGCCAGTATTGAACCAAACATCAACTGGTGGAATATGATGGAGATTACTTTTGGTGCAGTCTTTGGCTGTGTACTGGCCCTTGGTTTATGGTGCAATAGGCATCATATTGCAACAAATAGATCCGATGAACCGATCAAACTTGGATTCAAAACAGAACTTGGTCTGATGGCTATCCATATTTTTGCACTTGTGACCTGGAATTTTATGTCTTTTTCCACTTTTGACTGGTTTGCCGATCGGGCGCTTACGATGGGATTAATTCCCCTCCTGGCGATCCTGGGTGGTCGTATCTGGCCTTATTTCGTGTGTTTACCAATTACAGCGTTGCCAATTGCTGGTAAAACATTGCGTCAGTTGGCCTACCGTACCGATGATATATCTCTATTGTTCGGCTGGTTGATTTATTTTATAGTCCCCTTGGCCTTGGTAACCTGGTTTGCAATAAAGCTAATCCAGTGCCCTGATAAGAAATTGAATGGACACCTTTTTAGCCGCCGGACACTGATTATTAGCACAATCTTCTATTTTGTGCTGAACTGGGCCTTTTTCGAATTCCCCTGGCCATGGTCAGATTGGACAGCTCGTACTCCCAGCGGTATCATATTTATAATATGCGCAGCAGGTCTTCTACTATTGACTTTTTACTTCGATCCCCGAAAGGGAAGGTGGCAGTTTAATTCTTCTTGAGACCTACTAGAATGATATCCTGATCCCCAGCTTAAATCCCCTGGGGTTTAAAAATGCAGTCTGAATATTATCCGGCATATTGATGTACGCCTTATTATCCAAGACATGTTGTACAAACCCCGGATTTGCGTTCTGCCATTGACCGTCAATGAATTGCTTATACGTTGCATTAGTATATACATAGTAAAGTTCATTTGGATCTCTTGATTCCATTACCACAGCTGGAGGCAGGAGGTAATCACCCCGCACTATGTTTATGGGCACAAATTCCGCGTTTGGTTTTGGGTAATCACCTGGCTGATCATCGCCCGGAATAAACATATAAGGATATTCATAAAACTCAACATCATCAAATACCCTGGTTGGTAGGTGTAAGGAGACCATGTAGTCATTGTAATCACTTAAGGGATTTTCCCCGGTTATAACGAAAGGATGTTCGAAATACATAAACTTCAGATTTAACGGGTTGGTCACGTCAATAAATAATTGTACTGCTCCAAACCGGGTCTTGAATTTTTTACTGAAGCGCAGATCCAGACTGTAGAAATCCTTTGTACGTACGTTATTTTTTATTGTTGGGTGCGGTATATACTGCACCCCAATTTTATCATCTACCTGATCAAGGATCGGCCCACTCCAGGTAAATACTTTGCCGGCACGCCATTGACCTAAGAGATCCATATGCCAATTAGATAACGGGCGCAATCCAATTTGTTCAGGTATAAAAAATTCCAGGTTCAGACGGGCATATGGTTGGGTTATAGGTTTCATTTGGTAGTGGTCCTGAGTTATGCTATAGTATTCATTCTCATCCAACGGGTTTTGAATAATTCCGGTTATACCGAAATTTCCAGAACTAAAATTCATATAGGTATAATTCAGGAAACCCCTGACCCAATTTCCCTTAACTTTGCTCAAAGTCAATTCCAGGCCACGGATATCATTATAATTGTTGGGTATTGCGATTGTATAGATCATTGCATCACTTACGAACGCCTGAAAACTGACCTGCTTATCCACACTGCGGGAATAACCTGAAAACTGCAGTAAATATTCATTGGTCAATATCCTTTCATAACCTATTTCATAAGCGCGGGTCCTGGGCATGGGCATATTGGGATTACCCAGTCCGGTAATAGCACTGCGATTGACCGTAAAGGACTTTTCTTGCATCCGATACAGGTACTGGGCTTGGGGCATCTGGCGGAACTGTCCGTAATTGAAATAGAATTTAGTTTTGTCTGTGATTGGGAATGATATACCAATTCGCGGACTCAACGCCACCTGTTTTTCTGCGCTGACTGTTGCGGCTGAATCCTTTCGAGCATCGTTATTTTGCTGGGTAAAGAATTGATCAAAATCACTGAATATGTGGTTTTCACCTCCAGCAGAAAAATAGTCCATTCGCGCACCCAGTTTCATAACCATTTGATTAAATGTGAACTTTCCCTGAATATA
>Ga0208391_1001591_pt1 | contig 10602 bp, 8 predicted proteins | sample Knorr_S23_td_Bot_FD_185612 | JGI IMG/M metagenome (GOLD analysis project Ga0208391, IMG submission 185612) | Marine microbial communities from Southern Atlantic Ocean transect - Knorr_S23_td_Bottom_ad_3770_LV_A (SPAdes) (version 2) | ecosystem: Environmental > Aquatic > Marine > Oceanic | place... | reverse complement strand
CGAGCCTCGGCATCTTCAGGTCGCAGATGACCAGGTCGAAAACCCTGGAGTCAATGCACTCCAGGGCCGCTTCCCCATCGGCTGCGCGCTCCACGCGATAACCGGCGTCCCGCAGTGCGTCGGCCACCGCGCTGGCGAGCGCCGGCTCGTCCTCGACGACCAGGACGGCGGACCCGACGGCAGTCTGCGGCAGCGGTGCCTGTGCCGGCGCCGGTGAGGGGCGCCGTGCGCTGGCTGCCGCCGGGAACGAGACAAAGAACGACGCGCCGGATTCCGATGTCGACGCGACCCGGATCTGTCCCCCCTGCTCCTGCATGATCGCATAGGCGACCGTCAGCCCGAGCCCGGTCCCCTTGTCACCCGCCTTGGTGGTGAAGAACGGGTCGAAGATTGTTTTCAGGTTTTCTTTCTTCTAGATTTTTGTTTGTCAACGAACTACCTGCAGTGACTAAACCTTGATATTTAAAATCACCAAAAAAATAGTATTCGCCATTTACAAGTTCATTTTTAAGAATTCTATTCATTTCAGATTAATAAGTTACAACGACCGAAAACGAATTATAATGGGTTAAACTATTTTATTGCTCCGGCGACGAAAACCATTGTGGGGATGCCGTGCAATGCAGATTCTATTTTTAATGAGATTGTAAAACGGATTCCAACCAAAATGAAATTAGTCCATATGATTCACCAGGTCGCACAATTTATAAAAAACGAATACCCATCTTTTAAAAAGATTGGTGTTTTATCCACTGCTGGAACTTCTATTTCAAATGTTTACCAGGATGGCTTGGCTCAATTTGGTTTAACAGAATTAAAAGTATCAAATAAAATCCAGAAAACCAAAATTGATCCAGCAATTTATAGTAAAACGTATGGGATAAAGGCTTTTACAAATCCTGTAACTGAACAAGCTAAAAATGAATTATACTCAGGCATCAACTATTTGATAAATAATGGTGCAGAACTAGTGGTTTTAGGCTGCACGGAGATACCCTTCGCATTTAAGGAACAAGACATAAATGGTGTCCCAATTATTGATTCAACCAAGATCCTTGAACGAACTTTGATCTTAGAGGCTGCACCGGAAAAATTAAAAGAATAAAGTGAAAAACAAGATCCCTACTGCATTTTCTCATTTAGAGTGCTCAAAATGTGGCATAAAGTATTCTAAAAACGAAATTCATAATTTGAGTTCCTGTTGCACTCTTCCCCTCTTTCCACGGTATGATTTAGAAAAAACCAAGTCTGTATTGCGAAAAAGTGATCTAAAGAACCGGGAATCAACCATGTGGCGATATCGGGAAATGATGCCGGTAAAATATGAAGAAAATATAATCTCTCTGGGAGAAGGCTGGACGCCATTGGTCAGGGCAAACCGATTAGGCGAGTTAAAAGAATTTTCAAATCTTTATTTGAAAAATGAATCCATTAATCCAACCGGTTCATTCAAAGATCGCGGAATGAGCGTTGCAATCTCCAAAGCAAGGGAATTTCATTTAAAAAATATTGCAATTCCTACAGCAGGAAATGCCGGCGGTTCTGCAGCCGCTTATGCCGCAAAAGCAGGACAAGAAGCTTTTATATTCATGCCAAATGATACACCAAAAGCATTCCAGGTAGAATGTGACCAATACGGTGCCAATGTAGAAATGATTGATGGCTTGATTAGTGATTGTGGAAAAATTGTTGGTGAGCGTAAAGAAAAAGAAGGCTGGTTTGATATATCAACATTGAAAGAACCTTACCGCGTAGAAGGGAAGAAAACCATGGGCTATGAATTGGCCGAACAATTTAATTGGGAATTGCCAGATGTAATAATTTATCCAACAGGAGGCGGAACAGGAATCATCGGAATGTGGAAAGCATTTGATGAAATGGAGACTATGGGATGGATTGGCTCACATCGACCAAAAATGATATCAGTTCAGGCTAAAGGCTGCTCTCCCATCGTGGATGCATTTGAGAAGGGGTTGAATCGTGCGCACCCATTTCAAAACCCAAAAACTTTAGCTTTGGGATTACGTGTCCCTTCGGCAGTGGGCGATTTTCTCATTTTGAATTCAATAAGAGAAAGTGATGGATTTGCCTTATCAGTTACAGATGATGAATTGATGACTGGTGTAAAACAAATAGGGGTATCAGAAGGCATTTTTTCAGCGCCTGAAGGTGGCGCAACTGTTGCAGCACTCCCCAAATTATTGGATCTTGGGGTAATTAAATCAAAAGATCGGATCGTTCTATTTATCACCGGGAGTGGCTTAAAATATGTTGATTTGTTTTAGAATCTTTTAGTTGATATATTTTTCTGCCAATTTTCTAAAACAGGCCATTTGTTCAAAAGCTAAATCTTTCGCTTCCCAGGCAGAAAAAGATCGGCAGTCAAATCCAAGTGTGTCCTTCATGATCTCATAGGCATAATCTGTAAATACAACTGTTCCGTCTTCCTTTATTTCTTCGATGGAATCCAATTTCCCGGATTCTTCATTCATTTTGACTGTTTCATCTAAGGTAATCTCCAGAGGAAGCACAACTTCTGCCCCAAGGCTATTCAATAAAACCGGATATCCCCCAGGCAATCCATTGGGTCCAGGTGAATGGGTGCGCAAATTTTGATCAAATAACATAGCTTTTAGATTTTTTAATGCAGATGAAGCGGATACGGTTGTAAATCCGATTCCCGGTGCATAAAGTTTTACCGATTCAAACATAACCTCGTCTGTATCAAATTCAGATGTGACATCTTCTCCATCGATCAGGATTTTAAGGAAATAGGGTGCACCAGGCCGATAACCAGCTTCCCGTGGAAATACCCAGTGCTGATGGTGACATACCTGATATGTTTCGACTCTGGATCTATCGATACCTTTTTGTTGTGCCACATAGGTTAAAACTGCCGGTGCGATCAGATCCACATTCCCTATGCCTATCGTAGGTGCTAATCCCACTTTCCCCATGACAGGATTCGTTAAACATGAGAGTGATGTGTTGATATAATAAGGAGATAATCTTGAATCCTGAATCGATTTTGCAAAATTGAGTCCCAATGCTAATTGGCAAGGCAACCAAGCTCCCAATCCAGCAGAACTTATTTTAGCATAAAGTTCATCGGGAAGTTGCCTTATCAAATGCCAGGTATGAAGTACAGTGCAATTAATAACCGCATCTGGTTTTTCTGATTGGATCAATTCTGTTGTTTTTTCACCATTAAACAGGTCAACCTGAATAGGTTTGAGTTTCGGATGCCTGCCATGATGAGCTGCGCCAATTTCAGCATTGTTGCATGCCCAACGGGCTCTTTCTTCATCCACATCACCCACGATCCATTCTAGATTAGATTCATCTCGAGCCGCAAATTCCAGTAAATGTTTACCAACATCTCCTGTTCCAACCAATAATACTTTTTTCATCTAAATCTTTCTCTGGATTTATTCTGTAAATAAAATTACGAATAGCGTACAGAATTTTTTCCTTTTTTATTTCATACTGTTTAGGAGTCCCCTATAAATTCCGCCCACTTTTTTGGGTTATAAGGTCAATAATGAATTCACCAAAAGCATCACCAACACTGGTAATCAATGAAAAAGTTAATGCCATGTGGGCAGCCGGGCAGGATGTTCTCCATCTTGGATTTGGAGAATCTCGATTTCCTGTTCATCCGATCCTTTCAGCATCATTGACTGAAAACGTATCCCGAAGAAGCTACCTCCCAGCAATCGGAACAGCATCGCTGAGATCTGTTGTCTCAAATTTTTATTCTGAAAAACTGAATTTGAATTTCAGTCAGGAACAGGTGCTGGTGGGTGTGGGTAGCAAATCCCTTTTATTTGCAATGGTCCATTCCATTGAAGGTGATATTCTTTTACCCAAGCCATCCTGGGTATCTTATAGTTCCATCGCAAAACTAACGGGCAAAAAAATCATTAGGTTTGATCTGGATAGGAAGAATGATTTCGCACTGAATATTGACTACCTGGAATCTGCCTATAGGACTGCATGCCATAAGGGATCGAATCCTAAAATACTGATCCTTAATTCGCCTAATAATCCAATCGGGATTTGTTTTTCTCCTGAAATGATAGAATCTGCCGCTCTATGGGCTCGGGATAAAAACCTCTTTATTTTGAGCGATGAGATTTACAGTCTTGTGATCTACAAAGGATTCACTCATCAATCCCCTGCCCATTTTTATCCTGAAAAAACCATCATTTTTGGTGGATTAAGTAAACATCTTTCCCTTGGAGGTTGGAGAGTTGGAATATCAATCCTTCCTAACAATAAAGAGGGGAAACAGTTGGTAAGTTCTTTCCAATCTATCGCCGGAAGTATTTGGTCTTGTGTCCCTGCTCCAATCCAGGCAACTGCAGAATTAGCTTTCAGTGGAAATTCCGATATTGATCACTATATCCAAACATGTACAGAGATCCATCGGATTCGTACAACATTTGTCCATCAGGCGTTATCCAGCATGGGATTAACGAGTCCTAAACCAACTGGTGCTTTTTATCTCTATCCCTCATTTAAAAAGTGGGCAAACAAACTTGAGAAAATGGGAATAAATTCATGTAATGACCTTTCACTTCATTTGTTGGATCAATTTGGAATTGCGACCCTTCCCGGCAGTGCGTTTGGCGATGACACGAATAATTTATGTTTAAGATTGTCAACCAGTTTCCTGGATATGGAAACGGATGAACAAGCCCAGGATGTATTAGATCGATTTGATTCCGGAATCAATCCAGGTTTATTTATGAGTGATCACCATCCCAGGACTAAAACCTTTCTTAATAGAATGGGTGAATTTTTATACATGTTAAATTAATTCCTATGAAAGAAGTTGTTATTATTGATGCGGTGAGATCTCCTATAGGGAGAGTGGGTGGGTCCTTATCTTCTGTAAGACCAGATGACCTTCTTGCAGATGTACTGAAAGGATTGGTGGACCGGACAGGGATTGATCCTGTACTGATCGAGGATGTTTATGCCGGCTGTGGAAACCAGGCCGGCGAAGATAACAGGAATGTTGCCCGGATGGCTGTCCTTTTGGCAGGGCTTCCCCTTACCGTGGGTGGTGTAACTGTAAACAGGAATTGCTCTTCTGGATTAGAAGCGGTGAATCAAGCAGCAAAAGCCATCATTGCAGAAGAGGGTGATATTTTTATTGGGTGTGGTGTGGAAAGTATGAGCCGGGCACCTTTGGTGATGCCAAGACCATCTACCCTTTCAAAATTAGGTCACAGGACTGTTTTTGATTCCACGGTTGGTTGGCGGTTTGAAAATCCAAAAATGGATGCTATGTATCCGATTGTCAGTCTGGGAGAAACCGCTGAAAATATTGCGGATGATTTAGGGATTTCCCGAAATGACCAAGATTTGTATGCATTGGACAGTCAACAAAAAGCCATCAATGCAATTAACCAAGGGAAATTCAAAGATGAAATATGGCCCATAACTGTTCCCCAGCGAAAAGGCGAGCCTGTCATTGTAAATACAGATGAACATCCCAGGTATAAAAAAGAAAATGGTGAATATTTAATTAATCTTACTTTAGAAAAATTGTCATCACTCAAATCAATTTTCAGGAAGAATGGAACGGTTACTGCGGGGAATTCCAGTGGTATTAATGATGGCGCAGCCGCTCTCCTGCTCATGAGCCGTGAAAAAGCAGATAAACTCGGTTTAAAGCCCATGGCACGCTGGGTTGGATCAGCTGTGGCAGGTGTGGATCCCGGTATGATGGGTTATGGTCCAGTTCCTTCCACGGAAAAATTATTAAAACGATTCGATTTAACCTTAGATGAAATTGGACTCATTGAACTCAATGAAGCATTTGCGTCTCAATCTATTGGCGTTATGAGAAAATTGAATATGAATCCGAATATTACAAATGTTAATGGAGGCGCTATTGCTTTGGGGCATCCCCTAGGTTGTTCTGGTGCTCGAATTATAACGACTCTTATCCATGAAATGAAAAGAAGAGAAACAAAATATGGATTGGCAACTTTATGTGTTGGCGTAGGGCAAGGTGTTACAACATTAGTGGAAAGATTATAGAATGGATCGTCCCTTAAAAGGTATTCGTGTCATTGCTCTCGAGCAATATATGGCAGGTCCTTATTGCTCCATGCTGCTTGCGGATGCAGGTGCAGAAGTTATCAAAATCGAGCGCCCCGGTGTTGGGGATCCCCGCCGGTCGATTCCCCCATTTGTGGAAAATAATGGTATAAAAAAAGCCGGTGGATTTATGGCTTATAATCGAAACAAAAAAAGCCTCGTCCTAAATATCAGGAATGATGAGGGAAAAAATATTTATCAAGACTTGGTTAAAAATACTGATGTGGTTGTAGAAAACCTTCGGCCCGGGTCTGTGGATAAACTCGGACTTGGATATCATGATCTTAAAAACCTGAATCCACGATTGATCTATGCAGCGATTTCCGGCTTTGGCCGGCTAGAAGGATATGAAGGACCTGATTCCAAACGACCCGCATTTGATATCGTGGCCGAAGCTATGAGCGGCATTATGCATCTCGTAGGTTTTGAAGATAAACCGCCTTCATGGACCATCTACGGCATGGCGGATATTTATACGGGTCTTTGTACGTCCTTCGCCATTATGCAGGCATTATTCATGAGAGAACGGACTGGCAAAGGTCAATTCGTGGATAGTGCCATGTTGGACAATATGTTATCTCTCAATGAAAGGATGGCTATGCTTTATTCCATCACCGGGAATGAGCCCCATCGTGGACGATTAACACATCTATATCCCCGTGGTGCTTTTAAATGTAAGGATGGCTACCTTGCCCTGAATGTGCCAGACGATATGGTTTGGGCACGTCTTTGCACCACCATGGGCAGGGATGATTTAATTAATGATGAACGAAGCAATAATGGCACAACCCGTGCCTCCAATGCTGAATTTCTCGCCCCGATCATTGAGGAATGGTTATCTCCAAAAACACGGTCCGAAGCTGAAACCATATTAAATCAAAATGGTGTACCCGTTGGATCTGTTTATACCGCAAAAGATGTTTTTGAATCGGAACAGGTTAAAAGTCGGAAAGCACTGGTAAATATTGATGATCCAGATGTTGGAACTTACCAATTTGCCCGGGGTCCGGTTATGTTATCAGGCTCACCGGAGATCGAGACCAACCCCGCGCCGGATCTTGGGCAACATAGCTATGAGGTTTTATCAGAAATCCTTCGTTACAGTGATGACAAAATTGATAAATTGGCAGAATCAGGAACCATCGAAATCAAACCATAAATATGAAAAAATTCACTCTCATTTTCACCACATTTGTTTTCTCTTTTCACCCATTAACAGCAGCCAGTTCTGACCCTGTTTTTGGGGAAAACGGTATGGTGGTTTCCACCAGTCGTCAAGCATCGGAAGCCGGGATCAAAATCCTTAAAAAAGGTGGCAATGCCGTGGATGCAGCTGTAGCGGTTGGATTCACATTGGCGGTCACATCCTCCAGTAACGGAAATATCGGCGGTGGCGGATTCATGGTGGCTGCCATGGCAGATGGAAAAATATTTACCTTGGATCATCGGGAAAAAGCGCCTGAAGCTTCCCATCGAGATTTATTCTTAAATGACAGTGGGAATGTGATTCCGGGTATGTCTCTTTTCTCACGGGCCGGGAGCGGTGTTCCCGGAACTGTAGATGGTTTAATTCGTGCCTTGGAAGATCATGGCTCTGGAAATATTACACTACGACAAGCGCTGATCCCGGCCATCCGGTTAGCAGAAAAAGGGTTTGAACTCTCCCATTATGAAGCTCAGCGATTTAATGGAAATCAAGGATTCTTTGAACGCAATGAAGCGGCGGCGGCAATCTTTATTCGAAGAGACGGGAATCCATGGAGAAAGGGTGACAAATTAGTTCAAAAGGATTTGGCCAAAACCCTAAAACGGATTGCCAAATATGGAAGGGATGGTTTTTATACCGGACCGGTAGCTGATCTCATTGTAGCAGAAATGAAACGTGGGAATGGTCTTATTTCACTTCATGATCTAAAAAATTATTCATCCGTTTATCGGGAGCCCGTTTCCGAGACCTATAAAGGATATGAAGTTATTACTATGGGTCCTCCCAGCTCCGGTGGTGTCCTTCTCGTTAATATGATGAATATGCTGGAAAATTATCCCGTGGATTCACTGGGCTGGAATTCGTCCGACTATATTCATATAATGACTGAAGTTGAACGGCGCGCCTATGCAGATCGAGCAGAGCACATGGGTGATCCTGACTTTTGGGATGTTCCTTTGGAGATGCTCACTTCCAAAGACTATGCAAATTCCCGGATTAAGGATATTTCACTTGAAAAAGCTACACCCAGTTCTGCGGTTTTTGCCAGCGGAGCACCGGGATATGAAAGCCGGGAAACCACCCATTATTCCGTTGTAGATCAATGGGGAAATGCTGTGAGCGTTACCACCACCATCAATTTGAGTTACGGCGGCGGCCACCTTGTCAAAGGGGCTGGATTTTTCCTGAATAATGAAATGGATGACTTTTCATCAAAACCTGGAATCCCAAACGCATTTGGACTGGTGGGGAATGAAGCAAATGCCATCCAATCGGGAAAACGGCCTTTGAGTTCAATGACGCCTACGATTGTTTTGAAAAACGGGAAACCATTTATGGTGATCGGCTCACCCGGTGGAGCCACTATCATTACCACCACCATGCAGGCGATCTTGAATGTGGTGGTTTATGGTATGGATATTAAGGAAGCGGTAGCATCACCCCGATTCCATTCCCAATGGCTGCCGGATGTGATCATGACAGAACCCAGAGGATTATCCAGAGACGTGATTCAAAACCTGGAAGCCAAAGGACATACCTTGGTCCCCTATAAAGGGGGTTACATCGGTGAAGCCAATGGAATATTAATCACTGAAGATGGATTTTATGGCGGCGGTGATAGCCGTGGAGAAACTTTCGCTGTTGGGTATTGATTTAGAACCAAGATTCAATACCATTAAAATGGTTAAGTTAAAATAAGATTTCATAACCCACGACTTAAGTCGTGGGTTAATCTGTAATAAAATAAAGGAACCGTTTTAACGGTTTAATTAATGCCTAGCAAATCATCGATTAAATTCAAATAAATTGAAGGTCCGACCAATAACGCCCGCTCATCCATAGTAAAATGTGAGCAATGATGAGGCGTTTCAAATAATTGTTGGTCATTCGGTGCCGACCCCACAAAGAAAAAACATCCGGGGATCTTTTGTAAATAATAAGAAAAATCTTCTCCACCCATAGACAAGTAAGGCATGCCTGCTTTTTCACCCACCACTCTTTCTGCTGCTTTTAATACTTTATTTGCAGGTTCTGTATGATTAATGGTCGGCGGATATCCGTCTTCATAATTTAAGGATATTTCCGCACCGAATGTCTTTGCTACGCCATCAATTATTTCCGCCATTCGTGTTTTGATAAGGTTTCGATTTTCTTCCGTGTAGGCGCGGGCTGTCCCGGCTAATGTTACTTCATCAGCAATAATATTAAAATTATGACCACCATTGATCTTACCGATTGTCACAACGGTACTTTCGAGAGGGTTTGTATTCCGGCTCACAATGGTTTGGAGCGCCTGAACTAAATGGGATGCTACTATTACTGCATCAACCGTCCCCTGGGGCGCTGCACCATGTCCGCCGATTCCCTTAATTTTAATTTCAAACATGTCTGCGGCAGCCAGGACCGGTCCATCGGTAATGCCCACTTCCCCCACAGGTTGATAATTCCAGACATGAATGCCATAAATTTCATCCACGCCATCGAGACACCCATCTTCGATCATGTATCTTGCTCCGCCGGCACCTTCTTCCGCCGGTTGAAAAATAAACCGGACTGTTCCATTGAATCCATCTCCATTTTGGGTGAGTACTTTGGCAGCGCCCAAAAGCATGGCCATATGACCATCGTGCCCGCAAGCGTGCATAACACCGTCATGTTGGGATGAGAATTCCAATCCACTGGTTTCCTGCATGGGGAGTGCATCCATATCCGCACGGAGGGCAATGGTAGGACCATCACCGTATTTCAGATCTGCGGTAACACCGGTCTTACCTATATTCATTTGTGGGGTAAGCCCCATATCTTTCAAGGCTTTGCCAATAGTTTTGGATGTGCGGTGCTCGTCAAATGCTAATTCAGGAAAGCGGTGGAAATCCCGACGCCAATCGATAATGTTTTTTTCAATGTCTTTGATCTCTTGTCGAATTTTCATATCGAGTCCTATCAGTAGTTATTTTTAGCCACTAAGACCGCCAAGGGTCACGAAGTGTATTAATTGCTTCTTTTTTATTATCATCTTTTTGTGTGGAAAGAAATTTAGCCAGACTTAAAAGTCTTTTTGTTTTTTCTCTTGGTGAATCTTCGTGCACTTGGTGGCTATTAATTTAGTGGTTTATAGAATTTGTTACTAGTTGACCACATCCAGCATCAATATCCGTTCCTTTGCTCCAGCGAACCGTTACCGGGAATGGTGCTCGTTTCAAAGGCTCCATAAATGCTTCAATTCTTTCATCGGAGGGTCTATTATAAACGCCCCCAATCTCATTATAAGGGATCATATT
>Ga0208391_1001590_pt1 | contig 10606 bp, 6 predicted proteins | sample Knorr_S23_td_Bot_FD_185612 | JGI IMG/M metagenome (GOLD analysis project Ga0208391, IMG submission 185612) | Marine microbial communities from Southern Atlantic Ocean transect - Knorr_S23_td_Bottom_ad_3770_LV_A (SPAdes) (version 2) | ecosystem: Environmental > Aquatic > Marine > Oceanic | place... | reverse complement strand
CCTCACACAATTAATTGCTAGTATACTGCACTCTCAGTTCGATTTATAACTGAACTATAATACGATCAAATCTACTGCATTGAAAAAAAGAACTTACCTTCATATCACATGAACTCGTTCAACAAGGCCAGCTTGCATGCACACATCGTCATGTATACACATGTGTAGATTATTTTGTTTAGATCTATGTAAGATCAACTTGCCCCGGGCAATTAGAGGGTAAAACAATAAAGTATCATTTCTGGTGAAGCAATCTCCATCCTTACATACATCACCCTTTTCATAACTTTTTTTAATAGTTTTTAATGTACACATCGCTGGTAATTTTGTGTGCATATTTTAGAGTGTCTATTTCATGTTTATGTGTTACATGTTCTCAGCCTGTACTTCCTCAAGATATATCACTGCTTTGTAATTTCTGTGCAAAGTTTGTACATATAACTTGTATTACAAACTTTTCAATTTTTGAATTTAGAATAAGTTACGATAATGCGTCACATATCAAAGCGTCCTTACTTTAGCCTTAATTGGTGTACTTATGATTACAAGAAAGACACTTGAGGCCATTAGATTAGATCTGAACATTGGGTAAACAACATCGTGAAAGTCACCTACAGTGACATACCGTATACAGTTTATATGTAGTTGCAATTAAAGTCTTTGTGTGTTAATAATGCTGTTATATATGCCTGTTTATTACCTCTGCCAAGGAGGTTATGTTTTCGCCCCTGTTAGTATGTTTGTTTCATTTCATTTATTTATTTCCATATCCAAATCAAATATCAAATACAAAAGTAATAAATACAAAACAAACATCGTTTACAATGAATAGGGCCAAACATAAATGCGTATCAACATAGATCAAAACAATTAATACAACAGATACATAATACTGTCAATTGTGTACACATATGCATAATCATCAAATAAATAATTTAGATATAAATAAATACAGGATAACATATTGGCAAAATTTAACAAAGTGGATATGGTGGAAACTTTCAAAAAAAGCAAAGCTTGTTTAACTAGCAAGTTCCCCAAAGTAATGTATTAATTTATATATCATACGAATATGTATATAATAAGGCGAAGAAAATAAAAGTCTTTAAGTACATAACACACACAAAAACCCGGTAAAAGTTGTACTGGTGCACCCGTTAAAAATGGAGAAGGAGAGGAAGAGAAGAGCAAAGAAGAATAGGAGATCGAAAAGGATCGATAAAGGGCAAAACTGCTAAACATGCAACATTTAAGGACAAAATAAAAAAGGGCATGGGAAGTTACAATGTGATGTACAATTGAAGATGTCAACAGGGCGTATGTCAAGGTATAAATTAAAGAAATTATAATAATTGGACAAAATTCATAAATATATTCAAACATATTCATATACTTGTAATATATAATTCATATAATAATTCATATACTATGAAAATAAATATATTCACACACTGGAGGGCTACAAAAAAGCTGTATAAGGAAGATAACATACAAGCAACCGTTGTTATGCTTCCTGTATTTGATAACCACTGAATATGGATTTTTTAAAGTTTGTATTTAAATGTATTTATGCTGACTGATTCTTTTATTTTGTTCGATAGTGCGTTCCACATTTTGGATCCAATGTAAACAAATGTTTTTTGAGCAAAGAGTGTTCGCTTTAATGGTAAATGAATACAATTGGACTGTACTTATGAATTGATTTATTAACGACAAACATGGTTTGAACAATTGATGGAAGATTATTCGTGTTTATTGTTGTACATAAATTGACCTAATTGCAGCTGGTATATATCGGTAATTTTGAGGATTTTATTTTTTGAGAACAAAATGTTGGTGTGTGAACGGGGACCAGTGTTACCTATTATCCTGATAATCTTTTTTTTTGAAGTAAAAGGAGTCTATTGGGCAATGTTGAGCAAGCATTTCCCCATACAAGAATGCCATAATTTAAATAAGGGATGATTAGTGTGGAATAGAGCATTACAAGATTTGCTGATGGAAGAACATGTCATAATTTGGCTATAATACCTATATTACGGGAAATCGTTTTGCATGAAAATAAATGAATTAATAAATGAATGAATGCATGTGTTATCAATATGGATGTTCCAACAAAGTTTTGTATCAATTGTAACACCAATAAATTTGGTAGACGTAACTCGGGTGATCGCTTTACCTTCAAATATGATTTGATTAGGAATATTAATTAAAGTATATATTCCCTTTGTAATGCATGCTCTATCAACATTCTACCTTTTAACCAACTTGATGAACTAAATTTTCAATCTGCATTATCTGACATACAATATAATAGTGCCAAAACTGCAAACCAGGATAGATTAGAAGACATGCACTTCAATGTTTTTAAAGCTGGTGAAACCCTATTTGGTAATGACGGTCTTGATCCCGATATTATTTTTTTTTCAGAATTGTTCTAATCTGCAAACAAAATCCTATGATATCGATGAATTTGTCAATAGGTTTAAGGATGATAGTGCTGGAGAAGCTACTTTTTCTTGTATACACTTTAATTCAAGGAGTGTTCATACAAATTTTGATCAAATCTCAGCTTTTGTTAACCCGCTTGAATTTGATTTTGATGTCATTGGTCCATCTGAAACATGGCTGAAGGATACAGACAATTTGCCTAATATGCCAGGTTACAATTCTGTCTGTAGTAACAGATGTGAAAAATCAGGAGGTGGTGTTGGTTTATATGTAAGAAACTCATACTCTTTCTTTAAGAGACAAGATTTGGTTAGTGATGAAACTTTGTAAGAGTCAGTTTTTATTGAGATTTGCCAGACAGTAGGAAAAAAACATTGTTATTGGCGTAGTTTATAAGCCTCCCAATGTTAATTCACAAAATTTTTGTGAAGCATTTGACTCAAAGGTTTCTTCACTGATGAAAGAAAACAAATTGGTGTATATAATGGGCGATTTCAATGTGGATCTTCTAAAATATGACACAGATAATGATGTTCAACATTTTGTTAATACATTATTTAGTAATTTTATCCTACCACTTATAACGAGGCCCACTCGCATTACTAATGCAAATCAACCTGTACAAAGTGGACTGTTATACTGCGATATTACAGATCATCTACCTGTGTTTCAGATAACTTCTTTAAATCATTCATGTAAAAGTGAAAGGGTAGATAGTGATGTTTTTGTGAGATGTCTAAGTAAAGGAAATATTGATGCTTTTAAGAATGATATTAGTTTATACCGCTTTGATAATATTTATAATATGGAAAACTTGAATGAAGCATACACTTATTTTGAATCCGTATTGCGTGGTCTCTTTGAAAAACATTTCCCATTAAGGAAGAGGCGTCGGAGAGAGAGAAAGCTTCAACCCTGGATGACTGACGACATTTTGCAATCCGTTAAGCACAAAAAAGTTTTGTATAAGAAATATTTGCATAAACCTAACAGTTGTAATGAATCTAAATATAAACACTTTAGAAATAGATTGAATACTGAAATAAGAAATGTGAAGATAAAATATTTTGAAAGGAAATTTGCCGCATATAAAAGTAATATTAAAATGACATGGAATCTCATAAATCTATTGATAAATAAAGGAGGCAAAGGTGTTTCCGAGACGCCAGTGAGGTGTAATGGAAAAATCACTAATGACTCTTATGAGATCGCTAATGCATTTAATTCATATTTTACTCGAGTTGGTCCAAATCTTGATAAATCTATACCACACAGTGATACCAATTTTACAAAACTATTTAGTGAATCCTTGTATGGAAACTATTTATTTTTATGCAACATATGAAGCTGAAGTTTGTGACATTGTAAATTCCTTTAAATGCAATACAGCCTCAGGAATTGTCAACTTCAGTCCTCGGATCATCAAGCATATAATAAAAGAAATTAGTAAACCGTTATGTTATATATTTAACCTATCCCTATCAAAGGGAATTTTTCCAGATAAATTGAAAGTTGCTCGTGTAACTCCTGTATTCAAGAGTGGCGAAAAATGTGAAATATCAAATTATCGACCTATTTCAGTGCTCTCCTGTTTTTCAAAGATTTTGGAAAAAAATGTCTATAAACGTACTGTCGGGTTCTTAGATAGAAATAATATCTTGGGAAACTACCAGTATGGCTTTCGTAGTAAGTATTCAACATCCATGGCTCTGACAAATATTGCAAATAAGATTGTTGATACTTTTGAGGAAAATTATTTTCTTGTTGGTGTGTTTATTGACCTGTCAAAAGCGTTTGACACTATCAATCATGATATTATGTTAACTAAATTAGAACACTATGGTATTCGAGGAAAAGCGTATGATTGGTTTAGCAGCTATCTCTCAAACCGATACCAATGTAGAAAATATAAAAGCTCTGTGTCAGAATATACGAAAATAGTCTGTGGAGTTCCACAAGGGTCTTTGTTAGAACCACTGTTATTTATATTGTACATAAATGATATTGAAAATGTGTCAAATACTCCATCATACATACTATATGCTGATGACACAAACATACTCTTTAATGGCAAAGATTTAACTACTCTGCAAGATAAAGTAAATGATAATCTGTCCAAAGTGTGTAAATGGTTCCAGGCAAATAGGCTATCTGTAAACCCTCGGAAATGTAATGTTATTGTTTTTAGTAATCGTACTAAATTTTATGAAACTGACTCTATAAATATCAAATTAAATAATGTGGAAATTCCAAGGGTTGAACAAACAAAATTTCTTGGTGTAATTGTTGATTCAAAATTAACGTGGAAATTCCATATACAAGAAGTTGAGAAAAAGGTATCAAGGAACATAGGTATTATATCTAGATTGAGTTATTTATTACCAGAAGATGTTTTGCGGATGTTATATTCGACACTTATTCTTCCGTATTTGTCATATTGTAACTTGATATGGGGAAGTACTTTTCAGTCTAACCTAAAGAAACTGACAGCAAAGCAAAATAAGATAGTAAGAGTTATATCTGGAGCAAACCCAAGAACCAAAGCTGGCCCACTGTACTCAAAACTAAAATTACTCTCTTTGAAAGACATTACCATCTACCAGCAATGTATTTTTATCTATCAGTGTGTCAACAAACTTATGCCGGACCATTTTGTCCAGTTGTTTGACTTAAATCAGAATCTGTATAAATACAATACGCGATCCTCTTCCTTCTTACATTTTCCCAGACACAGAACATTGTCATATCAATATAATATTCGTTTTGTGGGCCCAAACATTTGGAACACCTTGTCATGTGATATAAGAAATGCACCATCTTTGAACTGTTTTAAAACTAGACTAAAGAAAACACTGATTTGATCCTTGTAGTTCAATGAGGATATTGCATTATATTTCGTGGTATGTTTTTGACCATAAATCTGATGATTAGCTACGAGAATCAATTTATATTACTGCTGTATATGTGCTGCCATGGTTTTTGTTTTTGTTTTGTTTTGTTTTGTTTTCCTTTCTTTCTTTCTTGTTTTGTCCCTGTCTCTGTCTTGTGCTTATGCTAGCTGCGTAGCATATGTTATTGTTTGTTTTCTCATCCCCTCTTATGTGATATTGTCTGTCTATCCGATTTTTAATCTGCAATGATTATTCTGATAGTTTATATAGGGGCTCTCGATACAAGCTGTGCTGTCAGAGATGTCACCTCCAATGTATTTTCAATCTACTGTTATTGATCTACATGTATGTTGAAATTTTGGAAATAAATGTTGAATTGAACTTGAAGTATTACTATAGACCATATAGTTAGTCTTTTTCAAGTTAAAAGATAACTTATTGGCTTTTATCCAGTCAGTTACATGAGCAAGTTTTTGGTTTACTTTAGCTACAAGTTCAATAGCGTCAGAATGTGAATAAAAGATGTTCGAATCGTCGACGAAGAGTATAAATTGCAATATTGTTGACAAATTTTGGATGTCACTAATGTAAATAAGAAACAAAATTGGACCAAGTAAAATGCCTTGTGGGACGTCGCATGAGATAGGCTGTTTGAAAGAAGAGGTACCATTAATGTAGACATATTGTTTGCGATTTGTCAGGTAATTTCTGAACCACTCCAAGGCCTTCCCTCGGATACCGTAATGGGACAATTTGTGGAGAAGTATGTTATGATTTATGGTATCGAAGGCCTTGGAGAGGTCCAGAAAAATACCAATAGTATGACGAGATGAGTCAATTGGGCAAGCAATTTTATCAATGAAAGTCAAGAGCGCATGAGTTGTGCTGTGTTTCTCACCAAACCCAAATTGTTCTTTACTTAGAGTATTAATTTTGTTTAAAAAGTCAATTGTTCGCTTATATAAATTTTTTCAAGCACCTTAGATAACACAGTTAATAAAGATATGGGCCTATGATTACTCAGTAATAGACTATCTCCCTTTTTGAATATTGGTATGACTTTAGCTAACGTCATGTCGTTTGGTACTTGGCCACTGGTTAGGGACAAATTAAAGATGTAAACTAAAGGTTCAACAACTTGTGTAATGACGCTTTTTAGGAGGTAATTATTGATTCCATCGAAACCTGGGCCGGTATTCAATAAACTTCTAAGAGAATATACTCAAGTCTAAGCAAATTGTCTTAGCCGTTTTCAAAAAAATTCCTTTCTCGTATTGCAAACAACTTTAAGGCGGTTTCTTAAGTCTGACGATAGTTAAGAAAAAGTTCTTTAATTATATGACGTCACGATACAGCATAAAGTAGTCGTGAGCTGAGCGCTGTGTCTCTGTCGTTTCACGTGTTAAAATAACAATCACACCGCAGGGAAATTACTGTATTATAAACATTACCGACGCGACGGTACACGTTGGACGGTACACGTTGGACATATCAGCAGCATTTGACACCGTTTCTCACTCTATATTGATTGAACGTCTGAAGTCATTTGGGATCACATCATTGGCTCTTGACTGGTTCACTTCTTACCTCAACGATCGTTTCCAGTGCATTTCCATTGACGGTGTCAATTCTGATCCAGTGCCTCTTATACATGGTGTCCCCCAGGGCTCTGTGGGTGGACCACTGTTGTTCTCAATCTACACTCAGCCTTTGGGTGAACTCATCCGCCGCCATAACATCGGATATCACACCTATGCCGATGACACACAACTCTTCCTCTCCTTTCATCCATGTGAGGAAAACTTCATGTCGTCATCAAGCGCTTAGAGGAATGCGTCGCAGATGTGCAGAGTTGGATGACAACAAACAACCTCAAATTAAATAAAAACAAATCAGAGTTTGTTCTTCTACGATCCAGGGCAATGTTGAACAAGCTCCTACAATCTGTCCTAACTTTTGGCAACTCCTATCTGCATCCAAAGGAGAGCTGTAGGAATTTGGGTGTGACTATTGATGCGAACATGACACTCGCTGATCACATATCTGGTATCTCTAGGTCTGTTAGATTCCAGCTTCGTAACTTGTCGCACATTCGCAAGTTCCTTACCCGCAGAGCAACGGAATATGTCGTCCACTCGCTGATATCATCTCGTCTTGACTTTTGTGATGCACTTCTCTTCAACCTCCCGGATTACCAGTTATGCCGCCTTCAGCGCCTTCAGAATTCTGTAGCAAGACTTGTTACACTCACCAAAACTGTATCCCACATCTCACATGTTCTCCGTTCGCTCCGCTGGCTTCCTGTCCGCGAACGTGTCCTCTTCGAAATCCTTCTTCTTGTTTTCCAATCTCTCAACGGCACGTCATCCTCCTACATTGAAGAACTCATTCAGCCTTATCAACCAGCCCGTCAACTTCGCTCCACTAACACTGGTCTCATCGGTGTCCCACGCACACAGCATTCTTGGGGAAATCGAGCTTTCTCATTAGCCGGCCCGTCCCTTTGGAATACTCTCCCCCTTAGCCTTCGTAAACTGACATCATATTCCCAATTCAAGACTCAGTTAAAAACTCATCTTTTTGCCAATTTGTAAGTGTTTATCCAAAGTGTTCCATCTCGTATTATGTATATTACAACATTGTATTCTTACTTAATTTTCCATCTTTTCTCACAACTCGCGCCAGTTCTGACAGAAATGGCGCGGTATAAATGCACATTATTATTATAGAGATAAAGAGAGAAGAAAAAAGTGATACCAATGATACCAGTCTATACAGTCAGATAAGAAGAGGGGGAAATTGCACTTTACCGACGCAAATGTAACTGATAAAATGTTCAAGAGTTTGTAATATCGATTTTCTTCACAAATAGAGTCCACTGTATTCGAGAGTCTCTAAATAAAATGAACACTTCGGAACAGACCGCGCAAATATCGACACACCGAATAGACTTCCACCTCCCTGATCTAACAGTAACAGTAACGGGCCTAAAAGTTAGGCCTATCTTTCAAATTTGTCGCAAAAAGTTGTCATCTCTTGACTTTGCACGGGACGAATTAAAAACTAGCTGAACTTTAAATGCATTCGTCGTGTCACCTACTACCTCACTAGACGTTTTAAGCTGTGTGATTGTCAGACCGCTGGGGAAGCAACAAGAATCGATTTGGCGTTCGATCATAAGTTGTCATAAGTGCATTGTCTACAGGCTGTAGTGTAGATCTACTCATCAGTCCCATTCATCATGTGTTACGTTTGTGCAAGGAATCATCAATCATCAATCATCAATCATCATTATCAGTGCATTTGTATTGGACCTCCAGCATAATAACTTCTTGAACATTCAAGAACATTACAAAGTGTGTAGATTCTAGACTATTTGCATTTGTGTATCTTTAATAAATTGTTCATAGATCTAGACTTTCTAATCTAGACTAGATTTATATCAATAAATATCTCACTGCACTAACTAAGTCTAGTCTAGATGTAGACTAGTCTAGATCTAGAATCTAGATCTAGTCTAGATCTACCGTAGATCTAGATCTACTCTAGATCTATATAGATCTATCAATCATCTGGTAGATCTCTAGATCTAGATCTAGATCAGTTTAGATATAGACAGTCTAGTTTCTAGATCTAGATCTAGATGATAGATCTAGAATCTAAATCTAGATCTAGATCGCCCACCAATAAACATTCTATATGGTCGCCACTATCCTAAAGTCGCCACTTGCATTTATTTTGTATGCAAGTCATGAACTTGATGAAGATTGAAGTGGCGACTTTAGGTAGTGGCGACCTGCGACCCGAGTATTGTCTCTAGAATAGATCTATTCTAGATCTAGAAGACTATTTGGTAAAATGCAATTTCTAAATTTTTAGACTTAATACTATTATACAATCTAGAGGGTTTTGTATGAGTTATTACTTTCGAGTCCTGTAAAAGGCTGTACCATATGATGACGCATTCCTGAGAAATGTTATGGGCCAAAATCCTGTATTTTATAATGAATTTGTAACTGTGAGGGAAGTTTGTTGAATTCTACCAGTCACAGACTGATCCTATAATCTAGATCTATCGAGATGTAGATGTAGATCTAGTGCTTGTTTGTAGTCCAATCAAATCAGGTGAGCTATTATTACTAGATCAAGTAATAAACACTAACTGTATTTCGTGAATCACTTACATTCTTGATATACAGTACAGTTAACATTAATATTTTATAGAAAGGTCCACCACCATATTATCGAATCATGCAACATATTTTATATAAGTCAAGGCCTAATTTGTTGAAGACTGAAAATGAAAGATAACCCCCTTCAATAGACTGTTTTAAAAAGACAGTATTTTTTTGCGCATCTAATTCCCGCACATATTTGGGTCATTTCCACTTCTACCTAAAATATTAAACAGAAGTTGTACATAATGACAAAGTTCCTCAACCTGAACACAGAGTTATCCAGTATTTATAGCTGAAGACAAAATTATCGCTTATCATATTGCGTTGGATACCAGCACTGAAAAGGTCATGCACTCCTCGGCCATCCTCAACATTTCGTGATGCAGCAGGTAACAGCACAGGAACAATTAGTGGAACAAAAACAAGTTCTAGGAAGAATCATTGCGGTTGAATCAAGAGATTAAACTTCGAAAAAGAAGAAATAAAATCAGAACAAGAAAAAAGAAGATAAAGCTACAGTTGGAAATTGCAAAACTAATACCAGAGCTAGCATAACTATTTAGAATTTTGCCCTTATGTGCATTTAGTATCGCTGTATAAATGTACATAAAATGAGCAAAGATCACCTCTTTCTGTATGTTAAATACCATAATTAAAGTTTAGGTGGACATTGGCGGTTTGTTATCAAATATATATGATATATCATAATACAGAGTTGAGTGTCATTTTCTGACAATGAGGAAAGTATGGGGGAATTTGTCAACTAGATCTAGTAAAGATGTGGAGAGTAGTCTATGTAGGACTGTACAAGCTGCCAGTGGAGGATGTTTTGAAAATTTTAACTGACATTAACTTCTGTGTCATTAGTTTTAACTGTAGCACATAAAGCTAGGCAGTTGTCACTACTATATATGGTGAATTAAGTTGACTATCATTTAGAGTTTTAACAGCATTTGATAACATAATTTGATATCTTCAATTAGCTCCACCAGGAATGCCAATGATTGCAGGAGAATATTCATCAATGATGGCTAGGATTGGTTCTCAATGTATGTTAATGATATGTTGGTTCTCACATTTGTATGC
>Ga0208391_1001583_pt1 | contig 10639 bp, 5 predicted proteins | sample Knorr_S23_td_Bot_FD_185612 | JGI IMG/M metagenome (GOLD analysis project Ga0208391, IMG submission 185612) | Marine microbial communities from Southern Atlantic Ocean transect - Knorr_S23_td_Bottom_ad_3770_LV_A (SPAdes) (version 2) | ecosystem: Environmental > Aquatic > Marine > Oceanic | place... | reverse complement strand
TACCGCACCATCCAATCGGAACTGCTGGATGGACTGCCCGCAACGGATGCCCGGGCGATCCGGAGTCGTCGTGACCTGAAACTCATCAATCTGTTGATGGGAAACTTTCGATGGCAACGCGGAGCGATCAGAAAGCACATGCAGGCTGCAGAGCTGGGGGTCGTTGAGATTGGGGCGGGAGATGGAACCCTGCTGAACCAATTGGTGAATTCGTTCAAAAAGGTTCCCTTGGTAGGTCTGGATCTGATCGGGCGACCGGGTTCACTTCACTATGACATCAACTGGGTGACGGGTGACCTTACTAAGTCGCTGGGCAGGTTAAGCGGAGGCGTGTTGATCGGAAATCTGATCCTTCATCATTTCCATCCTGCCGACCTGGAAATCATCGGGCGGTATTGCGAGCGGTTCCGGGTCGTTGCCTTCTCCGAATCCCTTCGTTCGAGGAGAGGGCATTTCTGGGGTTTGTTTCTCCATCCCTTTGTAAATGACGTGACCCGGCATGACTTGCACAGGAGTGTTGATGCCGGCTTTGTCCCGGGCGAACTGCCATTGCAACTGGGACTGGACTCCGATGATTGGGACATCGCCGAGTCGAGCACAATCCTTGGCGGCTATCGATTAATCGCACACAAACGAATATGAAACCTGTTTCAATCGTCGGGGGCGGTCTCGCAGGACTGACGCTGGGCATTGTCCTCAGGCGGCATGGCATGGGAGTCACGATTCATGAGGCAGGCCGGTATCCGCGTCACCGGGTCTGCGGGGAGTTTCTTTGCGGGATTTCGGATCACATGCTTCAGACGGCCGGCCTGAAGGACATTTGGCCGCAGCAACCGAGGCTAAAGGACAGCGCCTGGTGGCTGGGAAACCGAATGAAAATGAAACGCCCACTTCCCGGAACCGCATTGGGTGTTTCCCGGCATCGACTGGACAATGCCCTCGCCAGGCATTTTCAGTGCCTCGGCGGCAGACTGTTAACAGGGAGCCGTTTTGCTGGTGACCCCGGCGATGGAATAGTTTTTGCCACTGGAAAGAAAGCATGCACGTCAAGACGATGGATTGGCTTGAAGCTCCATGTTCGTGATTACCCTTTGGATGCGGATCTAGAAATGCACCTTGGGGATGGAGCTTATTTTGGAGCCAGCAAAATCGAGGATGGGCAGGTGAATATTTGCGGACTTGCCCGGATACATTCTGGCATTCGGGGATCCTTTCCTGATCTCCTCATGAGCTATCTACGGCGGTCTGGTTTAAATGTCCTGGCAGATCGAATCGATGTATCGAACGTGGATGCCGATAGCTTTTCTACAACGGCGGGGTTTGAGCCGGGTTACCAGCCAGCGGATGCAGGTCGCTGTGAGATTGGAGACACCTTCGCCATGGTTCCGCCGTTTACCGGTAACGGCATGTCGATGGCCATCGAGTCAGCTGTTATTGCCTCAGACTCCCTGCTTGGTTACTCCTCCGGCCGGATCAACTGGTCGGACTGTATCCAGTGTATTCGAGAGAAGCTGCACCGTCGGTTTCGTCGTAGGCTCCTGCTGGCCAAGTGGCTGCATCCATTCCTTGTTTATCCGTCGGGCCAGCAGCTGGCCATGTTTTGTGCCTCCATGAACCTTCTTCCTTTTGACCGTCTTTTTCATCAACTCCGAAATTCATGAACCTGAATTCCATTGCATCCGCCTTCCCACCCCATGCCTACACCCAGGCAGATTGCCTCGAGGCGATCCAGCGTTCGCCAGCTGCCAAGACACTGCGTAACCGTTCGCTTAAACTGTTGGAACGCATTCTCGAGGCGGATAGCGGGATCGACAAACGTCACTTTTATGTGGCCGAACCTTCGGAAATTTTTTCGCGCGACGCCCAAACACTAAACCGGCTCTTTGAAAGTCAGGCTCCGGCTCTTGCTGGCGAGGCTCTTGACGCGGCGCTTGATCGAGCCGGGTTGAAAGCCTCGCATCTGGACGCCCTGTTTGTCTGCACATGCACCGGTTATCTCTGTCCCGGAATCAGCAGCCACGTCTCGGAGCAAGCCGGATTGAAGCCGGATGCCTATTTGCAGGACTTGGTGGGATTGGGCTGTGGCGCGGCGATCCCGCTGATGCGATCTGCCGATGGATTCCTTCATGCCAACCCGGATGCGCGCGTGGCGACGATCGCCGTGGAGATTTGTTCGGCTGCCTTTTACATTGATGACGATCCCGGTGTATTGATCAGCTTGTGCCTGTTCGGCGATGGTGCCGCTGCTGCCATCTGGAGCGGAGGTGAGGCAGGAGACGGTTGGCGGGTGGACAACTTTCAAACCCTTCACTGGCCGCAACACCGCGAGAAGATTCGCTTCGTCAACGCCTTTGGGCAACTGAAGAACAAGCTTGACCGGTCTGTTCCCAGCCTGGCGGCGCAGGCGGTTTCGGAATTGTTTAAATCAAGCGGTTGCCAGCCCGATGCGATCATCTCTCACACCGGCGGACGGGACGTATTGCAGGCTTTGGAAGATCACCTGCCATCAGGGCCTTTGACCACCTCCAAGGATGTGCTCAGGAAGTATGGAAATATTAGCAGTCCCTCGGTTCTGGTGGCATTGGAGGAACAACTGGCCTGTGGAGGGAACGAAAAGGAATTGTGGTTAACGTCGTTTGGTGCCGGTTTTTCAGCACACGCCTGCCGGCTAAAGCGTTGAAGTGTTAATCCGCCCGAAAGAAACCGGCTCGGAGTTTTATCGATTGAAGAAGAAGTGAATAGCCGCATCATCACGTTCGCTTGTCTGTTTGTAATCGTCAGCTTTACCCAAGCTGATCCACCCAAAAACTACTACGCCCCAGCCACCAGCAAGACGGGCAACGCACTCCGTTCCGCTCTCCACAACATCATCGACGATCACCGCGTCATTAGGTGCAGCAGCAAGAATCCCGACACGGCGGATGCGTTGGCCAAGGTTCGCTAATAAAGTGCTTGTCTTTTCCTCTGCCTTCTCGACCCTGCGCGCATGAAGTTCCCCATTCCATTTTTTCTGGTTGCTCTTTCCCTTACCGGTTGTGCATCGATTGATATAGCGGTCACTACGCAGGTGGGAACCGATAAAGACCATGCAGCTATTCAGCAGCTTCTGGTGGATTGGGAGAGCGGATACAATGCTCACGATGCGGGCGCACTCGCAGCCCTCTATGCACAGGAAGCAGATACTGCGCACAAGCTGAAGCTAATAAAAGGCAAGGAAGCAATTCAACGTCATTGGCAGGCGCGGTTTGATGAGAGTCCAAAAGTTAAAACGAAACAAACCTCGTTAGAGGTGCACTTCCTGTCTCCAACTCTGGCAGTAGAGACCGGCTTGTGGGAGGATGCCAATCGCGAGGACGGTGGCAATGACAAGCGCAAAAACGGAATGTGGACTTGCGTGTACAAGAAGATTGATGGCAAGTGGTTGATTCTCACTGAGCGCGGATGGACTCAAGAGCAATCCGAATAGCGCAGTTTTCAAGCCGTTTTAACTGTTGCCCGAGAGGTGGGTTTGGTTACTTGCCCTCAGCTTTCAATTCTTCACCCGTCTTGCCGCCGTGTTTGCGGAGGAGGTCGGCGGTTTCGGTTTGTTTTACACGGATGGCCCAATCTAGCGGTGTTCTGCCAAGACTTCCTATCGCATTCACACCCGCACCTTTGGCGATCAGCAGTTCGGGCGATGCTCGCCGGAATTGAGTGGAGTTTCGTTGCTTGGTTTGGCATGGATAACCGGCACAGGTGACTGACTCGACACAAATCAGCACTTCCGGTCGCTGCACTTGCTCAGGCGCGGTTGGCCTTGTTCTTTTGATTGCGTTGTGCGTTGTGTCGGTTGTCGCCCAACAGGGTGGCAGCCCGTTGGCCAAGCGTACGGTAGTGAAGCCTTCGGCTGCGGGAACCAAGCGCTTTGAACTGATCCACCCGGCTGCGAGCGGGATTGAGTTTATCAACCGCTTTGCCGGGTTGGAGTATTACAAAAACATGGTCGCTCACAACGGCGCCGGTGTGGCCGTTGGAGACGTCAACGGAGATGATCTGGCCGACATTTACCTCTGCAATATTCAGGGGGACAACGCTCTGTATCTGAACCAGGGCAACTTTCGTTTTCGTCTCGCAACCCAAACGGCCGGTGTTGCCGAGGAGGATAAAATGAGTACCGGTTCGGTCCTTGCCGACGTGGACAACGACGGCGATAAAGATTTGCTCGTTAACGGGATTCAGTCCGGCACGCGGTTGTTCCTCAATGATGGCAGCGGCGGCTTTCAGTTGAGCGAAATATCGGGCCTCGACTCGGCCGGCACCACCAGTTCGTTGGCTTTGGCGGACATCGATGGCGATGGTGATCTCGATTTATACGTGGCCCATTACATCGACCGGATGTACCTCGCCGATCCGACCACGGGATTTGAGTACTCCAAGCGCGGTGATCAATGGGTCGTCACACGGATCAACGGCGAGTCGACGCTCAAACCGAAATGGAAGGGCCGGTTCACGGTCTCGGACACCGGCCGGGTGCGTGAACTGCCGGAGGCTGACCGACTTTATCTCAACAACGCCGACGGCACGTTTCGAGATGTGTCGGCGGAGCCGATGTTTATCGTCAACGGAGAATCGCGTGCGCTGGCTTCGTTTCGCGAATGGGGCTTGGCTGTCACGTTTCGCGACGTGAACAATGACCTGCTTCCTGACCTGTACGTTTGCAATGATTTTGCCAGCCCGGACCGGTTTTGGATTAATCAAGGCAATGGTACCTTTGAGTTGGTGACGCATCGCAATATCCGGCACACGAGCCGTTCGTCGATGGGCGTGGATTTCACGGACCTTAACGCTGATGGCGTGCCGGACTTTATGCTGCTGGACATGCTCGATCCCGATCGCGCACGCCGTCTGGTGCAACTCGAAAAAGAGATCGAACGCTCGAGCCGGTTGCTAGACTGGACCTACGTGCCGCGCTTCAACCGCAATGTATTGATGATTTCTCAGGGTGGGCAGCAGTGGTTCGACACAGCGTATTACTCTGGCGTGGCTGCGACGGCCTGGTCGTGGAACGTCCGCTTTCTCGATGCCGATCTTGACGGCGACGACGACATGCTGGTGACCAACGGATTTGCGTTCGACACGATGGACATGGACGCGAGCCTGCGGATCAAGTCGGCGCAACAGTCGGGGAGCAAGGACGCCCGCGCCCTGTACGAGATGAAGAAACTTCAACCGCGCTACAACTCGCCGAATATGCTGTTCCGTAACGAGGGCCGGTTGCGCTTTACGGATGTTGGCGAGGAATTCGGGTTTGCTCACGATGGGATTACGTATGGTCTTGGGGTGGCGGACTTCGACAACGATGGCGATCTCGATCTCGTGACCAACAACCTCAACGAGTCGCCCTCGCTCTATCGTAACACTTCGCAGGAGCCTCGCATTCAGGTTCGCTTGCCGGGCGGCGTGGGCAGCAAAGTTCGATTGGTGGGGCAGGGAGGAACAACGACGCGGGAGATTGTTTCCGGTGGCGGCTACCTGAGCAGCGACAGCGGCGAAGTTGTGTTTGCGGCGGGTGTTGCTGGCCAGTCGGAGATGCTGGTTGTGGAGTGGCGCGACGGAACGAAGCCCACGCGCATCGAGCGGCCCGGCGTTAACTCGATTTACACCGTGATCAAACCCAACCTGGCCAGGCGCTTGGTCAAGGGGGAGGTCACTAAAACAACGCCGATGTTCCGTGAACTCCCGGATGCCATTTCGTTTCGACACTTTCCGAACCTGGCTAAGGACTTCGACGAGAACCCGCTGCTCTTCAAGCGGTTCAGCACGGCGGCACCGGTGATGCTGTGCCGCGACTTTGACAACGATGGACGACTGGACTTCGGTTTCCAATTGGCTCGCAGCGCAGGGGTTCAGGTGTTTCTTAATCTGGACGGCGACAATTTTCGCCCGGTCACTGCCCGATACAACGATCCGTCCGAGTTCATGGGCAACGCTGGATGGCTGGATGGCTTTGCGGTCATCGAGGGTAAACCGAATTTTGTCGGGGCACTCAACAAAACAATTCCGACGATCGAGTCGTTAACTCAACCGGCGGCACTGACGTTGCGTGGCGACATTGATGGCGATGGAACTGCAGACGCGCTTTATATTACGCAGAACACCCTGAACGACCATCCAGCCGAAAGTCGGGCGATGGTGTTTTTGTATCAATCGGGATCGTTTCGGCGCGCAGTCGATTGGGAGCAATCACTCGGTGCGCTTGGCCAGGTGACCAGTGCGGTGTTGGTTGACATGGATGAAGATGGCGACACTGACCTGCTGGTGTCACGTGACTTGGGGGCTATCGGCCTGTATCACAATCGCGGCAACCGTTTCGTTGATGTCAGTGAGGCGTTTGGGCTGCTCGAGTTTGTTGGCTTGTGGCAGGGCCTGGCTGTGGGGGATTTTGACAACGACGGTCGTGTCGATTTTGCCGCAGGTAATCTCGGGCGCAACAGCCCGATGGAACTCTACCCCGACGGTATTGTCCACTTGGGAAGAGGAGGAAAATCGCGATTGTCACTGTATGCCATCAAGCGCGGGAGCGTGCATTTGCCGGTTGATGACATGGACCTGTACGCCAACGTTGTCGACCGTGCGAGATTGCCGGCAATGTACCGCCAGTTTTCAGACATCGACTTGGCGAAGGTGTTGGATTCATTCGACGGACTGAGGCGTACTCGGCTGAACTGTTTTGAGACGTCGGTGTTTCTGAACCGCGGCGGGAAATTCGAGCGCCGGGCATTGCCGCATCCGGCGCAGTTCAGTCCGACGTCCGGCATCAACGTAGCTGACTTCGACAACGATGGCCGCGAGGATCTGTTGTTGAGCCAAAATCTATATTCTCTTCGACCGGACTGGGGGCGGCTGGATTCGAGTGCCGGGATGATCCTGCTTGGCCAGGGCGATGGCCGGTTCGAACCGGTGCGGGCCGGTGGCAGTGGTTTGGCCATCCTGGGTGACAGCCGGAACGCCTCGGTCGTCGATTTCAATCGAGATGGCCGAACCGATATCGTCGCGACGCAGACCTTTGGCCAAACTCTGGTCTACCTTGGCCAGGCCGGGAAGCCGGGGATTCGGGTTGGATTTGCAGCGACCAATTCCTTGGCCCGGCGCCTGGGCGCTCGGGTTCGCCTGGTTTATCCGGATGGCTCCATGTCGCCCCGACGTTGGTTTCATTCGGGTGACGGGGTGATGGCCCAGTGTGCCCCCGAGCAGGTTTTGGGCTTTGGCCAGCGACCTCAATCGATTCAAATTGAGTGGTCGAATGGAACAAAAAAGGCTATTCCCGTCGAATCAGGCAAAAATGACTACGAGGTGCCGTAAATGCCTGTTTTTCTACGGCGCTCACGATCCGGGACCGGCAGGAGGGGATCATCCCGGACAGTATGATTTACAGGCTGCCGAGCCGGGCAAATTGAAAAAGAGGGGAAAAACATCACCTCCTGCAAAGCTTTAGTCTCGTTCATCTGCTTGGAGGCTCCTTAAATCTCCATAAACCCGCAGCATGCTCGAAATTATTATGCTATTTTGCGATATAAACACTTGACCGTAATATTGTTATTCTGGAGTCTCCCCGCCGCTCAACTTAAACTAGCGATTAAATATGACTATGAAAACACGAATTATTAGCGTTATTGTCGGTGCTGTCGCACTGATTTTTTGCACCACAACTCAGGCACAGAACGGGATAGAACCCCGTTACGAACGATACAACGCAGACAGGAAATCCATTGAAGTCGATGGTGACCTGTCTGATTGGGCTGGAGTTTCCTTCATTGAACCTCGCTTTGAGGCAAGTGATAATCGCGAGACAGGCAAGGGTAATTCGACCATAGGTGATGTCACCTATTCCACATTCGCTGAGTATGCCGGTGGCACATGGGGTGGTCCTGATGACCACACGACCTTAATCGCCGTGGCTTGGGACCAGAATGGTCTCTATCTCGGGATCATTGTCAACGATGACGAGCACGAGCACGCGGCCAATAATGCCTGGAACGGAGACGGTGTCCAGATGGGGTTGACTGATCCGGATCGTTCCACCGTGACCCACCTTTACAACTACTGCATCAAAGACGGCTACGAGAGCGGGAAGGTCTACAAGAGCGGGGATGCAGGGATCATTGCGGACAAGGAAAGAGGGGCGGGCAACTACACCGTGGCCATGGTTCGTGATGACGCCAAAAAGACGACCATCTACGAGGCGCTCTTTACCCCGGATTCATTTGGTTTTGCCAAGTTTGAAGTGGGACAACAGTTTGGGTTTGGTGTCTGTGTGAACGACGGTGACAAGGACACGCCCGGCCAGAAAGGCTGGAGTGGCTGGGGACCGCACATGATCGTGTTTGGCAAGACTGCACCGGATGCAGCGCTGGTGACCTTGACGGCAGCGGAAGTGCTGGCCTCGTTTGAGACGGACTTCTCCGACGGTGAAATTCCGGAGACTGCAGAGCTCTTTGGTGTGGCAGAGATTGGTCCTGACGAGAGGGATGAATCGGATGAGCCAAATGAGTTTTTGCACGTGACCGATGCGTTGAATGGCCAGAATGGGTCGATGAAGATCCAGGATATTACTGATGGCAGAACCTTCAAGGAATTTGAGGTGGGGTTCCGTTTGTACATTTCCGACAGTACCTGTTGTGGGAGTGCAGATGACACGAGTCCTGCTCACCGTCCTGCAGATGGATGGAGTCTAAGCATTGGGAATGACCTGCCGGATACGATTGCATTGCCAGAGGAAGGAACCGGGAGCGGTATTCGAATCTGTTTTGACACATGGGACAGCGGTGGGGGAGAGGCTCCTGCCATTGACGTGTGGAATGGAGTTGAGGGAGAAGTGGGCGATGGAAGTCAGGATACATGGAGCGGTGGTTTGTTTGTCCGCCAGAAATTTGACGGTGTGACCGCGGCCAAGGCAGAGGAAAAATTCACGGATCCCGACACAGGAGAGTTTGTGTTCATGTGGACGCACGGAGAGTGGGTTGACTTCAGCCTCAAGGTGTACGCTGGCCGGATCGTCATCAACTACAAGGGATACGAGATGATCAATGAAGAGCTGCCGGCGGGTTGGCCGGCGTTGACGGCTCCGCAGTGGTTGTTTGCCGGACGTACCGGTGGAGCAAACTCTGCACATTGGGTGGATGACTTTTATGTCAAGGTGTTCAAGCCATCCGGGCCGATCATCAGTGCTTTTAAAGGGACCGCGGGTGGGTTTTCGGTTTCCTTGGTGGACGCGGAAGGCAACGGTCTTGAGGTTGATAGTGCCAAGGCCAAGTTTGACGGAGCGGATATAGCGGTAACCAAGTCGAAGAGCGATGGAGTGACGTCCATTGCGTATTCTACGGATAGTCCGCTTCCATCAGGGAGTGAACACACCATTGAACTGACCTATTCGGATGAGAAGGGCAGTGTTCACGTCAAGACACTATCCTTTTCGGTTCCGAACTATACAACAATTAATGCGGATTCAATTGTATCTGATTCGATTAAGGGTGAATCCGGGTTTATTGCCAATATCACCCAGATTTCCACTGAGCAAACCGGAAAACAGAGTTTGCATAACAACAGGACGGTCAATGCCGAGAAGCAGATTAACGGTGAGTACATTGACCCGGACTTTGAGGAGCCGTGGCTGAACGAGGCGGATCTGGACGCAGAAGAGGGATGGTCCTACTATCCCGTGTGGGTTGAGTGGGTGAACCAAAACCAGGATGCGCCGGCTCCAGCGGGCAACTTCAGCGCCAACAACGGCTACGAGGATGAGTATATTCCTGGTATTCCTGGATGGTATGATTCCACAGATGGCATTGTGGGCGAGTACCTCGCACTGCTGCAATTGGATGAAGGTGCCTATACCTTGGGTGTGAACTCTGACGATGGTTTCAAAGCCACCATCGGTGCAAACTTCAACGACATTTGGGGCCAGGAAATCGGGGGATTCGATGGCGGTCGAGGTGCATCTGACAGCATTATTGACATTTTCGTTGATAAAGCCGGCCTGTATCCGTTCCGCGTTCTCTGGTACGAAGGCGGCGGCGGAGCCAACATTGAGATTTTCTCCATGGTAGATGGAGAGAAGGTCCTGATCAACGATCCTGACGTGGAAGGGGCCATCAAGGCCTATATCCCGAAAGGAGCGACTGTGGATGAATCAATACCAGAAAGGGATGCAACCACCGGTCGTGCAGCTGTGGTTTCGGTCATGCCGACTTCTGGGCAGAAAAGGGTGGAGCCCACCTCATCGATTGAAGTCGTGATTGAGAATGGTTCAGCCACCACGGTGGATCAGTCTTCAGTCAAGATGACCTTGAACGGGGAAGATGTTGCTGTGGATGTGTCCAGGAGTGGTGACATCGTGACGATCAGCTACACCGGAGGTTTGGCGGCGGAAGCCAATACAGCCATCGTATCCTTTAAGGAATCCAACGGTAATGAGCGCTCCGCCGAATGGAGTTTTGAAGTGAAGGCTACAAAGCCCGAGGGGGCACCCCTAACAACCATTCTCATCGACTTCGCAACCATGGCTGGCACCTCTCCCGAGCCGTGGATCTCGCTCGAGGCCCTTACTAATGGTGAAGAAGTAGAGCTGGGTGGCGACGTCACCCTGACATCGGACAATGAC
>Ga0208391_1001564_pt1 | contig 10736 bp, 4 predicted proteins | sample Knorr_S23_td_Bot_FD_185612 | JGI IMG/M metagenome (GOLD analysis project Ga0208391, IMG submission 185612) | Marine microbial communities from Southern Atlantic Ocean transect - Knorr_S23_td_Bottom_ad_3770_LV_A (SPAdes) (version 2) | ecosystem: Environmental > Aquatic > Marine > Oceanic | place... | reverse complement strand
ATCTCCGAAGATTGGAGTTCGGCTGAGGTTGAGGGTGTCGCTTGGGTCAATGACAGCCTCGCCGATGTGGTCAGAGACGCCTTGGACGAGTATGTCGCAGCCGTCTATCCGAGTGGAGATGACGATTGGATGTCAACCGATGAGAGGGAGGGCGTACGCGCTATCGCCTCTGAGTGCGTCGAGCACACGCTGACTAGAATCGGAATTCGAGGTGGTTCACCTCACCGAGGAGGTGTTGGGACCTCATGGAAGAACACGACGTGGACAGAGGACCAAGTCACGGTCGAGGAATGGAATCTGGTTCCTGCGCGACATTCGGAAATCAGGGATTGCACATCATTCGGCAGCAGCAATGATTGTGTTGAAGTGCCGGTTTTTCCCGATGATAATCGAGATTGCGACACCGATATCGATGCCTCTTCCGGAGTTGATGAATGCAGGTTGATTCTCTGGTTGAATGCCAGTCTGGACCTCAGCGGAATCTCCGGACCTGAACAATTCACAATCGCTTACAATGCGTCGAACACATCGAATATCCTAGCCCGATTCACTTTCCCTGCCACACCAGATCTGCGACTCGATATGTGGGAGGAGTGCGAGGGGCGCGATGTATCTGCAGATCGAGACGATTTTGCTGGTTCTGCACCGATTCGAGGCAGTTGCGTCGGTGACGGCTCAAGCACTTACGAATTGATCGAGAATGAAGACGGTTCACTCACTTACATCATTGCGCCGAACATGCCTAACTGGCCCTATGGCGAAGACATCTTCGCGGACTTCACCACTGCGCCCATTCCAGTTGATGACCCACCAGAATGGACCGAATCGGCTCCTGCGGATGGAATTCGATTCGCCGAATTGAGCTCTGGAAGTCAATGGGTTGCGGACTGGGATGACATCTCGACTTGGTTCAGTGACGAGGCTGGAGTGGCTTCCCTGGACATTCGCTGTCACGACGGTGAGGGGGACATCGAGTTGAATCGTAACAGCCTCTACGTCAATGTTCCAGGCGATGGAAGCATCAACGTCTTCACTTGCGAGGCTGTCGATTCGGCCAACCAATCCTCGGGTGTTCGCTCGTGGGAGATCGGCATTCCATTCAGTGTCAGCACCTCTTCCTACGACCTGCTCGACCCTCATCCCCTTACACTCTCCCCCAGTGGTGGTTGGCCAGATCTGTCAATCTGGGTGATTCTGAGCCAACTAGGCGAAGACGGTGGCTATCAGAGGAGTGGACCGCACACTCTGGGACAAGCGGAGGTTGAACTCGGGATTCCATCTTCGGCGATGACGCCCGGAGAGGTCTCGTTCGGATTCGAAATCGAAGCAGAAGGAGTTCAAACCTCATTCGCTTCTGTCTATCTCAATGTCAGGAAAGTAGGCGAAGCGCCGACGATTGTCGTCAATTCGGAGGGTTGGGATGGTGATTCATGGTCGATGGGCGGTCAGTTCTCCGACCCCGATGGAGAGGTTGTGACTTTCGAGCAGTACATCGATGGTGCGCTGGCTGGTTCGGTCGCGGTCAGTGGTAATTCCTGGTCTTCACCGGCGATAGATTTCTCGGTCTGGTCAGAGGGAGTTCATACGGTGGTGATTCGCGGCTGCGATGAATCCAATATGTGCGCCAGCGTTGAGCGTGCTGTCGACAATTCTCACCTCTTCGACGAACCTGAACCTGTTGAGCCCGAACCGCCCGTGAATGGTAATCCAGGATTCTCACTGCCAGCGATGGGGCTGCCAGGACTGCTCCTCGCTGCATCTGTGGCCCTCATATACTCGGGGCGACGCGGATTGAAAACATGAGTTTCTCCGGCAACGTCGAGAAGAAGTCTCACGAAGGTGGGCTTCTGGTTGCGTTCGAGGGGCGTGCACCGCGCCTCGGCGCTATGATTCGCGTGGTTGGCGGAAAATCTCTGGGCCGTGTGAACACGGTCATAGGAGCGGTCGACAGAGCGCTGATTCACATTCATCCTCTGGATTCCGAGGTCGATGCTGCGAGCGCTATCGGCTCGCCTGTCGAAATCGCACCGCGCGAGGACCGCAGAGGTGGTTACGAGCGTCGTGACCGTGGAGATAGCGGTGGCTATCAACGGAACGATCGTCGAGGACGTGATGGTGGCCGAGGTCGTGATGGTGGCCGAGGACATCAGAGTGGTGGCCAGCGCTATGAGCGTCGAGACGACCATAGCGGCAGAGATCGAGGCAATCGCGGTGGCGATTGGACCTGCCCCAAATGCAAGAATTCTAACTTCGCCTTCCGCACCGAATGCAATCGTTGTGATGCGAAGAAGCCCGAAGGAGCGGGTGATCGAAGTGACGGTGGTGGAGGTTACCGTGGTGACCGCGGTCACGGTCGGAAAGATCGTGGCGGTCAACGTGGCGACCGCGGGGGATACCGAAGCGACCACGGCGGTCGAGACGGAGGCCGCAGCGAGAAGAGAGGAAACGACCGCGGTGGCGACTGGCATTGTCCGAAATGCAATAATTCAAATTTCGCCTTCCGCACGGAGTGCAATCGCTGTGATGCGAAGAAGCCCGGAGGAGCGGGTGATCGAAGTGACGGTGGTGGAGGTTACCGTGGTGACCGCGGTCACGGTCGAAAAGATCGTGGCGGTCAACGTGGCGACCGTGGGGGATACCGAAGCGACCGCGGCGGTCGAGACGGAGGCCGCAGCGAGAAGAGAGGAAACGACCGCGGTGGCGACTGGCATTGTCCGAAATGCAATAATTCGAATTTCGCCTTCCGCACGGAGTGCAATCGCTGTGATGCGAAGAAGCCCGAAGGCGGAGGTGGCCGAAGCCACGGAGGTGACCGACGAGGCGGCGGCAGTCGAAGTGACTACCGAGGCAAAGATCGCGCTGCTGGAGATCGCCGAGGTGGAGGCAGCCGCGGCGGTAATCGTGGTGGATTTCAGCCTCGCAGTGATCGCTCAGGACCATCTCGAGGCCGGGCCCCCGGTAGTCGGAATCGTCCTCGTCGCAGTGGGTTCCGCGGCAGCAACAAAGGCAAAGACAAGCGTTGAGTTGCAAGCCTGCAGCACCGCTTCGACGCCTGAAATTCATGACTTACCGATGCGAGCATTCATCTCCGCTCGACATGAGGGGCATTCATGGCGCAGAGCGCGGAGATGCTGTGGATCGACGCGCTCGAACTCGATCAGGCGGGCGATATCCAGGAAGCGCTCGAACTCGCCCGTCAGATCGTCGAGATTGATTCGAGACATTCAGATGCGTGGATGATGATAGCACGGCTCAGCCTACCACCTCTCAATCGCGGAAAACAGGTGATGCCGACGCTGGCGCAGGCAGCGACCTCACTCTCAGCCCTGCGCCGCGTCGTACAACACGACCACGACAACAAGGAAGCATGGATCCTCGGGGGCGCATTACTCGTCGACCATCTTGGGATGATGGAGGAGTCATTGGTGTGGTGGGAGCAGCGGCGAGATGTCGAGCCGCGAGAGGTGATGCCATTGATCGAGCAGATTGGAGTCCTGATTCGGCTCGGCATCTACAAAGATGCTGGTGAGCGGCTTGAAGAGATGTTCAGCGATGAGATGGAACCGCCGGATAACAAGGAATTGATGGGGATGGATAAGGTTCGAAGTCTGGTCGAAAATGCAGCGAAGATGGAGAAGGATGATGTCTTCAGGCCAGCGAATCACAAACACAAGCGTTGGGCCGTCATCGATCGGATGAAGACTCGAAAACCGGTATCTCCGACTTTGTTTCTCTTCACTTTCGTAGCTCCTATCGTCTTCCTGTTGGGTACCGTCGCCATGACCTTGGTGGGAGGATCGTTGTTCGGCTTCGTCCTCGTCTTCTTCATCATACTCGGCTTGTTCATGGTTGTCAGCAAATTTGCCACGAGCCTGCTCCATAAACTGAATCGTCACGCATTGGATCTCGACCGAGCTCTAGATGTCGAGATGAGTACTGGAAAGGTCTGTATTCCTGACGATATCCGAGGTAGCAAGTTGTACAATGCCATGCTCGGTCAGCGTCCGCCCGCCTTCGCCGAGCGCCTTGAGAAGATCGCTGAGGTTGGCGAACGGCTCTCGTATCGATGGCAGCCTGATCTTCCCAATTGGATGGTTCTGGCTGATGCTGACTATGAGGATGAGATCGATGAATCAGAAGAGGATGGGCCTCTGGAACTCGATGGCATCGAAGATTGAGTAACCCGGTTCACGTGCCGGCGCTGTAATCGCTGGCGTAGGCGATCTGTTTGGCGGTCAGTTCATCGATGCTGAAGCCTTCTGCTTTGAGTTTGAGGGCTGCTAGATCTCTGTCCTGTTCGGCTGAGATGTCGTAGACGATATTGTCGTAGCCGAGTCCTTCGGCTGCTAATGTGCAAAGTGCGAGGAATTGGTTTGCGAAGGACATGTCCATGACTTCACTGGGGTGGCCTTCGGCGGCTGCGAGGTTGACGAGCCGGCCGCGCGCCAGCAGGTGGATGGTTCGATTGTCGCCCATTTCGAAGGCTTCGTTATCTTCACGAATCGTGTAGACGTTGGTAGCGCGCGACTCAAGGTCCGGGATGTTGATCTCGCAATCGTAATGACCAGTGTTGGCGACGATTGCCCCGTTCTTCATCGAATCGAAGTGCCGACCGACGATGACGTCCTTCATGCCAGTGGCTGTGCAGAAGAGGTCGCCGATTGCAGCCGCTTCGTCCATTTTCATCACCCGGAAACCGTCCATGACGGCTTTCAGTGCCGCCAGTGGATCTATTTCCGTCACCACTACATTGGCCCCCATTCCCCGCGCACGCATCGCGAGCCCTCTGCCACAGTGGCCGTATCCTGCGATGACGAAGGTCTTGCCAGCGAGCAGAACGCTGGTGGCTCGGATTATGCCGTCGAGAGTCGATTGTCCTGTGCCGTGGACATTGTCGAAATCCCATTTCGTCGAGGCGTCATTGACCGCGATGACCGGATAACGTAACTCTCCAGCCTCGCCCATCGCTCGGAGTCGATGAACTCCGGTCGTGGTCTCCTCAGTGCCGCCGATGATTGAATCGGCCAATTCGGGATAGGTCGTGTGCACACGATAGATCAGGTCGGCGCCGTCATCGAGGGTGAGAGTCGGCTTGAACTCCAGAGTGCGATCGATCGAGTCGTAGAACTCCTCGCTGTTCTGCCCGTACCAGGCGTATACGCTGTAACCACTTCGGGCCAGCCAAGCGGCCACGTCGTCCTGGGTCGAGAGCGGGTTGCAGCCGGACCAGGAGATCTCTGCGCCGGCTGCGGCGAGTGTCTCGATTAGGACAGCGGTCTCCTTCGTGACGTGTAGACAACCAGCGACTCGCTGTCCAGCCAAGGGCTGAGTATCCTCCGCCTCCGCCCTTAATGCGGCCAACGCTGGCATACGGCTGCGAGCCCAAGCGACCTTCAATCCACCAGCGTCAGCCAACGAGATGTCAGCCACGCTGTAGCGCTCGCTCGTGTCCATGCCCAGCGGTGGTTGACACCCCGTCTTCAAGGTGCGGCTAGCGAAGCCCCTTGATTGGGAGCGCCCTCAATTGCCGCCGCCTTGCTTGCCCTGTTGAGCGTAAAATGCTGCGTAATACTGCTCGGCGTACTCTCTTGCAGTCGCCTCATCGTAACCCTGACCAACCATCTGCTGGACGTAGGCTTCGACTGGATCCATCTGCTCGACACCACCGAATTGCTCGACGGTGTCGCCGACATCGTCGTCCTTGCCGCGCCCACGGAGCACCATGGTCACGCCCACGATCGCTATGACTGCGATAATGCCAATCACAGCGAACATGATCATCTTCGTGTTGCCACTGCTGCTGCCACAGCCAGCTGAATCGGGATTATTGACACATGGGTCATTCGAACGTGGCAGCAGATTGATGACGAACGAGTCATCGATGGTGTAGCGTGAGCCATCGCCTTCGACGATGCGCCAATAGATGGTGACTTGGACACCGATTTGCTCTAGGTAGAGGTCTGAGAGGTCCAGAGTCAACGTGAAGGAGTCTCCATCACCAAGCGCAGTCGTCGTCGAATTGTACTTGCCAATCGATTTCTTCGTCGCCTTCGGTGTAGGAGAGAGTTCGAAGGTCGCGATGTCGAAGCCGACCTCGATCATCACGCCATTCTCTGCACCTGAGTTCACTACTCCATTGATTGTCAGAAGATCTTCCGATTGGGAATCTGTCGATCTTGGTGAAGTTATTGCGACGACCGGTGGGTCGTCGCCGAAGTCTTCGCCGACGATGATGAAGTACATCCTCGCCTTCTCGGACTGCTTGCCGGCTCTGTCATAGACGATGAGTTCGAGACGAATCTGATTCTCGAGTGTGCCATCACTGGTGATGTTGCGGAAGACGTACGACCAGGTGTCGCCACCTGCTGCATGGGGTATCTGGTACTCGTGACCCTCAAGTGTTGGATTTGAGCTGTCAACCGGGTAATCAAAGAAGACACGCCACTCGTACATCTCGATTCCATCCTCGCCATCTGGCGCGTCGGCATCGTGACTCATCGAAGGGTCGAATGACAGGCTGATATCGCCTGTGTCGGTCAGCCTGACTCGATAAATCGGCCAATCGACTCCACCGACTGTCTTGGTACCGTCCATGGTCAGGAATTCGTCTGTAACGGCATCCTCAATCAGGCTCATGCTCGCCTCGGGTCGGAACTCATCAGCGAGCGCATCATCGGTGACGAGTCTGATGTGAGTGATGCGGGTGTGACCCTCCTCATCGTGCAGATAGAGGGTCAAGAGCCACTCAGCACCAATTCTGCAACCGGTCGAGGAACTGGTGTCTTCGACGCAGAAGCTACCTGGAGTTGGGATACTCGGGCTGTTCTGCTGAATGTGACTTATCTCACCGAAGTCGATGATCTCGCCCATCCAACCGGTGACGGATTCATTCTCATCGGTCGAGGTGAGAGTCCAATCGGCTATGATAAGACCCTCAAGCGAGGAATCCGCTGTCATGAAACTGAAATCCATATCCGAATTCGACTTGATGTACATCGTCGCGTAAGCGCCGGTCACCGTATCGATCGATGGCGCTTGGTCATTCACCGTCAAATCGAAGCCATCGCCAGCGATGCCGAACTGAGCAGGATAAGGTGTGACCTGATAATCGAGCATATTCGACAACAGCGGCATCGAAGTTCCGCCATAAGGCTGCGATACGCTTGGATTCTCAACGTCTATCGTGGTGACGATCATGCCACCAGCTCCGCGGTTGCAGATCGAGAGCAGAGACTGGGTCTCGAATTGGTCGCTGCGCATCAGCGTGTGGAAGGTTCCCATCGGATCACTGATGCGACCACCACAGACCTGAGGAATCTGATTGAACTGAACCTGAGCTGTGTCAAGTCCTGCCAGAGCGACGTAGGAACTACCGTGAACGCCTGCGAAGGCAGCGGTGTCGACGTTGTTCATCAGTGGGTGGTAAGCGTCAACGATGACGAGATCGTCGTAGGTGACGGTGTTGTTCAATTGGTTACGCATGGCGATATCCATGCCGTAAGGCAGGCGATTCGGCTGGTACTCGTTCCTGTAGGGGCCGAGGTGGATCTGGACTGTTCCGCCGTCGACCATGTAAGCCTCGAGAATCTCGGTGACCGAGAGTCCATCAGAATCCCTAGTCTCGGCCAGAGTCTCGTAGTATTCTCCGTAGACGACGTTGTAATCAGTCTGCCATGGCAGAAGGATCTTCACGTAATGGTCGAGCCAATCCTCAGTTGCGTAGCGCTCCCAGTCATCAACAGTCAGTTGAGTGTAGGTCATGCCCATTGCTTGCAGATCCTGCTTGACCCTCTGGAGTCGGTTCTGGTCGGTCGGGTTCGATAGAATGGCGACGTCGACAGTTTCTTGGAAGACGATTTCGAAGTATCGATCATTGCCAGAGCGATCTCCATCTTCAGTCAAGGTGGCGTAGAAACTGATGTTGTACTCGTGACCATCATACCAGTCATTGTAGGGAGTCGACCAATTGGCGAAGTCGCGCGCGTGGGCGTCGAGATCGAAGGGGCCGTTATCCGCGGCCGCTTCGTGAACCGATTGACCGGTATTCATATCGACGACCTTCATGGTTAACTCGTATTCTCCTGCGATGACACCGTTCAGCAGTGGAACCGAGTAACTGTGACCGGATTCGTCATCGAAAACATAGACGCACTCGTAGGTGATGTCCGATACACACTCAAGGATGTCAGGCTGCATCAGTGTGATGTCAGCGCTGGCGATGCTGAAGATTATCGAAGTGTGGTTGTTGGCGGCACTCACTTCGGAGTGATTGTACCACGAAGTGCCTACAATTGAGTTGTTGAATATCGTCGTCGAATCTATTCGATAGATGCCGCTCTGGAAGTCGTGAGTTGCGACCGTGACCTTGGTGCGCTCGGAAGCGTCCATTCCGTTGACGTCGTTGAGGTATGTGCCATCGTCTTCGAAGGTGAATTCGTCGAAGCGGATGTTATCCACTGCGAAGCCGGCGAGGCCAGCATTGCCGTTGACGCCATCACTATTCGACTGGAATCTCCAAGTCAGCGTCACTTCAGTACCCGACAGGTCGGTGCACTCAGTTGCCCAGAGCCAGGTCTCAGATGCTGTTTGGTTCTGTAGAGTGATATGTGTCATATCGATGATGACTGATTTGACAAGGCTCTCAGAATCGAACCATACGACCGATTCGTAACGGTCGGAATGATCACCGATGTATTCGACCTCATCGTAGCGGCCGTTGTTGTCGAAATCCTCGCACTCATCGAAGGGGCGTTGTCCGTTCTCATTCAGATCGGTCCAACTTCCCCAGACGACGCCGTGGAATACCTCGCCGCCACTCGACCACTCGATCTCGAGGTTCGCAGCGTCGCGGATGGCGAGGATGTTGCCATCGCTGTCCGTGAGGAAGTCTCCCTCGGCGAAGTAATCGAAGCTCAGATAGGTGAAGTCAGTTCCACCGGTCGCGATCTGGACTGGGTCGAGAGTGATGGTCTCATTCCAATCATCGCCGTAGCCGGCGTCAGGATCTCCCAGCCAGTAGGCATGGGAATTGAACACACCACGGCTCTGTGGCAGCATTGGATGGTCTCCAGTGGTATCGTCAAGCCTGCTGCCGTTCTCATTCCCATCATCCTCCCACATCGGGTCTAATCCCGAGAAGTCCTCGATGGCAACTAGATTTGGTTGAGCATTCTGAACCTTTGTCTCAAGTTGGAAATCAGTAATCGTATTACCGTAGTTCTGAACCTTGATTTCGATATCGCGCTCGCCTGAAGCATAGCGCAGACCGTTCTCAAGACCGACCCATGGTTCTTCTGCGATTCCAGGGTCGAAGAGGTTCTTCACTGTGGTTTGGAATTTGACATCATCATTGTAGGGGTCAGCGTTATCGAATCCGACTGGGTTGGTCAAAATCGTCTTGATGTAATAGGTTGTATTATCGACGAAATCAGCAGTCAGTGATACCTCCTCAGTTGCACCCGCTGCCATATTGTTGAAATTCAAAGTCTGACTGACGATTTCCTCGCTGCCGAATTGCACGTCGGTCTTTCTGATCGAGATATTATCGAAAGCGAATCCATCGTAACCAGTGCCCTGACTCGAACCAGGTGGACCAACACTGCCCATCAATCCGCTGCGGAAGCGGAAGCGGATGTCAATTACTTCGCCCGCATAGCGAGTCAGATCGATTGCGAAATCACCTGAGTAATCAGCCCAGCCGGTCGTGGTGCTTTGGTAGAAATTATTATTGTAGGTATTGTATTCAGGATCGTAACCCAATTGGAAGAGTCTGAAGTAGCGCTCGTTATCCCAGCCTCCACTGAAGAAGACCTGCTCCCAACCGTTGCCGTCGCTCCAGACCTCGATACCACAGGAGTCCTCGTAAAGCCAGCGTTCGACGACAGCGTATTGCTCAGCGAGATAGAGCTCGAAGAAGGCTGTGGTACAGAGCAGGTCGAGGTCCAGATAAGCAGCATCCGAGTCCGTCAGATCGACATTCTCGATGATGAATGCCTCATCCACATTGTTGTAATAGCCCGATTGGTTGTCGTCACCTTCGTGATCAACCCCCGCCCACATGTAATTGGTCGGGTTGGCATCTGCCTCCCACCAATCATCAGTTGCGCTGCCATTCGCATCGACCGAAGCATTCGATTCGACGTGCCAGGAAGAGGAACTCGGGCCATATTCTCCAGTATAAGAGTGTAGAGAAAGTGAACAAGTTGGACAATTGGTATTGACAACCGTACCATCGAAGTCATTCGAGTAGACCAGAGTGTCAATTCCTCCGACGACCTCCTTGACTTCGAGATCGACATCGATCGACCCCGAAATCGGATTCAATCCGGTATTCTTGACCGTGAGATTCACCCAGCGAGTGCCCTCACCCAGACGAGCCTGCCCAGTAGCAGGATCATAGGAAGCTGGGGCAATCGAAACCTCGGTGATTCCCATGTCCTCGTTGTCCAAAGACAGAACCGAGAGGAAATCACCAGCGCCAGCCCAGCCTTGAGTATCAAGCCACATGGCGCTGTTGGCGAAACGGTAGGCGCGGTCACTCTGTCCGATTGCGATTTCGAGAGCGCTGTCCTCGCCACCTGCGAGTTGTCCGGGCACCGCCATGGTCGGGCGGCGTCCAACATTGAAGGAGAGAGAAGACAGGTATCCCGTGCCCGAGGGATTGGCAAGGATGATCTCGACTGTGTTGATCTCACGAAGATTGTCCAGCAGCAAGAATGTCTGGTTCTGCGCGCTCG
>Ga0208391_1001562_pt1 | contig 10741 bp, 4 predicted proteins | sample Knorr_S23_td_Bot_FD_185612 | JGI IMG/M metagenome (GOLD analysis project Ga0208391, IMG submission 185612) | Marine microbial communities from Southern Atlantic Ocean transect - Knorr_S23_td_Bottom_ad_3770_LV_A (SPAdes) (version 2) | ecosystem: Environmental > Aquatic > Marine > Oceanic | place... | reverse complement strand
CATCAACAGATTGATGAGTTTCAGGTCACGACGACTCCGGATCGCCCGGGCATCCGTTGCGGGCAGTCCATCCAGCAGTTCCGATTGGATGGTGCGGTATGTTGTCAAGTTGCCGAAGTGTGCCACCAAAACCAAATTAGGCAAATACCGTTGGTGCGGATGGGTGCATGATCTTGATATGCTGATGTTTGTATGCCTGAACCTGTTCTGCGGCTCAAGCACTTGAGAGTCGGCGAGTTCAACCGCAATCTTCCATCAGTTCGCAATCCGACGGTCGAGCAGCACCGGCCAAAACATCCGGTATTTCTTCGGTAACCTGGCCGCCAGTGCGCGCTTGGGATACTTCCGCGAATGCGGGTCGTTGGGATCGGGCGGTGTCCAGCCATTGGGAACTTTGCCGTGCTTGATGAACCACCGAAACCGCCTCTCCCGTTTGCTAAGCATTCGCTCCCATTGAGATTGGAAATCCGTCCGGTCACGCGCCCAGTCCTGCTCGCTGTACTTGCAGTGCTTCCGCGCCAGTTCCTCCGTCTCTTTGTTGACCCCATCGAGTGCCGGCAGGCGGTAGGTGAGCCACCACAAAGCGAGTCTGAATCGCTTGGTGCATGGTCGCCTGGGTTTATCTGCTTCCTCCATGGGCAGATAATACGCGGATTGGAGCGGAGGCGCAAATGGGGGTGGGATCCTAATTTCAGCATACCCCCCTGCCTGGGGGAGGTATCCCGGGGTGTGGTGGGTGCCTTCCCGAACAAATCCGAACAACTTATTCTTCATTGTTGTTCGTTCTGATTCCTATTCACGAAAATCTCGTCTTTTGCGACTAATGAATTAAGCTGTTGGGAGGTGTATGGTTATGAACCCGGATGAAAGGCTATGAAAGCTTGGGATGGGGATTCGACTCCCTCTTCGCCCACCACTAAACATTTGGAAATAGAGGGATTGGGGTTTTGTAGGGCAAAGCAGGGCAAAAACGACTGTCGCCTCTCGTTGGTCTTTCTTGAGTTTTTCCACCCAAGACTTCGACCAGTTCTTTGCCCGCTTGGCTTCCCACAAGATTTTGCCACAATCAACGCTGGTTTGTCCTGACTACCTGAAGAACATCCGCGCCTTGCTTTAGCGGCCGCAAGCTCCCCCAACTGACCGGAGGAACTGAAGATCGCAGACCCACACCGGCTAACAGCCAGGCGGGCGGAGTTTTTCAGTAAAAACTGTCTTCTTTGCTTAAGCATCCAGTTTTGAATAAACTGCGGGCCTACAAGGCTTATGAACCGCCCGCTTCTCCAGAATTCCCGCCTCCCGTCGACTTACCTGCTTGTTCTGGGCCTGACTCTGGGCGTTCAGGCGCAAAAGCCCGGCACGTTGCTTTGGAAATTTCACCATCCTGTAGCCAGTTCTCCAGCAATTGGAACCGACGGCACAGTATACATCGGTTCATTTGGCGGCTGGGTTTCAACCGCTATTCTCAGGAGGATTTCCAGCTGGAAGCAATCACCCTTGGTCAAATCCGGCAGCTCTCTATTTGCTTTGGACGGCAAAACCGGAAAAATGAAATGGGCGTTTGACCTGGGCGGGGGCGAAGGGTTGACACCGGCAGTAGGGAGTGATGGCACTGTCTATGTTGGACCTTCTGATAAAAGCATATTTTATGCTTTGGACGGCAAAACCGGGGCCAAAAAGTGGGAGTTTAAATGGAATAGAGGCAGTCGGAATAGGTCGATGGTCCCGGTAATTGCGGGCGATGGTACAGTTTATATAGGTACTGGCTTCACAGTGTACGCTCTGGACGGCAAAACCGGATCAAATAAATGGGAGTTTACCCCTGGGCATCATGTGAGAAGCACACTGGCGATTGGGATTGATGGTACGGTTTATATCGGAGCAGATAAACCTGATCGAAAAAATAAATTCTATGCTGTGAATGGCATAACCGGGAAGAAAAGGTGGGAGTTTCCCTCTTCCACTTTAAATCCCGCGCTGTCCACGGCGTATTCTAGCCCTGCGATAGGATCTGATGGCACAGTTTATTTCGGATCAATGGATTACAACCAAGACGGCAACTACTTATTCTACGCCGTGGAAGGCAAGACCGGGGAAAAAAAGTGGGAGTTTGGTTCGCAATATGCGGCTAAAGCTTTCCCTCCAGCGATAGGAACAGATGGCACTGTTTATGTTGTGACAAATAATTTTGCCTATGCATTGAACGGCAAGACTGGGAGGAAGAAATGGGAGTTAAAGGGCACCTATTTCTCCCCTGCGATTGCATCTAATGAAACAATTTATTTCGGATCAAATGACAACAAGCTCCATGCCGTGAATGCCAGGACCGGGGTGAAGAAATGGGAATTTGAAACGGAAAGTTGGGTGACTTCCTCGCCGGCAATTGGGGCTGATGGCACAGTTTATTTTGGCTCGTGGGACGGGATTTTTTATGCCGTTCACGGTTCTGCAGGCCCAGCCGATTCAGCTTGGCCAATGTTTGGTAAAAATGCCCAGAGGACCGGCAGATTAGTTGACGTGCCGCGCAGGTTGGATGTCCCCGACTTGAAACTGCTCGTTTCACGGGTTTTATCGGTTCAAGGCCAGATCACCATTCAGGCCGTGGGCGAACTCAGGAATCCCCTCGAGACAGTTGAGCTTGAATTTTCAGATGACCTGATCCATTGGCAGACGCAGAGTTTTCAACTCCCGATCAATCTACCGCTGAACTTTCCCCTGACTCAGGATGTGCAGTTCATCCGGGCAAAGCGAATCAACGAATAAGGGCAACCGTCAGATTGATTTCTTAGCCCATTTCTATCGAAAAAAGCGCACCGAATTAGGGGCATTTGATTGAAGGCGTTAATGTTTAATGAGCTGCAAGCCTTATTTCCTTGGTGCGGCAGATCGTTCCTGATGCCAGCCACAACCAGTCCGCCTTGGCTCCTTTGCCCCGGGATGACCAGCTGCGACCGAAGGTTATGTTGCTCTTCATTTCGTGGTTCCATTTCTTGATTTCTGAATGGCCATCGGCAAAGCCGTATCCGCAGGCGTTGTTGTGCATCGTGCCGGGCAGATCCACATAACTCGGGTTGGGGGTCGTCATGTTAGTGAAAAAGCAGCCGTCGTTCATGCTGTCAGGATGCTCGTCCACCACCACCCATTTGTTGGTTGGATCAATGGTGTCTCCTTCCTTCAGGTAAATCTGATGGTAACTTGGGCCATACCATAGTTTTCCATTACCCTCTCCCATGTTGGAGTTCATGGAGAAAGTGCGGATTCTCTTGGACCAGCCTTTCTTTTTCTGGGTGGGGCTGACGTATTTGTCCGCCGGGCAATAGACCGGGTTTTACTGTTGCCCTGATACGCGGCCAGCTTGGCATAACGCCGGTCCGTCACGTGAAGCACGTTGGTATTGTCGGGGCGCAACCCCCAGTCCAGCCAGCCCATGATCCATTGGGAGTATCGGGAGCGTGGATTGTTGCTTTGAGCCTCCTCACCGTGGGTATTGTGTACCAACTCGCCACCGTGATCTGTGGAGTAGGAGACCCACGCCAGCATCAATTGCTTGCTGTTGCTGAGACAGGAGATGCCGGTTGCCTTGCTCTTCGCCTTGTGGCCAGGGCGGGCAGCAGCAGGCCGGCCAGGATGGCGATGATCGCGATGACAACCAGCAGTTCGATGAGCGTGAACGCCTGTTTAGAAAAAAAATTTCATGGTGAAAAGTTCGAAACGGCCCAGTAATCTGCCGCAGGTGTGGCGGGCAGGCAACCAATTATTAGGCATTTTGTCTCTTTCACCTTGTCCCAAGGGCAACGATTCGAGTCTCCGACTGGAGAGCGAGCGCCCCCCCCAACCCGGAGCAACTTAATCTTGTCATCCTGGGTGATGCAGACACTAAGGTCGTGATCCAGTGCTCTGATGATCTTATACTTTGAGAAGCAATTGGGGGTGAAATCCCACTTCAAGAAGGCAAGTTCACACTTTCGATCTTGGAAGATGGAAAGCAGCTGTTCTATCGGGTCCTTAAACCCGGGGAGTGAACCATCATCAATCTACTGGACCTTGATCAACCGATAAAACCGTTGTCTGCCGGGGGTGGCATCAAAATGCTCAACCGCGTACTCGCCTTTACCATCGGCGTTGCATTGCTCCACACCACCAACGACCTGCCATACGTTTAGGTCGTCTGACTTCTCAACAACAAATTTCAGGTTGGGGGCACCGCTGATCTGCAGCCTGGGCCCGGTGTCAGCCTGCATGGTGACATCCAAAAACCGGAGTGGAGTTTTGTCCTCGGGGATTTCCTCCTCAACGTTGACATTCTCCAGGGTCTCACGGATTTCATTCAGGGACGCTCCGGACCTACCCGTGTTGCGCAAACCCTGGCCGTAGGATGGCCAAGGGGCATCAAAATCCAAGGTGATCCCGGTCTGGACCATGAAGAGGGTGCCGCTTTCAGTTCCAAAAAACACCCTGCCATCACCGAGAATGGCACTTGAGGAGAAAGTGATTCCAGCCGGCTCCCCTTCCGCATTCAACGGCATGAAACCCCAAAGAGTGTCCCCTTCCCTACTTAACGCAAAAAAACTGTCATTGGTGCAACCAAGGAAAATGGAACCGTCCCTGGCAAGTGTCGGTGAAATGGATTGAGGCCAGGAACCCCCCGGTATTTGTAGAAGCGCCTCAAGTGTTTTTGTAGCAGGGTCAAAGTTCCATACCTGCTGATCATCACTGGCGAAAATGGCATTATTATCTCGGTCAATAACCGGTGAGCGCCACAACTGATAAAACGTTTCCTTTTTCCACTTTAGGGTGCAATCGGGGGCCAGACAGTGAAGAACCCCGTCCTGGCTCAGGTCGCCAAAATAAACGTTTCCGTTCCCATCTATGGCAGCACGAGCGCCAACCGGACCCGCCTGGTAAATTTTCCCATGCCGTTTTGCTTTGTCGCCCTGGTCGACCACCGCATGAAATCTTCCATCCAGATCCCCGAAATAAATAACGTCATTGCTGGAGATTACCGGGGAAGCAAGAATGGGTCCCGTGTTTTTATTGAAACGCCACTTTTCCTCGCCGGTTTCCGGATTCACGGCATAGAGGTTGCCGTCTAACCAACCGAAGTAAATTGTGTTGTCCTTGCCAATGACCGGTGAGGGCGAGATGACTGCAAAATCATCGGAAAGGATTCGTGTATAATAATCGATCTGAAAGTCTTCATCATCCTTCAAATTATCCCAGGATTCTTCCGGTGAAAAGTCCCAGACCACCCCCCCGGTTTCCGGGTTAAAGCAATACAGGTTTCCCTGTTGGGAAATGACATAGACCCTGCCGCGATTGCCGATTGCCGGGGAACCCTCGATGGGCGAATCGACTTGCGTGTGCCAGGACGGGACAAGGTTTTCGTCAACAGCGTAAAGATGACCGTCAAGTGAACCGTAATAGACCCAGCCCCTGTGATCGACCGCGGGTGTGGAATGAATGGCATCCCCAGCACCGGGTATCTCTTGGTAAAACCAAATGTCAGGAGGCGTTTGAACCGTCAGACGTGCCGGCTCAGATTCAATCATCCTGTCGCCCTGTCTGACTTGAACCGTGTAGAAACCCTCATCCTCATACTGGACATTGTTGAAGGGCACACGCGACTTGGTGGCTCCAGGAATTAGAACCTCCTCCTTGAACCACTGGTAAGCAAGAGAATCCCCACCGGCTACTATCACCTCAAAACCCGTGGTCTGGCCGGGAAAGGCCTGCTTGTCGGTCGGTTGTTTCTTGATGACCAGGTTGGGCAGCACATTGATGTAAACGGTTATGGAATTAACTGTGTAGTTGTTTTTATCATGAGGCACAAAGATGGCAGTCAAGGGCTGGTTGGCCCCGGCATCCATTACAACGCCGGGGCCAGGGCTGTATGAAAGGTTGCCAGGAATGTCGACATCTACGGTTGCGTTAAGTTGTGCCACTCCCAGGGGTGCCCCATAAGTGATGGCTTCAGGATCCGCCCAATGAATTTGTGGCAAAGCCTTTTCAACCGTGATTTTGGTTTGAATTACCTTGGCGGAAAACCGAATCTGATCAACCGGTGTGAAGAGCGCTGTCAAGGTTTGGTCACGGCCCGCATTCAGAACCCGGCCTGCGCCGGGTTGATAATCAAAAGTTCCAGGCACATCGGAAGTTGCGTTCAGTTGGACCGGGCCAAGGGGTGTGCCATGGACAATAGACGATGGAGTCGGCCATTCGAGGATCAACTCACTGCTGACCACGACGAGTTGACCGGGGGCATGGGTTACCAGGTAATTTTCTGCGACGGCTCCACCCACAGTAATGGGATAGACTCCGATCGGGCTGTCCGTCACTGCCGTTGTATCGATCTTTGGACGTGACAGGAGCACCGATTCGTCCTCACCGTTCACAAAATCTTCGATTCGATAGGTTAGCTCGGGATTAGGACTGCCCTGAAGCTTCGACCTGTCCTCGGCAATCACCCTCAATGGAGCGGGTTCGACATTAATCGACACCCGGACCTGGGAGGCTTCACCGCCGTCGGCAGGCGTAAACTCCACACTCAACATCTGCCCATAGCCCCTGGGGAGTACCCGCCCATCAGGGGGATCATAAACCAATGTTCCAGCCTTGCCGGTGACACTGGCATTTAGCTGGTTCGGGTCAAGGGGTGTTCCGTAGATGATGTCCTCCGGATTTTCCCAGAGGATAACGCCCTCTTTCGGCGGTATGTATCCTTTAAGGACATTTATGTCGACCGGAAGCGAGAGGGCTGACTTGCCCTGGTTGTCCTTTGCCTGGGCCGTTATCTGGTATTCCCCTGGCAACCCGGTGCGCCACCTCATCTGGTAGGGCGGGGCGAAACTATAGCCGGCAAGGTAGCCGTTGATGAAGAACTCCACCTGGATTATCTCACCATCAGCGTCACTGGCGCTGGCCTCGATCAAAATGTCCGCTGGCGTGATAAACTCCGCGCCGTCAGTCGGTTTTATGATTTCCACAATCGGCAACCGGTTCGGTTCAACGACACTAATCTGAATCACTCCTGATATCGTTTCCTGGTCAAGCTCATCGAGAGCCCGTGCCCTAAGAAGGTGTTCGCCCAATGTCGCGCCCTCCCAGTTGAATTCATACGGGGCCTTGCCTATTGAGGCAACAACCTGCTCAGCGTCGAGAAATTCCAGTCGGGTTATGTTGGAGCCTGCCGACGCGGCGATGGCCTCCAAAGAGATGACTTCCCCCATCTCAAACGTCGCGCCGTTGCGGGGATGAACGATGGCCGTCACGGGCAAAGGGGCGGTGGATGTTGCTTCAATAAGGCTAAGGGTTACCTTGTCGCTTTCCGCACGACCCTTGGCATTGGTAACAACCACATGGTATTCCCCGGCATCTGTTCCCTTAACAGGTTCAACTAAATGAAAGAACCTTGTTGAGCCTTCTATTTTTTCCCCGGCAAAATACCATTGGTAATTCAGGGGTTCAGCCCCCCCTGCCTCAGCGAAAAACAGGGCATCTGTGCCTTCAACTGTGCGAATGTTTTTGGGCTGCTTCAGCATCACTGGTTGACCGCTCACTATCAGCTTGGCCTCGCGGCTGAGGGCCTTGGAAACTGCGTTGCTCACCTTGACGCTGTAGATGCCCTCATCACTGAGTTGCACGTTATCAAGTTGCAGCACCGGCTTGTTCGCTCCGGGAATCGTTTGCCCGTCAAAAAACCACTGGTAAGACAGCGGTTCCGCCCCAATCGCTTCCACGCTGAAGACAGCGTTTTGTGCGAAAAGTGAAAACCTGTCTGCAGGCTGCTTGATAATCTTGGGCACACCCTCGATCTTTAATGTGGCATTCTTGCTGAGCACCTCCCCCAGGTGGTTGCTCACTTTAACCCTGTATTGGCCGGCATCGGAAAGTGAGGCGTCCGGTATGACCACCTTGTTGCCGGTTGAGCCGGGCAGCTCCAATCCGTTGAAAAACCAGGTGTATTTCAATGGAGAAGTCCCGGAAGCGAGAACCTCAAACTCCGCTATTTGCCCGGGCGGCATGGAAACATTGGCGAGGTCTTTTAGGATCAGGGGTGGGTCATTGACCCAAAGTCCAACCTTGTTGCTGGTGACACTACGCACCGTGTTGGAAACCTCGACCGAGTATTGCCCCTCGTTATTCTGCGAAACCACATCAAGAATCATACTTGTGCCGGTTTGACCGCCCAGTTCTTTGCTATTCTTGTACCATTGGTAGGTAAGTGGAGGAGTTCCGTAGGCCTTAACTTCGAAACGAACCCGGGTGCCGGGATCGGTCTTCACGGGATTGGGTTGTTGTGTGATCAAGGGAGGAACATCAACCACGTCAAGAAAAGCCTTCCGGCTTTCCACGGATCCGGCTGTGTTGGTGACCTTCAATGTGTAATTTGCCTGGTCCTTTTCCTGCACATTGGGCAATTTCAGCAGCACTTCCACTTTGGACTGAAAACCCATCGCCCCCACGGTATTATATACTGTTTCCATGCCTTCGCCTTGCAGGGGGGAACCATTACTGAACCATTGATATTCTAAGGGCTGGGTGCCATGGATTCTTGCGCTGAATATCGCAGTTGTGTTCGGATTCAAACTCAAGTCCATCGGCTGAACATCAAAGACCGGAGAACGGTAGATAATAACCCATGCCTTTTTGCTGGTCGCAGTACCTGCAGTATTGGCGATGGTTACGTGATAGGTTCCCTCATCGTTTGCATCGGCTTTGTAGATGCTCAGTCGTCGTTGGGTTTGGCTTTGCAGCAAGTTTCCGTTCTTAAACCATTGGTAATCGAAGGGCTTTTTCCCAGTCGCCAGCACGTGAAGCTCGATCGGCTCGCCCGGGTTAACCGATTGTTCCCTTGGCTCTTCAATGATCTTGGGCGGTTCGTCGACGCCCAGGAAGGCAGCCGAACTGGTGGCCTGACCCACACCATTGCCCACAATGACCCAGTAAATTGCCTTATCCGATTCGACGACTGATCCGATGGTGTATGTGTTGGCAGTTGCACCGGGTATCCGGGCTCCATTCTTGATCCATTTAAACTCCATCGGTTCCGAACCCTCGACTTCAACAGAAAACTCAACTTGTTCGTTGAGCTTTGACGTCTTGCTTTCAGGATGACGGATGATCACCGGTGGATCCCTCACCACAAGGGTCGCGGCGTCACTGGCGATGGTGATCTTGGTGTCATTGGATACTTCCACGCTGTAGCCCCCTTCGTCTGATTGCTTTACCTTGTCAATGAACAGGTTTTTATCAGTCTTATCCTCCAGGAGTTGGCCATCCTTTTTCCATTGATATAATAGCGGGGCGGTTCCGGATGCGATAACGTAGAACCTGACTCCAGCCCCGGGGTTCACCTCCTGGTTTTCCGGATGCTGAAGAATCACTGGCGGCAGGTCTATAGCCCCCAACGCCGCAGCCTCACTGGTTGCACTGCCAGCCATATTGGACACTGTGGCCCAGTACACAGCCTGGTCCGACTCTGATACTGATGAGATGGAAAAAACAGATGAAGTTGCATCCGAAATTTTCGTTCCATTTTTGTACCACTCATAATTTAGCGGAGGCGTCCCTTCGGCAACCACCCGAATCTTGAATTCTTCATCCGGAAAGATCTCCTGACCTTCTGGCTGGACCTTGATCACCGGCGGATTGTTGACAAAAAGACTCGCCGGATTACTTGCGACTTCTCCGGCGATGTTTGATATCCCCACCGAGTAGACGCCCTCGTCTTTCTCGCCGACACTCTGGATCGTTAGCTCGGTTGACCGTTCATCTTCGATGATATTCCCATCCTTTCTCCACTGAAAGGCCCATGGTTTTGTGCCTTTAACACTGACAACGAAGGTAATACGGCTACCGGGGTTGACTGTGGCACCCTCAGGCTGCCGGGTTATGGATGGAACCACATCATTAACCTTCAACACACCCGGATTGCTTAACACTGAACCGGCAACGTTGGTGACCAGAACGCTGTAGGAACCGCGATCATCGGTATCCACTTTTTTAAGCACAAGTTGTGGCTTGGTTTCGTGTGGGATGTTGACCCCGCTCTTGCGCCACTGGTAATTCAGCGGGGCGGTTCCAGTTGCTTCAACCCTGAAAGTAATCGTCGCCTCAGGATCAACGGTCTGGGCTATTGGTTGCACGACAATCCTTGGGGGATGGTTCACGCCCAACACCGCCACGGGACTGATAGCCGTTCCGGCAGAGTTGCTGGCCACGATCCTGAATTTCCCGGCATCTGATGAGGAAATATTGTTCAGTGTTAACGAAGTGGCGATTTCATCTGCCAGATTATTCCCATCACGTCGCCATTGATACGAAATGGGCTGCGTGCCAGTTGCCAAACCACGAAACGTGACGCTCTCGCCAGGATTACCCGTTGTTGATTTAGGGAAAACAACAAACATGGGTGGATCGTTCACAACCAGGACCGCAGCATTGCTGATATTGCTGACACACTCATTGGTCACCTTTGCCGTGTAACGAGCCTCATCGGATTGGTTGATAATCGTAAACTGAAGAACATTATGCGTTGCGCCACGGATTGGCAGTCCGTCCTTGAGCCACTGAATTCGCGCATTCTCGGTGTCTGAATCCACCTCAAAGCTGACCGGCTTTCCGGGGTCAACAGTCACGTCTGCCGGATGCTTTGTGATGACTGGTGTATCGATGACCTCCAGGTCAACGATGCCACTTGCCAGGTCACCGGCAACATTTTTTATTACTACCCGGTATCCACCCT
>Ga0208391_1001559_pt1 | contig 10743 bp, 7 predicted proteins | sample Knorr_S23_td_Bot_FD_185612 | JGI IMG/M metagenome (GOLD analysis project Ga0208391, IMG submission 185612) | Marine microbial communities from Southern Atlantic Ocean transect - Knorr_S23_td_Bottom_ad_3770_LV_A (SPAdes) (version 2) | ecosystem: Environmental > Aquatic > Marine > Oceanic | place... | reverse complement strand
AGCGCAAACGAGCGGTAGGGATCCCATGCCGCGGGCGGCACCGACGGGAAAATGATTGCGGGGTCTCGCAGCGGGGCGGGGCTATCGAGGACCGTGGCGATCTCGTAATCGCCAATTACCAGGGACGTGGTCATTGCGGCCTAAAGCCCCCGCTCATTTTTCACACGCCGCCACTCTTCGAACGACTCCTGCTGCGGTGGGTAGTACTTACCAGGCGCAACGTTTTCGGCAGCGATCTTTTCCTTGATGTAGTTTTCGACTTCTTCGTGTTCGGTAGCATACTCAAGGACCTCTGCCTCCATCCACGATGGCACTACGATCACGCCGTCGTCGTCGCCAACCATCACGTCACCGGGTCGAACCAGGGCCCCGCCACACTGGATCTGGATATCTTCTTCGGCGGGACTTGCATTTGGACCTCCGTGAAGACTTCGCGCCGTGGCATAGACCATAAGGCCGTAGTCCTCGTCACGCAGCACATCGAGATCGCGGATTGCTCCGTCGATGACGACACCGTCGGCGTTGTTCATCTTGAGTTGGAGCAGTTTTACATCCCCGGCAACAACTGTCTTTGCATCGCCCTGTATATCCGCCACCAGCACATCGCCGGGCCCACACCTGCCCATGGCGACATACTCAGGCGCGTTTTCGCCAGATGGAGTATCGGACTTCAAATCGTCACGATTTGGGAGAAATCGTAGTGTTTTCGCACGGGCCGCCATCTTCTTGCCGGGCGTGAAGTTCCTCAGACCCTCGCATACACACAGGGTCGAGCCAAAAGAACGCACCGCGCCGTAAACGGTTGCGGTTGGTAGTTTTTTAAAACCTTCGAGCACCTCGTCGGGCACGTACACAGGCTTCATGTCGAATGTTGGTATGTCTGGCATCAGATTTGCGTGTCTCGCTTCGGAAGGGCTTTGGATGTTCGCGATTGGGGCCGGTGCAACTTGCCAGGCCATTCGCCTTGATTTCCCGCGCACACCGGTCAGGCCGGGATACTACTCTTGCGAACTGGACAGCCGCAACTGCGTGCTACCGATAGGATTGCGATTGCCAAGATGCAGCTGCGAATCTGTTACAAACGCAGGTTAACAGTAGTAGGGTTCACGACCATCGACGGCGATGCCAGATGCGATCGCTTCAATCAACCAGTGAGATGCCAGATGCTGCCACCCGGAATGCCCCTTTCACGTTTCAAAATCCTCGACCTGACCCGGGTCAGGGCCGGCCCGACCTGCGTGCGCCAACTTGCCGATTGGGGCGCCGATGTAATCAAGATCGAAGCCCCTCCCGACGACAAAGAGGGGCTTGGTGGGGACCGCGACGGCTTCGACTTTCAGAACCTGCACCGCAACAAACGTTCACTCACGTTGAACCTTAAAACCGATGCGGGCAAAGATATCTTCTACAAGCTAGTTGAAGATACTGATGTCGTCGTCGAAAACTACCGACCCGAAGTAAAGAACCGACTTGGTGCCGACTACGAAACGCTGTCGAAGGTCAACCCGCGCATTATTCTCGTGAGCATTTCGGGCTTCGGCCAGACCGGCCCCTACGCCAATCGACCCGGCTTCGACCAGATCGCCCAGGGCATGGGCGGTCTGATGTCTATCACCGGCGCACCGGGCGAGGGTCCGATGAGAGTTGGCATACCGGTTGCCGACCTTTGCGCCGGAATGTTTGCTGCGCAGGGTACGATGCTGGCCCTGCTGGAACGAGAAGTTTCAGGCAGGGGACAGTGGGTGCACACGTCGCTGCTCGAAGCACAGATTCAAATGCTCGATTTCCAGGCTGCACGTTTCCTGAAAGATGGAGAAATACCGGTTTCTGCCGGGAACGACCATCCAACGAACATCCCGACCGGGGTGTTCCCGACAGCCGATGGCCATATCAACATTGCGGTGGCCGGTGGGGTGATGTACGAAAGGTTCTGCAAGGCCATCGGACTCGAACACCTGATAACCGACGAGCGGTTCGCTACGAGCGCCGGGAGGTCGAAAAACAGGGCCGAGATGAACGCCGCAATATCCGAGGTAACCTCGACTAATACGAGCGCGCACTGGATCGACCTGCTGAACGGGGCGGGCTGCCCGTGCGGCCCGATCAACTCGATGGACCAGGTGTTCGCCGATTCGCAGGTAAAGCACCTGGAAATGGCAACCCCGGTCGATCATCCCCGGATGGGTAGTTTCGAAGTTGTAAACCAGGCAATCAAGTTGAGCCGAACGCCTTCTGCCGTCAGGACCGCCACACCCGAACAGGGGGAGCATACCGACTCGATTCTCGGCGATCTCGGATACGACAGACCAACAATTACCGAACTCCACGAGAGTGGCGTCGTTTAGCCCCAGTGGTGGGCTTTAATTCAGGACCGAGGTGAGGCGATGAGGCGACTTGAACTACAGACCGAGAAGATACTGGCACACGTCGAGGACGGTGTCGGCTGGATCACATTTAACCAGCCGGCAAAACGCAACGCCGTTTCACTGGCCATGTGGCAGGCCGTCCCTCGGATCATCGACGACTTCGCCTCTGCCGACGATGTGCGGGTGGTTGTGATGACCGGTGCCGGAGATAAGGCGTTCGTTTCGGGTGCCGATATTTCCGAATTTGAGGAGTTACGGAGCACAACCGAGCAGATCGAGTTCTATGACGCGGCAACGTCGGCCTCGAGTGCGGCGCTGCGCTCGCTGGAAAAGCCGCTCATCGCCATGATCCGGGGGTTCTGCGTTGGCGGCGGGATGGCGATTGCCCTGGCTGCCGATATGCGTATATCAGCCGACGACGGCCAGTTCGGTGTGCCCGCGGCGAAGCTGGGGTTGGGCTACGGCTACGGCGGGATCAAGGAGCTGATGAACCTGGTGGGCCCGTCTTACGCCAAGGAGATATTTTTCACGGGGCAGCGCTTCAGCGCGATCGAGGCCGAAAAAATGGGACTCGTGAACCGGGTGGTGCCGGTCGACGAGCTCGAACCGACGGTGACGAAGTACGCTCGGACCATCGCAGATAACGCCCCGCTCACGGTCAAAGCCGCCAAGGCCGCGGTCAACGAGGGCACGAAAAATCCCGAAGAACGAGACCTGGACCGCGTCGCGGAGATGGTCGAAGCCTGCTTCAAAAGCGAGGATTACAAAGAAGGCCGAAGGGCCTTCATGGAAAAGCGAAAGCCGCGGTTCCAGGGCCGGTAGGGTTGCCTGGTGGTTCGGTCCCCTCTCCCTGCCAGCGAGAGGGTTAGGGTGTGGGTAACACTTGTCCTGAGAGAAAAGTAGCGCCGCCGTCGCAATCGTTCCACACTTGCGCCACAGGCCGACCCACCTTCCAACTCCCCCGCGAGGGAGAGGATCAACTTCACGCCACAACACCTAGCACTTGCTATATCCGCAATTGAAGCACTTCTCACAGCCTTCAATGTGGGCCAGTCCCGACGAGCACTCAGGGCACAGTTCAGATGAGTACGCGCCGACCGGAACCTCGACCCTCTGCTCCTGGTTAATCATCGCCACCGGCACCTGAACCGGCTGCGTGGTCGGCAGGCCCAGCTCTTTCGGTGACGGCGGGTTGAACATTTCGGCCTGGCTCGACTCGCCCTCGGCAAGTTCGTCCTGTCCAGGCAGGGCAGGCGCCTCTTCATCGATCCGATCGAGCACCGAAGCGATCGCGTCGGGAACCGAGCGGATCATCACGCCATCGTCCCACACCGGAACGTCGGTGATACCGCGGAGTTGTTCCGAGACATCGACGGGGTCGATGCCCGAACGCAACGCCAGCGACGCCATTCGCGAAACGGCCTCGGCCATCGCGGCGTCGTTACCGCCGGCCTTGCCATGGGTGGCGAACACCTCGAAAGGCCGGTCGTCGCTCGACATGTTTACCGTTACGAACAGGTTTCCGCGGCCAGTGCGCACACGTCGGGTAATACCGTGGAGAGTCGCTGGCCGATCGGCCGGAGTGATGTACTGCGGAATGCTCACCGGGGTGGCATCGTCTAAAACCGCTCCAGCCGCCTGTGCACTATCAGTTGTGCCGGTGGTCAGCACCTCTTTCTCACGTGACCCGGCGCGGTAAACCGTAATACCCTTGCAGCGAGATTCCCACGCCAGCAGATAGGCGTCTTCAACATCCTCGACAGTAGCCTCGTTCGGGAAGTTGATTGTCTTGGAAATACCGGCATCGGTGCTTTCCTGGAACGCGGCCTGCATAAGCACATGGTCGCGCGGCGAAATGTCGGACGCCACGTGAAACAGTCGCTTTACATCGTCAGGGACCTCGTCACGGTCCTGTAGCGAGCCACCGTTCGAGAGGTGCTCCAGCAGTTCATCACTGTAGAAACCGCGTTCCCTGGCGATGCGCTCGAAGTTCTTGTCGACGTAGTAGAGAGTCTTACCCTCAAGAATGTTCTGCTTTCGGAAGGCCAGCGAGAAGATCGGCTCGATGCCGCTCGACGCCCCGGCGATCATCGAAATAGTGCCGGTCGGCGCGACCGTCAGCCTGCACGCGTTCCGGAACGGCTTTTCGCCCTGCTGCGCTGCAGTGGATTCGTGCCATGCCGGGAAGGGCCCGCGTTCTTCAGCCATTTCCAGGGATTCGGCATCGGCGTTATCCATGGTAAAACGCATCAGCCTGCGACCCAGCTCGACAGCCTCTTCCGTGTCGTAAGGAATGCCGAGAAGCACCAGCATGTCGGCAAACCCCATCAGTCCCAGTCCCAGCTTCCGGGTGTTCCGGGTCATATCCTCGATGGCGTCGACCGCGTACTTGTTCGCGTCGATTACATTGTCGAGCATCCGGGTGGCCAGTCGAATAGACGCGCCAAGACGCTCCCAATCGATATCGGCGAGACCTGCCGCGTCCTCGATGACGAACTTTGCGACGTCAATCGAACCGAGATTGCACGACTCGTTTGGCAGAAGCGGCTGTTCACCACACGGATTGGTCGCCGTGATGCGACCGAGGTGCAAAACCGGGCTGTTCCGGTTGACCTCGTCGAGGAAAATCATGCCCGGTTCGCCATTGCGCCATGCACCGTGAACGATCTTGCTGAACACCTCGCGGGCGCCCAACCGGTCTACCTCAACAACCTCACTGTCGAGGTTCGAGGGATCGGAGAGTGTGCGGAGCGGGTAGGTCGTGCCGTTTTTGACCGCCTCCATAAACTCGTCGGTAGCTCCGACAGAGATATTAAAATTGTGGATTTCACCTTCGACGCTCTTGCATTCGATGAACTCGAGAATATCGGGATGGTGAATGTCGAGCACGGCCATGTTCGCACCGTCACGCTTGCCGCCCTGCGTTACAAGGGTCGAGACAGATGACAGGTGGCGCAGCACCGCGATCGGACCACAGGCCTTGCCATGTGTTGTCCTGATGCTGGAGGCCTTTGGCCTGAGGGCCGTAAGCGCAAACCCGGTGCCGCCGCCAAATTTTTGCACCATGGCGGCATCGTGAGCAGCGCCCATGATCCCTTCCATGCTGTCGTTAAGCGGGAGCACGAAACAGGCCGACAGCGTCCCTGCGCCCGTACCCGCGTTCATCAGCGTGGGCGAGTTGGGCAGATATTCGAGACTGGCCATCATCTGGTAGAAGTTCTCTTCGAGTTCAGCCACCTCTCCAGGCGTCTTTTCATATTTGAACTCGGGAGCTGCCAGCGCTTTGGCCACCCTGCGGAACATGCCTTCGGGCGTTTCGATTATTTCTCCAGATACATCTTTCTGCAGATATCGTTTATCGAGGACAACGCGGGCATTATCGGTGATCACTGCTGGAGTAAATTTCTCGACTGGGTCTGTACCGTTCTTGCTCATTTGCGTGTCCTGCGTAATGGTCATATTTGTACTGTTCGCTCTAATTCTGATCTTCTGTATGTTAGTTTGCGATGCCAGCCCTGGCGGTTTTGCTGTCACCCACTGATTTACTGCAATCGGGTTTGGCCGGGCCCAATCGCTTACGCCAGTCGGTCAACCATGCCTTGCTCTCCTACGTCGGCCCCGCCGCGCCAGCCGCGGAACGTCATCCTCAATCAACCGCAACTGGCTCTTCGATCCATCGTCTTCGTCTGGAGTCTCGGCCAGTGCCTCAACCTCTTTTGTGAAAGAGTCGACGTCCTGAAAATCCCGATAGACCGAGGCGAACCTGATGTAGGCCACCCGGTCGAGTATCTTCAGTCGCTCGATACACATCTCACCGATCACACGTGCCTCGACCTCCGCTTTCGAAAGTTTATGCAACTCGTTTTCTATATTGACAACCATCTTAGAAATGGCGCCAACCTCCAAGGGTCGTTTGGCACAGGCAGTCCGCAGCGAACGCTCAAGCTTTTCCGACGAAAACGCCTCACGGCGCCCGTCTCTCTTGGCGATCATCAACGGCATCGAGTGAACACGTTCGTAGGTTGTGAACCGCAGTTCGCACCTCATGCACTCGCGTCGCCGACGCACGCCGTCAGGTGCCTCACGTGAGTCAATCACCCGGGATTCATTGTTGCCGCAAAAGGGACAATGCATTGCCTGAAACGCGCCAATCGCCAATATCTATACAGGCCACGCGGAACCCACCCGCTCCGGCGCCAGAATTATCGAAATCCAGAGCCCGGGGCAGGGCAGTGTGCCTAACATAAAGTTGAACACGCCGCCGACCGGCTGCGGACACAGCCATCCCCCACATTTAGTGGGGTGCCACAGAGACTACCACTATCCATAGAGTAAGTGTCAATCCCCTGTCTCAACCGATATCACGTAATCCTTCTGCAATATTCGGCTCTGCAACTGTGCCAGAATCCCCCATGAACCAGCCTCATAATTTCGCGAAATCTGCGACGTAATTCGTCGCGCAACCGGGCTCTAAGTTCAAGAAGTTGGTTTCCCTGAGAGTTGGGAACAGTTGGTGGATAACCGCCCGATGTCCGGCAAGAAAAGTAAGATACTGGTCAACTACGCCGCCCCCGCCCGGCGGACACACACGGAATGCGAGACCGCCCGGGGATCAGCCGGAATTATCAACATGAAAAACGCCTGGGCCATACGAATCGCAACCGACGAAGTCTTAATTACCTCAGCACAACTGGGAGTTAAGGACATCATTTTCTACGGCGGCCCAGGATCAGCCTTGTTGCCGGGTACGAATGAACCCCACGGCAAAGATCGAAACACATACGACGATTACGCGGCGCTCCGGGAACGGGTCGAATCGTTCGGTCTGAACCTGGTTGCCTGCGAGGGCGGCTTTATTGCAGAACAGAAGTTTCACGACATCGCCTTTGGCGGTCCGAAACGTGATGAATTAGTCAAAGAGCTTGCTGGTGAAATCGCCGACATGGGCCGCGCCGGCATTCCGATTCTTGGCTATCACTGGATGGTGGCATCGGTCTGGCGCGCGGGTAATACACAAGTCCGTGGAGGCGCTGAAGCCACGCTCTGGGACAGCGATTCACGCGATAAGAAGCCGATTCAGCAGATCGGCATTGCCGGCCATTACGATATTTCTCAGGAGAACATGTGGAACTGCCTCGAGTACTGGATCAGGGCAATTACGCCGATAGCTGAAGAAGCGGGGATTCGATTGGGAATCCACCCCGACGACCCGCCGGTACCGGAACTGGGTGGAATACCCCGGCTCCTGGGCAGCTTCGATGCCTACAAACGCCTGGTATCCATTGTGGACAGCCCGGCAAACGCCATCGAATTTTGCCAGGGCACCTTCTCAGAGATGGCCGATGCCGCGGACGATGGTATTTACGAGATGATCCGGTACTTCACCGAGCGAAACAAGATCCTGTACGTGCATTTCCGCAACGTGTCAGGAACGATTCCGAAGTTCAATGAAGAGTTCATCAATACGGGATACGTCGATATGAAGAGGGCCATGGAAACGTACAACGCAGCTGGCTTCGAGGGTGTCTTTATGGACGATCACTGCCCGCTGATCACCGGCGACACCGACTTTCCGGGCAACTGGGGTGGCTACCGGTCGAGGATCTTCGCCCAGGGCTACATCCAGGCCATGCTTGAAGCCGTTACGGGCGGTCGGGCTGGATAGCCCTCACTTGTAGCTTTTCAACATTTAAAAAATTATCCCAAGGGAACTCGATTCCCTCGGGATAATTAATATCGGTACAGAGGTCGGCAGGGCAGCGACGCCGTGGGTTCCCCTAGTCACTCACCGCCAGCTCACGGGCAGTGCGCCTGCGTGCCGAACTGTGGTGCCTGAGGAACGGCGGTAGGTCAAGGGCATCCTCGTCGCCCAGAACATCGCTCAGCGCGGCGTTAACCGCCGCTTCTTTTTCAGCCGACGCCTCCGCACCCGGGAAGCCGGTGGCGATGATCGTCATCTTGACTTCATTCTCCATCTTGGGATCGGTGACCATTCCGAAGATGATGTTGCAGTCTGGGTCGACCATGTTGGATACGATCTCAGAAGCCTTGTGAACCTCCTGGAGAGTCAGGTCAGTGCCGCCGGTGACGTTGAATATCACCCCGCGAGCACCCTCGATCGAAACTTCCAGCAGCGGACTGTCAATGGCCGCCTCGGCCGCCATCACGGCCCTGTCTTCTCCACTGCCGTGACCAATTGCCATCCAGGCCGGTCCGGCGTTCGACATGATCGCCTTCACGTCAGCAAAGTCCAGGTTGATCTCGCCGGGCATCAGGATCAACTCCGCGATTGATTGCACGCCCTGCCGCAAAACGTCATCGGCCATGCGGAAGGCCATGTCCATCGACAGGTTTTCGCTCGACATGATCAACAGCCGGTCATTTGGAATGACGATCAGGGTGTCGACAACTTCAGATAGGGCAGCGATGCCTTCGTCGGCCTGCCTGCGCCGTCGAGACCCTTCGAAGTCGAACGGCTTGGTCACCACACCGACGGTGAGCGCACCAAGTTCCTGAGCGATTTCGGCCACTACCGGCGATCCGCCCGTACCCGTACCGCCGCCCATGCCAGCAGCGATGAATACGAGGTCGGCACCCTCAAGCGCAAGTTTGATCTCGTCTCGGTCCTCTTCGTGGCACTCACGGCCCTTGGCAGGATCTCCACCAACACCAAGCCCGCGGGCCGTGCGGTCGCCAACGCGTATCCGTATCGGAACGTCAGAACGCGACAGCGCCTGGGCGTCGGTGTTGACTGTGATGTACTCGACTTCGGGAATTCGGTCCCGGTACATACGCGAGACTGCGTTCGAGCCGCCGCCGCCAACGCCAACGACCTTGATCGTCGCTGATCCGATGCTTTCTCCTACTGGTGTTTCTACCTGGCCGGCCATTGGTTTTTTCCTTTTGCTGGGGAGCACCCGCCATGCCTCCTTTACAGAGGATTAGTGGACGTCCGCGGATTTTTGGATGTGTCGCCGTTCATTCAAACGGCGTCGTTAATTTTTTAGCGCCCGGAGCCTGAGTTTGTTCTGACATTCCTGCGTTGCTTGCGCAACCCTAAACGCCAGCAGTCTCCTTTTCGCGATCTGATTTTCGATCCCATTCTCGTCTGGGGAGCCAGCCACGGATCGTGGCAAACGCGCCGCTCCGGGAGTTCTGGGTTTCTCCAGATACCGCGATCCCGTTGCGACGACTAATGTGATTTTCCGAAGGGAGGTTACGCAAACCCCAGAGTGCGATGCCAACCGCAGCTGAATATGACGGGTCGTTTGTGCCTGCGGGCATGCCATCGAGTCCGCGCGGCGTGGCCAGTCGAACTTTTCGCTGGAAGATGAACTTGGCAATGTTTAGGAAGCCCTCGAGCTTTGCCCCGCCACCGGTGAACACAACTCGATCGGTCGGAACGTCCGCAAGGTGCGGCTCTTCAAGCTTGAGCAAAATCATTCGGCACAGTTCCGAAACCCGCTCCTTTAAGACCTGGCCGACTTCGCGTTTTGTGATGACGAGTGGCTGATCCATCGTTGTCGGATGAAGGGTTATCTCATCCGACATACCGGCCAGCTCGGGTGCGGCAGTACCGTGCTCGAGCTTGAGCTGCTCGGCCGCATCGAAATCGATTGAGAAGGCGATACTCAAGTCGTTCGAAAACTGGAATCCACCTACAGGGATGACCGCCGTGTGGATTACCGTGCCGGTGTGATAAACGGCAATGTCTGAGGTCCCACCACCGATGTCGATCAACACGGCCCCGTCTTCTCGCTCGTCAGCCGTAAGCACCGCGTCCGCGGTTGCCACCGGCTCGACAACCATTGATGAGATCCGCACTCCAGCATCGGAAACCGCGTTGTGGAGTTTGGTGATTGCCGAAACCGAACCGGTAATCACATGGCTCTCGACATGGAGTTCGCCTGTGTGCATCCCGAGCGGGTTCCTCACTCCGTGCAACCCATCCAGGGCGTAGCTGCGTGGAATTACATGCAGCAGCTTGCGATCGTCGGCAAGGGCAAATTTGCCGGCGGCTTTTTTAGCTGCAGACAGATCGAGGTCCGTCACCGCGCGCATGCCGTCGGCGCGGGGGACGTTGACCCAGCGGTTTTTAGATTCGACGTGAGTCCCCGTAAGTCCCGCGTAGACCGAGGCGATCTCAACGCCGGCATCCGCGGATGCAATTGCCAGTGATTCACGTACCGCAGCCGTGACGGCCTGTGAATCGGCCACCAGGCCCTTGCTCATGCCGCTGCAGGGAACAAGTCCGATTCCTGCAACTTCCACGCGGTGATCGGCTCGCCGGCGGGTGATGATCGTGCACACCTTCGTGGTGCCAATATCGATAGCTACTCTGAAATCTTCTTGCATCGGGCGTTCCTTTACGGTCGGA
>Ga0208391_1001553_pt1 | contig 10765 bp, 9 predicted proteins | sample Knorr_S23_td_Bot_FD_185612 | JGI IMG/M metagenome (GOLD analysis project Ga0208391, IMG submission 185612) | Marine microbial communities from Southern Atlantic Ocean transect - Knorr_S23_td_Bottom_ad_3770_LV_A (SPAdes) (version 2) | ecosystem: Environmental > Aquatic > Marine > Oceanic | place... | reverse complement strand
AACAGTTTAAAGACTAAAATGATACTTATCACAACTCAAGTTGATGTTTGTTTAAAAATAATTTGGAGCTACCAATGATGTAGTGAGATGTGGTTCAGCTCAGCTTGATACATAAGATGGATAACAACTACTACTTTCGTGTATTTTTTAATGACTCTGTACTAAAAAAAGTATGTTTAACTTGCCATGATGAGTAATTCTTCTGGAGATGCAGTGCCTGTCTGATATAACTTTTGTATCGTGACTGCTGCGGCAAGGTTGCCTAGACAGGCACTATTATAAGCATCTTGCCCGCTTACTAATCCTAAGCATATCCCAGCCAACATACTATCTCCAGCACCCACTGTATCAATTTTTCCGGTTATATTTATGCTTGGAATTTCTTTAATTATTCCTTCATCCACAAGAATACAACCATTTAACCCGCAAGTAATAAATATTGTTTTTTTAAACTTTTTGTAAAGAGTCTCTGCTGTCTTGAGAGCATTTCCCCTAGAAACACTATTACCTTTAAGAATGCTATTACCGACCATCCTCTCAGCAATGAAGTCATTTAATTTGAGTATTGCCCCTGGAAATTCATCGCTATTATGACGACTGTCAACTATAAAAGTAGTATTGCTGAATTTATTAATTAATATTAATAGCTTATCGATAAATTCTTTTATAAAAAGGCTCACCGCTATTTGCTGATTAATAATAACAATTTCTAGTTCAGGTAATTCTTTTTCCAGCGATGACAGCAAACTATTTAATGTGTATGAATCCAGTTTGTTAAAATTGCCAAAGTCAATTCGATTAAGCTCATTCTGCTCTTTATAGGGCTTCACATAAGCAGGGGTTGCCCAGTGCTTTTCTTGCGTTATCATTCCTTCGCAATTGACGTTGAGCTTATATAAATTTTGCATTAATTTTTGACCCCATGGGTCAGTACCTACTACTCCAAAAACATGTATATTTTCACAACCTAAAGCATGTAAATTATTAACAACGTTGCCTGCTCCTCCGAGACTGTACTCTTGTTCAGCAATTGGCCAGGTAGGTAAGTCAGTCTCAAGCGATTTTTCTGAGGCAATCTCGTTCAAAAACCAGTACACATCCAGACAGAAATCACCGACAACTCCTATTTTAGCTGTTTTAGCATTACATAGAATTTTTTCAATAAGCTGTTTATTCAATAATTTGCTCTGATAAAGATAACTAGACAAAAAATATTTTTATGGACAAGCACTGTCTTACAGAAAAAATCAATCTTCCAACTTCTAGGAACAGTTGCCAGACACAATCAAAGTAAATGAAGTCTGTTTGTTAATGGGCTGGGCTTGTAAGGAAAATGGTAACCTTGATTTGTTTTGCTTCAGTTGAACTACAGTTAAAAAACTGTTTAGCCCTTGACGGCTCCAAGCGTTAAACCACGGACAATATATCTTTGTGCGAGTAGGGCGATAAAGATTGGAATAATCATAGCGATCATTGTCCGGACACTGAGGAACCAGAACTGCACCCCACGGGACTCGAAGGAACCGGCGATGAACATCGGAATTGTAATCGCGTTTTTACTGCTCAGCACCAATGCAAACAGAAGTTCGTTCCAGGTAAAAGCGAAGATGATCAGTGCCGTTGCAGTTACGGCAGGAGCAGAAAGAGGCAGTGCGATTCTCCAGAACGCTCCAAAATGACGGGCGCCATCCATCATGGATGCTTCTTCCAACTCAATTGGAAGGTCTAGAAATGCCTGTCTCATGATGACAACTGCAAAGGGCAGAGTGAATGTGGTATTGATCAAAATCAAGGCCAGATGAGTATCCAATAGACTAAAGGTCTGTAGTACAATATAGAAAGGGATAACGGTTGCTACCGGGGGGAGAACCCTTTGAGACAGAAACCATATGGTAATATCCCGGTTCTGAATCAGTTTGAACTGGAAACGTGCCAACGCATAGGCTGATGGAATCCCAAGAGCAAGAGCAAGAAACGAAGAAGAAATGGAGATGACTATGCTATTGAAAATCGATTTACGCATTTCTGGAACAACCAGTTGATCGAGCCAGTTGTTCAGTGTGGGATCAAAATGGATTCCAGGAATACCTAGACCAGTGACGGTGAAGGTGTCCATCGGGGCACGCAAGCTTGTCGATAGACCCCAGTAGAGTGGAAAGACAAAAACCAGCACAACACTGACCGCAATCAGAAAATAAACAGAATCTACCATGGAAGAACCCCGTCCAGGAAGTGAACCGAAATATCTCATAATGGAGTACAGTGTATTGATGAACTTCAGTTGATCACTTCACCGTCCGCGTTAAAGATATGGCAGTGTTTGTGATGAAATCCCATATGAACCGTTTCGCCTTTCTGGGTGTTCGATTCTCCCTCCGCGATCAGTGTGATGAGATTTTTGTCAGCATCAGTGATGTAGAGATAGGTTTCATTCCCGAGATGCTCGACGACATCGACCGTGCCTTCAAAGAATTCATCTCCTTCTTTGTTTTCTTTGAGATGTTCGGGACGTATTCCCAGGGTGAGCCTTTCTCCTTCCCCCAGGTCCTCGGTGTTTCGTTTCAGTGGGAGGACTTTTCCGCCTGGAAGTTGAATGGTTAACTGTTTTTCCTGAACACCAAGTATGCTGGATGATATCAAGTTCATTCTTGGGGAACCGATGAATCCTGCCACAAACAGGTTTGTCGGGTTTCGATAAACTTCCAATGGACTTCCAATCTGTTCAATGACTCCATCATTAAGGATGAAGATACGGTTTGCCATCGTCATGGCCTCCACCTGATCATGAGTGACATAGATCATAGTCGTCTGTAACCTCTCATGAAGTTTTTCGAGTTCCATCCTCATTTGAACACGAAGTGCAGCATCCAGGTTAGATAGAGGTTCGTCGAAAAGAAAAACACTTGGTTCACGCACGATGGTTCTTCCAATGGCAACACGCTGGCGCTGTCCACCTGACAACTGTGAAGGACGACGATCCAGTAATTCTTCAATTCGAAGAATTTTAGCCACATCCAGAACTTTTCGACGGATTTCAACTTTATTAACCTTATTCAATTTAAGGCCAAAACCAATGTTATCGAAAACATTCATATGCGGATAGAGCGCATAAGACTGAAAGACCATCGCTGCGCCTCGATCCGCTGGATGCAGATCATTCACACATCTGTCTCCGATAAAGATTTCCCCGGCGGTGATATCTTCCAAGCCAGCAATCATTCTGAGCAGCGTGGATTTTCCGCAACCTGAAGGGCCAACAAAGACTACGAATTCCCGGTCTTCAATATCCAGGCTGACTCCATGGATCACTTCATTCCCATCGAATGATTTTCTGATGTTTTTTAAGTTTACTTCAGCCAATTTATTCCTCCGTTTTTATTTATTCTGAAGAGATCAACCCTTGACTGCGCCAAGAGTTAATCCCCGTACTATGTACTTTTGAGCCAATATTGCAATTATGACAGGGGGGGCGATGGCAATCATCGCTCGAACCGCCATGAACCAGAACTGCACACCCCGAGTATCAACCGCACCTGCCATATGAATAGGAATAGTAATTACATCCTTGCTGCTGATTGTGACAGCAAAAAGGAACTCATTCCAAGTGAAAGCGAACATGATCAATCCCGTTGCTACAATGGCAGGCGCAGCCAGCGGAAGAGCGACTTTGAGGAAGGCACCAAAATAACTAGCCCCGTCCATGAGTGCGGCTTCCTCAAGTTCGATTGGAAGATCCATGAAAGTCTGCCGGACGATGACCACCACGAAAGGCAAAACAAAGGTGGCATTGATCAGTATCAATGCCAGATGGGTATCCAGGAGACCGAGGGTTTGCATCACAAGGTAAAAGGGAACAATTGTCGCAACGGGCGGCAATACCCTTTGCGAGAGAAACCAGATGGTTAAATCCTTGTTTTTAATGGTTTTGAAACGGAAACGGGCAAGGGCATATGCTGCTGGAGTGCCTAAAAACAAAGCCAAAAGTGAGGCAGACACCGCAATTATTGTGCTGTTGCCAATTGCTCTTCTAGCTTCACCGGTGTACAGTTGATCGATCCAGTTGTCAAGTGTCGGTTCGAAATGGATGAAAGGGATGCCTAAACCGGAAACGGTGAAGGTGTCAATAGGATTTCTCAAACTTGTTGAGAAAGCCCAATAAATAGGAAACAAAAAGATCATGGCCACCAGCACAGCCAGGAGAGAGTAAAGCGAATACCGTATCGATTTCGGTTGAATCCGAGTTCCCCTGTTTTTATGCATAGTTTTCCCTCAATTGCCTGAAAAACAGAGTAACAATGATCATGACAACGATCAGTAGGCAATAAGATATCGCCGATGCATAACCAAGATCGAAGTATCGCAAGCCGGTTCTAAATGCTAAAAAGGACATCGACTGGGTAGCTACACCTGGCCCTCCGCCTGTCAAAGCATACGGTATATCAAACAGTTTGATGGCTTCAGCAAGTCGCAATAGCAAGACAATTATAATCGTTGGGGTTAGGAGCGGAAATATGATGTTCATGAAGAGCCCAGACTTTGATTTACTTTCCATTTTGGCTGCTTCCATTAACTCCTCTGGGATGCCCTGTAGGGCCGCTAAAAAGACTAGAAAACAAAACGGGGTCCACTGCCAGATGTCAACAAGGATGACGGAGAACAGGGCCCAACCCGGTTTAGAAAGGAATGGAATTCCGAGAAACCCCAAGGGGCCCCCTACTTCGTAAAAAATGGTGAAGAATAGGTAACCTACGGCAAGAGGTGTAGCGAAAATTGGCAGGATCATAATAGTCCTAAGCAATGACCTGCCCCATAATCGCCGATTAAAAAGTATTGCCAAAAGAAGCCCAAGTATGAGCTGGATGGGAACAGCTGTGAGAACAAAGATAGTCGTTACCTTTACTGCCGAAGCCACTTGCGGATCGCCCCACAAACGTTTGTAATTGGTAAAACCGACATTGGTCCAGATGGAAATCTTTTCGCGGATGATATTTGTCCTGGTTCTGGGCTTACCTGCTTTACTCAGCACAGGGTTACCTTCCTGGTCAAGAATCGGGACTTTCTCCCTGGTGACATTTAATCTGTTTTCCACCTTGTGAAAGCTGATGTACAGCGAATAACAAAGAGGAAACAATGTGAATATTAATACCCAGAAGACAGCAGGCAGAATGAATAGAAAACGAACCTTGGTTCTACGATGCATATTCATTAATTATAATGAACCTACTTTAAAATGTAGAAGGACATGTCCAGAGGAAACTGGGCATGTCCTATTAATTGAAAATTACTTGTAACCGATTGCAGACTTGTAGTATTCAAGTTGCTTGTCGCGACCGAGTCGGTCGGTTACTTGTTCCCAGGATTTTGCAGTACTGTCTAGTGCCTGTTTCGCCGAAATCTCTCCACTCATGGATGCAGACAGATTCTTGTCCAGAATGTCCCAGTATTCGAAGGTTCCCGGAATCCTGAGATAAGTCATACTGGTCTTTGCAAAGAAATTCTCATAGTAGGCATTAAGATAATCCTTCACGTCAGCCTCGTTCCATCCTGCATCTAGGAAGTCTCCCAGTTCTCCTTCTCCCTGAGGGGACAGGAACTGATACTTGAAGCCAGGATCAACACCCGTCCAGCCATTGTTTGCCAACCAACTCGAAGCAGGCTTGATTGCCATCAAAGAAAGGAAGGAAAAGGTGGCTTCTGGATTTTCGGAGAAGTTCGAAATTACGCCGTGCCATGAACCGCCCGTAGTGTTTCCAACTTTTTGTGGGTTGTCCGTCTTGACAAACTTACCAGATTGATGGTCGTAGTATGTATCTGAGGAGGGCAGGATAGAAGATGCACATACTCCCTTAATTTTAGAACGCGAAGTATCTTGGCAGAGCGAACCGACATCACCCCAACTGAAGACAAAAACAGATTTTCCACGCAGAAAGTAATCCCAGGCCTCTCCCAGACTCCAACCTACCTGAGCGGATGGTCCTGTCTTATGGAGTTCATGCAAAAATTCCAAGGCCGCTACATGACCTGGACTGTTGATCATCGGCTTCATGTTTGTTGGATCAAACCAATACACATTATGGTAACGATCCAGCTTAGGTCCTGGTGTAATGGCAAAGGAAGCCGAAAGAGACTGAAAGTGGTAATGTCCCTGTTCACCGACTTTCAAATGAAGAACGGTGCCAGAATCAGGCTTGGAGTCTTTATTATCCCAGTTTTTTCCGTTGAAAAATTTACTTATATCCAGCATCTGTTGCCATGTCTTAGGTGGTACCGGAAGGCTGTATCCATATTCCTGCTTGAATTGCTTGCGCCACTTAGGATCGGAAAGGGCATCTCGGCGGTAATAAAGAACCTGACCGTCACCGTCATTCAATACACCGTATCCTTTACCGCCCCATGTGTGGAGTTGCTTCAGTGATTCAGGCATAGAGTCATAAGACCACTTAGGATAATCCCCAGATGCTATGAGATCGTCCACTTGAAAGGCATATCCATTTGGGACAATATCTCCGTACCAGAATGCACCAACCATGAACGCATCATACTGACCAGTTCCAGTTCGAAGATCGAGCATCATCTTCGTGTAGTGTTCACCGAAAGGCAATTCGACAATTTCCAATTTACCTCCAGACAGTTCTTCCCAAATGGGTCTAAAACTATAAAGAGGACCGGAAATCCCGCCTTTTGGCCCACCTGCATTGACGGTAACCGTTATTTTTGCACCTTTAAAGGGTTTTTCACCTTGACCAAAGAGTCCACCGAGCTCATCACTGCTGGTTGGTATGACAGTACCATCCTCCATGATAAGATCAACACTTCCGTCACTGTGCCACTTGACGTATTTTCCTGCCTGTACTAATGAAGCCATAGGCATCAAGAATGCTAACAAGGACAAGGACACCAAACATTTTTTTATCATTTTCATATTACCTTTATAATAATTAGGATTGAAAATATGCTCACCATTAAGCATGTCAAGGATGCTAACAAAGATTATTTACTTTGTCAACAAAATAATTTAAATTATTTTTTGTTTGATTAAGACCATATTTTTGTCTTGGTTCACTAGAAATACGAAAAATTGGCACATTGTTTTCTGATAAATATTTAACCAAACCTAAGATCACATTTATGTTATCAGGTTATTTTTCAATGACCAGGAAGTTAATAGTTCTCTTTAAAGGGATTCTCACAACGTTCCACCACTATAGGAACTGTTGTCAGATACAATTTGAATATTTACACTTATTTTTACTCGGGATGAGGAAATGGATAGGGAAACCGCGAGCAAATGCTGCGTTGTTGATCTTGTAAATAAAATTCTTTGGCTAAAAAAACAAGTCAGAGAATAAGACTTATCAATTTACTGTCAATTTACCTTGTACCATCAGGCTCACAACTTCTTCTTTATTAATTCCGTTAATCATACGATCCCCTACCAATCTCCCCTGACGTAGAATTACGATTCTGTCTGCAATCTCGAAGATGTCGATGAGATTATGTGAAATGAAAATTATGGCAATATTCTGTTCTCTAAGTCTGCGGATCAGTTGCATTACCTTGCGTTGTTCAGGTACTCCGAGTGCTGCCGTAGGTTCATCCATGATTAGTAACTCAGCTTTCCAGTATATTGCCCGGCAGATGGCAATGGCCTGCCTCTGACCCCCAGAAAGTCTGCGAACGGGTTGATTGAGAGAAAATTCAGGTATTTCGATATCGAGTGACTCCAATATCTGTCTGGATTCTGACATCATCTTTTCCCGATCGAGAATATTAACTGGACCAAATAGATTCAAAAGAGGTTCTCGTCCCAAGAAAATGTTTGCTCCAACATTTAGGTTATCAGCTAATGCTAAATCTTGGTAGATAGTTTCGATTCCTAAATTTCTCGCGTATTTGGGGTTACTAATTTTAAGATTAGTACCATTGTAGCTCATTTCTCCGTCATCTTGATGGTAAACTCCTGAGATGATCTTTATAAGAGTTGATTTTCCTGCTCCATTATCACCAGCAAGAGCTAAAACCTCTCCACGTTTTAGGCAAAGAGACACTTCAGAAAGTGCTGTCACACCACCAAAATGTTTGGTAATTGAATTTACTTCAAGTAAGTTCTCACTCATTTGCAACGCCAGTTATATGTGTTTTTGATTGGTCAATGAGTACAGCAACAATGATCACCAAGCCGACTGCGAGGAACTGCCAGAAGGAATCGACATCCACAAAAACAAGTCCAAACTGAATAACTGCGATCACGAGAGCACCTACTACAGTTCCAATAATTTTCCCGGATCCTCCGTAGAAGCTGGCCCCACCAATAAATACCGCAGCAATGGAATCAAGAAGCATAGGTTCACCTGCCTGAGCAGCCCCAGCAGAGAATCTAGCTGTGTAAACTAGTCCTGCTAAGAAAGCACAAAAGGAGGAAAGTACGTAAATAATTATAATATGACGATCAACATTGATTCCTGATCTAATTGCTGCCTCCCTGTTGCCCCCTATGGCATAGGTATATTGCCCAAATCTGGTTTGAGAAAGGATGAAGTGAAAAATAATCACCACTATAATGACAATCAGTACTACAATTGGTATACCAAGAATTTTCTCAGTTCCTAGTTTATAAAGCCAGTCATTGTCTACTGGAACTGTCATACCATCGGCAATGATAAAACCTGAACCCCTAGCGACTCCATACATTCCCAATGTCCCAATGAAGGGAGGAACTTTCAATTTGGTGACTAACAACCCATTAATCAATCCTGGGATGAGGCAGACCAGAAAAGTAATTAGAATCCCAATGGCTAAAGCCACACCGTGGGCTTCTCCAGAAAAACTCTGAACAACTGTAGCCAAAACAACTGCACTCAGTCCCATGACGAAGCCTACGGAAAGGTCGATACCCCCTGAAATTATGACCAGTGACTGTCCTATGCCAAGAAGAAGTGGAGCAGTAGCAAAAATCAAAATGCTCTGAACGTTGAAACCGTTAAAAACAAAAGATGATGAATAACTTACCTGTGCCCAGATTTCAAAAAACAGGACCATTACCAACAAAAAAAGCCAGGACCAAATGTCACGGATCCATTCACCTCGATGGAGGGACTCAGAAAAAGTTGAAATGTTCATTATTAATAAATGCGAAAGGGGGGACGGGCTGGTAATTACCAGCCCGTGAATATGTTGGCTTCAGAAAGGATGGGTTAGTCGGAGTAGATGAACTTTAATATATCTGGATCGTCAATATTTGAAGCATCCATGACTGTAAATCCGGTTCCTATGGTCACAGGAATAGACTGGCCAGTTAGGGCTGCATAGGCTGTTACAACACCATAGTATCCGATTTCAGCAGGATGCTGAGCTATTGCTAAATCTATTAGACCACTTTTAATATCTTTCACGATCCTTGATGGAGCATCAAAAGCCACAACCTTAATTTTTCCTGCTTTGCCGATAGCTTTCACCCCATCAGCTGCACCGATGGCAGAAAAGAGATTCGCACCGAAAACTCCTGACAAACCTGGATTCCTGGCAACAACGGCTTGAAGTTGAGCAGCAGCCTTGTTGGCATCATCATCATTGAATTGAGTTTTTAAAAGGGTTATGCCGGGATAGTTTTTGATCTCAAGCCTAAAACCTTCTTCACGCTGGTCAGTTGTTGAGATTCCAGGTATGGTGTTCGACACATAGACCTGTCCCTTGTTATTAAGTGATTTTGCGAGTGCTCTTGCAGCCATTCTGCCACCTAAAACATTATCTGATGCTATATATGATAAAGGGAAATCGCCACGACCTGATCCGTCTTGATACATCCCATCATCAATGAAAGTATCGACGGTGATCACCAAGATCCCCTGTTCTACCGCTGCTTGAAGAGGTGCGATCAACTGGATCTTGTCTGTAGGTGCTATTAAAATAGCATCGGGTTTCTTTGCAATGATAGCATTCAGTATTGGGACCTGAACAGAGACATTCCATTGTTTTGGAACCTGGAAAAGGAGGTTTACCCCCAATGCATCCGCTGCATGCTTTGCCCCTCTATGCATCGTGAAATAAAAGGGGTCGACTACCCCCGGTATTAGTGCGATTGTTAGTTTCTTGTGAGAATCTGCCAGTATAACTGAAGCCATAGGCATCAAGAATGCTAACAAGGACAAGGACACCAAACATTTTTTTATCATTTTCATATTAACCTCTTTATGAAAAATTAGGATTGAAAATATGCTCACCATTAAGCATGTGATGAATGCTATCTAAGTTTATGTATTATGTCAACAAAAAATTGATTCATTCGTATTTAGTGTAATTATGACTTTCTTCTTTTTTATCTTCTTCATATGAACCTCTTATATTATGAGGATTGAAAATATGCCCACCATTGAGCATGTCAGGAATGCTACCAAAGTTTATGTATCATGTCAACAAAAAAATTGATTCATCCAGATTTAGTGTAATTATGACTTTCTTCTGAAAAATATTTTTTTAATTTCATCAAGACCTTGATTTACTCCTGTGAAAAAAATTACGTCATTCCCGGATGTTCTATCTGTATCCAGAATTACCCCAATTTACTCACGATGTGATGTTGACAAGCTTTTCATTCCTAATCAAGAGGATACTATTATTGTTGACATTCCCAATTTGATATAGTAGCTTATCACTAAAAATAGGAAGGTTTGGGCTCTAATCTTTCAAAAAAAGTATAATTTTAAGGAACTAGGGTAATTATTTAATGTGTCGATCCCTTTCGTTATGAAGACCCCAACTAATTAAG
>Ga0208391_1001547_pt1 | contig 10784 bp, 18 predicted proteins | sample Knorr_S23_td_Bot_FD_185612 | JGI IMG/M metagenome (GOLD analysis project Ga0208391, IMG submission 185612) | Marine microbial communities from Southern Atlantic Ocean transect - Knorr_S23_td_Bottom_ad_3770_LV_A (SPAdes) (version 2) | ecosystem: Environmental > Aquatic > Marine > Oceanic | place... | reverse complement strand
TTCTGCTTTAAGAAAAGTAGCAAGAGTTAAACTAACTAATGGCTTTGAGGTTACTAGTTATATACCAGGCGAAGGTCATAATTTACAAGAACATTCAGTTGTTATGATAAGAGGTGGTAGAGTTAAGGATTTACCAGGTGTTAGATATCATATCTTAAGAGGCAACGCAGATGCTGAACCTGTTAAAGACAGAAAACAAAGAAGATCTCTTTATGGGACTAAGAAACCTAAATAATTTGTTTTAATTAATATTATGTCAAGAAGAAAGAAAATAAATAAAAGAGAAATAGAACTGGATCCAAGATTTAAAGATAAAATTATATCCAAATTTATAAACGTTATAATGCTTGATGGAAAAAAAGCTATAGCAGAAAAAATTCTTTATTCTATTTTAGATAAAATTTCAAAAGAAAAAAAAATGGATGCTAATAAATTTTTTTATGATGTTTTAAATAATGTTAAACCAAGAGTTGAGGTTAGATCTAAAAGAGTTGGTGGTGCAACGTACCAAGTTCCTATGGAAGTGAAAGTTGATAGATCACAAGCTTTGGCAATTAGATGGATTATAAATGCAGCAAGAAAAAGAAGTGGAACAACTATGAAAATGAAATTATATCAAGAATTTTTAGATGCTCATAATAATAAAGGTGGGGCTGTAAAAAAAAGGGAGGATACTCATAGAATGGCTGAAGCAAATAAAGCTTTTGCACATTTTAGATGGTAAGAATTTAAATTTATGGCTAGAACAACAGAAATAAGTAAATATCGTAACATAGGAATATGTGCCCATATTGATGCAGGAAAAACTACAACTACAGAAAGAATTTTATATTATACAGGAAAATCACATAAAATTGGAGAAGTTCACGATGGAAACGCAACTATGGACTGGATGGAACAGGAACAAGAAAGAGGTATAACTATTACTTCAGCAGCAACGACATGTTATTGGAAAGATCACAGAATAAACATTATTGATACACCAGGCCATGTGGATTTTACCATTGAAGTTGAAAGATCACTAAAGGTGTTAGATGGTGCAGTTGCAGTTTTTGATGGTGTTGCTGGTGTAGAACCACAATCTGAGACTGTTTGGCGTCAAGCTGATAAATATAAAGTTCCTAGACTTTGTTTTGTCAACAAGATGGATCGTATGGGAGCAAATTTTGATAATTGTGTTCAAATGTTTAAAGATAGATTAAATGTAAAACCGGCTATTACACAATTGCCATTAGGTTCTGAAGAAAATTTTAAAGGAGTAATAGATTTAGTAAAAAATAAAGCAATTGTTTGGAAAGAAGAAAAATTAGGGGAAGAATTTGATGAAGTAGATATTCCTGATGAATTTAAAGAAGAATCTGAAAAAGCACGTAACGAATTAATTGAATTAGTAGTAGAACAAGATAATGAAATTATGGAAAAATATCTTAACGGTAAAGCACCGACTGAAGATGAAATAAAAAAATGTATAAGAAAAGGCACTGTTGCATTTAGCTTTGTTCCAGTATTATGTGGCAGTGCTTTTAAAAACAAGGGCGTTCAGCCATTACTTGATGCAGTTGTAGATTACTTGCCTGCACCCAATGAAGTTGCTCCAGCTAAAGGAGTTGATCCAAACAATGATGGAAAAGAAATTTTTAGACCATCTAGCGATGATGAGCCTTTTTCTGCAATTGCATTTAAAATTGCTACGGATGAGTTTGTGGGTACTTTAACATTTTGTCGTATTTATTCAGGTAAAATTAATCAAGGAGACAATATTTTATTATCAGTTAAAGGAAAATCTCAAAGATTAGGAAGAATGTTGTTGATGCATAGTAACAATAGAGAAGATATAAAAGAAGCGTATGCAGGTGATATAATTGCTATAGCTGGTTTAAAAGGTGCTACGACTGGAGAAACTATTTGCGATCCAAATAACCCAATTATTTTAGAAAAAATGGACTTTCCGGACCCTGTTATTGAAGTTGCTGTAGAACCAAAAACTAAAGCTGATCAAGATAAAATGGGCGAAGCTTTAGTTAAATTAGCAGCTGAAGATCCATCTTTTAGAGTTTCTCAAGATGAAGAAAGCGGACAAACTATTATAAAAGGAATGGGTGAATTACATTTGGATATTATTGTTGATAGAATGAAAAGAGAATTTAAAGTTGAGGCTAATGTTGGAGCCCCTCAAGTTGCCTATAGAGAAACTATAAATCAAACTGCAGAAGTAGATCATACACTTAGAAAACAAACTGGTGGTGCCGGCCAATATGCAAGAGTAAAAATTGTTTTTGAAAAACAAGAATCTGGAACAGGATTTGTTTTTGAAGATACTATTAAAGGTGGCGCTGTGCCAAAAGAATATATACCAGGCGTAAAAAAAGGATTAGTTTCATCAAATGAAACTGGAATTCTTGCTGGATATCCAGTCATTGATTACAAAGCTACACTTATTGATGGCGATTATCATGACGTTGACTCAAATGTAATGACTTTTGAGATAGCTGCTAAAGGCGCTTTTCGAGAAGGAATGGCAAAAGCTAGCCCAGTATTATTAGAACCAATAATGGATGTAGAAGTCGTAACACCTGAAAATTATATGGGAGATCTTATTGGTGATTTAAATTCAAGAAGAGGTCAAGTTGGAGCAATGGAAAATAGAGGCAATGCTAAAGTTTTTAAAGCAAAAGTTCCTTTGGCAAATATGTTTGGATATGTAAATAATTTACGTTCTATGAGTCAAGGAAGAGCGCAATTTACAATGGAATTTGATCACTATGCTCAAGTACCTCAAAATGTAGCAGATGAAATTAAATCAGGTAAAACAAGTGGTGCGGTAGGAGATAAAAATGGTTAAACAAAATATTCGTATCAGATTAAAAGCATATGATCATAAATTACTGGATCAATCAACAGTGGAAATTGTTAATACTGCGCAAAAAACTGGAGCAAAAATTCTTGGCCCAATTCCACTACCAACAAAAAAAAATAAATTTACTGTTTTAAGGTCTCCACATGTAGATAAAAAATCAAGAGAACAATTTGAAATGCGAACACATAAGCGTTTAATAGATATTGTTAACCCCACTCCTCAAACTGTTGACGCGTTAATGAATTTAGATATAGCATCTGGGGTGGATGTTGAAATAAAAACTTAAATATGAGTTAAATTATGAGAGTAGGATTAATTGCAAAAAAATTAGGGATGACAAGATTTTTTAGAGAAGATGGATCAAATGTACCTGTTACTTTAATTGGTATAGAAAAAAATTATGTGACTAGAGTTAAGGAAGATGCTTCAAAAAATTCTAAACAGATTCAGATAGCTTCAGGAAATATAAAAATAAAAAAATTAAAAAAACCTTTAAGGAATTATTTCTCAAAATTAAAAATAGAACCAAAAAAAAAAATCTTAGAATTTAATGTATCAAATGATCAAAATGTAAATGTAGGTGACATAATTGATACAAGTTTTTTTAAAGTAGGGCAATTTGTTGATGTTATTGGTAAATCAAATGGTAAGGGATTTGCTGGTTCTATGAAAAGACATAATTTTTCTGGTTTAGGAGCATCTCATGGTGTTTCTGTTTCGCATAGAAGTCATGGATCTACTGGACAATGCCAAGATCCCGGAAGAACTTTTAAAGGAAAAAAAATGGCAGGACATATGGGGAACAGTAGAGTAACAATTCATAATTTAGAAGTTGTAGAAATTAAAAATGAAGATGGATTAATTTTGATTAAAGGTGCGGTTCCTGGATCAAAGGGAACTTTATTAATTATTAGAGATGCAATTAAACCAAAATCATTGATGGCAAAAGTTACAAAAGAAGAGATTGCAGAGGAATCCTCAGAAAAGGAAAAAAAAATCGAATCAAAAGAGACAGATCAAGAAAAACAAAATGAACAAAAAACAAAAGAGAATAAAAAATAAATATGAAACATGATATAATAAACATAGATTCAAAAAAAGTAGGAACTGTAGAATTAAATAAAGATATTTTCTTTCTTCCTATAAGAAAAGATATTTTAAAAGATGTTGTAAACTGGCAATTAGCTAATAGAAGGCAAGGTACACATAAAGTTAAACAACGTTCTGAAATTGTTGGTACAACCGCTAAAGCTTTCAAACAAAAGGGAACAGGACGAGCACGTAGAGGAAATCTAAAAACAAATATTTTACGAGGAGGAGGAGTAACACATGGCCCTGTTATAAGAGATCATAAAAGAAAACTTCCAAGAAAAATAAGAAAACTGGGTTTAAAAACAGCTTTGTCTGTTAAACAAAAAGAACAGAAGATTATTATCATTGATAAATTATTAATTACTAAAATATCTGCTAAAGAAATTTCAAAAAAATTAAAAAAACTAAAAATTAAATCAGCTTTAATAATTGATAGCAATACTAATAAAAATGAAAAAAGTTTTAAAAAATCAATTTTAAATATAAGTAATATAAATTTTATGCCTGTAGCAGGAATGAATGTATATGACATTTTAAAATTTAATAATTTAATTATTTCTAAAGATGCATTAGCTGAGGTTGAAAAAAAATTAATATGATTTTTAAAAAAAAAGAAATAAAAAAAAAGGATGATAAGTTATCTACAAAATTTTATGATTTGATACAAAAACCAGTAATTACAGAAAAGACAACATTATTATCAAATAATTCACAAGTAGTTTTTTCAATTCCAATGGATGCCAGTAAAGCGATTGTTAAACAAGCAGTTGAAAAACTCTTTGGAGTAAATATTAAAAAAATTAACATAATTGTATCAAAAGGCAAAACGAAAAGATTCAAAGGTAAAATGGGCAAGAGAAAAAATGAGAAAAAAGCAATAATTTCACTAGAAAAAGGACAAAGAATTGATATAACAACTGGAATTTAAAAGATATGAAAAATTTTAAGCCATATACTTCAACAAGAAGACACGCAGTTTTAACAAATAAGGAAGATGTATGGAAAGGATCATCTGAAAAATCTTTAACTAAGAAATATAATGCAAAAGCTGGAAGAAATAACTCGGGTAGGATCACTTCAAGACATCGAGGGGGAGGACATAAAAAAAAATATAGAATTATAGATTTTAAAAGAAAAAAAATTGACACTCCAGCTTCAGTAATTCATATTGAATACGATCCAATTAGAACAGCACACATTGCGTTAATAGAATACGAGGATAAAACTAAATCATATATTATTGCCCCGGATAAACTAAAAATTGGTGATAAAGTACAATCCGGAGAAAAAGTTGATATAAGAGTCGGCAATTCAATGCCTCTAAAAAATATTCCTGTTGGGACAGTAGTGCATAACGTTGAAATGAAACCTGGAAAAGGAGGACAAATTGCAAGATCAGCAGGTTCTTCTGTTAATTTATTAGCAATAGATTCAGGTAAAGCAATTGTAAAATTAAATTCTGGTGAAATAAAAAATCTGGATAATAATTGCTTTGCAACAGTTGGCACTGTTTCAAATCTTGAAAATAAAAATATTAAAATTGGAAGCGCTGGTAGAAAAAGATGGCTTGGATTTAGACCAAAAGTAAGAGGCGTTGCAATGAATCCAGTAGATCATCCCCATGGCGGTGGTGAAGGTAGGACTTCAGGAGGCAGACACCCGTCTACTCCTTGGGGCAAACCAACTAAAGGTTATAAAACAAGAAAGAATAAAAGAACAGATAAAACTATCATAAGATCAAGGAGAAGAAACAAATAAAAATGACTAGATCAACATGGAAAGGCCCGTTTTATGAAGAATATCTTTTAAAAAAAGCAGAAGATGTTAGAAAATCTGGTAAAACTAATCAAGTAATAAAGATTTGGACTAGAAAATCAACAATTTTACCAGAATTTGTCGGATTAACTTTTGGTGTTTATAATGGAATGAAATTTATACCCGTAAGTATTAATGAAAATATGGTTGGGCATAAATTTGGAGAATTTTCACCAACAAGAACATTTAATTCTCACTCTGCTGTAAGTAAATCTGTGGAGAAACCAACATCAATTGCACGTGCTGGAACAATTATAGATAAAAAAGTTACTGGACAACAAGCAGATATAAAACCAAAAGAAGATAGTAAGGAGAAAAAAAAATAAATGGTAGAAGAAGATAAAATAAATGAAGAAACAAATAAAAAAAGTAAAAAAAAGAATATTGTTAACGAGACTATAAAAAAAGATAATGATTCTGCTAAAGTTTATTTGAAATCTATTAAAGTAAGCCCAAAAAAATTAAACATAATAATTTCTCCAATAAGAGGCCTGATTGTAGAAAAAGCTCTAAATTATCTATCATTTTCTCAAAAACGTATTTCTTATCAAATAAAAAAAGCTCTTCAATCAGCAATTGCAAATGCAGAAAACAATCATCAGTTAGACGTAGATAAATTGTATGTACACGAGGCTTCTGTTGGCAAAGGTTTGGTAATGAAAAGATTTAGACCAAGAGCAAAAGGAAGAGGTGCAAGAATATTAAAACACTTCAGTAATTTAACTATTAAATTAAAAGAACAAAGTGAGACAAAACTAAAAGAAAAAGAAAAAAATGTTAAAAAAGATCAAAAAAAAGATATGCATGAGGAAAAAAGATAATGGGACAAAAAGTAAATCCATCAGGTTTTAGATTAGGAATTAATAGAACTTGGGATTCTAGATGGTACTCTGATGATAAATATAGCACATTTTTAGAAAGTGATTTAAAAATTAGAAAATATTTAGAACAAGAATTAAAAAAAGCAGGATTGTCAAAGGTAATTATTGAGAGATCTTCAAAAAAAATTATTATTGCAATACATGCAGCTAGACCTGGAATTATTATTGGTAAAAAAGGTTCGGATATAGAAAAGTTAAAAAACCAATTATCACAATTAACTGGATCAGAAATAAATTTAAATATTGTTGAGACAAAAAAACCAGAATTAGATGCTAAAGTTGTTGCAGATAATGTAGCAATGCAAATAGAAAATCGTGCTGCAACAAAAAGAGTTATGAAAAGAGCAGTACAATCAGCATTAAGACTAGGAGCTCAAGGCATTAGAGTTTGTGTAGCTGGGAGAATAGGTGGCGCTGAAATTGCTCGAGTCGAATGGTTTAAAGAAGGTAGAGTTCCTTTACATACACTTCGTGCCAATATTGATTATGGAACTTCTACAGCAAAAACAACGTATGGTACGTGTGGTGTAAAAGTTTGGTTATATAAAGGTGAAAAAATATCAAAAGAAGATAAAACTAACAATAATTTAAAAAATAAAAATAATTAATAAAAGAAACAAAAATGTTACAACCATCAAAAACAAAATTTAGAAAACAGCACAAAGGTAGAATTCATGGAAAATCCTATTCTGGATCAAAACTGAATTTTGGAAGTTATGGTTTAAAAGCACGTACCCCTGGAAGAATTAGTGCTAGACAAATTGAAGCTGCTAGAAGAGCAATTACAAGAGAAATGCAAAGAGAAGGAAGAGTCTGGATTAGAATATTTCCCGATGTCCCAGTTACTAAAAAACCAGCAGAAGTTAGAATGGGTAAAGGTAAAGGAAATGTAGAATTTTGGGTTAGTAGAGTACATCCAGGAAGAATTATTTTTGAAATTGATGGTGTAAGTGAAAATATAGCAAAAAATGCGTTAATGCTTGGCGCAGCTAAACTTCCTATCAAATCTTTATTTATTAAAAGAATAGGAATTTGAATGAAATATAGTGAAATAAAAACAAAAACTAAAGATGAACTAATTGATTTATTAAAAAATTTGAAAAAGGAGAATTATAATCTGAGATTTCAAAAAAAAAATGGTCAACTAGATAAAGCAGGAAGAATAGATCAGGTCAAAAAAGATATTGCTAGAATAAAAACAAAGTTAAATGAAGAATTTTTAGGAGATAAAGATGCCGAAAAGAATATTGAAGGGTAAAGTTATAAAAAATAAATGTGACAAAACTATTATTGTTGATGTGGAATCAACATATATGCACAAAAAATATAAAAAAATTTTAAAAAAGAATAAAAAGTTTGCAGTTCACGATGAAAACAATGAAGCTAAAATAGGAGATAGAGTACAAATTATTGAATCTAGACCTATTTCAAAAACAAAAAGATTTATATTATTTGATGCAAAAAAGGTAGCAAAGGTAAAAAAATGATTATTGCAGAAACAAAATTAAATGTTGCTGATAATTCTGGAGCAAAATTGGTTCAGTGTATAAAAGTGTTAGGAGGCACAAAAAGAAGAAGCGCTAGCATTGGAGACGTAATAGTTATTTCAGTAAAGGAAGCTATACCTAATGGAAAAGTAAAAAAAGGTGAGGTTACTAGAGCTGTAGTAGTGAGAACTAAAAAAGGAGTTTCTAGACAGGATGGTTCTACAATAAGATTTGATAAGAATTCGGCAGTTCTATTAACTAAGGAAGGTGAACCAATCGGAACAAGAATTTTTGGGCCAGTTACTAGAGAATTAAGATTAAAAAAATTTACTAAAATTATTTCACTAGCTCCTGAGGTTTTATAAAAAATGAGTAAAGTAAAAATAAAATTAAAAAAAGGAGATAATGTTTTAGTAATAACAGGTAAGGATAAAGGTAAATCAGGATCAATATTATCAATTATCCCAAAGAAAAATAGAGCAATTGTTAAAGGTGTTAATATTGTAAAAAAACATCAAAAACCTTCTAAACAAAGTGGTGGAGGAATTATTGAAAAAGAATTATCCATACAACTTTCAAATCTGGCATTTATTTCTATAAAGGATGGTAAAAAGACAAAAATTGGTTATAAACTTGAAAAAAATAAAAAAATTAGATTTGAAAGAAAAACAGGAGAAATAATTCAAAATGGCTAGATTATATGAAGAATATATAAAAAAAATTAAACCAAACTTAATGAAAGAACTTGGTCTAAAGAATATTTTTTCTGTTCCTGAATTAAAAAAAATTGTGATAAATATCGGTTTAGGAATAGATGCTAGTGACAAAAAAAAATTAAAGGCAACTATTGAAGAATTAAAAAAAATTTCTGGTCAAATGCCAATTATTACTAAAACAAAAAAAGCAATAGCAAATTTTAAAACAAAACAAGATATGCCAATTGGATGTAAAGTTACTTTAAGAAGAAAAAGAATGTACGAATTCATTGATAGATTAATTAATATTGCTTTGCCAAGAACTAAAGACTTTTCTGGTTTATCTGAAAAAAATTTTGATGGGCTTGGAAATTATACTTTTGGTATCAAAGAACATATTATTTTTCCTGAGATTGATTACGATAAAATAGATAAAGTAAAGGGTATGGATATAACTATTGTAACATCAACAAAGAAAAATAACGAAGCTAAATCTTTATTAAAAGCTTTTAATTTTCCTTTAAATAAATAGCATTATGGCAAGATCAAGTCTAATACAGCGTAATTTAAAAAGAGAAAGATTAGTAAGAAAATATAGTAAAAAAAGACTTACTTTAAAAAAAATTATAAAAAATAAAAAAACAAATTCTGAAGAAAGAATTGATGCTATAACTAAATTATCGAAATTGCCAAGAAATAGTGCGCCTTGCCGTGTGAGAAATAGATGTATTATTACTGGTCGCGCAAGAGGAAATTATAGGAAGTTTAAATTATCAAGGATCGCTTTTAGAGAATTAGCTAATAATGGAAAGTTACCTGGAATAACTAAATCAAGTTGGTAAAAAAAATATGGTAGTTACAGATACAATATCAGATATGTTAACAACAATTAGAAACGGACTTTCATTATCAAAAGAATTTGTTTGTACTCCATCATCAAAATTCAAATTGAACGTCTTAAAAGTCTTACAGGAAGAGGGGTACATCACATCATTCAAAGAAAATGAAATACAAAAAGGAATAAAAGAAATAAAAATTACTTTATCCTATGTTAACGGGCATCCTTCAATAAAATTAATTTCTAGAATTTCGAAACCAGGACGTAGAGTTTATTCAAAACTTAAAGATCTACCATCTTATTTTAAAGGATATGGTGTAACAATTGTTTCAACCTCAAAAGGAGTCATGACTGATAAAAAGGCAAGAATTTCTAACCTTAGTGGCGAAATTTTATGCCAGGTTTTTTAAATTTTATTTAGTATTTTTTTTTATATGTCTAGAACAGGAAATATGCCAATAGAAATACCAGATGGTATTGACGTCACTTTGAATGAAACAAATATTATTGTAAAAGATAAATCTGGGGAAAAACAATTTAAATTTTCTAAAGATCTTATTGTTTCAATTGAAAATAAACAAATATTAATAAAACCAAAGGAATTAAATAAAAAAACTAAAATGATTTGGGGAACAACTAGAAGTGTGTTAAATAGTATTATTTTAGGATGTACAAATGATTTTAAAAAAACACTAAAACTAGTTGGAACAGGATATAAAGCAATTTTGCAAGGAAAAATTTTAAAAATTAGTGCTGGATATAGCCACGATATAGATTATCAAATACCAGAAGGCATAAATATTAAGTGTCAAGACCCAAATACTATTGAAGTATCTGGTGCAAATAAAGTTCAAGTAGGACAAGTTGCTGCTGATATAAGATCTTATAGAAAACCAGAACCTTATAAGGGAAAAGGAATAAAGTATGAAAATGAATATATACGTAGAAAAGAAGGAAAGAAGAAATAGAAAAAATGAGTGTACAAAATAAGAATTTATTAAGACAAAAGCGAGTAAGAGCAAAAATAAAAAAAGCTGCTAATGGTCGTTATAGATTATCTATATTTAGATCTTTGAATAATATATATGCTCAAATAATAGATGATAATAAAGGAACAAC
>Ga0208391_1001546_pt1 | contig 10784 bp, 9 predicted proteins | sample Knorr_S23_td_Bot_FD_185612 | JGI IMG/M metagenome (GOLD analysis project Ga0208391, IMG submission 185612) | Marine microbial communities from Southern Atlantic Ocean transect - Knorr_S23_td_Bottom_ad_3770_LV_A (SPAdes) (version 2) | ecosystem: Environmental > Aquatic > Marine > Oceanic | place... | reverse complement strand
TCGCTTGGTGGACGAGGGCCACTCGGTGATCGTCGTGGAGCACAATTTGGATTTGATCCGACAAGCGGATTGGGTGATCGACCTCGGCCCCGAAGCCGGTGACGAAGGCGGCCAACTCGTCGCCCAAGCCACACCCCCCACCCTCGCCAAAAACAAACAATCCCACACCGCCAAAGCCTTGCGCGGCGCGTGAAAACCGAGACTTACTTTAAAATGTGATTGGCAAAAAAAGGCCCGAAGGGCCGACATGAGTTCCCGGGGCAACGCCCCGGGAACCAAGTCGAAATAATTCAACGCCCTGAAGGGGCGGCACCCAATTCAATCCCAAACATAACGTTCATCAAATTGAACGGCGTATTTTTTTCAGTAGCCGCCGGTATTCATCCTGAAACGAAACTTTTCGATGATGCTCGGTCTGATTGGCAATGTACGTTTCCAATGCGGGGCGATGCGAGGGACTTACCGAAAAAATGCCGTACCCTGTTTGCCAACTAAATTTGGAATAACGAACACCCTTCGTTTTAAGCCACTTGGATGAACCGGTTTTAATTTCCTGCACCAACTTCGCCGGAGCGATGGTCGGGGATGAGAAATCAGCAAATGGATGTGATCCGCAACCGAACCGGCATTTAAGAGGCATCCGGTTTTTTTCTCAACAATCCCGCAGATGTAGGCATGAAGATCATCACGTTTGTCATCCGACAACCACGCCTCCCGATTCTTTGTGGAGAAGACAAGATGGACGATGATTTGTGCGAGGGATTGGGACATGAGTGCCGCCCTGTCAGGGCTTGCTTGTTTATGTGGGGCGGTTCCCCGGGGCGTTGTCCCGGGCTATCGCATGGTGCCCCTTCGGGGCTGAGAACAAGTCAGTCTCATAGAGTGAAAATCTCTCCGTCGGGGCTGTGAATGGATCAGTCTCACGGGGTGACAGCCTCGGAGTGGGTTTTTCATCAGGCGGCATGGTGAGACTTTCGGATTGAACGGTCAACACCTGAAGGTGAGATGGCCGAACTTGGCGCCGATGATGCCGCTTGGCCAAGTGCATTTTTTTGTCGCGGTGTTTTTTCCGGGTGTCGTACGATGTGTGCCGCGCTTGGGCTTATGCAATTCGGATCGCTCCAACTGAAATCCAACCTGTTTCTCTCGCCGCTGGCCGGGTACACGAACCTGCCGTTCCGGCTCGTTCTGCGCGAGGTGGGCGGCCTGAGCCTCGCCACGACCGATCTCGTCAACGCCCGGTCGCTGCTCGAGCGCAACACCAAGGCGCTCAAGCTCATCGAGACGAACGAGGCCGACAGCCCGTTCGCGGTGCAGTTGTTTGGTGCCGTGCCGGAAGAGATGCGCGACGCGGCGCAGTACCTCGAGTCGATCGGCGTGGACTCGATCGACATCAACATGGGCTGCCCGGTGCGCAAGGTCTGCAAGACCGGCGGCGGCTCAGCGATGATGACCGAGTTGGACAAGACCGCGCACCTCGTGAAGACGATGGTCAATGCGGTGAAGTTGCCGATCACGGCCAAGATGCGTCTCGGCTGGGATGACAACAACATCACCGCACCCGACTTGGTGCGTGTGCTCGAGGGTGTCGGCGCGGCGGCGATTTTCATTCATGGGCGGACACGCGAACAGGGGTTCACCGGGACGGTGAATCTCGCGGGCATCCGCCAAGTGGTGGAGGCGGCGCGGGGTATCCCGGTAATCGGCAACGGAGATATTACCACGCCGGAATCGGCCAGGCACATGATGGACGTCACCGGCTGCCACGGCGTGAGCACAGGCCGGGGCGCGTTTTACAACCCGTGGATTTTCAAGCACACCGATCACTATCTGCGGACCGGCGTACTGCTGCCCGAGCCGAAATTTGCGGAGCGGGTGCAAGTGATGCGGAGGCATTTTGACCTGATGCTGGAGGTGTTCGGAGAGAAGCGCGGCTGCCTGATGTTCCGCAAAGTCGCCCCGTGGTACGCCAAGCGCTTCGGCCCCGCGAAACCGTTCAACAAGGCGATCGTGCAAATCTCAACGCGGGAGAATTTCGAGTCAGCGCTGGCTGACTACCTCGATTGGCGGCAGCAGTTTGTCAGCGCAGACGGGGAGCTCATCGAGCGCTATCGTCAGAAACCAATGATGCCGTCCTTTATGAAGAACGATGACGAACCTTCTGACGCGAAGCGAAAGGCCATCCCCGTGCCCAAGGGCCCGGTTGAGGTGTGGTAAAAAAATCCCGCGGGCCAAGGCCAGCGGGATTTGTCAAAGCTTGTTAATAAAAAATTATTCACCAGATGAGGGCCGGCTCGGACGCTGACCGCCGCGACCTTCGCCACCTTCGCCACCACGTGAGGGACGCTGGCCACTGCGACCTTCACCACCACGGGACGGACGCTGGCCAGATGCACCCCCTTGGGATCCTCCGCGCCCCCCGAAATTTGGACGCAACTCGTCTTCGGTCAACTTGCCATCCTTATTCTTGTCGAGCTTCTTGAGGGCTGCAACGGCACCCTTAATTTCCTCAGAGGAAATCTCACCGTTGCCATCACTGTCCAGCGCGGCCATCACAGGGAACATCCGCAGAAAACCACCTGGGCCTCCCTGACCACCGCGGCCACCGAACTGTGATCCACGCGAACCACGCTCACGACCAGCTCCGGACGGACGTTGACGACGCTCGGCACCCTGACCCCGTTCGCGACGCTGTTCACCGGCTGCTCCGGACGGGCGTTCACGACGCTGAGCACCTTCACCCCGTTCGCGTCCACCGCGTTCCTGCGCGATTGCATCACCTGCCATCATGCCAAAACATGTGACAGCCATTACTAGTTTATATGTCATCTTTTTCATAACACCAAATCAATGGTCTGCTTCAAATATACGATCCACCCTGCAGGTGGGTTACAATTTTAGTACACCCACGGCCGAGCTTGCTTGATGGATAAAGTTCCATCCTTCGTAATCTTGAACTCAATTTCCATGGCAAATTTTGTGTCTTCCAAGGTTGTTCCGTATAATTTACTGAACTTACTGTGAATCTTGCCCAAATACCGGTTCATCTGCTCGAGTTGGCCCTCGGTCATAATCAACTTATCATCTTTTAACTGATTGGACTTGCGCATCACCTTGTAATCACTTGGCCGCCACCAATCCAACAAAAGTTCTTCAGGGATTGAATCAGCGTCGGGATTGGTCACCAGATTCTCGCCAACCTGGGTATTGAGGTAATAGTTGCCCTTGGTCTGGTACAGGATGTCGTCGGTAACCGCCACACCATTGGCCAGTTCGTCGGAAAAGTTGAGGTGAACGAGCACACCAATGGCTGTGGTGAAGTGGTCGATCCGGTAGAACGTACGCTCCTCAAAGGCGCGGAAGTTCCACAGGCTGGCAAACACCTGCTTGATCGTCTTGGCCAAGTGGCCCTCGTCCGACTTGTGAGTGAACGAGTCGTACAGGCCGGCGCCGCTGAAGTCGGGGAGATCCTCGTTATTGGTGCTTGAGCGGCAACGAATCCCTTGGCCGTTGGTGAAGGACTGCTGCAGCTTGGCCAAGTCCCCCATCATCCAGCCGGGCATGCTGCCGGACTTGACGAGTTTACGGAACGCCTTGAGTTTTTTGATTTGGTCGTCGCGATTTTTTTTGAACAACTCGCTGCCCAACATTGCACGGGCCTTGTCGTACAGGCCATTGTGTTTCATGAAGGCATCGTAAAAGTGAAACGGCACGGCGTGGCCGCTGGGCACGGTGCCCTCGGGGAAATCCAGCGTGTGCAGCGTGGCGAGGTTGGTGGCCTTCACGCCGAATGCTGCTGAGTCTTCAAAGCCGATTTTGTCGAGCGGCTTGATCTCCTTAACGGACAGGTCACGCTTGGGTGTCTGCACCTTGGCCGGGCGGATGGCAGCGAAATGTTTGTCCACCTCGTCGGCCGATGCCTCACGCAGTTCGTAGCCGTTGGTGGTGACCTTATAGTAAACAAATTTGCCAATCAGCGAGGTGATTTCCTTGTTTTCCGCTGCACCGGTAATGAACGCGTTCGGGACACTGTCCTGAATCGCTCGCAGGTTGACGTGCGAGAGTGGCGTCTGTCGCATAGCAGTGATCACACCAGCAACTCGCGGCATTTCATTCGGCAACGTCTTGTAGATAACGACGTCTCGTGAACTCGGCAATTCGTCGGTCTCAATGAGGCGCAACCGCCCGTAAGACTCCTGCGTGTTCAAAGGTAGGAAACCTATGTCGCTCTCGAGGTCTTCGTCGAGCACCACGGGAAATTCGGCGGCATCGTACAGATCCTTTTCATCAAAGTAGACCGATCGGGCACGTGGCATCGGATAATAGCCAAGTTTACCTTTAAGGTAAGGCATATGTTTGGTCAGCATTTCGTACGAGAGCTTGATGCGCTCGAATGGATAGCGATCATTTGGCTCGTACTCGAAAGTGAACATGCCCGGCTGGCCGTTGGGCGACTTCTTGAGCGGGCGATAAACAAGCACGCCGCGCATTGAGCCGTCACCACGCTGGATTCCGATCTGGCGCATGAACATTGGATGCCCCCGGTGGGTCTTGGTGTTGATGAAGTACAACACCGGTTCTCCCTTGCCCACATCCTCGATCTGGAACTTCACGAACTTCCAATCTGCAAGATGCTGATCGACCATCACTTCGGGACCTTGATAGGAAAGTTTTTCAAACATCTCTCTATCCGGGATTGAGGCAACACCGTCCTTGAAGTCGAGCTTCCCCGGCGGGATACGCTCCATCTCCGGCTCATTGCCTCGCTCAAAGGCCCGACCACCTCGGCCCCTGCTGCTGCTTCGACCACCCGGACCACCAAAACCGCCGGGGCCCCCGAAACTGGGGCGTAGTTCATTACCGTCGATTTTGCCATCACCATTTTTGTCTAGTGCAGTCAGGGCTTTCTCGGCGTTCTGTATTTCTGCAATGGAGATTATCCCATCCTTGTTTTCATCCAAAGCGGCCATAACAGGGATATTAGGCCTCATTCCGCCGGGACCTCGTTCTCCACCTCGCGAAGGCTGCGCCTGCAATGTGAACGTCACGGCAAACACCACGCCAACTGTCTTGAACAGGATAAGTCGTTTCATAAAAAACTGCGGAAAATAGATGCCTGTTTTCGCGATAAAGTTACAACTAAAATCAATTGATAATCGGCTCGATGCACGCAGGTGCCTCGAAGCGGGGGTTGTTCATCAGCGGCGTGACGTTGTGCCCCCGCATCGGCTCGTCGTCGAACGGCTGCAGCAACTGCTTGAGATCGGCTGCTTGGCTTTCGGCCGAGAGCCATCGGTCGTAGTCGGCGGGATGCACGATCACCGGCATACGGTCGTGCACGCGCTTGGCCAAACGATTGGGCGTCGTGGTGATGACAGTGAACGTGCACAGCGTCTCGGCTTGCGCTTGGCCAAGGCCCGGCAACTCCGGCTCGTCGGTTTGCTCCGGTGTCGTCCACGTTTCCCACAGTCCTGCGAGGCAAAACAGGTCGCCGTCGCGCATTGAGTAGTAAACCGGCTGCTTGCCGCTTGGCCGCGATTCCCACTCGTAATAGCCATCCACCGGCAACAGGCAGCGTCGCCGCCGAAACGGCTGCCGGAAGCTCGGCTTTTCGTCGATCGTCTCCGCCCGCGCATTGGCCAGCTTGGCCCCGATCGACTTGTCCCTTGCCCAAGGCGGGATCAACCCCCACCGCATCGCCTCCAGCCGAACATCGCCAGACGCTTGCACGGCAACGAGCGCATCCTGTGTCGGCGCAAGGTTCAGCCTGGGCGTGATTGTCGGCGCTTGGCCACGAGCCTTCACTCGCTGTTTGATCTTCTCCTTTCCGGAGCCTTGAGCCACTCGACAACACATGCGAGAAGCAATGCTGCCCCCGGCGCAACCGAAAAACAATTCAGAGATTGATCAGCGGGTTGCGAACCTTGAGTTGCGGGAAGGAGAGAAAATCGCGATCCGCCGTCCAAAGTTCCCGCACGCCGTGATGCAAACAAAGCGCCGCAATCCGCGCATCGTGAACGCGGGAACCGGTCACCTTTGAGGAAGTCACGACCTTACGGAATTTTTCATAATACCCATGACTCTCGGAGAGAAATTGCATGCGAGGAGCGCCCATCATCGATTCCACAAACTTGAACGCTTCAGAAAGAGTTGAAGGGGCGTCGAAGATTTTTTTGTTTGTGACGACTCCAACAAATTCATGGACACACGGCCAAGGAATGGCGCAGGCGTCGTTGCCCTCGAACAAAGGCTTTAACACTTCAATCGCTGTTGCGTGGTTTTGAGATTCGGCGTGGTGCGAGTAAACCAGTAGATTTGTATCAACCGCAATCATGCCCCGCGTCCCCGGTATATTTCGTCACGAAACTTTTCCCAGGGAGCATCCTTGAACTCATCCGTGAGTTCCCCATTGAAAGTGACAAGATCCCATATCCATTTCTTCGCCGGCTTTTCCTCCTGCTTCTCCTTCAGCATCTTTCGGAGGCTCTCCTCGGTCAGGGAGCGGAACGTGGTTTTCTCCTCGCGAGCCAGTTTCTGGACGCGATGGAACAAATCATCAGCAATTTCAACAGTCGTCTTCATAACACAGCCACCCATACTCAAAGATATGGGCACCCATATCAAGCGTTATTTTTGAGAAACAAGTTATTTCAGACCTTGGTCGCCTCTTCCATAGTTAATGTTAGAAATGAGGACAACGACAGCGGCGATGTTGGTGGTGATAAGGAGAGCGGTTTCTTTGGTGGTTGCCGGGTAGTTGGGGAGGATGACGGCGGAGAGTATGCTGATGAGGATGGTGGCGGCGGTGACCGCAGTAGCGGTGATGACTTTGCCGCGTGGGGCAATGGTGTATGCGGCGGCGATCAGTATGAAGCGGCGATGGTGGCTACGAAGTAGTCGAGGAGGATGGCCGTGTCGTAAGTGTATCGATTGATTATGAATGCCGAAATGTAAGGGATAACGACGGCGGCCAACCATGAGCCTGGCAATAGGAGGAGCCAGCACAGGGCTTCGATGGCGCGGGCTTTAGTTTTTTGGGATCATTTGGTGTTGGTGGGGATGATTATGCGGCGAAGGTGTGAACGTATCCTTTTTGGAAGTGGCTTGTACACACGCGGGAGAGGGCGTTTTCGCTGACGAATAGGTTGCGGGATCGAAAGGCTGGTGGGCTTTCCTGCAGGAGAACCGCTCGTAGCGTCGCCATAGAAGAGGCGAACCACGGGCGATGCAGCTTGCGGGTGTCATCAGAGGTCCATGCCGGAACGTCAAAGGCGTGGATGCGTGCCAGCGATGGCGGCGGCGCTTGGGTTGGCGTAAAACTCGTCGAGAAAGTTTGCCAAGCAGCGGTCGAATGAATCTCCGCCCAATGTCCACTCCGCAACTTCCTCTAGCGTGGTTGGTCTCATGATGATTCCCCCTCAAACAGGCAACCTTCACCGATGACGCCCTACTGGCCGAGTTCATCGGAAAGCGAACCCAAGGCGTGCAATATAGCCTCTTGGGTCAAACCGGAACCAGTTGGTTGTGTCGCGCTCATAACGCGTGGGGAAGACTAGCCCGGAGGGATGATGCCTTCCACCCTTGCCTTCACATCTTCATCCATTTTGATGAGAGGGGGCCATTGTCGGGGGTGGCCTTCGGCGGGGAGTTTTTTTGTGGCATCGATGCCGAGCTTGGTGCCGACGGCGATCTCGGTTGTGGCGTGGTCGAGGACGTCGGCGGGGCCTTTTGTGAAGATGCTGTCGCGCTGCGGGTCGGTGCAGGCGCAGAGGCGGAAGAGGACTTCGCTGGTGTTGTGCACGTCCACTTCGGCGTCGACGATGATGATGTATTTGGTGAACATCATCTGGCCCATGCCCCAGAGGCCGTTCATGATTTTGAATGCCTGCATCGGGTAGGTTTTCCTGATGCTCACGAAGACGAGGTTGTGAAAAACGCCCTCGGCCGGCAGCGCGATGTCCACAATCTCCGGGAAGGTCATCCGCAGAATGGGCATGAATAGTTTCACGCTGGCGCTGCCCATGTGGAAATCTTCCATCGGCGGGATGCCGACGATCGTCGCCGGGTAGACGGCCTGTTTGCGGTGGGTGATGGCGGTGATGTGAAACACCGGGTACGGCTCGGGCAGGGTGTAGTAGCCGGTGTGGTCGCCGAACGGCCCCTCGTCGCGGAGCGGCTCGGTGGGGTCGACGTAGCCCTCGATCACGATGTCGGCGTTGGCCGGAACCTCGAGGTCGTTGGTTTCGCACTTCACCATCTCGACCGACTTGCGGCGGAGATAGCCGGCGAGCAGGAATTCATCCAGCCCGTCCGGCAGCGGCGCGGTGGCGCAAAACGGAAACACCGGGTCGCCGCCGAGGAAGACGGCCACCGGCATCCGCTCGCCGGTTTCGTAGTAGCGGCGTCCGTGGCGCGCGGCGACTTTTTGCAGTTGCCAATGCATGCCGGCGGACGAGTCGTCGTAAACCTGCATGCGATACATGCCGAGGTTGCGGTCGCCGGTGTCGGGGTCGCGCGTGACGACGCAGGGCAGCGTGATAAAGCGCCCGCCGTCGAGCGGCCAGCACTTGAGGATCGGCAGGTCAAGCAACGTCGAGGGTTGAGGGTCGAGAGTCGAGGGGTCGTTGACGTCGGGTGCGCTTGGCCAAGGCTCGGTTCGCGGGGCCGGGGCGTCGAAGCGATGAACAACTTCCTTGCACGGGCCGGTCTTGGCGCGCTTGGGCTTGGCGTGGCGCAGGGTCAGCGCTTGGCCAAGCAGCGCGATGGTTTCGCGGATGCCGGTGGGCGGCTTGGCCTGGATGAGTGAACCCAGCTCGGCGGCGGCGGCATCGACGCTCTCGGCGCCGAGCGCCATGGCCATGCGCCGGGCCGAGCCCATTGTGTTGATGGCGAGCGGGTGCGGGGATATCTGCCCATTGACGGTGGGTTGCTCGATGAGCAGCGCCTGGCCACCGCCCGGCTTTTTCATCTCCCGATCGGCCAGCTCGGTGATCTCCAGCTCGGTGGCCAGCGGTTGGCTGATGCGAGTCAGTTCGCCCGCCTGCTCGAGGGCTTCCAGGAATTCCGCGTATGATTCGTAGGCCATGATGGATGCTTGCCCCGGCTCCACGGCACGGGAGGCGAAGTCGGGCCGCAGTTTATTGGCTCGACTCCGCTTGGCCAAGCCCTACGATGTGCGCCCCCTACGAATCACGCAAAAGGAAAGTTTATGAAGCAAATAATAATTCAAGTTATAGGCCGCCTGGCAGCGGTCGCCGCCGTGTGTCTTGCGCTTGGCCAGGCGCAGGTTGAAGCCAAGCCGAACGTGCTGTTCCTCTTCGCCGATGACCAATGCTTCGAGACGATCGGCTCGCTTGGCCTGACCGACATCGACACACCGAACCTCGACCGACTCGCGAGCCGTGGCACGCAGTTCTCCCGCGCGTACAACATGGGCTCGTGGAGCGGCGCGGTCTGCGTGGCCAGCCGACACATGCTCATCACCGGGCGGCACATTTGGCGGGCGCAAACGGCGTCGCAAACTTTGCGCAGCGGCAAAAAGTCGACCGACGAGCAAAAGGCCGCCCTCGAAAAGGAATTCAACAACCTCTGGCCGCAAGTGATGGGCCGCGCCGGTTACCAGACTTTTTTCACCGGCAAGTGGCACATCCAGGCTCCCGCCGACAAGGCGTTTCAAGTCACTCGACATATTCGCGGCGGCATGCCAAAGCAGACGCCGCAGGGCTACAACCGGCCGCTCCCCGACAAGCCGGATCCGTGGAGCCCGTACGACGAAAAATTCGGCGGATTCTGGGAAGGTGGCAAGCACTGGAGCGAAGTCGTCGCGGACGACGCGGTCGGCTACATCGGCACCGCCAAGAAAGATGAGCGGCCGTTTTTCATGTACATCGCGTTCAACGCGCCGCACGACCCGCGCCAGGCGCCCAAGGAGTACGTCGATCGCTACCCGCTCAGCCGCATTCAGGTTCCGGAAAACTATCTCGACGAATACCCGTACAAGGACGCCATCGGCTGCAGCGCCAAGTTGCGCGACGAGAAACTCGGGCCGTTCCCGCGCACGCATCACGCGGTGAAAATTCATCGCCAGGAATACTATGCGATCATCGAGCACATGGATGCGCAGATCGGCCGCATCCTCGACGCGCTCGACGCGTCCGGCCAGGCGGAGAACACCTATATTTTCTTCACCGCCGACCACGGGTTGGCGGTCGGGCATCACGGGTTGTTCGGCAAACAGAATCTATACGAGCACAGCACGCACGTGCCGTTCATCGCTGTCGGCCCGGGCATCAAGGCCAGCCACAAGATCGACGCGCCGATCTACCTGCAGGACGTGATGGCCACGTCGCTGGACATCGCCGGGGCCAAGCGCCCGGCGCAGGTCGAGTTCCAAAGCCTGCTGCCGCTGCTACGCGGCGAGACCGCTGAGTCGGGCGTCAAGGCGGTTTACGGGGCGTATCTCGCAGTTCAACGCTCCGTGACGATGGGCAACTGGAAACTCATTCTTTACCCAAAAATCTCGAAGGCGCGCCTGTACAATATCACGCGCGACCCGCTCGAGATGAACGACGTCGCCAACGACCCGGACCGCGCAAAAGTCGTCAAGCGCCTGTACAAGCGCCTGTTGAAACTGCAACAAGCCAACGGCGACTCCCTCGACCTCAAGGCGGCCTTCCCCAATTTGGGCTGACTTTAATACCTTCATTCAACGATAACTTTGATTAACCGAACCGAGTGCTCGGCGATGCAGCGGGCTTATTTATTGACTGCATTGGTGCTTGGCC
>Ga0208391_1001545_pt1 | contig 10792 bp, 7 predicted proteins | sample Knorr_S23_td_Bot_FD_185612 | JGI IMG/M metagenome (GOLD analysis project Ga0208391, IMG submission 185612) | Marine microbial communities from Southern Atlantic Ocean transect - Knorr_S23_td_Bottom_ad_3770_LV_A (SPAdes) (version 2) | ecosystem: Environmental > Aquatic > Marine > Oceanic | place... | reverse complement strand
ATTATTACGGGTACTCTTCAGCGATTTTTCCTTACCATTACTGTAGAACTGGTACTTGAATGCCCATTTATCAACAACTTTGTTATTCTCATATAAATATTTATTAGCAATTAATCCCTTATCATTCCAAGTAGTCCATACGCCATCTTTTTTACCGTTAGAGTATTTACCTTCCTTTTTAGTATTTCCATTATTAGTATATTTGACCCACAGTCCATCCCGCCGATCATTTTTCCAGACGCCTTCTTCTTTCTTTGAACCATCATTAAAATAAAATGCATATGAACCATCTTTCTTGCCAGCCGCATAAGAACTAGTTCTCGCTAGGTTACCATTTTCATACCAAATAGTCCATTTACCATTCCTTTTACTATTATTAAATACTTTATGTGATTTGATCTTTATTCTCTTTTTATCATACCAGAAAAGAAACTGACCATCCGATTCATCAGCTGTTTTGATACCAATAACTTGGCCTGCTTTGATTTTATATCCAGTATCCTTATCTATATCTTCATTTAATTCATATAATTGGGCAACATCTACCTCGAAATCGCTGGCAATTTTTTCCAAGGTTTCATCACTTTGAATTTCATGAAAAACGTACTTGGATACAGCGCCCGTGTACTCAGTACCATGACGATCCCAAAATTTCCAAGTACCTACGGGAAGGCCATCCTTATACTGCCCTTCGGTCTTCCTACTACCATTATTATATTTTGATGACATTTTACCGCTATAAGGCTTTTGAGCTCCTTGTTCATATTTAGCGCCATCTCTCTCAATTAATACGACTTCTTTTTCTTTCTTTCCGCAACCGAAAAGTAATAGAAGGACGATAATACCAATATTTCTATACCTAGAAATTTTCATCATTAAAAACTCTCCTATTTAGTTAATTATTATTTATTAAATGAAAATTATTTGTGGGATAAAAACCAAGTTTAGCACCAAAGTTAATAAAAACCTCATACTTAGCAAAATCTTTCATTCTAAATGAAAGATTAATTATTAATCCAATGTCTGAGCAATTCGATCTCTAACAATTTTTGTCCATAAATCATAACCTGTTACATTTAGATGCAATCCATCTTCAATAAACAATTTAGGATTTGGTGTCCCTTCTATTTCCAACATTGGATTTGACGTGTTAACATAATAGAGTGCTGAATTCCATTTCGACAATGTCAGTATTTTATGATTTGTTTGGTTCATGTTATCCCATTTACCCCAGCGACTTATGCTAGGTTTGATCGGGATATAATAGAATTTTACCGCAGGAAAAAGGCTGATAATTTTATCATAAATACGTAAAAAATCATTGTAGACATGGTCAGGAGTTTTACCACTAGAAATATCATTGTCTCCACAATAGAATACGACCGCTTTAACAGAATAGGGATTAATAATTACATCAATATAATGCAGCATATCAGAAATGTGTGCGCCGCCAAAGCCCCTGTTTAGCGCGTTATAGTCAGGGAAATATTGATCCAGTTCCCAAAGGCGAATACTGGAACTCCCGATAAACAGGACCACACTGTCTGGCAACAAACTTTCCTGAGTTGATGTAAGAAATTGATCGATTTGAGATTGAAATCGTTTTGGATCAGGATCACTGACCGTACTATCCTGACTGTGCCCAACAGTTCCAATAACAAGGGCTAGTACCAAGAAATTGACTTTATTTATAATAGAGATTTTACAGTATTTAGCTATTTCATCTCAGATCTTGCATCTTCAATTCGTTGCGGATCAATAGGTTCGGAAAGACCCATGTGAAAAGCGAGAAACCACATCACAAAAATGCCGTAGGCCAGAAAAACCAGCTGCCATACCCAAAGTGACGGCATGTGGAATGGTACCCACAGTGCAGGAGTATTGGGATCTGAAAAAAGTGAGTTCCCAATGCTAGCGAAAGGACCGAAACCTACTAGAAACCAGATCAGAGTAAGGATCCAAGCGAGTGGCAGTTTCTTTCTGCGCTCTGAGTTCATTGCTGATACTGCCTGCAAAAATTGATGCCTTTTCTCTTTTGTTTTAACTGTATTCTCATCATCCTTAGTAAATCTTGAGACTAGTATGGTCGTTGCCAGATTAAAGAGAATCCCCCAACCAGCGCTATGAATAGTGAGTGGGTAGGCACCCCAAGGCACTCCAAACCATGCTGAAGTTTTATCTGTTAATGTTACCGCAATAAGACCGACAACTAATCCCGTCACAACCCCCTGTCTGGTAAAACCTTTATAGTAGCAAATACCAATTAAGGCCGGATACATTTGAAACCCATAGGCCACAGCGAGACCGCCCAGCATCACAATTGCCTGGGTAGAATTTGCAGCCACAATCAATGCCGCGCCTGCAACGATAAAAACAAAAATACGACCAATGAATTTTTGTGATCGATCCGAGGCTGTAGGCGCAACATACTTGGCATAAATATCCCGGGTCACCATGGCACTAAATGTAGACATATATGCCGCTCCAGTACTTTGCATCGCTGCCAAGGCACACACAGCCAGCAAGCCCACCAGCCAGGGCATGGAATCAGAGAGCAGATTGATTAATTGGGGGACAAGGTTCTTATCATTTGCCGTTGAAAATATACCTTTCTCAAGAAGGATATGACCTCCTACGCCTTGAAAAATAGTAAACGTAAACAAAATAATACCTATAACTACAGAAGATGCGACCACCTGCTGCCAGCGAAATGCACGACTGGTTTTATTTGCAAAGGCCCACATAGAAAATGCTGGGGAAGATTGTATACCCATCAGGGCAAACATGTACGTCATGCACATCATCCCTGTCCAGGTTCCGCCTACTGCTTTAGAACCTGCAGATACAAATTGAATGCTACCAGGAATGGCAACAGTACTTGAATAACCAGCTGGTGTCAGGTTGTTGCCGCTATTAATATCGCGGCTGACCATATCTCCCAATCCATTCATTAATCCTGTCCAGCCCCCTGCAAAATGAATTGCAATTCCGCCAAGAATTACAATACCCAAAGCCAGTAAAATACATTGGGCACAATCTACATAAGCAACGGAACGCAATCCGCCTGAAGCCACATAGATCACAACAATAGTTGATAGGGCAAACATGCCAAAATTCACACTTACCAGACCATCAGTGAGCACATAGAATAAATCGCCAGATGCTCTAAGCTGTACGCCAAGATAAGGTATACTAAATAGGAAAGCAACCAACACGGTCAGTAATCGAATCGAATCGCCGCCATAATAATCGCTATACATCTCACCTGGAGTGATATATTTATAGGCTTTACCTAGAGCCCATTGACGCCGCAAAAACAGGACTCCAGTAAATGGGATCGTCAGCGCGTAAAAGGACGCAAATGCATACGGTAAACCATCATTAAATATTTTCCCAGGATGGCCGACAAATGTCCAACCACTGAAGCTTGTAGCAGTTGCCGCCAGGACAAACACAATGACACTTATTGATCGTCCTGCTAGAAAATAGTCAGTAGATGTCTTAGCCGTCTGGGCACCCTTTATCCCCCAAAACAGACAGTATGCCCAGTAAATTCCGACAAACGTAATTAACCAGAAAATTTTTGGATCCATATTACCTCACACCTCCTTGAACGGTATACGTAAGTATAATAAACAGATAGTAGCGGAAAAAGTGCAAATATTTTGAGAGGATTTACCACCTGATAATTAGCCAAATAACTTAAGCGGATAAAACCCCTTCTCAATTAGTTTCTGGATTTGGTCAACCACATAAGGTTTATCTTCTTTGTACGTAACTCCAAACCAGGACGCATTACTATACAAAACATGAACACTTTCTTTCCCTGACCGGATGAGATCATTGATTACATTGGGAATTAAAAATTCACTTTTTAATTCATCTCCCCGTTGTGCTAGAAAATCCACAAACATATCTTGTAAATAATCAAAAATAACGGGTGTAAAACCCCACATGTTCATTGAGACGGGTTCACTGCCGTTTAAATCAACATCTCGATCTGATGCAATCCCCGAATTTATTTTTTGAAGATTATCTGTCTCGACTACAGTGGCTAGTCGGTCATTTTCCACTTCGCATAATCCTCGCGTTACAGGTCCAAAAATAGATAGTGTATTTTCCAGGCGAAACGTAACCATGCTAAAAACATTACTTTCATGGGCATAAAAATCCGCTATTGTTTGGAATGATTCTCGACCATAATAATCATCGGCATTAATCGCATTAAAGGGACCATCGATCAATTCCGCAGCAGATAAAATGGCGTGACCTGTCCCCCAGGGTTTTTCTCGACCTTCAGGACAGGTGAAACCATTTGGAAGATTCTGAATATCCTGAAAAGAAAATTCAACCTGGATCTTATCGGCGAATTTATCGGATACCTTTAATTTGAATTCCCGCTCAAAATCCTGGCGAATGATAAAAATAACCTTGGTAAAACCTGCTGCAATAGCATCATACACTGAATAATCAATAATGGTCTCCCCACCGGGACCAACTTCATCTAATTGTTTTAAACCGCCATAGCGCGAACCTATTCCTGCGGCCATAACCAGCAATGTGATATTATTCATAGAAAAAACAGACCTTCATGGGATTTATACAATTCTCGTACCACTATCTGAACTAATTATAAAAGATTTACCACCAACTTTTTCAATGGCTTCGGCTACAATTTCAGCATTTTTTGGAGCATAAGCAAACATACATCCCCCGCCTCCTGATCCATTGATCTTACCACCCAACGCACCGGCATCTAAAGACGCATCCAGCATAGCTTCGATTTTGGGTGTGCTGACCTGTAAAATATCCCGTAACACAGCATGATGTTGGGTTAAACGAGTGCCGATACAAGTAGGATCAGGTCTTACTTTTTCTAATTCGGGTAAAGCTTGTCTCAAAATATTCCTATTTTTGATTGTCCCTTGGAAAATACCTTTCTCTTCATCATTCAATGGGGACATATCCACATCGGTGCAAGTATGAATGTTAAAATCCGGATTTTTTACTTTTAATTTTTTGATGATCTCCAGCCGGGTATCCCGGCAACGTTGCAGAATACTCATAGTATCCTTCGGCTCGCAAGAATCTCCTAAAACAAAAATCCCCAAATTTGGGTTCAAGGATTTGATGGATATCTCCGGTTCGGACTCTAAATAGAGCAGGTGACCCATGGTGGCGGAATACTGGTCCATCATACCACCTGGTTCCGCAAACTCCAACACCTCTGCTTTATAAGCCAGTTCACCAATTTTTTGGGCATTCCAAGCTACTGGCGTATCCGCCATACGGGACAAGAAATAAATCCAACTCACCATAACCGCTGATGAACTGCCAACACCAGCCTGAATGGGAATTTCGCTAGTAATTTCGCTTTCAAAGCCATTAGAAAAAACAAGTTCCTCTCCACTGCAGATTTTTATTCCGCTTTTGAAATAATCACGCGGTTTGGTGTAAACTAAATCATTAAGTAAAAATGACTCCGTTTCACCGATGTCCGGCTTATGAATAATAACTTGCTGATCTTTTCGCTTTTGACCGGTAATTTGGGCTCGAAGTGATATGGCCATGGCTACCACTGGTAGCCCTAGATAATCCTGGTGCTCTCCGAAAAGACAGATCCTTCCGGGAGTGCTTATTTCCACAAGCGGGTTAAACCAAAAGCTGAAACCCCGGCGAGCCCGATCAATGCGATTCCAAATGGTTCCCCATAAATCAGTTGGCCAACACCAAGGAGTACACCATAAACAGCGAAACAGCCGAGCATCATACACAGTATCCCATTTGGTACCGGCCACGGTTCAGAAGAGACTCCATGGGAATATCTCGACCAGCCCGGACCACCAGGGTTTACTTTTTTCACAAATTTCTGAAGTGTTTCTTCATCATCTGGCGGTGTAAAATATGTGGCTACAACCCATACCACAGTGGTTAAAATTGCGCCAATAACTATTTTCTCCCACCCGGGAAAACTTTGATTGATAAAATTAAAATAAAAAGCAATACATAATGAACTAACCATGGCCACGATCTCTGTGTAGGCGTTGATCCGCCACCAGAACCAGCGCAGGATATAGATCATTCCCGTACCGGCACCGATCATAAGTAACAGTTCGAACGCCTGGCCAGCGCTGGTCAGGAAAAGGCCTAGACCGCCTCCAAGAATAATCGATATTACAGTAAATAAGCGGCCTACATTTACTAGGTGTTTTTCAGAAGCATCTGGTTTAATAAAGCGCTGGTAAAAATCATTTACTAGGTAACTAGCACCCAAGTTAAGTTGAGTAGACATGGTACTCATAAAAGCTGCAATCAGCGAAGCAGCCACCAGACCAAGTAAACCTGTGGGCAGTAATGTTAGCATGGCTGGATAAGCTACATCATGGCCCAGTTTGTCTGGCGATAAATTTGGAAATGCATCTTGTATATCTGACAATTCAGGAAATACAATTAGTGAGGACAAAGCAATAAGGATCCATGGCCAGGGACGCAACGCATAGTGGGCTACATTGAAAAACAGGGTAGCACTGACAGCATTCTTTTCATCTTTAGCAGAAAACATACGTTGCGCGATATACCCACCACCACCGGGTTCAGACCCGGGATAATAACTGGCCCACCATTGTACAGCTAATGGGACCAATAAGATGGGCACCCAAATATCTGGATCTGACAGATCCGGAATAAGCGCCAGTTTATCAACAACATTTGCATGGGTGATCAAATTGGATAAACCACCAATTTGTTCTAAACCAAGAATATATATCATGGCCCATATCGAACCGACCATGGCCAGTGAAAATTGAACAAAGTCTGTAATAATTACTGCCTTCAGTCCTCCCAACGTGCTGTATGACAATGTAATTGAGCAGGCAATTAGAAGCGTTAGCCAGCCGGGCCAGCCTAATACAATCTCGCCAAATTTTACTGCGGCGAGGCTCACTGCACCCATAACTAAAACATTGAATACCAATCCAAGATATAAGGCGCGGAATCCTCGTAAAAATGCTGCTGCCTTACCGCTGTACCGAAGTTCATAAAATTCAATATCAGTCAATACTCCGGAACGGTGCCACAGTTTAGCATAGACAAAAACAGTCAGCATCCCTGTGAGTAAAAATGCCCACCAGACCCAGTTACCTGAGACACCATTTTGGCGAACGAGATCAGTAACAAGATTAGGCGTGTCCGTAGAGAATGTCGTGGCCACCATACTAACCCCCAGCAGCCACCAGGGCATATTGCGACCGGCCAGGAAAAAAGATTTCGTATCTTTTCCAGCCTGTTTTGATGCCCAGATGCCCACGGCCAATGAAAGCGCAAAATATGCGCCAACAATAGTCCAATCAAGTGTCGTTAAAGTCATAAATTAATATTGATCGTTTAAACCAAATACAGGTTTGTTGGTTTTCCATTTCCCCCTGGTAAAGTCAGGTATTTTTATGGATGCACTATTTTGTCTAATGGACTTTTCTGAGAGTGGACTGATTACACTCCAGCTAGCGGCATCATATACATCCAATGGAGGCTCTGTGTTGCGCTTCATTGCTTCCAGGAAAGCGCGAAGCACAAAGAAATCCATTCCGCCATGGCCCGCGCCAGCTGCCTGATCCTCAAATCTTTGCCATAACGGATGATCATATTCTTTCAGGTATGCTTTATCTTCTTCCCAGCGGTGATCCTTAGGGCTGACACCCTCAATGTATATTGATTGACTGTCCTTCATCCATAACCCCTTAGTCCCCTGCACTCTGAAATTCAAACTATAAGGTCGGGGTGAATTGGTGTCGTGACTAAGCATGATAGTTTGACCATTGGCACATTTTATAACTGTAGTAACTATATCACCTAATTTGAAGTCTATTGCCGCATTGGGATGATCAGAGCCACCGTGCTCCACGATATACTGATGCAGCCCGCGTGTTTGTGTTGCTGTAGATGTCAAATGGACCATCCGGTTACCGTGATTAATGTCCAGCATGTTGCTTACCGGTCCGAGTCCGTGGGTAGGATATAAGTCACCGTTACGATTCACACTATGATTTGTACGCCATTTCGCTTCGCTGTAGCCTTTTTCACCGAATTCAACACCACCCCCATATGGTTTTATACCATCATTAAATTTTACTCTCCGTAAATCATGCTGGTACCCCCCCTGACAGTGCAATAATTCGCCAAAGAGACCTTTACGCACCATATTTAAGACTGCCATAACATCACGTCGATAGCACACATTTTCCATGATCATACAGAACCTGCCAGTTTTTTCGGAAGTATTAACCAGATCCCAGCAATCCGCAACCGTAAGAGCTGCAGGTACTTCCGTGCCTACATGCTTTCCTGCGTTCATGGCTGCCACGGCCATAGGATGGTGCCATTCCCATGGGGTTGCAATAAATACACCATCTAAATTCTCATTCTTCACCAGATTTCGAAAATCTTCATCCCCTTTATTATACACTGTTGGTTCGGGTCGGCCTGCTTTCTTCAGTACTGTCAATGCCCTGTTTACCATACCATCATCTATATCACAAATTGCTGGAATATCTACATCGTCTCTGTGGGTTGTGAGTCGCATCATGCCTTGCCCTCGCAATCCAGTACCAATAAATCCAACCCGCAATCGGTTTTTCGTTACAGGATATGAAAATAACTCACTGGGAATTATCGCTACGGCTGAGCCCAATAAGGAGCTCATAAGTAAAAATTTCCGACGCTTCATAGTATTATTTATTGGTTACCGCTAATGGTAATATTCAGCTTGCGGCCCAGGTCAAAAGCAAATAAATGGCTACGGTTGCACTGAAAATACCAGCGGATACTTTCTTTGCCATAGGCCAGGGTGTCATATCTACAGGCGCAGGCGTCTTTTCCTCACTAACGGCAATTTCTTCTGTTGTTTTTGGTGCTAGATAACCAATGATCAGCATAACACAAATGGAGGCCAAGAAACTAATAAAATAACCATGCAGCCAATGCAGATCACCATCGGTGTTAGCAAAAAATGGGATTACATCTTTTATATTTACAAAGGTAAAGAATGAATAAAATGAAATACCTACAATCATCCCAACCTTCGCTGCCAGAGCAGGTACATGTCTTGTAGTTATTCCCAAAAGGAATATTCCTATGATTGGAACACTATAGAGACCATTAACCTTTTGTAAATATTGAAATATGGATTCCATCTGGGCCAATTGTGGTGCAATAAGAATAGAAGCCACGGCTAGTAGTATACAAAAATACTTTCCGATTTTTACAGTCTCTTCACCAGAAGCAGAAGGATTGATATAGCCGCGATAAAATTGTAGGGAAAAAAGTGTGGAAGCGCTATTCAATGCACTATTGAAGGAGCTTAAAATGGAACCAACCAGCACTGCAGCAAATAGACCCAAAGACCAATCTGGTAGAACATGACGTACGACAGCGCCATACACCTGATCCTGTTTACCAATATTCAAATCTGGTATATGAAGGGCAATTATTCCTGGCAGACATAACATAATTGGGCCCAATAATTTCATACCTGAAGCAAAAAGGATACCCTTTTGGCCCTCCGCTAAACTACGGGCAGCCATGGCCCGTTGCACAATAACCTGATTTGTAGACCAGTAAAAAACTTGGATAAACATCATGCCGGTAAATAAAGTTGGCCATGGTACAGTAACAGTTTTACCGTCCAGGTTTGTTTGAGCTAACACTGCCAGGTATTGAGGATTATCTCGGCCTAGAGTTGCCATTCCATCAAAGAATGATCCACCACCCAAAGCGGCCAAAGCTAGATAGGGAATTGCCAGACCACCGATAAGCAGACCGATCCCATTCAAGGTGTCACTTACTGCAACAGATTTTAATCCACCAAAAATCGCATAGGAACTACCCAAAACTCCAATGATAGCAACAACCAAATAAAAAGGCATATTCAACCCGAACATAGTTATTAAAGCCAGGGATCCAGTATACAAGACCACCGGCAATAAAACAGTTACATATCCAAATAGAAACAGACCTGAAACCATTGAACGGGTTGTCTTGTCAAAACGTTTTTCCAGGAACGCAGGTGTTGTTGTAAATCCACTAGCGAGATATGTGGGTAGAAAAACAAGTGCCGTGGCAATCATGGCAAATGCGGCCAAAGCTTCCCAAGCCACACCTACCAAGGCCTTATCTCCAAATACATCACCATTCAGCCCTACTAATTGCTCAGTAGATAAATTAGTAAGTAATAATGAACCAGCGACAATCGGCCAGGTTAAGGCCCTCCCACCGGTAAAATATTCTTCCGTTGCACTCTTGCTTTTCTTCATTCGTCCGACAAGGATATAAGTAAAAACTGCGACTGCCGCCGTAGCTGTAATGAAAGAGACTATAGAGATAGTATTCACGATATGTTACTCCAGTTCACCCTATTTTAATTTCAATTTTGAAAGTGCCATAAGATCATCATCTTTTACAAAGGGTCTAAGGTAAAAATTATATTCGTAGCTACTTGATTCTCCAGCCAAAGTATATTCCAAATGCGGTCGCGCGCCCCAACTATTGTCACCTCCCACACCAGTTTGACGAAAATCTATTAGCCAATCTACTTGATTTTTTGGCTGTAAATCCAGTTTACCGTGCCGATGATCGCCAGGTACATAATCCAGATCATGATACGGGTACTGATGCACACTGCCATCAAATGTTGGTTGACCTACGGCCATTAAACCAATTGTTCCATTATCCAGGGCCATCCACCGTATATCTGTTTTATTCCCTGTTTCTTGGGGACGGACGTAGGGGTAAGTCTTAT